>Ga0315281_10000070_pt1 | contig 113750 bp, 112 predicted proteins | sample YL17G07_0_MG_FD_204540 | JGI IMG/M metagenome (GOLD analysis project Ga0315281, IMG submission 204540) | Sediment microbial communities from Yellowstone Lake, YNP, Wyoming, USA - YL17G07_0 | ecosystem: Environmental > Aquatic > Freshwater > Lake > Sediment | place: USA: Wyoming | collected...
CGTCAGGCTTTCGCCCATTGCGCAAGATTCCCCACTGCTGCCTCCCGTAGGAGTCTGGGCCGTGTCTCAGTCCCAGTGTGGCTGATCGTCCTCTCAGACCAGCTACGGATCGTCGCCTTGGTGGGCCGTTACCCCGCCAACAAGCTAATCCGCCGCGAGCTCGTCCTTGGTCGGAGGCCGAAGCTACCTTTTCCATTCGCTCCGAAGAGCTCATGGGCCATCCGGTATTAATTCGAGTTTCCCCGAGCTATCCCGGTACCAAGGGTGGATTACTCACGTGTTACTCACCCGTTCGCCGCTGTCCCCAGGACCCGAAGGTCCTGGTTCTCGCTCGACTTGCATGTGTTAAGCGCGCCGCCAGCGTTCGTCCTGAGCCAGGATCAAACTCTCCGTGAAGATGAATGCCGGCTGACTACCGGGAAACTGCTTACGCAGTTCCTTCGGTAAGGCCGACGGTCTTTTCACTTGAGCTTGTGCTCAAAGTCAAGATCACAGCGATGGACCGCTGTGCCTTTGACGAGTTAGTTGATTCCTCTTCCGACCCGGTGCCTCCCGATATTCAGGCAGGCCACGGCGCGGTCGAGGTCTCGACGTAAACGCACGCTGTTGAGTTTTCAAAGACCAGGCCGTTGTGAACGGCGTAAAAAAAGCCCCGACTCGCGCCAGAGGCCTCAGAAACTTCGGACGAACTAGGTTCCGAATCCTTCTCAGGCTCTCCGTCGTAGTCGCTTTTGCAGGGATTTTCCTACGCTGTCCTCGCGGGCAGCCGGGGCATAGTAGCACCGCAAGCCCGCTTGTCAAGCGAGATGCAGCCGCACGAACCGCCGCTTGCCCGCCTGCACGAGCGCGCCGTCGAGGGCGGCCGCGTCGAGCTCGTAGCCGGCGGCCGGCCCGCCGTTCACCTTCACCCCGCCCTGGTCGATCTGGCGCCGCCAGTGACTCGCGGACCGGCCGAAGACCGCCTGGAGCACCGCCGGCAGGTACACCGTCCCACCGTCGGCCTCGAAGGTCGCGTCGGGCACCTCGGCGGGCGCCTCGCCCTGCCGGACGACCCGGGTGAAGTGCTCCTCGCCGGCGTGGGCGCCCTCCTCCCCGTGCCAGCGCGCGGTGATCCGGCGCGCCAGCTCGAGCTTCCATTCCAGCGGGCTCTCGGGGTGCCCGCCGCCGCCCGCCACGAGCTCCCACCACTGCGGCAGGGCCTCGTCGGGGATCGACATCGTCTTGCCGAACATCTCCTCGGGCGGATCGTTGATCCCGATGGTGTTGCCCCTCGACTTCGACATCTTCTCGACGCCGTCGAGCCCGACGAGCAGCGGATAGGTGACGACGACCTGCGGCTCGAGCCCGTAGCGCTCCATCACGTCGCGGCCGGTGAGGAGGTTGTACAGCTGGTCGGTGCCGCCGATCTCGACGTCCGCCTCGATCGCGACCGAGTCGTAGGCCTGCATCGGGGGATAGAGGAGCTCCGACAGCGAGACCGGCTCGCCGGCGGCGAACCGCTTGGCGAAGTCGTCGCGCTCGAGCAGCCGTGCCACGGTGAGGGTGCGGGTGAGCCGCACGACCTCGGCGAAGGTCAGCTTGCCGAGCCACTCGCCGTTGAAGCGCATCTCGGTGCGGTCCGGGTCGAGGACGCGGAACACCTGCCCGGCGAACAGCTTCGCGTTGCGGTCGAGCTCCTCGTCGGAGAGCACCGGCCGCTCGGCCGAGCGCCCCGAGGGGTCGCCGATCCGGGCGGTGTAGTCACCGACGATCAGGACGACCGTGTGGCCGGCGTCCTGCCATTCCCGCAGGCGGTCGAGGACGACCGCGAAGCCGAGGTGGACGTCGGGCGAGGTCGGGTCGATGCCGAGCTTCACGCGCAGCGGCCGGCCCTGCTTCAGCTTGCGCTCGAGCTCGCCCTCCGGAAGGACGTGCACCGCCTGGCTCGTGGGAACGAACGGCTTCACGCACGCGAGTCTAGTGAGGCGGCCGCCGAACGAGGGCGGGCCGGGACGGCCGCGGCGGTACAATCGCGGCCGATCCGTGCTGCTGCGCAGAAAACGCTCCGAGCCGGCCGTTCCGCGCCGGCGCAGGCGCCGGATCCGCAAGCTCCGCCTCTTCGCCCTCGTCGGCGTGCTGGGCTTCCTCGCGGTGACGGCGTTCTCCTACGGCGCCGTCGTCGCCGTGGGCGAGCAGCTGACCGGCCTCGACCCGTTCGCGAAGCAGCATCAGCAGGTCGACGGCTATGTCTACGCCGGCGACGGGCGCACGATCCTCGCCGTGCTCCGTGGCTCGCAGAGCCGGGTGCTCGTGCAGAGCGACCAGATCTCGCCCTGGATCAAGCAGGCGATCGTGGCGACGGAGGACAAGCGCTTCTACGAGCACCGGGGCATCGACATCCGCGGCATGGCGCGCGCCTTCTGGGCGGACGTCCGCCACAACGCGGCGGTGCAGGGCGGCTCGACGATCACGCAACAGTTCGTCAAGAACCAGCTCACCGGGTCGCAGCGGTCGATCACGCGCAAGCTCAAGGAAGCAGCGCTCGCGTGGCAACTCGAGCAGCGCTGGTCGAAGGACAAGATCCTGACCTCGTACCTCAACACCATCTACTTCGGCAACGGCGCATACGGCGTGGAGCGCGCCGCGCGCACGTACTTCGGGCACGCCGCGATCAAACTCACCGCGCCCGAAGCGGCGTTGCTCGCGGGTATCCCCGCCGACCCCAGCCGTTACGACCCGGTCGCGCATCCGCACTCGGCCGAGAGGCGGCGCACGGTCGTGCTGGGGCTGATGCTCCGGCAGGGCGTGATCCCCGAGGCCGACTACCGGCGCTACGTGCGCGCACCGATGCCGCGGCCGCAGGACGTGCACCTGTCGGGCGTGATGGGGCAGGCGCCGTACTTCGGCGAGTACGTCAAGCAGCAGCTGATCGACGACACGCAGATCGGCCCGAAACGAGTCTTCGGGAGCGGCTTCCGCGTCTACACGACGATCGATCTCCGGCTCCAGAAGCTCGCGGCCGACGCCGTCAAGAAGTACCTGCCGAGCCCCAACGGCCCACAGGCCGCGCTCGTGGCGATCAACCCGAGCACCGGCGCAGTGCTCACGATGTACGGCGGCGCGAACTTCCACCAGAGCCAGTTCAACCTCGCGGTGCAGGGTGAGCGGCAGCCCGGCTCCTCGTTCAAGCCCTTCGTGCTCGCGACCGCGCTGAAGGAGGGGATCTCACCGCTGACGACCTTCACGTCGAAACCGGTCTCCCTCTTTCTCGGCGACAAGTACTGGAGCGTGCACAACTTCGAAGGCGAGTACCTCGGGCCGATCGACCTGACGAAGGCGATCTCCGCATCGGACAACTCGGTGTTCGCGCAGCTCACGCAGGTCGTCGGTCCGGCGAACGTCGTCCGCGCCGCGCACGATCTCGGGATCACGAGCCGCCTGGACGGCGTCCTGTCGATCGGGCTCGGGACGCAGATCGTGAACCCGCTCGAGATGGCACGCGCGTACGGCACATTCGCAAACGACGGCTACCGCGTCGACGGATCGGTCTTCGGCAACGAGCCGCGCGCCGTGACGAAGATCGACGACTTCAACGGGAAGACGCTGTACATGAACGACCCCGTGAAGCGCCCCATCCTGTCGTCGGCGGAGGCCGAGTTGCTGACGCAGCTGCTCGAGGGCGTCGTCACGTCCGGCACGGGTACCGCGGCGGCGCTGCCCGACCGCCGCGTCGCCGGCAAGACGGGCACGACCGAGAACTACGGCGACGCATGGTTCGTCGGGTACACCCCCCAGCTCGTGACCGCGGTCTGGGTCGGGTATCCGAACACGCTGCGGCCGATGCTCACCGAGTTCCACGGCCGCCCGGTCGTGGGTGGAACCTTCCCCGCGCTCATCTGGAAGGCGTTCATGGAGTCCGCGCTCAAGGCCACGCACTCCGACCCGCAGACGTTCGCGACGCCGCCGTACCTGTCCGTCGTGTCGCACCGCGTCACGTACCGCAACGGGCGCGTCGAGCTCGACGACGGGCTCTGCCGGCATACGTCGCTCGTCGTCTACTTCACCGGCCACGGCCCGACGACGACGGCGGACTGCCGGCTGAACGAGGTCGATGTGCCCAACGTCATCGGCCTGAAGCTCTCGATCGCGCGGATCCGGCTCGAGGCGCAACCGCTCACGCCGCAGCTGATCTACAAGCCGGCGGCCGCCGGCCAGCGCGTCGACATCGTGCTGCGCCAGTTCCCGGCGGCGGGTCGACTCTCGTCGTTCGACAAGGTCACGATCGTGCTCGCGAAGCCCTTGCACGGGCTCGTACCGAAGATCGTCGGGCTCACCGTGCGCGCGGCGCGCACGAGGCTGGCGAAGCTCGAGCTCGTGCCCGCGGTGCGCTTCTCGACCGGCAAGTCCGGCCATGTGATCGCGCAGGACCCGGCGGCCGGTGTCGCCGCGGCCCCCGGCATGCAGGTCAGGCTCGTCGTCGCCCGCTAGATGGTTTGGGCAGGCTGACGAACGGCGAGCCCTCGAAGGCGTAGCGCCAGCGGAGCTCAGCGGCGCGCGTGACCCCGACGCGCGGGCCGGTGACGATCGGCGGGCTGTCGCGGCGCGCGAGCAGCTCGAACGGCGGCGCGTCGAGGGCCGCACCGTCGTGCTCGCGCGAGACGCCGAGCGCCTGGCAGAGCTTCCCCGGGCCCGAGCAGAGAGCGCGCTCCGGGTCCAGCCCGCGACGCATGCGCATCGCCTCGAGGCCGCGCTCCGGCGCAAGCGCGCGGATCAGCACGGCCTCGGCGCGGCCCGGCGCGTCGCAGACGAAGTTCAGGCACCAGTGGATCCCGTAGGAGCGGTAGACGTACGCGTACCCGGGCGGGCCGAACATCGCGGTGTTTCGCGGCGTCTGCCCACGGAACCCATGACTCGCCGGGTCATCCTGGTCGTACGCCTCGACCTCGACGATCGGGCCGCCGACGCCGTCGACGAGCAGCGTGACGCCGATCAGGTCGGGCGCAACCTCGTGCACGGGACGGGCGAAGAAGTCACGCCCGAGCCGGGTCGACCGTGCGGTCAAAAGAGCTGTTCGGCCTCGGGCGGTCGCGCCGTCTTCTCGAGCACCCTGCGCGCGCGCCGGCCGAGGTCGCCGAGGTCGACGCGCCCCTCCTCGACTGCGGCGGCGAGCCGCTCGGCGAGGTCGAGCGCCTCGTCGAGAACCGAGCCTCCCCCCGGACCGTCCTGGCCCATCTCGGCGAGGACCGTCCGCTCGGTGCGCGAGGCGACGATCGGGTCGGGCACGCCGTCCACCCACACGCGCGTCCGCCTTCCGTGCCCTCGCTCCGGGCCCTCGAGCGGCTCGAGCGCATAGATGCGGTCGGCCCGCGCCCACTTGCCGAAGCCCAGCGAGATCATGCGCGACGACCGGTCGACCATACGCGGACGCTACTCGAAGAAGGTGTCGTCGTGCGAGTACGGCGGCGCGCAGCAGCAGAGGATCCGCAGCTCGCTCGTGCCGTTGTTCTCGAGCGTGTGCCACGCGCCCGGCGGGATCAGCAGGGCGTCGCCCGGACGCAGGTAGCTCGTCTCGCCGTCGAGCTCCATCGCGCCCTGCCCCTTGAGCACGAAGTAGATCTCCTCCGTGACGCGGTGGTGGTGGCGCTCGGTCGCCTGGCCCGGCTCGAGGGTCGCCTCGGCGAGGCTCTGCACCTGCGTGTGGTGGAGCTCGCGGATCGTCGAGCCGTCCTTCGTCACGAACGCCTCGACGGCGTCGGTCGACTTCACGTCCATCACCTGGAGTCCATCACAGTGCCGCTGCGAGCGCCTCCGCGACCCGCTCCTGTGCGCTTCCCTCGAGCGCCGTGAAGAACGGCAGCGCGAGCGTGCGCGAGCTCGCGTCCTCCGACACGGGGCACAGTCCCTCGGCGAAGCCGTAGCGCTCGCGCATGTAGGGCTGGAGGTGAATCGACGGCAGGTACCGGTTGTAGCCGATCGCCTCGCGCTCGAAGTGCGCGATCACGCGCTCGCGCGCCGCGTTGTCGGGAAGCGAGACGACGTAGACGAACCACGACCGCCGGTGCTCGGCATCGTCAGCGCACGGCAGCTCCACCCCGTCGATCCCACTCAGCAGCTCGTTGTAGCGCTTCGCGACGGAGGAGCGAAGCGCCAGGATCTCGTCGAGCTTCTCGAGCTGGCCGAGCCCCATGGCGGCGCGCACGTCGTCGATGCGGTAGTTGAAGCCGAGGCGCACGTGCTCGAGCCAGCCGCCCGCGTCGCCGCGCCCCTGATTGCGGAGCGACCGCAGCAGCCGCCACTCCTCCTCCGAGTGCGTCGTCACCATCCCGCCCTCGCCGGTGGTGATCTGCTTGTTGGGATAGAAGGCGAAGACCGCTCCCGGACCGTGCGAGCCGACGGGCGCTCCCTTGTATTCCGCCCCGAGCGCCTCGCACGAGTCCTGGATCAGCGCGAGCCCTTGCTTCCGGGCGATCGCGCGCAGCGGGTCGAGCTCGCACGGATAGCCGAAGATGTCGACGGCGACGATCGCCTTCGTGCGCGGCGTCACGGCAGCCTCGACGGCGGCAGGGTCGAGATTCAGCGTCCGCGGGTCGACGTCGGCGAAGACCGGGACGCCGCCCTCGTAGACGAAGCAGTTCGCCGACGCGGTGAACGAGTACGGCGACGTGATCACCTCGTCGCCCGGCTCGATGCCGGCCGAGATGCAGAGCAGGTGCAGGCCCGCCGTGCCCGACGAGACGGCCGCCGCGTACGGGGCGCCCACTCTTGCCGCGAGCGCCTCTTCGAAGCGGTCGATCGTCGGCCCGAGCGAGAGCCGCCCCGAGCGCAGGACCTCGAGGACGAGCTCCTCGTCCCGCTCGTCGACGTACGGCCCAGAGAGCGGGACAGGGATCACTTCCTGCTTCACGGCCGGGTCTTCTTCAAGCCTTGGTCTTGACCACCGGCGCGTACTCGAGCCACTGCGCCCACCGGTCGCTGCGCCCGTGCACCGTGTCGAGGTAGGCCTGCTGGATCTCCACCGTGACCGGGCCGGGACGGCCGATGACGTGATCGTCGACCTCGCGGATCGGCGTCACCTCGGCGGCGGTGCCGACCATGAAGACCTCGTCCGCGAGGTAGAGGTCGGTGCGGATCAGCGGCTTCTCGACGACGCGATAGCCGAGGTCCTGTGCGATCTGGATCACCGTGTCGCGCGTGATGCCGACGAGGATCGACGCGGAGAGGTCCGGCGTGTAGAGCACGCCGTGCTTGACGATGAAGATGCTCTCGCCGGAGCCGTCGGCGATGAAGCCCTCGCCGGTGAGCAGGATCGCCTCGTCGTAGCCGGCGCGGTTCGCCTCGCCGACGGCGAGCATCGAGTTGATGTAGACGCCGGTCGCCTTCGACGCGTGCGGGATGACGTTCGGGCCGACCCGCTGCCAGCTCGACACCTTGACGCGGATGCCCTCGCGCATGCCCTCCTCGCCGAGGTACGCGCCCCACGGCCACGACATGATCGCGACGTCGATCGGGTTGTCCCGCGACGCGACGCCGAGCTGGCCGTAGCCGCTGTAGGCGATCGGGCGCAGGTAGCAGGAGGGCAGCCCGTTCGCGCCGACGACGTCCCACGTCGCGGCCTTGAGCTCGTCGACCGAGTACGGAATCTCGAGATAGAGCAGCTTCGCCGAGTCGTGCAGGCGCTGCATGTGCTCGGTGAGGCGGAAGACCGCGGGCCCGCGGTCGGTCTCGTACGCGCGCATGCCCTCGAAGACGCCCGACCCGTAGTGGAGCGCGTGCGTGCCGACGTGGATCGTCGCGTCGGCCCAGTCCACGAGCTCGCCGTTCATCCAGATCTTGCTTGTCTCCTGCATCGGGGTCTCCTCGGTCGCCGGACGGCCTCCGAGAATGCTACCCGGGCCGGGCCGGTACAGCGGCCTGCCGTACGAGCGCACGGGATGCGTCAAACACGAGCCACAGGCCCGGCCCCCAATCAACGCAGAGTCGGGGGTCAGACCCCGGGGGCCCCGGACGACTTCAAACAAGACCGGGGTCTGACCCCCGGAGGTCAGGCTTCGGCCAGGTCGACCGGCATGGCGCCGGCCAGGCGCAGCAGGTCCATCGGCGCGAGGCCGGCCATGTGCCGCGTCGACCCGGCGCCGATCCAGACGACCTCTTGCTGCAGCAGCTCCCGCTCGAGCAGCACCCGGCCGACGTTCGGGGCCGGGAACGGCGCGACCGCGCCCGGCTCGAAGCCGGTGGCTGCGACGACCTCGTCCGCGCGCGCCATCCGCGCGTAGCCGGCGCCCGCCGCCGCCGCCACCTTTGCGGCGTCCGCGCGCCGGTCGCCGGGCACGAGCGCAAGCACCGGGCTCCCGTCGCAGACGAAGACGATCGTCTTGACGATCTGCGAGGTCTCGCAGCCGATCGCGCGCGCGGCCGCCTCGGCGGTCGGCGTGCCCCGGGAGAACTCCTCCAGCCGGGCGTCCGCCCCGCGCTCGCGCACGACCGCCGCGACACGCTCCACGGGCTCGGGCCAGCCGGGCATTCGCCGATACGCCTAGATCGCCGGGCCGAGCTCGAGGACGCGCGCGTCGTCGAAGCCCTCGGCGCGGAACCGCTCGACGAGATCGTCGGGCGGCCGCGTGTCGACCGACAGCACCATCAGCGCCTTGCCGCCGCGGCGTGAGCGCGACACGGTCATGTTCGCGATGTTCACGCCGGCCTCGCCGAACACGGTGCCGACCCTGCCGATCACGCCGGGCACGTCGTCGTAGCGGCAGAGGACGAGGAGCGGCGAGAGCTCGATCTCGAGATCGAAGCCGAGCGCGTTCACGAGCCACTGGCGGTTGTCGCTGCCGATCGTCGTGCCCGCGACACGGATCTTCTCGTCGCCGGTCCTGATCTCGACACACAGGAGGTTCGTGTAGTCGCGCGCGGACTGCGAGCGCTCCTCGCGCACCTCGATGCCGCGCTCGCGGGCGATCGACGGCGCGTTGACGTAGTTCACGGGACGGTCGGCACGTCCCTGGAAGGCGCCGTTCAGCGCCGCCACCGTCAGCAGGCGCGTGTCGTGGTCGGCGAGCCCGCCGTACGAGGTGAGCACGATCTCGTCGGCCTTGCCGCCCGCGAGCTCCATTGCGAGGCGGCCGAGCTTCGCGGCGAGCGGGATGTACGGGCCGAGCGCCTCGAGGTCCTCCGCGCCGATCACGGGGATGTTCACGGCGTTCGTGACGAGACCGCCTTCGAGCGCGGCCACTACCTGCTCGGCGACGATCACGCCCGCGCGGTCCTGCGCCTCGTCGGTGGACGCCGCGAGATGCGGGGTCACGACGACGTTGTCGAGCTCGAGCAGCGGCCCCGAATACGGCTCCGAGGAGAAGACGTCGAGCGCGGCGCCGGCGACCTTGCCGGACTGGAGCGCGGCGAGCAGCGCGTCCTCGTCGACGAGATCGCCGCGGGCGGCGTTCACGATGCGCACGCCGTCGCGCATCGCCGCGAACGCGCCGGCGTCGAGCGAACGGCGCGTCTCGGGTGTGAGCGGCGAGTGCAACGTGATGAACTCGGCGGCGCGGTAGACCTCGTCCACCGTCTCCGCCCGGTCGACGCCCAGCTCGCGGAATCGCTCCGCGGAGACGAACGGGTCGAACGCGACGACGTGCATGCCGAGCCCGAGCGCACGGCGCGCGACCTGCTGCCCGATCCGCCCGAAGCCGAGCACGCCGAGCGTCTTGCCGGCGAGCTCGATTCCCCCGTGCTGCCTGCGCTCCCAGCGGCCCTGCTTGAGCGCCGCGTGCGCCTGGGGAATGTTGCGCGCGAGCGCGACGAGCAGGCCGATGGTGTGCTCGGCGGCGGAGACCACCGTCGATTCCGGCGCGTTCGCGACGACGATGCCGCGGCGCGTCGCCGCCTCGACGTCGACGTTGTCCACCCCCACGCCCGCACGCCCGATCACCTTCAGCTTCGTTGCGCGGTCGATCAGCTCCGCGGTCAGCTTCGTGGCCGAGCGCACGACGATCGCGTCGTAGCGGTCGATGATCTCGGCGAGGTCGCTGTCGGTGTCGACGTCGACGTCGAAGCGCGAGCGGAGCAGCTCGACGCCGGCGTCCGTGATCGCCTCCCGCACGAGAACCCTCGCCGTCACGCCGTCACGCCCTCAAAGCACGGGCGCGTGCTCATACGCCTCGAGCGCGGCGGTCACTGCGACGCCACGCTCGACGTCTGCACCGAGATCGGCGAGCAGGAGCTCGACGGCCGCGAGCTGCGTCGTGATGTCGAACACGTCGAACCAGCCGATGTGCCCCAACCGGAAGATCTTTCCCTTCAAGCCGCCCTGCCCGTTCGCGATCGTCATCCCGAAGCGGTCGCGCAGGCCCTTGACGACGTCGTCTGAGCTGATGCCGTCGGGCGTGCGGACGGCGGTGACGACGGCGCTGCGGTCCTCGTCGGGAGAGAAGAGCTCGAGGCCCATCGCCTTCGCGCCGGCGCGACAGGCGCGGCCGAGCCGGGTGTGGCGGTCGAACGCCGCGTCGAGGCCTTCCTCCAGCAGCAGCCCGAGGGCGACGTCGAGCCCGGCGACGAGCGAGACGGCCGGCGTGAAGGCCGCGTCGAGCTTCGCCTGCGCCGTACGCGTCCGCTCCCAGTCGAAGTAGAAGCGCGGGGACGATCCGGTCGCAGCGAGGGCGGCCTCCGAGACGGCGCAGAGGCCGAGCCCGGGCGGCGTCATGAGCGCCTTCTGCGACCCGGAGACGACGACGTCGAGGCCCCAGGCGTCGGTCTCGCAGCGCAGCGCGCCGAGGCTCGACACCGCGTCCACGACCACGAGCGCTCCCGCCTCCCTGGCGGCTGCGGCCAACGCCTGGATGTCGCTGACGACGCCGGTGGACGTCTCGGAATGGACGACCCAGACCGCCTTCGCCTCGCGCTCGCGCAGCCGCGCGCGCACGTCTTCCGGATCGGGCGTCTCGCCCCACTCGTAGCGCAGGTGGTCGACCTCGGCGCCGTAGCCCGCGGTCATGTCGGCCCAGCGCTCGCCGAAGCTGCCGGCCGACACGACGAGGTGCGGCTCGCCCGGCGAGACGAGGTTCGCCACCGCCGACTCGAACGCGCCGGTGCCGGATGCGGTGAAGAGCAGCACGTCCTGCTGCGTTCGGCAGACCTCCCGGAGCCGCGTCAGGCAGCGCTCGTAGATCGGCCTGAAGTCGGGGCTGCGGTGATGGACGACCGGCTCGGCGAGAGCGGCGAGCACCGGCGGCGGCACGGGAGTCGGACCGGGAGTGAAGAGGTACTTCTTGCCCGCCATCGCCTGAGGTTAGCGGTGCGAGCGGAAGACGATCACCTGCTGGAAGGTCGGGCGGTTCGCCCAGCGGATCGTGTCGGAGAGGAAGCCCGAGAAGCGGATCCGCTCCTTCGCCGCGTCGGAGCGCCAGGCGGTCGGGTCGGCGCCCTGGGCGGCGGCGAGTGCGTTCCCCGCCTGGTCGAGCGACTGCCAGAGAGCGGCCGCGCAGGCCGCGACGTCTCCGGCGCCGCAGTACGCGGTCGAGTACCGGCTCTTCACCGGCTTGCCGAGCAGCGTGCGCAGGTCCTTGTCGACGTACGAGTACCAGCCGTCGCCGTACGAGCTGCCACCCGAGTTCGCGTCGTCGCTGATCGTCACGAGCCGCTCGAGGTCGGCGGTGAGCGGACCGAGCCGCGGCTCCAGCACTGCGACGGCGAGCTTCGGCCACCAGACGTCCATGATCGCGGCGCCGGCCTCGTCGATCTTCCCGTCAAGCGTCGCGTCGAGGCGGCTGCCGTCCCACTCGCCGAGCAACCCGAGCAGCTCGTGGTCGCGCGCGCTCGGCGCGGTGCCGTGCGACATGACGTCTGCGAGCGTCGCGACGAGCGTCCACCGGAGGTCCTGGGTGGCGGCCGCGTTCATCGCGCCGACGACGCTCGCCGGCGTGTGCATGCGCTTCGCGTCCACGCCACGGTTCAGCAGCGTGACGCGCTGCACGGAGCCGTACGACCAGTTGTTGTCGGCGGCCGCGAAGGCGGCAGCCGGCTTGTTGTTCCAGTTGACGATCGCGCCGCTCGGCGGGTCGACGACGTGCGCGTGCGACATGGGCGCGAGCCAGCCGCGCCATTCGTACGACCCGTTGCCGTTGGTCGGCAGACCGGGGTTGACGCCCGGCGCGCGCAGCGGCATGCGCCCGCTCGAGTACACCGCGATGTGCTTCGAGTCGGCGTAGAACCAGTTGAACGTCAGCTCGAAGCCGGCCATCGTCTCGAAGAACTCCTGCGGGGAATGGACGCCGCCCGTCGACATCGTCTGGAAGGGCAGGGCGCCGAGCAGCTCCCGACCACGCGTCGACCGCGCGAGTGAGAGCGCGACCTTCGCGCCGTTGCTCGTCGCGTAGGCGACGACGGGTCCGTGGACGGTGGTGCGGTAGGCGAGCTCCGTGTCGCGCGCGCCGTTCTGGCCCTTGAGCACGCCCGCGTCGAAGCTCCCCATCGCGACGCACGCGCCCTTGTAGAGGTAGTGCACGCTGTCGCCGCCGCAGAGCGTCTCGGCGAACTGGTCGACGACGTCGGAGCTCGCCGACGTCGCGCTCCACGCGTAGTCGGGCCCGCGTCCGATCTGAAGATAGAAGCCGAGACCGGGGAAGGAGACGCCGCGCGCATCCAGGCCGCCGCCGTGCAGGTCCTCCTCCATGAGGATCTCGGGCGAGAAGTAGCCCACCTGCGGTCCCGCGACGAAGATCGGATGGCCGTTCGCCGACCGCTTGGCGCCGATCAGCAGCGCGTTCGACATGATCCTGCGCCGTGGGGCCGGCGCCTCGTTCGCGACGACCGGGACGTAGCTGCCCGCGTCGATGCGCAGGTTTCCGGCCCCCACGCCCGCCGGCCCGCTCGCGTACGGAAAGGCGGACGCGACGGTGACGGGCGTCTCCTGGTCCTGGGCCTCGCGCAGGTCGTTCCAGACGCCCAGGCCCGGGGCGTCGCCGAGCCGCTGCTGCAGCGCCGAGAGGAGCTGCGCGCTCCGGCCCTCGCCGCCTCCGCCGGCCCCGAAGACGGCGCCGATCAGCGTCCCGATCGCGGTGATGTCGTTGCGGTCGAACGGCCTGACGAAGCCGCCGACCGATTTGAAGTACGCGTTGATCCCGAGCAGGTACGCGTCGACGTCCTCGAGCAGCTGCCGGCCCGCCGCCGTCTTCGCCGCCAGCTGCGCCTGCTGCGCGAGGTACGCCTCGGTGGCGGCGCTCGGCACGAACGTGCGCGCAGAGAGCGCGACCGAGAACGCGTCGTAGCCGGGAACGTCGAGCGCGGCGATGCGCGCCGGGCCGCGCAGCAGCTGCAGATCGAGGCCGCGGTCCTCGGCCGTCGCCCAGCCGGCGCCGAACTCGGTGCCGGCCCGCGTCTTGCCGTAGATGTGCGGCACGTCGAACGCGTCGCGGTAGATGGTCACGTCCGTCCGCGGCCGCTCGACGCGCGCGGCCTTCGAACCGCCTAGCCCGAGCGGCTCCGGCTTGTAGAAACGCGTCAGATCCGCCGCGGTGACGTTTCCCTGCAGCGGCGTCAGGCCGTCGTAGAGCGGGATCTGGAGCGTCAACGACGGCACGTTCGCACCCTGGCCCGGAGGCAGGACGTCGAGCGCGAGCAGCGCGTGGTCGGGCGGACTCACGCCCGTCGCTGCCGTGACGCCGAGCACGAGCGAGCCCGCGACCGCGGCGATGATCGGAAGCGCCCTCGTCGGCACTGCGGTGAGCCTAACCTAGTCCTGACCCATGGACGCCATCGCCGCCTTCGCCGCCGCCCTCCTCGCCCTGCGTCTCGCCGGCGACCTGGCGCGGCGCTGGCGGATGACGCGCCGCCCCGAGCTCGCGTGGTGGGCCTGGTCGCTCGGAGCCTACGCGATCGCCGCGGCCGCGATCGCCTGGGGAGCGTCCGCCGGCTGGGACGCGCGCGCCTTCCGGGTGTACTACGCGGCGGGCGCGCTGCTCACGGCTCCGCTCCTCGGCGCCGGGTCGCTCGTCCTCGCCGGCGCGCGCCGTGTCCGGGCCGCCACGCTCCTGTACGTGGGCCTCGCGGTCGGGATCGCGGTCGCCGTGCCCGTGCACAGCGCCTTCGCCGCGCACGGCATCCCGGCCGCGCAGGACCATCTCGCGCTGCTCCCGGCACGCGTGCTCGCCGTCGCCGCGAACGTCGTCGGAACGCTTGCGGTCGTCGTCGTCGCGCTCCGCTCGATCCGCGGTCGACTGCTCGGCAACTCGCTGATCGTCCTCGGCGTCGCGGCGGCAGCCACGGGCAGCGGCCTCGCGGGCCTCGGAGCCGCGGGAACGGCGCTTGGCATCGCGGTCGGCGCGGCACTGCTGTACGCGGGGTTCGTGCTGCCTGCCGCGCTGCGGCCGGGGCTCGAGCCTCTGACCGACTGACGCGCGCCGGCCTCACACCTTCTTAACAGCGGTGCCGCTACCCTGCCCGCCGCAACGCATAGCCGCGCCGGCGGTGCCGTCCCGCTCCCAGGGGATTCGGCCCGTCCGGCCTCCGACCGTGCAAGCGAATCACTGGGGGTGATCTCTTCTTGCGGCACTCACTCACGACTTCGGTCGCGCTCCTCGCGCTGGCCGCGGCAGCGAGCACGGCCCTGGGCGCACAAGGCGTCCAGCAGGAGCAGGGACGCACGATCGGGCGGGTAGCGCTCGTCTACTACCGCGGGGAGATCTCGCGCTTTCAGCAGGAGACCTGGCACTGGCAGCGCCTCATGGGCGCTCCGTTGACGCCTCCCGTCGCCCGCCGGCTCGCCGAGCTCTCGCCGACGGCCGTTCAGCGATCGGCCGGGCAATGGCGGCAGCGCTCGGCGCAGGCTCACAGGACGGCACAGCATCCGCCCCATCTGAGCCAGTTCCTCTGCATCCACCGCTACGAGGGCAGCTGGACGGACACCGGGGCGCCCTACTACGGCGGGCTCCAGATGGACCTCGGCTTCCAGCAGCGCTACGGCCGCCGGCTCTACGCCCGGAAGGGGACGGCCGACCACTGGTCGCCGCTCGAGCAGATCTGGACGGCCGAGAAAGCGCTCAGGAGCAGGGGCTTCGGGCCCTGGCCGAACACGGCGAGGTACTGCGGGCTGCTCTAACTGTCGCGAGGACATCGAAGTGACTTGACTATGACATCGTGATGCTGTCATACTGCGGTCATGCAGATCGACGGGTATGTCCAGGCGCTCCGCGACGACCTCGCCCGCGTCGCCGCGGTCGGCGACGAGTCGACCGCCCGCGCGGCGGAGCTGCTCGCCGTCGCGCTCGAGTCCTCCCTGGGCCGGCGCCTCCAGGAGGCGCTCGGCGAGGCGGCGCTCGAGCTCTCCGGCCAGCTCGACAGCGGCCGCGTCGAGGTGAGGATCGCCGGCGGCGACCCGGAGCTCGTGCTCGTGCGGGACGAGGGCGCCGCCGCAGAGCCCGCCGACGAGGCGTTCACGGCCAGGATCACGCTCCGGCTGCCGGAGAGCCTCAAGGCGCGGCTCGAGGCCGCCGCAGCACGCGAAGGGGTCTCAGTCAACACGTGGCTCGTGCACCTGCTCCACCACGCCGCCGAGCCGCGCAGCCATAGCGGAGGCAGTCGCCGCCGCCTGACCGGCTACGGCCGGAGCTAAGGAGCTCACCATGTACGGCAACCTCATCCGCGCGTCCATCCCGGGCGATACACGCTGGTCGTACGACGATCCCTCCGGAGTGGCCGAGACGCCGCTCGCGGTCCGCGTCCCCGAGACGCTCCGCGGCGGCGTCGAGCGGGCCGCCGCCCGCGAGGGCCTCACCCCCGGCGAGTGGCTGATCACGGTCGTCACCCGCGGGCTGCTCTCGAACACGACCCCGAAGGCGGTCTGACGATGGCCGAGCATCGCTTCCACACGCCCGACCCGGTGGAGCTCGACGTTCGCATTCCGGTCGGCGACGTGCAGGTCGAGACGATCGACGGCGACGAGTCGTTCGTCAGCGTCACCGGCAACGAGAAGCTCGTCGAGCAGACGCGTGTCGAGCTCGAGGGCCGCAGGCTGATCGTCTCGCTCAAGGGCAAGAAGCCCTTCGGCATCACGATCTCCATCGGCGAGCGGAGCTTCGGCAGCGGCGGCCTCCACGTCACCGCGCGCGTGCCGCACTCGAGCGCCGCCGCACTGGCGACGGCTGCCGCCGACATGACGCTGCGCGGCCGCTACCGGTCGCTCGAGACGAAGTCCGCGTCCGGCGACCTCACGGTCACCGGAGAGATCGAAGCGGACGCGACGATCAAGTCGGTCAGCGGCGACGTGCGCGTCGGTCCCGTCGGCGGCGAGCTGCGGGTGACCACCATCTCGGGCGACGTGCTCGTGGCGGCGGTGGGAGGCTCGATCGAAGCGAAGACCGTCTCGGGCGACGTCCGCTTCGACTCCGTCCGCGAGGGAACCGTCACCGCGCAGAGCGTGTCCGGCGACATCGAGGTCGGCGTCGCGCCCGGAACGAACCTCGACGTCGACGCGGGCTCCATCTCCGGCGACCTCCGCTCCGAGGTCCCCCTCGGCAGCGAGCCCGGCGAGGACGGCGACGGCCCTGTGCTCGTCGTGCGCGGCAAGACCGTCAGCGGCGACTTCCGCGTCTTCCGCGCAGCATGATCCCTGCGTGACGCTCGTCCCGCTCCGCCGCAACCGCGACTTCGTCCTGCTCCAGGTCGGGCAGACGCTCTCGACGATCGGCTCCGAGTCCACCGCGATCGCCTATCCGCTGCTCGTGCTCGCCGTCACGCATTCGCCGGCGCAGGCGGGCATCGTCAGCTTCGCGCGCATCATGCCCTGGGGGCTGTTCGGCTTCGTCGCCGGCGTCGCGGCAGACAGGCTCAACCGGAAGCGGATCATGATCGGGGCCGACGTGATTCGCATCGCGGCGGTTGCATCGCTGCTCGTCGCCTTCGCTGTTCACCGCGTGTCCGTCGCGCAGATCGCGCTCGTCGCGTTCGTCGAGGGCACGTTCTTCGTGTTCTTCAACGTCGCGGAGCTCGGGGCGCTGCGCTCGGTCGTGCCCGGGCGTCAGATGCCCGCAGCGGCTGCGGCCGAGCAGGCGCGCTGGTCGACGGTGACCCTCGTCGGGCCGCCGCTCGGCGGTGCGCTCTTCGGGCTCGCCCGGGCACTGCCGTTCGTCGCCGACGTCGTCTCGTATGTCTTCTCCATGGCGTCGCTGCTCGCGATGCGCACGCCGTTTCAGGAAGCCCGCGAGGAGGGCCCGGTCGCGCTCCGCGCGGAGCTCGCAGAGGGTGCGCGCTGGCTGTGGCGGCACCGCTTCTTCCGCGCCTGCGCGCTCCTCTTCTCGTGGACGAACCTCGTGTTCGAGGCGCTCTTCCTCGTGCTGATCGTCGTCGGCCGCCGCCAGGGCCTCTCGGGCGGCGAGATCGGGCTGCTGATCGCGACCTTCGGCGTCTGCTCGCTGCTCGGGTCGCTCGCCGCGCCGCGTGTGTCGCGGATGCTGTCGATGCGCGCGCTCGTGATCGGCGGCTTCTGGCTGCAGCTCGGCTTCGCCGTGTTCCTCCTGAAGCCGAGCGTCTACGTCCTGATCGCCGGGGTCCTGCCGATCGCGATCTTCGGCCCGTCCGTGAATGCCGCCGTGATCGGCTACCGCACTGCGGTCGTGCCCGACCGCCTGACCGGCCGCGTCGGCGGCCTCGCCCGGACGATCGCGCTCTGCACGGCGGCCTTCGGGCCGCTCTCCGCCGGCCTCCTGCTGCACTCGCTCTCGGCGCGCGCGACCGTCGCGATCTACGCGGCGCTGATGCTGCTGCTCTGCGTGCTCGGCACCGTGAACCCGGCGATCCGCAACGCGCCGAGCCTGAGCGAGCTCGACGACCTCCCTAGGCGTCCTGAGCCAGCTTCTCCCGCAGCAGTGCGTTGACGGCCTTGGCGTCGGCCTTGCCCTCGGTCTCCTTCATCACCTGTCCGACGAGGAAGCCGAGGATCCCCTCCTTGCCGCCGCGGTAGGTCTCGACCTGCTGCGGGTTGGCGGCGAGCACGGCGTCGATCACGGGCCCGAGCTCGGACGCGTCGCTCACCGCGGCGCGGCTCGTGTAGTCGGCGGCCGAGAAGCCCGGCAGCGCGCTCGCAGCCGTCGCCTCGACGAGCGCGTCGCGCGTGAGGCTCGGCGTCTTCAGAACGGTTGCCATGCCGGCGATGTCGACGGCGCCGGGATCGGCGCCGGTGGCCGCGAAGTCGTTCATGACCCAGTTCGCTGCCGCGCGCGACTCGACGCCGTCCGCGACGAGGCCTGCGTAGAGCGCGTCGCGCCCCGTGGTGACGAGCGCGTACGCGACGTCGAACCCAGCCGCCTGCTCGAGGGCGCGTATGCGTGCGCCGGGCGGCTCGGGCACCTCCGCGCGCAGCCGCTCGACGAGCTCGGCGGTCGGCTCGACGGGAACGAGGTCGGGCTCGGGGAAGTAGCGATAGTCGTCCGCCTCCTCCTTCGAGCGGTGCACGGTGAGCCGGTCCGTGTCGGGGTCGTAGTCGTAGGTCGACTGCCCGATCGTCTCGCCCCGCTCGTACGCAGCGATCTGCTCCCGCACCGCCGCCTCGATCCCGCGGCCGATGAACGTGAACGAGTTCATGTTCTTCAATTCCCAGCGCGGCCGGTACCCCTCCTCGCCCTGTTTCCGAACCGACACATTCACGTCGGCGCGCATCGTGCCCTTCTCCATCTCCGCGTCCGAGATGCCCAGCTCGACGATCGTCTGCCGCAGCAGGCGCAGGAAGCGAAGCGCCGCCTCGGACGAGCGGATGTCCGGCTCGCTGACGATCTCGAGCAGCGGCGTGCCGCCGCGGTTGAAGTCGACGAGCGAGTAGTCGGCGCCGACGGAGCGGCCGGTGGCGCCGCCCGCGTGCACGGTCTTCGCGGCATCTTCCTCGAGGTGCGCCCGCACGATGCGTACGACCTCGTCGCCCTCGGCCGTCGGCACGACGAGCCGGCCGGGACCGCAGAGCGGGGCCTCGTACTGGCTGATCTGGTACCCCTTCGGCAGGTCGGGGTAGAAGTAGTTCTTGCGCGCGAACACCGCGCTCGAGGCGATCTCGCACTCGAGCGCCAGGCCGAGCTTGATCGTGTGCTCGATCGCGCGGCCGTTCGCGACGGGGAGCGCCCCGGGATGCGCGAGGCAGACCGGGCAGGTGCGGGTGTTCTCGGCCGCGCCGTACTCGAGCTCGCAGCGGCAGAACATCTTCGTGCGCGTCTTCAGGTGCGCGTGCACCTCGAGCCCGACGACGGTCTCCCACTCAGACATCGACGAGCCTCGCGGGAACGGGGTCGAAGCCGATCGCAGTCTCCAGAGCCTGGCCCACGCGGAACAGCACGTTCTCCGAGAACTGGGGCCCGATCAGCTGGAGCCCGACGGGCAGCCCTTCGGAGAGGCCGCACGGCACGTTCAGTCCGGGCAGGCCCGCCATGCACGACGGGATCGTGAGCAGGTCGCTGAGGTACATCGCGAGTGGATTCTCCGAGCGCGCGCCGAGCTTGAACGCGACGCTCGGCGACGTCGGCGAGACGAGCACGTCGAAGCGCTCGAATGCCTGCGCGTGCTCGCGTGCGAGCACCGTGCGCACCTTCTGCGCCTGCCCGTAGTACGCGTCGTAGTAGCCGGCCGAGAGCGCGTACGTGCCGATCATGATCCGGCGCTTCGACTCCTCGCCGAAACCCTCGTCGCGCGTGCGCTCGTACATCTCGAGGCGGTCGCCGCCGTTGGGCGAGCGGTAGCCGAAACGCACGCCGTCGTATCGCGCGAGATTCGAGGACGCCTCCGCGGGGGCGATCAGGTAGTAGCACGGCATGCCGTAGTCGACCGAGTACGGCAGCGAGCAGTCGCCGACCTCGGCGCCGAGCTCACGGCAGAGCTCGATCGCGCGCTGCACGGCCTCGCGCACGCCGGGCTCGATCGCCTCGTGCTCGTTGAACTCGCGCGGCACGCCGACGCGCAGCCCCTTCAGGTCTTCGCCTTCCGGCAGCTCGACCGCATTCGGGAGCTCGACGGTGGTGGAGTCGGCAGGGTCGCGGCCCGCGATGATCGAGTAGAGGTAGGCACAGTCGCGCACGTTGCGCGCGACCGGCCCGATCTGATCGAGGCTCGACGCGAACGCGATCGCGCCGTAACGCGAGACGGTCCCGTAGGTCGGTCGGAGCCCGACGTTGCCGCAGAGCGCGGCGGGCTGCTTGATCGACCCGCCCGTGTCGGAGCCGAGCGCCCACGGGGCGAGCCCGGCCGCGACGGCGGCCGCGGAGCCGCCACCCGAGCCGCCGGGCACGCGCGTCGGGTCCCACGGGTTCTTCGTCGGCCCGTACGCAGAGTTCTCCGTCGACGAGCCCATCGCGAACTCGTCGGTGTTCGTCTTGCCGAGGACGCGCAGGCCGTTCGCCTTGCAGCGCTCGATCACCGTCGCGTCGTAGACCGGCACGTAGTTCTCGAGGATCTTCGAGCCCGCAGTCGTCGGGATGCCCTTCGTGCCGATCACGTCCTTGACCGCGATCGGAATGCCTTCTCCCCCGTCGTCCTCGCACACGTGCAGGTAGCAGTGCAGCTCCGGATCGCGCTCGTCGATCGCCGCGCGGTAGGCCGCGTAGAGCTCCGCAGCCGAGACCTCCCGCTCGCGCAGGAGGCGCGCGGCCTCCTCGGCGGTCAGGCGGAGGGTGTCGATCACGACGATCCGCCCGGCGGGACCCTGAAGTAGGAGCCCTCGCGCTCGGGCGCGTTTGCCAGCGCCTCCTCGACCGGCAGCGACGCGTGCGGCTCGTCCGCGGCCCAGACGTTCACGACGTCCAGCGGGTGCGACGTCGGAGGCACGCCCGAGAGGTCGAGCTCCGACACCTTCGAGACGGCGGCGAGGATGTCGTTCAGCTGGGCGCCGAGGCGCTCGACCTCCTCCTCGCGCAGCTCGAGTCGCGCCAGGCGGGCGACGTGCAGAAGCTGATCGCGGTCGATGTTCGCCATCTCAAAATCCTTCCAGAAAACGGAAGAGGCCCCTGTCGGGGCCTCTTCACAACGTGGGTCCGACTGGTTCTCTAGACGGCCTGGACGTTCGCGGCCTGTGCGCCCTTCGGGCCTTGCACAACCTCGAACGACACACGCTGGCCCTCGGTCAGCGACTTGTACCCGTCCATGCCGATCGCCGAGAAGTGCACGAACACGTCGTCGCCGCCTTCGCGCTCGATGAAGCCGTAGCCCTTCTCGTTCGAGAACCACTTAACGGTGCCCTCTGCCAACTTTGGTTCCTCCTTACAGCAACAACGACGGCGCGAGCACCGAATGTCCCTGCCGCCGACCGATGATGAAGCAGCCCGAGTCTAGCTCAGCGAGCGGGTTTGGCAAGCCCACTTGCGCGCCGGGCCCGGGCGGCGGTCACCGTGTTCTTCAGGACCATGGCGATCGTCATCGGCCCGACCCCGCCGGGGACGGGCGTCAGATACGCCGCGCGCTCCGCCGCGGCGGGATCGACGTCGCCGAAAAGCCCCTCCCCGGTGCGGTTCATCCCGACGTCGATGACGGTGGCTCCGACCTTCACCATCTCGGCGCGGATCACGTGCAGCCGGCCGACCGCGGCCACGAGGATGTCCGCGTCGAGGGTATGCCGCTCGAGCTCCTCGGTCCGCGAATGGCAGATCGTGACCGTCGCGTTCGCCTGGAGCAGCAGGTGCGCGATCGGCTTGCCGACGATGTTCGAGCGCCCGACGACGACGGCGCGCGCGCCGGTCGTCTCGATCTCGTACTCGGCGAGCATCCGCATGATCCCGAGCGGCGTGCCCGGCACGAGCGCCGGACGGCCGAGGTAGAGGCGCCCCGCGTTGAGCGGGTGGAAGCCGTCGACGTCCTTGCCGGGGTCGACCGTCTCGATCGCCTTCGCCTCCGTGATGTGGGAGGGCAGCGGCAGCTGGACGAGGATCCCGTCCACCCCGTCGTCGGCGTTCAGGTCTGCGAGGAGGGCCAGGAGCTCTGCCTCGGGCGTGTTTGCGGGCAGCCGCACGTCCCGCGCGTCGATCCCGACCGCCTCCGCCGCCTTCTGCTTGCCCCGGATGTACACGTCGGACGCCGGGTCGTCTCCGACGAGCACCGTGGCCAGGCCGACGTGGCCGAGCTCTGCGACCTCGGCGGCCACTTCGGCGCGCACCCTGGCCGCCAGCTCCTTGCCGTCGATGATCGTTGCCGACATCGCGCTGAGGTTACGCGAGAATGGGGGCGTGACCTCCCGCAAGCGACTCCCCCGCCGGAACGACGCGGCATCGATCGCGGCCCGCCGCGACGCGCTCGGCCTCGACGGCGCCGTGACCGCCGCCGACCTCGAGCCGTACGCGAACGCGGCGGAATCGGTGACGGGCGTCGCGGTCATCCCCGTCTCGGTCGCCGAGCTCGAGCTCTCGCTCGGTCGGTACGAGCTCGGGGAGAGCGGCGAGGTCGTCGAGACCGGACGCGCCGACGAGGAGGTGGTCGTGCCGCTCGCGCACACCGAGGGCGGCCTGACGGCGTCGGTTCAGCGCGGCTCGAAGGCGGTCGCCGAGTCGGGCGGCTTCCGCACGCACGTCGTCGCCGACCGGATCACGCGCGCGTCCTGCTTCGTCTGCGCCGACGCGGCCGACGCCCTGACGCTCGCGCGCTGGATCGAGGCGCAGGTGCCGGCGATGCAGGAGTTCCTCCGCACCTCCGACCTCGCCGAGCTGTCGCGCTACGCGCTGCTGCGCGAGGTGAAGACCCACGTCGTCGGGCCGATGTGCCACGTGCTCTGGCGCTGGACGACGGGCGACGCGGTCGGGCCGAACATGATGACCCGCAACGCGTACGCGCTGAACATGGCGTTCGTGAAGCCCGGCGCGCCCGTCGAGATCGAGCGCGTCGTGCTCGAGGCGAACATGGGCGGCGACAAGAAGGCGTCGTACGAGTTCTTCCAGTCGGGCCACGGCAAGACGGTGATCGCCGAGGCGACGCTGACGGACGAGGCGATCCGGCGGGTGCTGCGCAGCACCGCAGAGGATCTCGAAGCCCTCGCCTGGGTGGGCACGCACGGCGCCGTGGCGTCGGGGATGCAGTCGGTCGCCTTCACGCCCGCGTCGGCGATCGCCGCGATCTTCGCCGCAACGGGCCAGGACCTCGGCATGGTCGGCACGAGCTCGATGGCGCACGGAACCGCCCGCCGCGTCGGGGAAGGGCTGCACGTGTCGGTGCGCTTCCCCGGCCTCGAGGTCGGCACGGTCGGCGGCGGCACGACGCTGCCGACGCCGCACGAGTGGCTCGCCCTGATGGGCTGCGCCGGCGCCGGCAAGGTCTACCGCTTCGCGCAGATCGTCGCCGCAGCCGCGCTCGCGCTCGAGATCAGCGCGTCCGCCGCGATGGCGACCGCCGGCAGCGAGAACTTCTTCCGCGCGCACCACGAGCGCGGCGGCAGCCGCTGACCCGTTCCTAGAAGGGCAGCTGCACGTCGGTGATGTCGAGCCCGAGCGACTTCGCCAGGCGCACGCCGTGCTGGATCTCGGTGCGGAGGCGCTCCTTGTCGCGCGCCTCCATCAGCTGCCCGATCATCTCGCGCGCCTTCGGGCGCCACATCTGGTGCCGCGCGAACGTCGGCAGCATCATGTTCGCCGCCGCGATCAGCGAGTTCTGGACCGTCTTCGGGGCTCCGACGAGCAGGACGCGCTCGTATGCCATGCCGGCGCCGTGGTGGATGCCGTCGTCGATCGCGAGCCGGTTGCACAGGTCCTCGAGGATCGTCCCGCGCGAGGAGCGTGCGATCAGCTGGAAGCGCGGGATGATCAGCCGCTCGAAGAAGACCTGCATCATGAAGACCTTCTCCTCGAGCGTGTCCGCCTCGAGGAACATGTGGCCGAGCTCGTCGAGGTACGGGTCGCGCTCGCCCTCTCCGCCGACCTGGCCGATCAGCTTCAGCCACGCCTCCGTGTGACGCGACTCGTCCTGCACCATCGTCGAGTAGTAGAGCCTCGCCTCCGGATCGGGCGCGGCGTTCAGCAGCTGAGCCGCCATCTCGACCGCGAGCACGTCCGCCTGGAGCTGCTGCATCACGACCGAGCGCCACACGTCCTGGCGCCGCGCCTTGCGCACCGGCGAGCCCTTGCCCTCCGGCACGGGCGGGATGTCGCCCCACGGGAGGTCGCGCACCATCCATTCCTGGCGCTTCGCGAGCTCGTAGAAGCGGAGCACGCCCGCGAATGCGCTGCGGTCTTCGGCGGGTGCCTGCTCGGCGCTCACGGCCCTGACCCTAGCGTGGCCGCCGCGTAGAATCGCCGGGTGATCGCCCTCGTCTTCAGCTACGAGGTTCGCGACGCCGCGGCGTTCGAGCGCGCCTACGGCGCCGACGGCGAATGGGCGCAGTTCTTCCGCCACAGCGCCGGCTACATCGGCACCGAGTTGCTCCACGACGTCGAGATCCCGAGCCGGTACCTCGTCATCGACCGCTGGGAGTCTGCCGAGGCGTACAACGCCTTCGCCGCGAAACGGCGCGAGGAGTACATGGGCCGCGTCGACGACACACGGTTCCTCTACGACCAGGAGCTGCGGTTCGGGACGTTCGAGAACGTCTGGCACGACCCGCGGTAGCTCAAGCCGCGCCCCCGCACGACCGATAGCCGTCGTGAGGGTAAACCGGCCCTGCGGCTTCGGAGGAGGTCGCATGGTCAAACGGGTCGTTGTCGCAGGGGTTCTCGTTCTCGTACTGATGGCTGCCGTGAAGGACGGCCGCGTCCTGCGGGAGACCGGCCTCACGGGCAGGTGCTCGGCGGCGCAGACGCTGGCGGACGGGACGCAGCTCGAGGCCTGCCGGGCGGGCAAGCTCGCCGGCCGCCCGGATCTCTCGCACCAAGGGTGCACGGCGGCCGGGGTCACCGGGACGACCCAGTACTGGCGCTGTCCGGCCGGGGTCGTGTCGGGCCCGAGCGGCCACTGACGACAACCCTTCGAGGGATCGCCGCGACCTGCGCCGGCGCCGACAACCGACCCATGCGGTTCGTGCTCCCGACCCTGCTCGCGCTCGTGCTCGTGCCCGCGGCGGTCTCCGCCGCCCCGCGCGCACAGACGATCACGGGCATCGTCACGGCCAACTCGGGCGACTCGATCACGGTCACCGCGGGCGACCGCTCGGTCACCTGCCTCGTGCTCGGCGCCAAGGCGCAGGCGGCGATCGCCCGCTGGGGCACCGGCGTGAAGGCCGCGATGGCCTGCAAGCGCGACGGCGACCGGCTGCTGCTCTTCCGCCTGGCGCGGCTGGGCTCGAAGGAGGGGACCGGCACCACTCCGCACGAGACCGGCACGACTCCCAAGGACACCGGCACGACGGCTCCGCCCCCTGCGCCCGCGCCCACACCGATCCGCCGCGACGCGCGCGGCAAGGTCAGCGCTCTCGGCGGCGGCTCGATCACCGTGACCCGCGACGGCGGCACCTCGCTCACGTGCTCGGTCACCGATGGGCAGGCGAAGTCGATCGCCCAGGGCGCACCCGTCGGCACCGCGGTCCTCATCGTCTGCACCGGCGACGGCGATCGCCCCGCCCTCCTCTCGCTCGAGCGGGTCGAGACGAGCACCCAGCCGCCGCCCACCACGATGCCGCCCCCCACCTCGCCGCCTCCGCCCGCACAGCTCACGGTGCTCGGCGTCGTCACCGCGCTCTCCTCGGACGGCGTGACGGTCAAGCCCGACGCGGGCGGCGACGCCCGCCGCTGCCGCATCACCACGGCGGCCGACTCGGCCTCAGCCGCCGCGAAGCTCTCGCTCGGCGCCCACGTCGGCATCGTCTGCCGGCGCGACGGCGACGGCTACGTGCTCTCGGGCGCGACGCCGATCAACTAGAGAGCAGCTCCGCGAGCACCGCGAGGAGCCGGTCGTCGGCGTCCGGCCGGTGCACGGTGATCCGGATCGCTCCCGGCGAGGCGCGCACGGGCAGGCCGCGGCGAAGCAGGCCGTCCGCGAGCTCCGCCGCCCGCTCGTGCGGCACGAACAGGAAGTTCGTCCAGGAGGGCAGCGGCTCGAGGCCGAGCGACCGCAGGCCGTGCGCGAGCCGCCCGCGCTCGGCGATCGTCGCCGAGACGTCCGGCGGGCCGTACTGGAGGCCGGCGAGCGCGAGCGCGGCGGAGAGCGTCGACACGGGCGCGGGCTCCTGGCGCGCGTTCAGCCCGGCGGCGACCTCCGCGGCCGCGAGCGCGTAGCCGACACGCGCCGACGCCAGGCCGAACGCCTTCGAGAACGTCCGCACGACGATGACGCCATCGCCGATCAGCGGCACCGCGGTCTCGCCCGCGTACTCGAAGTACGCCTCGTCGACGACGAGCGGCCGGGCGGCGGGCAGGTCGACGAGCGCACCGGTGGGATTGTGCGGCCGGCAGACGAAGGTGAGGACGGGGTCGTCGTCCCCGACGTCGGCGCCGGCGACCCAGGTTGCGACGCGGTAGAGCGGGTACGAGGGCTCGTCGGCGATCGAGATCCGGTCGCCCGGCCCGGCGTAGGCGCGCGCGCAGAGCATGAGGATGTCGTCCGCGCCCGCGCCGAGCACGACGTTCTCCGGCTCGACGCCGTTGTAGTCGGCGATCGCCCCGACCAGCTCGGGGAAGCCGCCGTGCCGGTAGGCGTTGATCTGCTCGAGCGCCGCGGCGACCGTCTGCGGTGACGCGGTGGGCGGCGGCTCCGGCGGCGTGTTGCCGTCGAAGCGCAGCACCTCCTCGGGCGGGATCCCCGCGAGGGCCGCGATCTCCCGCGTCGAGAGCGCCCAGCCGTACGGCCTGAACTGGGGCGAGAGCGGGCGCACCGCGTCAGCTTAGTAGCTGCTGCGGGCGGGCTCCGCTTGCGCAATGCGCAGGAAATCCAGCCGGTCACCACGCATTCCGCGGCAGATGCCCGTTGAAAACGTGCATCCCGTCAGGTGATAATCGGCAGCGCTGATGCAGGTCGACCAACCGGCGTCCACCGACGCAGTCCTCCAGGCGCGCGACCGCTACGTTCCGCGCGGCGTCTCGACGCCCAGCCTGGTCGTCACCCGCGCCTGGGGCGCACGCATCTGGGACGCCGACGGCCGGGAGTACCTCGACTTCGCCGGCGGCATCGCCTGCCAGAACCTCGGGCACGGCCCCGCCGGCGTCGTCCGCGCGATCCACGAGCAGGTCGACCGGTATCTCCACCAGTGCTTCATGGTCGGCGTCTACGAGCCATACGTCCAGGTTTGTCACCGTCTCGACGAGCTCTGGCCGGGCGAAGCGGCCACCAAGACCCTGCTGCTCAACTCGGGCGCGGAGGCGATCGAGAACGCCGTGAAGATCGCGCGAGCCGCCACCGGGCGCCCCGGCGTCGTCGTCTTCGACCGCGCGTTCCACGGCCGCACGAACCTGACGATGGCGATGACGTCCAAGCTCGTCTACAAGCAGGGCTTCGGCCCGCTCGCAACCGACGTCCACCGCGCGCCGGCGCCCTACCCGTACCGCGGCGTCAGCACCGAGGATGCGCTCGCAGGCCTCGACCTGCTCTTCAAGCAGGACGTCGACCCGGCCGACGTCGCCTGCTTCGTGCTGGAGCCCGTGCAGGGCGAAGGCGGCTTCATCCCGATGCCGCCGGAGTTCGTCCGGGCGCTCGAGGAGCGCTGCGACCGCCACGGGATCCTCTACGTCGACGACGAGGTGCAGGCCGGCTGCGGGCGCACGGGGACGATGTGGGCGATCGAGCACTACGGCGTCGAGCCCGACCTGCTCGTCTCGGGCAAGTCGCTCGGCGGCGGGCTGCCGCTCGCGGCGGTAACCGGTCGCGCCGAGCTCATGGACGCGGTGCACCCGGGCGGCCTCGGCGGCACGTTCGGCGGGAACCCCGTCTGCTGCGCCGCCGCGCTCGCCGTGCTCGACGAGCTCTCCGCGCCGGGCTTCCGCGAACGCGCCGACCAGATCGCGGGCCACCTGCGCACGCGCCTCGACGAGATCGCCTCGCGGCGTCCGGTCGTCGGCGAGGTGCGGGGGCTCGGTTCGATGCTCGCGCTCGAGCTCGTCGAGCGCAGTGGCGACGCGGCGAAGGCCGTCACCGCTTCGGCGCGCGAGAAGGGCCTGATCCTCCTCTCGTGCGGGCTCGACGGAAACGTCATCCGGCTGCTGCCGCCGCTCTCGGCGACGGACGAGGAGCTCGACCGCGGGCTCGCCATCCTCGAGGAGGCCCTTGGCGACGCAGGCTCCGGCTAGAGCGAGCGGCGAGTCCACGGCCGCGTCGCCGGCGGTCCGCCTGACGGGGATCCGCCGGACCTACGGCGACGTCGTCGCGATCGCCGGGCTCGACCTCGACATCGCCGAGGGCGAGTTCTTCACGCTTCTCGGGCCGTCCGGCTCGGGCAAGACGACGACGCTGCGCGTGATCGCCGGCTTCGAGCGCCCCGACTCGGGTCGCGTCGAGCTCGCCGGCGTCGACGTCACGGGCACCGCGCCGTCGGAGCGCGACGTGAACACCGTCTTCCAGGATTACGCCCTGTTTCCGCACATGACGGTGCTCGAGAACGTCGAGTACGGGCTGCGGGTCAGGGGAGTCGAACGCCGCGAGCGGCGCAACAGGGCGAACGAGGTGCTCGAGCGCGTGCGTCTCCCCCAGGTCGGCGCGCGCCGCCCGGTGCAGCTCTCAGGGGGCCAGCGCCAGCGCGTCGCGCTCGCGCGCGCCATCGTGAACCGCCCGACCGTGCTGCTGCTCGACGAGCCGCTCGGCGCGCTCGACCTGAAGCTGCGCCAGGAGATGCAGGTCTTCCTGAAGGCGTTGCAGCAGGATCTCGGCATCACGTTCGTCTACGTCACGCACGACCAGGAAGAGGCGCTGACGATGAGCGACCGCATGGCGGTCTTCAACGAGGGGCGGGTCGAGCAGATCGGCAGTCCAGCGGAGGTGTACGAGCATCCGCAGACCGAGTTCGTCGCCGGGTTCGTCGGCGTCTCGAACGTGCTCGAGCGCGACGGCAGGCGCTTCACGATTCGTCCCGAGAAGATCCACATGACCGAGGGGATCGGCGGCGAGGGCGAGACCGGAGTGATCCGCGACGTCGTCTACGTCGGCATGGTCACTCGCTACGTCGTCGACCTCCATTCCGGAGGCGAGCTCGTCGTCGTGCGGCAGAACCTCGAGACGTCGTCGCACGAGGTACTCGAAGCGAAAGGCAAGCGCGTCCGGCTCGAGTGGCGGCCGGAGCACACCTATGAGATCGACAAGGAGGCAAATCGGTGACTCGGATCACAAGGGCACACGTGCTCGTCGCGGCGCTCGCGGCGGCGTTGTGCGTGCCGGCCGCGGGCATCAGCTCGGGGAACGGAATCGGCAAGGGTGAAGGGCAGCTGAACCTCGTCGCGTGGGAGGGCTACACGCAGCCCCAGTGGGTCAAGCCGTTCCAGAAGGCGACCGGCTGCCAGGTGCACGCGAAGTACGCGGGCTCCTCGGACGAGATGGTGACGCTCATGCGCCAGGGCGGCGGCTCGCAGTACGACATGGTCTCCGCCTCCGGTGACGCGAGCCTGCGCCTGATCTACGGCAAGGCCGTGCAGCCGATCAACGTCGACCTGATTCCGGACTACGTGAACTTCGTACCGCAGCTGAAGTCGCCGCCGCACAACACGATCGGCGGCGTGCACTACGGGCTGTCGCTCCAGTGGGGCCCGAACACGCTGCTCTACAACACGACGAAGGTGAAGCCGGCGCCGACGAGCTGGGCGTCGATCTACGACGCGAAGTACAAGGGCAAGGTCACCGTTCCGGACAACCCGATCCAGATCGCCGACGCGGCGCTCTACCTCTCGAAGTCGAAGCCGTCGCTCGGGATCACCGATCCGTACGAGCTGAACAAGAAGCAGTTCGACGCGGCGGTCTCGCTGCTGAAGCAGCAGAAGCCGCTGATCAAGAAGTACTGGGCGCTCGCCTCGGACGAGATCGACCTCTTCAAGAGCGGCGACGCCGTGATCGGCGCGTCGTGGCCCTACCAGACGAACACGCTCATCGCGGCGAAGGCTCCCGTCAAGGACCTCATCCCGAAGGAAGGCGCGACCGGGTGGGCCGACACGTGGATGCTCTCGGTGCACGCAAAGCATCCGAACTGCGCGTACATGTGGATGCAGTGGGTCTCGACGCCGAAGGTGCAGGCGCAGCAGGCGATCTACTTCGGCGAGACGCCGGCGAACACGAAGGCGTGCGCCGTGATGGACTCGCTGTCGAAGGGCTCCGCGGCGCAGTACCACTGCGGCGCGCCGGCCGCGTACTTCAACTCGATCAAGTTCTGGAAGACGCCGATCGCCGACTGCGGCAACGGCCACAAGGACTGCATGGACTACACGCAGTGGCAGCAAGCCTGGACGCAGATGAAGGGCTGAGTCCTGGTCGTTCGAACCGCTGAGCTGAGCCGGCCGGGCCGCCCCTTGCGGGCGGCCCGGCTGCGGCTCAGCGGCTTCTTCTGGAGGCACGGCTGGGCGAAGGCGCTGCTCTTGCTCGCGCCGCCGCTGCTCGCCTTCGCGCTCGTCTATCTCGCCGCGCTCGTCGCGCTGTTCGTCTCGTCGTTCTGGTCCGTCAACCCGTTCACGACGGAGATCCAGCACATCTGGACGCTCGACAACTACCGCACGATCTTCGAGTCGAGCGCGTACCGGACGATCGCGCTCCGCACGATCGGGATAGCGGCCGCCGTGACCTTCACCGACGCCGTACTCGCCTTTCCGCTCGCCTATTTCATGGCGCGACTCGCCGGCGCACGCTCGCGCACGTTTCTCTTCGTCGCGGTGCTGCTGCCGCTCTGGTCGAGCTACCTGATCCGCGTCTACATCTGGCGGCTCATCCTCAGCCACGACGGCGTGCTCAACTGGGCGCTGCGGACCGTCGGGCTGCCCGCTGCCAACATCGGCTACTCGAACTGGGCGGTCTGGCTCATCTTCACGTACGTCTGGCTGCCGTTCATGGTCCTCCCCGTCTACGGCGCGCTGGAGCGGATTCCCGAGTCGTACGTCGAGGCGTCGCGCGACCTCGGGGCGGGCGGAGTCGCGACCTTCCGGCGCGTCGTCCTGCCGCTTGCCCTCCCCGGCGTCGTCGCGGGCTCGATCTTCACGTTCTCGCTCACGCTCGGCGACTACGTGACCCCGCTGCTCGCCGGCGGCTCGAGCTCCCAGTTCATCGGCAACGTCGTCTACGACTCGGTCGGCATCTCCAACAACGTGCCGTTCGCGGCGGCGTTCGCCGCCATACCGCTCGTCGTGATGGCCTTCTACCTGCTGATCGCGCGCCGGCTCGGCGCTTTCGAGGCGATGTGATGGAAAAGCGCGGGACACGCATCGCGCTCGTCACGTGGGCGGTCCTCGTCATCCTCTTCCTCTGGGTGCCGCTCGCGCTGATCATGGTGTACGCCTTCAACGAGTCGAACGTCCAGAGCTGGCCGATCCCCGGCTTCACGACGAGATGGTTCCGCGTCGCGTGGCATTCGCAGGACGTCCGCGACGCGCTCTGGCTCTCGGTGCGGGTCGCGCTCGTCGCGACCGGCGCGGCGCTGGTGCTGGGTTCGGCAGCCGCCGTCGCGGTCGCGCGCTTCCAGTTCTTCGGCCGCGAGGCCGTCTCGTTCCTGCTCGTGCTGCCGATCGCGCTGCCCGGCATCGTCACCGGCATGGCGCTCAACTCGTTCTTCATCGCCGGGCACATCACCGTGTCGATGTGGACGATCGTGATCGGCCACGCGACCTTCTGCATCGTGATCGTCTACAACAACGCCCTTGCTCGCCTCAGGCGGTCGTCGCCGTCGCTGCTCGAGGCATCCATGGACCTCGGCGCAGACGGCTGGCAGACGTTCCGGTTCGTGGTCTGGCCGGTGTTGTCGACGGCGCTCGTCGCAGGCGGGCTGCTGGCGTTTGCGCTCTCGTTCGACGAGGTCGTGGTGACGTTCTTCACGGCGGGAGCCCAGAACCCGCTGCCGCTCCTGATCCTCGGCTACATCAGGCTCGGGCAGCAGTTGCCCGTCGTGAACGCCATCGCATCGGCGATGATCCTCTTGACGGTGATCCCGGTCGCGCTCGCCCAACGGCTGATGCGCGACACCGGCGTCCTGCGGCGCGCCGCCGCGACCGTGACGGAAGCAGTGGAATCGGCCCAAGCGACCGCGGTCTGACCAGGAGGCACAGATGAGCGCAACGAAGACGGCGTACAAGAACTTCATCGGCGGCGAGTGGGTCGCCGCCGCGTCCGGCGAGACGATGGAGGTCATCAACCCGGCGACGGGCGAGACGGTGGCCGAGGTGCCACGGTGCGGCGCCGAGGACGCCGACCGCGCCGTCGCGGCTGCGGGCAAGGCGCTGCCGGCCTGGCTCGATTCGACGCCGAAGGAGCGCTCCGAGCTCCTCCACAAGCTCGCCGACGTGCTCGACGCGAACGCCGAGGAGCTCGCACAGCTCGAGTCGCTGAACGTCGGCAAGCCGCTCATGGCCTCACGCGACGAGCTGCCGTTCGCGGCCGACAACCTCCGCTTCTTCGCCGGCGCTGCCCGCAACCTCGAAGGCAAGTCGGCGGGCGAGTACATCACGGGCTACACGTCGATGATCCGGCGGGAGCCGCTCGGGATCGTCGCGGGCATCTGCCCGTGGAACTACCCGCTGCTGATGGCGGTCTGGAAGCTCGGCCCGGCGATCGCGGCGGGCAACGTCCAGATCCTCAAGCCGTCCGAGCAGACGCCGCTCTCGCTGCTTCGCTTCATGCAGCTGGCCCAGGACGTCATTCCGGCCGGTGTGCTGAACGTCGTCACGGGCGACGGCGTGCCGGTCGGCGAGCGTCTCGTGGCGCATCCCGACGTGCGGCTCGTGTCGCTCACGGGCGACGTCGCGACGGGGAAGGCGATCGCTCGGAACGCAGCGGACACGTTGAAGCGCGTCCACCTGGAGCTCGGCGGCAAGGCGCCGATGGTCGTGTTCGACGACGCGGATCCGAAGGCGGTCGCGGAGGGAATCAGGCTCGCGGCCTTCTGGAACTCGGGGCAGGACTGCACGGCGGGCTCGCGCGTGCTCGCGGGGCCGAAGATCTACGACAGGCTGCTGGAGGAGCTCGTGCCGCAGGTCGAGTCGCTGAAGGTCGGCGACCCGATGGAGAGCGACGAGATCGAGATGGGCTCGGTCATCTCCCAGTCCCAGCAGGAGCGGATCCTCGGCTTCCTCGAGCGCGCGAAGGGCGCGACGGTTCTGACCGGCGGCGGCACTGTCAACGGGGCAGGGGGCGGCGGACGCGGCTACTTCGTGCAGCCGACCGTGGTGGTCGACGTGAAGCAGACGGACGAGATCGTGCAGAAGGAGGTCTTCGGCCCCGTCGTGACCGTGCAGCGCTTCGCCGACGACGACGAGGCGATCCGCTGGGCGAACGACGTCCCGTACGGCCTTGCGTCGAGCGTGTGGACGCGCGACGTCGGCCGGGCGCTGAACGCGGTCAAGCGGCTCCAGTTCGGGACGGTCTGGGTCAACGACCACCTGCTCCCGATCACGTCCGAGATGCCCCACGGCGGCTACAAGCAGTCGGGCTACGGCAAGGACATGTCGATCTACTCGATGGAGGAGTACACCCAGATCAAGCACGCCGCGTTCAAGCTCGACTGATCTCCGCGGCGGAACGCCGCCAAGAACCCAGAGCTGCAACCTGGTTCGAACCAGGTTGCAGCCTTGCGGGTTGCAGCCTTGCGGGTTGCAGCCTTGCGGTCAGACGCGGAAGCGCGACGAGGACGCTCGGGTCGCCGGATCTCCAACCTGGTTGGAACCAGATTCGGGATGATGGTCCTGAACGGCTCCTACGCGCGCCACTTCAACTCGCGCAACGGGCGCGTCGGCCACGTCTTCCAGGGGCCGTACACCACCGTGCTCGTCACGCGCGACGCGCACCTCATGGAGCTCAGCCGCTATATGGCGATGAATCCCGTCCGCGCCGGCCTCGCGGCCGACCCCGCCGGCTGGCCCTGGAGCAGCTACCGCCCGACCGCCGGACTCGAGCGCGTGCCGCCCTACCTCCGGGTTGACCGGGTACGGAGCTTCTTCGGCGCAGCCGGATCCCGCGGCGCCGACGAGTTCCGGGAGTTCGTCGACGCCGCGAACGCGTCTCTCGATCTTGCGGCCTGACCGCGCGGCCCCTCCGAGACGCCGATACGTCCACGCCGCCGACTTAATCGCACCTCATGCGTCTCAGTACCTGACACGTACGTTCGTGTTCAAGTTCCGAGATCCGGAGGTTGCGCGTGGGCACTGACGAGCCGGGCTCTGCCCACGACGTCGCCGAGCGGTTTCTCGACAACATCGAGACCGTCGTCCACGACAAGCGCGAGGAGATCAAGCTCGTCGTCGCCGCCCTGATGTGCGGCGGGCACGCGCTGCTCGAGGACGTTCCGGGCACCGCCAAGACGGTGCTCGCCCGAGCGATCGCGCAGTCGATCCGCGGAGCGCAGTCCTCCCGTATCCAGTGCACGCCCGACCTCCAGCCCACCGACGTCACCGGCCTCTCGATCTTCAATCAGCGCGAGCGCGACTTCGAGTTCCGCCCCGGCCCCGTCTTCGCGAACATCGTGCTCGTGGACGAGATCAACCGCGCGATGCCGAAGACCCAGTCCGCGCTGCTCGAGGCGATGGCCGAGCAACAGGTGACGGTCGACGGTGAGACGCGACGCCTCGACGACCCCTTCCTCGTCATGGCCACGCAGAATCCGATCGAGTACGAGGGGACATTCCCGCTGCCCGAGGCACAGCTCGACCGCTTCTTCGTCAAGACGACGCTCGGCTATCCCGGCGCGGACCACGAAGCCCAGATCGTCCAGGAGCAACTCGGCGGGCACCCGCTCGAACGGCTCGAGCCCGTGATCGACCTCGACGACGTCATGCTCCTCCGGCGGGCGGTTGCAGACGCGTTCGTGCACGAGGCGGTCGCCCGCTGGATCGTCGACCTCGTCCGCGCGACGCGCGGGCTCGACATCGTCGCGATCGGCAGTTCCGTCCGCGGCACGCTCGCACTCAACCGGGCCGCCCGTGCCTGGGCCGTCCTGCACGCCCGGCGCTACGTCACGCCGGAAGACGTCGAGCAGCTCTTCGTGCCGGTGCTCCTGCACCGCATCCTCTTCCGGCCGAGCTTCCTCGCGGAGATCCGCGACCACGGCTGGGAAACGGCAGCCGAGCTCGTACGGGAGCGGTGTCTCGAAGTCGCGCCCAAGCCCGGCTTCGACATCGACCTCGACGTCCCGGCGGCGGCAACCTCCTCGCCTTGAGCGCCGTCTTCCCGCTCGTCCCACGGCGGCGCGTGATCGGCCTCGCGTTCGGCGGCGTGCGAAGTGCGCGCCGCGGCATCGGCTCGGACGTCGCGAGCACGCGCGAGTACCGCGCCGGGGACGACGTCGGCTGGATGGACTGGGCGTCGTCCGCCAAGCTCTCCGCCGCACGCGGCGAGGACGAGTTCATCGTGCGCGAGCGCTTCGCGGACGAGGCGCCGCGCGTCGTCGTGCTCTGCGACCGCCGGCCGTCGATGTCCATCGGCTCGTCGCAGTTCCGGCCGCTCGACAAGCCGCGCGCACTTCTCTCCACACTCGAGCTGATCACTCAGAGCGCCGTCGCCGCGCGCAGCCTGACCGGATATCTCGACTACGCGGAGGGAGAGCCGTTCTGGCACCCGCCGCGCTCCGAGCACCGCTCCGACTCCGGCACGTTCGAGCGTCGGTTCGACGCGCCCGACGACACCGTCTCGCAGGGCCTCGAGTTCCTCGGCGAGCACCGGCGCGACCTGCCGACGCAGGCATTCGTCTTCGTGCTCTCCGACTTCGCCGTCCCGCCCGACCTGCGCACGTGGCAGCGCGCGCTCGAGCACCGCTGGGAGCTCGTCCCCGTGGTGATCCAGGATCCCGTGTGGGAGCGCACGTTCCCTGCGGTCGGCGGCATCACGATTCTCTACGCCGACCCCGCGACCGGTCGCGTCGTGCCGGTGCGGCTCTCGCTGGGCGAGGCAGAGCATCGCCGCGAGCACAACGAAGCACGCTGGAACCGGCTCGTACGCGACTTCCGCTCACTCGGCACCGAGCCGGTCGACGTGACGACCCACGAGCGCGGGGGCGTGCTCGGCGCGTTCCTCCGCTGGGCGGACCTGCGGATGATGTGGCGCGGGGCACTCGCATGAAGCGCACCCTCGTCCTTCCCGTCGCGGCGGCGGCGCTGCTCGGCGCCGTTCTGCATCCATACCGCGCCGCCGCAGCCCTGCCGAACTTCCCGGCGGGCTCCTCTGTCGGCGACGGCGTTCCGCTCAGAACGTACGCGACGATCGCGCCGCAGGTCCACCTGTTCGGCGACGCGATTACGGCCCGCCTCGCCGTCGTGGCGGACACGAAGTGGGTCGATCCCGCTCGGCTGCGCGTCGCGACCGGCTTCAAGCCGTACCGGATCGTGCGCCGCCCCACGAAGGCGGTTGTCCGCGTCGGGCGCTTCGAGCAGGTGACGTGGACGTGGACGCTTCGCTGCCAAACGACGAACTGCGTGCCCCGCTTGCCCCCGAGCGAGAGCTTCCACGTCTTCCGCTTCCAGCCGATTCACCTCGACTACCTGTCGCGAAACGGCAAGCGCGTCTACGGGATCGACGCAAGGTGGCCGAAGGTGGAAGTCGTCTCGCAGGTCAGCCCGGCCGTCGCGAAGTTCCTCCAGAAGACGAACCACCTCAGCTGGCGCTTCCGCATCGCACCGGTCGCCTCGCCGACGTACAGGGTGCCGCCGAGCGTGCTGTTCTGGCTTGCGCTCTGCGCAGGCAGCACGATGCTGCTCGGCGCGTCGGTGCTCGCCTGGCGCTGGGTCAGGCTGATCCGCCCGCGCAGGCTCCTGGAGCCCAGCGGGGCGGCGGGAACACCGCTCGAACGGGCGCTCGCGCTGCTCGCCTGGGCTCACGCACGGGGCGACGACACGCTCGAGCGCAAGGCGCTGGAACGGGTCGCCGGCGAGCTCGACGTCGAGTTGCCCGTGCCCGCGGTCGACGAGCTCTCCCGCACCGCCCGCGAGCTCGCCTGGTCGGCGCGCACGCCAGAGGACGAGGAAGTCGCGGCATTCTCCGAGCGCGCCCGCGGAACCGGCCGGTCGGCCGAGATCGAGAAGGCGATCGAGTGAAGATCCCCCCGCTCGGCTCGCTCCACAGGCGCCGCCCCGTGCAGCTCGCCGAGCTGCCGGAGCTCCGCTCCGCGGCGCTGCGCACGTCCGCGCTGCGGGTGCTGCTCGCGCTCGCGCTCGCCGGAACCCTCGCTGCGCTCGTCGGCGTCGCCGGCTCCGCCGGCAGCGGCCGCGCAGCCGTCTTCCCGCAGGGAACGCGCACGGGCGTCGTCGCGCTCGACATGTCGGCGAGCATCTCCGGACCGATCTACGCACGCGTCGCCGCGACCTTGCGCGGCATCGTCGATGCGAACCAGTCGATCGGGCTCGTGATGTTCTCCGACACGGCGTACTCGCTGCTGCCGCCCAACTCTCCGCCCGGCGCGCTGCTCCAGTTCATTCCCTACTTCACGCCGGTGGGCTATTACGGCGCGACGCCGGAGTTCGCGCAGTCGCCGTGGAACACCTTCAGCGGCGGCACACGCGTCGCCGCCGGCCTTGCCGAGGCGAGGCGGGCCCTCGAGCGCGCACACGTCGCCCACGGGGCGATCCTCGTCGTCAGCGACCTCGACGACGCAACCGCCGACCAGCCGGCGCTCGCGGCCGAGTCGCTGCGCCTCCGCCGCGAGCACATCGCGGTGCGTATCGTGCCGCTGTTCGCCGAGCCCGCGAATGTGCGCTACTTCGCGGCCGTCTTCGGCGACAACGCCTTCGTCGACCCGAGCGTGTTCACGCACACGGCGAAGCGCCACGCCCAGGCGGTCGCGGCAGAACAGCCCTGGGCGCTCCTCGCTCTCGGGGCCCTGCTCGTACTGCTCCTCGCAGGCAACGAGCGCTGGAACGGTCGCCTGGCGATCGGGGCGACGGCATGAGGCGTGTGCGCCGTCACCGTGCCGCGCTGCTCTCGCTCCTCTGCGTCGCCGCCGGCGCCTGGCTCCTCATGCTCGCCCTCGACGCCCGAACCTGGCGCACGACGGTCGCGCGGGACGACCTTCGCTTCCGCGCACTCCCCGCGCACCGCGGGCTCTGGAAGCCTCGAACGTCGCTGCCCGGCGACCCGGCGGGCGCGCTCCTCGGCACGGGCGACACGCTGGCGTACCGCAGGGCGCTCCAGTTCTTCTGGTACAGCCGGATCGGCTCGAACCCGGAGGAGCGTCAGGACTCCCCGACGCTCCGCGCGCACGCCGAGCAGCGGCTTCAGGACCTCATCGCCCAGGGGCTGAGCGCCCACGAGCGCTCGTATGCGGCGAACCTCCTCGGCGTCCTCGTCGTCACGACGCCGACGACTGCGCAGGACAAAGGGGCGATCGAGGAGATCCTCAAGCGCGCAGCGGGATACTTCCAGCAGGCGATCCGCATCGACGGCCGGAACGACGACGCGAAGCTGAACCTCGAGCTGGTGCTGCGCGTGACGAGGCCCGGCAAGGGGCACTTCAGCAGGGATGCGCGCACCGGCTACGGATTCGGACGCGGACGCGGCGCGGTACCCGCCGGCAGCGGGTACTGATGCACGGTCTCTCGTTCCTGACCCCGCTCGACGCGCTGTTCGCGCTCGCCGCGGCGCTGCCTCTCGGCGCGTTCCTCGCCACCGAGCATCGTGCAGGCCGCATCCGGCATGCGCTCTCCCTCCCGGCGCCGCGGCGCCGCACCGTCATCCCGGTCGCGGTCGCGCTGACCGTGCTCATCTCGCTCGTCGCAGTCGCCGCCGCGCAGCCGGTCGTGGTGCGGCAGCGCCTCGTGAGCGAGCGGGCCGACGCCCAGGCGTTCTTCCTCTTCGACACCTCGCTCTCGATGCGCGCCTCCGCCGGCCAGGGAGAGCCCAGCCGCCTCGTCCGCGCGAAGCGGATCGCTCTGCGGCTGCGCGCCAAGCTCACCGACGTACCGATCGGCATCGTGTCGATGACCGACCGCTCGCTGCCGAACCTGCTGCCGACGACCGACATCGCGCTGTTCAGGCGAACGCTGCTGCAATCGGTGGCGATCGACCGTCCACCGCCGAGCCAGGTGTACAACGGGCGGGCCACCACGTTCCAGGCCCTCGTCCCGCTCGTCGAGTCGCACTTCTTCTCCCAGGGCGTCCGGCGGCGCCTGCTCGTCGTCTTCACCGACGGCGAGTCGTCGGAGGTCTCGCCGTTCCTGAGCTCGAGGCTCCGCAGCCACCTCACGCCCGTCTTCGTGCACGTCTGGGCACCCGGCGAGCTGATCTACGGCCGAGACGGCCGGCCGGACCCGAAGTACGGCTCCGATCCGGGCAGCGCCGCCGCGCTCGACCACCTCGCCGAGCTCACCGGCGGCCTCCACTCCTTCACGGAGCAGCAGACGGGGCCCGTGGCGGGAGTTGCACGCGAAGCGGTCGGCTATGCGGGCACGCGCACGCACATCCACGCGTATGCGCGAGTGGCGCTCGCGCCGTGGTTCATGCTCGCGGGCGCAGTGCCGCTCGCGTTCCTGCTCTGGCGCCGGAACGCCTAGGAGCAATTCAGGGCTCGAGGCCCACAGACGCCTCGAGCGCCTTCAGCAGCCGCTCGAAGCGCGGCACGCAGCCGCCGTGTACGCGTACCGTGCGCGCGCCGACACGAACGTACGCGGTTGCGACGTCGGGCAGGCTGCCGGGGCAGTTCGTCGCGGCCGGCAGCATCGTGAAGTGCGTCTCCGTCGCGATGCGGTTCAGCGCCGCGAGCCGCGCCAGGGTCACGTGCGCACGTCCGACCTTCACGGCGCCGGAGGCGCGGACGACGCCGTCGTTCGCGATCGTGACGCGGAAGGGGCGGATGTTCCCGCCGAGCGTGCCGAACGCGAAGCCCGTCGGCTCAACCGCGCCGGCTGCGGGCAGGACGCCGATCAGCGCCAGCAGAACGGCGAATGGGACGGAGCGACGCATCGGGCCCAGCCTATCCGGCGGCCGCACCGGTCAGCCGCCGCGTGCCCACACCCTCCCTCGACAGACCTAGCCCGCGACCGCCGCAGCCGGTCCGAGCGCGTAGAGCAAGGCGTCGACGACAGCGGGGTCGAATTGCGCGCCGCGGCAGCTGATCAACTCGATGCGGGCTTCCCGGGCAGAGAGGGCTCGACGATATGGCCGGTCGGAGCACATCGCGTCGTACGCGTCGCAGCAACAGACGATCCGTGCGACGAGCGGGATCTGCTCACCCGCTAAACCCTCGGGGTAGCCGCGGCCGTCCCAGCGCTCGTGGCAGCTGTGCACGATCTCACCGACCTCGGCGACAAGTCCGCCGACGGGACGGAGGAGCCGCTCACCCTCGATGGTATGGGTCTGCATGATCGCAACTTCCTCCGGAGACAGCGCGCCCGGCTTCTCGATGATCGATGCGGGGATCGCGCGCGTTCCGATGTCGTGGAGAAGCGCGGCGAACTCCGCGAGTTGCACCGAACGCGCGTCGAGCCCCATCGCCCGGCAGACGGAGGTCACGAGCGCCGCCACCTGGCGGCTGTGGGCGCCGACCGGCGGATCATCGGCCTCGACGAGGTCGCCGAGCAGGAACGCCGTACCGCGATAGGCGTCGAACAGCTCGAGCGTCTCGTCGAGCCGGTCGCTGCGCTCGTGGGCGAACACCGCGACCAGCGCGAGCAGCGGCAGGGGCAAGAAGAGCGCCCAGAGAGTCTGCTCCGCTGCGACAGCTGCGACCAGGCCGACCGGAGCGAGCAGCGCATCGACGCCGCAGACCCAGAGAAGCGGACGGACGAGGACGAATGGGTGCACACGGAGCGCGAGCCATTCGCGCGCGGTCGAGACGACGGCGCAGGCGGCGAGCTGCGCCGCGAGCGCGACCGCCGCCACAGGCCAATGACGGAGAGCAGGGCCGGGCTCCCCCCAGAGGATGAACACGACCGCCGGGGCAAGCGACCACGACGCATTCCCAATCGAGACGACGAACCGCTGGGACGGGCGGCGTCGCAGAAGTCGCTCGGGTATCTGCGCGACGAGGGTTGCGGCCGCGACTGCAAGCGGCACTCGGGCCGCCGGCATGGTGAAGAGCATCGGGATCAGAACGAGCTCGGTCGGAACGGCAACACCCGCTCCGACCTCGACGTCGACGTGGAGCGCGACCGCGAACGCCAGGACGAGCAGGATCTGGACGAACGCGCTCGGATGACGGTGCGTCGGCACGAGCAGCGCAAGCGCGACGGCGGCGACGAGGAAGATCGCAACGAGCGAGCCGTGAGTCACCCCCGCCCGTCGGGTGCGCGTCGACCGCACGCCCAGGCGCGGGTCCTCGACCGACTGCTCGGCGCCCCGGTCGCCCTCACACGCCGGCTCGCCGGCGAGGCGGAGCCGCGCGGACCGCGGAACGACCCCTCCACCGTCAGGCGGGGGGCTCTTCCGACGCTGCAACCACGCGGCCACCGCGTCCTAACGCGGCCGGTGCGGATCGATCTGACCCGCAGCGAACGCACCGGCAGAGCTCGTACAGGCAAAGCCGAAAACCGGCCGCCAGGCGGTCAAGTGCATCAGGTCGTCCTCTCCCCAGGCGGTCGACTCCCGACCGCGCATCCAGAGGATCTAACGCGCATGTGCTTCACACATCCCTCGATCGAGTATCCCGGCCCCTCGTTCGGGGGATGTGGCCCAGGTGGGAGGGGGCCCGCGCACGCAGGGGCAAGGCGCCTACCGGAGTCGAACCGGTGTACACGGCTTTGCAGGCCGTTGCCTAGCCACTCGGCCAAGGCGCCAGAGCGCCCATCGTAGCCGGGGCTACGACCCGAGCACGCCGTCCAGGAACGCGGCCGCGCGGGTGAAGCAGTCGATGCGGTTCGCGAGCTTCTCGATCGTGTGCCCCTCGTCCTCGTACACCACGAGCTCGCAGCGGATCCCCTTCTCGGTCAGGACCCCGGCGATGTGCTGCGACTCGCCGACCGGCACGCGCGGGTCGTTCGCCCCGTGCTCGATGAAAAGCGGCGCCCTGATCGCATCGACGTGCGTCATGGGTGAGGCCTCGACGAGGAACTCGCGGTCGTGCAGCAGCGACCCGTACTCCCGCTCCCGCGCGGCGCGGCGGTAGTCGGAGGTGTTCTCGAGGAACGTGACGAGGCTCGAGATGCCCACCATCTCGATGCCCGCGGCCCAGAGCTCGGGCTGGAAGGCGAGTCCCGCCAGCACCATGTAGCCGCCGTACGAGCGCCCGTACAGCACGGCGCGCGAGCCGTCGATCTCCGGCTGCGCAGCCAGCCATTCGTGCAGTGAGGCGAGATCGCGCACGGAGTCGAGGCGCAGGCGCACGTCGTCGAGATGCTCGAACCGCTTGCCGTACCCCGTCGAACCGCGAACGTTCGGCGCCGCCACCGCGTACCCGCGGCCGAGCAGGTGCTGCGTGAGCGGCGCGAAGCTCGTGTGGAACCACGGCCGCCACTGAGCCTCGGGACCGCCGTGGACCATCACGACGACCGGGAACGGCCCCGCGCCCTCCGGCCGGAAGAGGAAGACGGGGATCGACTCGCCGTCGAAGCTCGCGAAGCGGTGCAGCTCCGGCTCGACGAGCGCGGCGAGATCGACCTCGCGCGGGCTCGTCGTCACTCGCCGGAGCTCGTGCGCGTCGAGGTCGTAGACGTAGACGTCGAACGGCTCCGTCGGCGATGAGAAGGCGAACGCGAGCAGCGAGCCGTCCTTCGAGAACAGCGGGCCCTCGACGACGCCACGCCGGGGTAGCGGCACCTCTTCGCGCAGCTCGAGCGTCCGGGGGTCGCGAAGCTCCAGCCGCGAGTAGCCGTCCTCGTTGATCGCGACGAGCACGCTGCGGCCGGCCTCGTCGGCGACGCAGTCGAGATCCCACTCGGACTCGAGCACGACCGACCACGCACGCGAGCGGACGTCGTAGCGGCCGACCGCGAACGTGTCTCGCCCCGCATTCGTCGACGCGAGGAACGAGGTGCCGTCGGGAAGCCACGCGGGCCGGCCGTACTCCGCGTCTCCCTCGTGCGGCGTCGCGTGTGCGACCTCACCGGTGGAGAGGTCGAGGAGGAAGAGATCCGAGTCGCCGGTCCGTTCGCCGAGGCGCCCGGCAACGATCCAGCGGCCGTCAGGCGAGATCGCGGCGACGTCGCACCAGCCGCCCAGCTCGAAATGCTGTTCGTCGCCCGTGCGCAGGTCGCGCGCGACGACGTCGAAGTCGGTGCCGTTTCTGCGGTTCGTCGCGTACGCGAGCAGCGTGCCGTCGCGTCCGACCTGCGGCGAGGAATGGATGAAACGCTCGTCGACGACGAGCGGCTCGGGTACGGCACCGGGCTCCGCAGCCAGGAGATACAGCTGCGTGCGCTCGTTCCCGCCGGCGTCCAGCTCGAGCAGGATGCGACCGTCAGGGAGGAGTCGGCCGGCGACCGGCTCGTCGAACGACGTCAGCTGCCGCAGCTCGCCGCCTCGCGCCGGAATCGTGAACAGCTGCCTCGTGCCGGGCACGTCGGAGCCAACGAGCAGCAGGCTGCCGTCGTGGGAGAACGAGAGAGGCGACGCCTGCCGCATCTCGAGCAGCGCCCGCAGGTCTTCCATCCACCTCGAGCGTAGTCACACGAGGATGTGTTGCGCGTCAGGAACTCGCGCTACGCGGTGACACCCGCGAACTGCGGGATGATCTCGTCGCCGTACGCCTGCAACGTCGTTTCCTGGCCGTGCGTCATCAGATAGACGTTGAACTGGTCGACGCCGACGCCTTCGAGCTCCTTCAGCTTCGCCCTGATCTGCTCCGCATTGCCGATCACGCAGAAGCGATCGCAGATCTCGTCGGTCACGAACTCGCCGTGCGCGGCGCCGACCCGCGAGTGGTCGTTGTAGTCGTAGAACTTGCGCGCCTGAACGTAGTCGGTGAGGGCCGTCGGGACGGAGCTGCCGTCGGTGCCGTACCGCTCGATCAGGTCCATGACGTGGTTCGAGACCATCGCGGGGAACCAGCGCACCTGGTCGCGGGCGTCGGCAAGGTCGTCGGTCACGTGGCTCGGGGCGCCGACGATGCACTTGAGCTTCGACGGGTCGCGGCCCTCCGCCTCGGCCGCCTTGCGGGCGGTGTCCATGATCCACGCGATGATCTCCGGGTCGGCGAGCTGGATGATCACGCCGTCGGCGACGCGGCCGGCGACGGCGAGCGCCTTCGGCCCGTAGCCCGCCACCCACATCGGGATCTCGGGCAGCTCAGGCCGCACCCACTTGAGCTGGAGGTCTTTGTCGTTCCAGTGGACCTCGCGGCCGTTCATGAACTCCCTGATCATCGAGCAGGCGGCCTCGAACTCCGCGACCTTCATCGGCTGCTTGCCGATGTAGCGCACCGCCGAGTCGCCGCGGCCGATCCCCATCGCCATCCGGCCGTTCGAAAGGTCGTGGAGCGTCGCGTAGGCGCTCGCGAGCACCGTGGGCTCGCGCGTCGCCGGATTCGTGACGAAGTGGCCGAGCTTGATCTTCGACGTCTCCCGCGCAGCGACCGCAAGCAGCGGAATCGATTCCTGCCAGAGGACGTGCGAGTCGTACGTCCACGCGTGCTCGAAGCCGTGGCGCTCGGCGAGCTGGATCAGCTCGAGCCAGCGCCGGTACGGCGGATCCGGCAGAACGGTGACGCCGAAGCTGAGCATTGGGTCTCCTAGGTCGGGTGCCGCGAGCATATCGCCCGCACATCGGAGGTGGCTACGAGCTCCTGCGCGGCGTCGCGAGCGCCGCTGCGGCCGCGAGCAGGCCGAGCACGACGAAGCCGACTCATCCGTCCCCCGGCAGCGGGAACGTCAGCCCGACGAGCGGTGTCCCGGCGACGATCGCGAGCGCCGCCCACGCGTTGACGAACCCGACGGCGGCTCCGGGAGCGTCGGGCCGCGCGGCCGCGGCGCCGGTGAAGACCATCGCGAAGGGTATGCCCGCCGCGAGCCCGACGACGGCGGCGGCGGCGACGAGACCGGCGAGCGGGAGCGGCAGCGCGAGCGCGATCGCGCCGAGGCCGCCGAGCACGAGGCTCAGCGCCACCCAGCGCGAAGCGCTCGGCCGCCGGAGCAGCGAGCCTCCGGCGATGCGCGTGAAGAAGCCGAGCAGGAGCGTCAGCGAGCCGGCGGCGGCCGCCGCTCCCCTCGACTGGCCGTGGTGCTCCAGGAGCGTGACCACCCAGTTCCCGACGATCACGCTGAAGCCGAAGGACATCGCGTGCACGACCGCGAGGCGGCGCAACAGACGGTCGCGGAGAAAGCCCACGTCGAGACGCTCTCCGACGTGCCGGGCCGTGCGCATCGCCGAAGGCGATACCGCAAGCAGCGCCGCGCACACGACGACGACCGCGATCGCGCTCAGGTACGGCGCTCGGAAGCCGAGTGTGTCCGCGAGTGCCGGGACGACCGCGAGCGCGATCCCGGGCGAGAGGATCGAGCCGCCTCCGTAGAGCCCCTGCACGAACGGCGAGCCGCCCCGCGCACGGATGTAGTCGCTTCCAGAGACGAACCCGAGCCCTGTTCCGAGGCCGACGACGGCACGACCGACGAAGCCGAGAGCCGGGTCAGCGGCGGGGAGGGCGATCGCGTTGCCGAGTGCGATGAACGCGAGACCGGCGAACGCGGTGCGGCGCGCGCCGAATCGGTCGGCGGCGCGTCCGCCGGGGACCTGCGTCGCCATGTGCACGACGAACTGCGCCGTCGTGAAGAGCCCGATGGTCGCGAGACCGACGCCGTACGCATGGGAGAGCCGCGTGGCGACCGCGCCCAGCGCGGCGATGTTCCAGCCGACCGCGACGCCGACGCCGACGCCGCCGACGGCGGCGCGCCTTCCGATCCCGGTCGTCCGCTCCACGGCCGCGGAGCCTACGCGCAGAGTGCTAGATGCGGTCGAGCACGACGACGGGGATCTGCCGCGTCGTCTTCGCCTGGTACTCGTCGTAGTACGGCCAGATCTCGTTCATCGAGGCCCAGAGCCGCTCGCGCTCCTCGCCCTCGGCGGTGCGGGCGCGCGCGCGGAAGCGGTCGCCCTTCACCTGCAGCTGCACCTCGGGCTGCTCCGACAGGTTGAAGTACCAGCCGGGATGCTGCGGCTGGCCTCCCTTCGAGGCGACGAGCACGTAGCTCTCGCCGTCGCGGCCGAAGATGAGCGGCGTCGAGCGCTGCTCACCGCTGCGGCGTCCCGTCGTCGTGAGGATCAGGACGGACACGCCGTTCCAGAGGTAGCCGACCTCGCCGTCGGTCTCGACGTAGCGATCGACGTGCTCCTGGCCGAACAGCGAGAAGTCAAGGGTCATGCGTCCTCCTTTGCATAGCGCTCGAGCGTCTTCGCCGCGAGCCGGTCGAGCGCCTGCACTGCGAGCGCCAGGTGCTCCTCTTTCGTGTCCTCGAGCTTCGTGTGCGAGAGCCCGCGCAGCGACTGGACGAACACCATCACCGTCGGCACGCCGGCGCGCGCCACCTCGGCGGCGTCGTGCAGCGGACCGCTCGGCAGCCGGTGCGAGACGCCGCACACCTCGCGGATCGCCTCGTCGGCGAGCTCCACGAGCCCCTCGTCGAACAGGATCGGCTCGATGCTCCAGATGCGGTCCCACGAGACCTCGACGTTCTCCTCCTGCGCGAACCGCGCGCTCGCGTCCTTCGCGAGCGACAGCAGCCGCGCGAGTGAGCCCGGGTCGAGATGCCGCTGGTCGAGCAGCTGCTCCGCCGTCTCGACGACCGATGTGACGATGCCCGGCTTGCACACGACGCCGCCGGACGTGCACACGGCGCCGTCGCCGACCGCCGCGGCGATCGGGCGGATCTCGAGCGCGAGCTTCGCCGCGCCGGCGAGCGCGTCGCGCCGCTGGTCCATCGGCGTCGACCCGGCGTGCGCAGCCTGGCCCTTCCACGTGACCTGGTGGCGCTCCACGCCGAAGGTCCCGAGCACGACGCCGAGCGGCAGGTCGAGCGACTCGAGCACCGGCCCCTGCTCGATGTGCAACTCGAGATACGCGACCGCGCCCTCGAGCTGCGTGCGCGCGTCGAGCGCGCGGTCGAGGTCGACGCCGTGCGCGCGCAATGCATCCGGCAGCGCGACGCCGTTCGCGTCGCTGCGCCCGCGCAGCTCGTCCTGGTCGGCCATCGAGCCGGCGGCGGCCGACGAGCCGAAGAGCGAGCGCCCGAACCGCGCCCCCTCCTCGTCGGCCCAGTTGACGAGCCGGACGGTCAGCGGCGGCGTCCCGTCGGCGGCGATGCGCCGCAGCACCTCGACCCCGGCCATGACGTTGAGGCAGCCGTCCAGCCAACCGCCGTTCGGGACCGAGTCGATGTGACCGCCGATCAGCACCGACCGCTCGGAGTCGCCTCGAAGCGTGAACCACTGGTTGCCGGCCTCGTCGATCTCCTCCAGCGCGCCGGTCTCGGCAACCTTGTCGCGCAGCCACGCGCGGGCGGCCTCCCACGTCTCGGTCCAGGCGACCCGCTGGGCTCCATGCTCGTCGCCCGTGAGCTCGCGGAGCTCTTTCAACTCGGCCACGGTGTGCGATGGATCGAGCGGCATCGCGCGCGATCCTACAACGGGTCGCGGCGACCGAGCAGGCGTGATGAGAGCTGGCCCGCGCCAGACGCCGCTCTCGCGCATGCTCGGGCCGGCCGCCGCGACGGCGGCCGGCCCGAGCATGCGTTTCCTAGACCGAGGTGGGCGCCTGCACCGCCTGCTTGTTTCTCGCAAGCAGCGGTGTCAGCACGTAGTAGAGGATCGCGGCCACGCCGAACCCGGTGAGCCAGGAGATGTCGATGTTGTGCGTCGCCTTCGCAATCGGGCCCTGGAGCGCAGGCACGAGCCCGTAGCCCCAGGCCCAGCCGGCGACGAGCCCGCTGAGCATCGCGATCACCGCGGCCCAGTTCACGTCGCCGTAGATCGACGTCTCCGGTGACGCGTAGAGCGCGGTCACGTCGATCTTGCCGCGGCGGAACACGACGTAGTCGACGAACATGACGCCGGCCCACGCGGAGATCCACAGCACGACCGACGCGAGCCACTGGTCGAACCGGTTCGCCCAGCTCGCTGACTGGATGAACCAGATCAGGACTCCGGTGCCGACGATCGACACGACGACGCTGACCTTCCAGCGCGCGATCTTCAGGTCGAGGGAGAGCGCCGCGAGCGTCGCGGAGTACAGGTTGAGGATGTTCGTCGCGACCGGCCCGTGCATGACGAGGAAGAGGACCGGGATCGAGAACGCCCCGAACGCGGCGGTCACGAAGTCGGCCGGGTCGTTCGTCACGCCGGCGCTCGCGATCGTCGCGCCGAGGAAGCCGAGCCACACCGTGGGGATGAAGATCGCCGACGACGTCGTCCAGAACACCTTCTTGTCGCTGACGCCGGGCTTGATGAAGCGCGTGTAGTCCGACGACCAGGTGAGCCAGGTGATGCCCCAGCCCACGCCGATCGCGGTCAGGAGCTGGGTGACCGCCGTGAGCTTGTCGGCGCCGTGGACCGTCGAGTGGCTCCAGACGACGTTCACCTTCGTCCAGGCGAGGATGCTCATCACGATCACGATCACCGCGGCGACGGGCACCGTGTACTTCTCGAAGCTCTGGATGAGATAGAAGCCCACGATCGCGATCACGACCTGGACGGCCATGATCCCGACCCCGACGGCGTACTTCGTGCCCAGGCCGGGATGGTCGTAGCCCATGTGCTTGAAGATCCCGAGCACGAGGTCGAGCACGACCCAGGTGTTGACGCCGAGCCACCCCATCGTCATCACCAGCTGGGCGGCGGCGGGCAGGTAGGCGCCGCGACGGCCGAACGCCGCACGCGAGAGCACCATCTGGTTGACACCGGTTCGGTGGCCGATGACGGCGAAGAGGCCGAAGAACGCACAGCCGGCGAGGTTGCCGACGACGAGGACGAGCAGCGTCTCGACGAGGCTCAGCCCGAGGATGATCCCGAGCGCCCCGAGGATCCAGTTGATCGGTGCGATGTTCGCGCCCGCCCAGATCCAGAACTGCTGCATCGGCGTCGACGTGCGGTCCGCTGAGGGGACCGGCGCAATGCCGTGTTCATCGAGCTGGACGACATCGGCCAGCTCGGTGCGTTGCTGCTCCATGTGTTGCCTCCCTATTCGACCCGACGAGTCGCCCCGGATTCTCCGCCTCCCGTCAGACGGAGACAAGCGGTCTGCTCAGGCGTCGGGGTACAAGCCGGGCTCCGGGATGACAGGCGTCAACGTCTTCCGGTCGATGCCCGCGTCCTCTCGAGCCCGCCGGGCGGCCTCGCCGCAGGCGACGAACTCGACGTCGCCGAAGGCCAGTGCGCGGTCGATCAGGGTGCGGAGCACCTCGACCCGGTGCGGACGCCCGGAGAGGAACGGGTGACACGTGAGCACGAAGAGGCACCCGTAGCGGCGCATCGCGTCGAGCTCGCTCGTCCAGAGGTCGAGCACCTTCGTGGGCGCCTCGATCGCGGAGCGAAACGACGGGTCGGGGATGTAGGCGTACTGCTCCCAGTCGTCGAGCGACCAGTGCACCGGCAGCTCGACGATCTCGCCTGCCCCCGTGTCGAGCACGTACGGCTTGTCGGAGTCCATCAGCGAGGAGTCGTACTCGAGCCCGTACTCCGCTACGATCTGCGGCGTGCGCCAGCCGGGCTCCCAGCTCGGGCAGCGGAAGCCCTTCGGCTCGACGCCGAGGGCGCGCAGCGAGGCGAGCGCACGCTCGAAGTCGGCGCGCTCGTCGTCCTCGGTGAGCGCGAACGGCGACTTGTGCGCGTAGGAGTGGTGCCCGACCTCGTGTCCGGCCGAGAGGATCGCCTCGACGGCCTGCGGATAGCGGTCGGCGGTCCAGCCCGGCACGAAGAAGGTCGCCGGCAGCGAGTACTCGCGCAGCAGGTCGAGGATGCGCGGGACGCCGACGAGCGGGCCGTACGCCTGATGCGACATGACGCCGGCGTTGCGCGCATAGAGGCCGCTCTCGACGAGGATCGGCGCTTCCGCGTCGACGTCGAAGGTCAGGCAGGCGAGGGCCGCGCTGTTGCCGAGCCAGCTCATGTACGTGCCTCCGGCGCGCCGCCGATCGCGCGCAGCGACAGGAGGTCGTAGACGACGTTCGCCGCCGCGAGCGCGGTCTGCATCCCGGGGCCGTCGTAGGGCGGCGACACCTCGACGACGTCGCAGCCGGCGAGCTTGACGCCGCAGAGAGCCCGCAGGAAGGAGAGCGCCTCCGCGGTCGAGAAGCCGCCGACCTCGGGCGTGCCGGTGCCGGGCGCGAACGCCGGGTCGAGAAAGTCGATGTCGAAGGACACGAACACCGGCCGGTCGCCGACGGTGTCGAGCACGAGCCTGCCGTACTCCGCCGCGCCGAGATCGCGCAGCTCGTCGGTCGTCAGCACCGTGAAGCCCATGTCCTTCGCGACGTCGATGTCCTCGGCCCCGTAGAGCGAGCCGCGCATACCGGCCTGCACGGACGCCGCCGCGTCGACGACTCCTTCTTCGACGGCGCGCTTGAACGTCGTCCCGTGGAAGAACTTCTGGCCGAAGTACTGCTCCCACGTGTCGCCGTGCGAGTCGAGCTGCACGAGCGCGAGCGGCCCGTAGCGGCGCGCGAGCGCCCGCAGCTCGGCGAGCGTGATCGAGTGGTCGCCGCCGAGCGCGACCGGGAAGACGCCCGCGTCGACGATCGGGGCGAGCGCCTTCTCGACCTGCGCGTAGGTGCGTTCCGTGTCGCCCGGCGACACGGGAGCGTCGCCGTAGTCGACGAGCGAGAGCGAGTCGACGACGTTGACCGCGAGCGCCGGGTTGTACGGACGGATCAGCGCGGAGGCGGACCGGATCGCCTCCGGGCCGAACCGTGCGCCGGTGCGATAGCTCGTCGCCGTGTCGAAGGGGATGCCGTAGACGGCGGCGTCGACGCCGGCCAGGTCGGTGACGTGCGGCGCACGCATGTACGTGCGGATCCCCGCGAACCGCGGAATCACCTGGGCGTCGAGCGGGCGGTACGGCGGTTGCGGCATGAGACGAGCCTATCTCGGCGGGCTTTACGCGTCCCGAACATCCGCTCGTCTAGCCTCGAACCGTGGGGCCGATGGTCACAAGGACGATTGCCGTGCTCGCGGCTGCGCTGGCGCTGTGCGCCCCGGCCGCCGCAGCGACCTATGCGAAGGGCGTCGACGTCTCCCACTGGCAGAGCACGATCGACTGGCTCCAGGTCGGCGGCGACGGCTACAGCTTCATGTTCGCGAAGGCGACCGAGGGCACCACGTACACGGACATCACGTATGCGATCAACCGCGCCGGCGCGCAGGGCGTGGGGCTGCGCCTCGGCGCGTACCACTTCGGCCGGCCGGCCGGCTCGGGCGATGCCGGCATCGTCGCGAACGCTGTCGCTCAGGCCGACCACTTCGTCGACGTCGCGCAACCGCGAGCGGGGGACCTGCCCCCCGTGCTCGACCTCGAGGCGAACGGCGGCTTGAAGCAGGCCGGTCTCGTGCGCTGGACGCAGGCCTGGCTCGACGAGGTCTCGGCGCGGACGGGCGTCGAGGCGCTCATCTACGCGTCGCCGAACTTCTGGAAGACGTCGCTCGGCGACACGCCGATCTTCGCGGGCGGCGGCCATCCGCTGTGGATCGCGCACTGGACGACGAATCCCGGGCCGCTCGTCCCGGCAGCCAACTGGGGCGGGCTCGGCTGGACGTTCTGGCAGTGGTCGGACTGCCAGCCGGTGCCGGGCTTCCTGCACTGCGTCGATGCCGACCGTGCGAACGGACCGAGCGCGATTCCCTTCGCGACCAAGCCCTTCCCCGGCGGTCCGCCCGCCCCCGACGCACCCCCGGCGATCGTCGGCACCGCGAAGGCAGGCGCCCGACTGGCCGGCGTGCCCGGCACGTGGGGCGGCGGCAAGCCCGTCTCCTTCGGCTACCAGTGGCAGAGCTGCGACGCCGCCGGTGCGGGCTGCCTGCCGATCCCCGGCGCGACGCTCGAGACGTACACGCCGACGGCCGCCGACGTCGGCCATGCGCTCACGCTCGCCGTGACCGCCGCGTCCGCGGGCGGCAGCGCCGTCGCCTCGGCGCCCCCGACGCTCGCCGTCGCGGCCTCGGGCTCGGGGAGCGCGACGGCGCCCGCCGTGCTCGCCGCGCCGCAGGTGACGGGGACGGCGCAGGTCGGCGAGACGCTGACCGCGACCGTCGGCGCCTGGACGGGCTCCCCCGGCGCGTTCACGTTCCAGTGGCGCCGCTGCGACGCGACCGGCGCCGCGTGCGCCCTTCTGCCCGGCGCGACGGCCTCTGCGTACGTCCTCACACCCGGCGACGCCGGATCGACCCTCTCGCTGCTCGTCACCGCGACCGGGACCGGCGGCTCGCAGTCGGCCACCGCGCCGACGAGCGCCGTCGTGGTCGCGGCGCCCGTGCCCGCCGCCGTGACGGGGTCGCTCGTGGCGCTCCCCGGCGCGGCCGGCGCCGTCGTGACGAGCGACGGCCGCGCCACCGTCACGTGGCAGCCGGGTTCGGTGCCGGCCGGCACGACCGTGTCGCTGGACGCCGGCGAGACCGTCCCCGCGATCGCCGGAACCGGCGTGTCACTCTCGGTCGCGCCCGCGCAGGCGACCCTGCCGTGGCCGGTCGACGTCGCCTACGCCGCGGCCCCGCCCGGGCAGGTGGCGGCCTTCTCGACCGACGGCCGGATCTGGGCCCCGCTCGCCGCGCTCGCCTCGCCGGCGCTGCCCGGGAGCCTGCTGGAGGGCACCTACGACGCCGGCGGCGTGCTGCACGTGCTGACGCGCCGGGCGGGCCGCATCGCGCTCTTCCGTCCCGGCAGCTGGGGCGATCCGCGGCGGATCTCGCCGCGCGCGCCCGTCCTGCGCGTGATGACGCCGGTGCTCGTCTCCCGGCAGCGCGACGGCACGATCCTCCTCGTCACGCGCCTCTCCACGAGCTCGCAGGCGCACGTCTACGCCGCCGTGCTGGAGACGCGCGGCACACAGCCTCCGATCCTGAAGCGCGGCTCCCGCTTCGCCGTGCCGCTCGGCACGGGGTCGACTCACACCGTGCAGGTGCTCGTGCTCGACGCGGGCGGGTTCCCGGTGCGGCTGCGGCTTTCAGGGCGCGGGGTCGCGCCGCGGGCCCTCGTCCGGATCCGCGTCACGGCGATCGACCCGTGGGGCAGGCGCGGCACGTACACCGTCTCGTTCCGCGCGCCGTAGACTCGCGCGCATGAGCGCCGATCTGATCGTGCGCAACGCGCGCCTGCTCGACGGGCGGCTGGTCGACCTCGTGGCCGAAGACGGACGCTGGACGCGCATCGGCGAATCGCTCGCCGCCGACGGCGCGCAGGAGCTGAACGCGGACGCGCGCCTCGTCACCGCACCGCTCGTCGACTGCCATCTGCATCTCGACGCATCGCTCACCGCGGGCCGGCCGCGCTGGAACGAGTCGGGCACGCTGATCGAGGGGATCCACGTCTGGGGCGAGCTGAAGCCGAGCCTCACCGAGCAGGACGTCTTCGACCGCGCATACGAGATCGTGCGCTGGTCGGTCGCGCAAGGGACGATGTTCATCCGCGCGCACGCCGACGTCTCGGGCGGGAACGAAGCGATGGTGCGCGGGCTGCTCCGGCTCCGCGACGAGGTCGCCGACCTCTGCACGATCCAGGTCACCGCGTTCCCGCAGGACGGCATCTTCGCGCGCGACGGCGACGACGAGCGGCTCGAGAACGCGCTAAGGCTCGGCGTCGACTGCGTCGGCGGGATCCCCCACTACGAGCCCACGGCGGAGCTCGGCCTGAAGGAGGTGCACCGCGTCTTCGAGCTGGCGAAGCAGTACGGGCGGCGGATCGACGTGCACTGCGACGAGACCGACGATCCGGCGAGCCGCTTCCTCGAGGTGATGGCCGACGACACGGTGAAGTTCGGGCTCGGCGGTCGCGTGACGGCGAGCCACTGCACCGCGATGGGCTCGTACGAGCCGTACTACTCGTCGAAGCTGCACGGCTTCCTGAAGCGCGCCGGGATCAACGTCGTCGTCAACCCGTTCGCGAACTCACTCATCCAGGGCCGGCTCGACGTCTATCCGAAGCGGCGCGGGTTCGCGCAGCTGAAGGAGCTGCTCGCGGCGGGCGTCAACGTCTCGCTCGGCAACGACGTGATCATGGATCCGTGGTACTCGCTGGGCCGCGCCGACATGGTCGAGGCCGCGAGCCTCGCGCTGCACTTCACCTACATGAGCGGACGCGAGGAGATCGCCGAGATGCTGCGCTGCGCCACCGAGCGCGGCGCGCGCACGCTCGCGGTCGAGGACGAGTACGGGATCGAGGAGGGCAAGCCCGCCGACCTCGTGGTGTTCGACGCGCCGAGCGCGGTCGAGGTGATGCGACTGCATCCGCCGCGGCGCTGGGTGATCCGGCGGGGCCGCGTGGTCGCCGAGACGACGCCGGCGCGCACGACGCTGCTCGGCGAGCCCGTCACGTTCGCGCCCTGAGCTACCGCGTCTGCGGGAAGCCGAGGTCGACCGACGAGGTGGCCGGATCCGGCCAGCGCGAGGTGACGACCTTGCCGCGCGTGTAGAAGTCGATCCCCTCCGGCCCGTAGATGTGGCGGTCGCCGAAGAGCGACGCCTTCCACCCGCCGAACGAGTAGTAGGCGACGGGCACCGGGATCGGGACGTTGATGCCGACCATGCCGGCCTGCACGTCGAACTGGAACTGCCGTGCGGCGCCGCCGTCGCGCGTGAAGATCGCCGTGCCGTTGCCGTACGGGTTGTCGTTCACGAGCCGGACCGCCTCGTCGTAGGTGCCGACGCGCGTGACGCCGAGCACCGGCCCGAAGATCTCGTCCTCGTACGCCTTCATCCCGGGTTTCACGTTGTCGATCAGCGACGGCTTGAGGAAGAACCCTTCCTCCGGCGCGCCCTCGCGGCCGTCGACGAGGACGTTCGCGCCCTCGGCGTTCGCCCCCGCGACGTACGAGGCGACCCTGTCGCGGTGCTCCTTCGTGACGAGCGGCCCCATCTCCGACGACGGATCCATGCCGTCGCCGACCTTCACCTTCGGGATCCGCTCCTTGATCGCCTCGATCAGCGGCTCGGCCACATTGCCGACCGCGACGACCTGCGAAACCGCCATGCAGCGCTCGCCGGCGGAGCCGTACGCGGCCGACACGGCGGCGTCGGCCGCCATGTCGATGTCGGCGTCCGGCAGCACGATCATGTGGTTCTTCGCCCCGCCGAGCGCCTGACAGCGCTTGCCCTTCGAGGTCGCCGTCTCGTAGACGTACCGCGCGATCGGCGTCGAGCCGACGAAGGAGACGGCGGCGACGTCGGGATGCTCGAGCACCGCGTCGACGGCGACCTTGTCGCCGTGCACGACGTTGAACACGCCGTCGGGCACGCCGGCTTCCTTCAGGAGCTCGGCCGTCCACATCGACGCCGACGGATCCTTCTCCGACGGCTTGAGCACGAACGTGTTGCCGCACGCGATCGCCGGCGCCCACATCCACATCGGCACCATCACGGGAAAGTTGAACGGCGTGATCCCGGCGACGACGCCGAGCGGCTGGCGGATCGAGTAGACGTCGATGCCGGTCGAGGCCTGCTCGGAGAACTCGCTCTTGAGCAGCGTCGGCAGCCCGCAACAGAACTCGATCACCTCGAGCCCGCGCGTGACCTCCCCCATCGCGTCGGACAGCACCTTGCCGTGCTCGGCGGTGAGGATCTTCGCGACCTCCTCGCGGCGCTCGTGCACGAGCTCGCGGATGGCGAAGAAGAGCTCCGCGCGCTTCGCCAGCGAGACGGCGCGCCAGCTCTCGAACGCCTCCTTCGCGACCTGCACGGCCCGGTCGACCTCCTCGGCGGTCGCGAGATCGAGCGCGCCCGTCTGGCGTCCGGTCGCGGGGTTGTACACCGGGCTCGTCCGGCCCGACGCGCCGGCGACGCTGCGGCCGCCGATCCAGTGGCTGATCCTCGTGACGCCCGTGTGCTCCTCGACGGGCGGCGTTGCAACCTCGGTCATTCCGAAGCCTCCTTGTCGCGGTCAGCGTAGCGCTACCCTCTCTGTAACGACGAGGAGGCTTCCGGTGGCGACGACAGAGACGAATTCCCAGCTGGGCGAGCAGACCCGCGAGGACGCGAAGCGGTACGTCCTCCACTCGTGGTCGGTGCAGAACGCGATCAACCCGCTGCCCGTCGCGGGCGCCGAGGGCCGCTACTTCTGGGACTACGACGGCAAGCGCTATCTCGACTTCGCCTCCCAGCTCGTCAACGTCTCGATCGGGCACCAGCACCCGAAGCTCGTTGCCGCGATCAAGGAGCAGGCCGACAAGCTCTGCACGATCGGCCCCGGCATGGCGACCGAGCCGCGCTCCCGGCTCGCGCGGCTCATCGCCGAGGTGACGCCCGGCGACATCTCGCTGACGTTCTTCACGAACGGCGGCGCCGAGGCGAACGAGAACGCGATCAAGCTCGCGCGCTGGTACACCGGCCGCAACAAGGTGATCGCCCGCTACCGCAGCTACCACGGCGCGACGGCGGGCGCGATCACGCTCACTGGCGAGCCGCGCCGCTGGCCCGCCGAGCCCGGCATGCCCGGCGTCGTGCGCATGTTCGACCCCTATACGTACCGCTGCTCCGCCGGCCACCCCGATCCGTGCCCGGTGTGCACCGGCGCGCCGCACCTCGAGGAGATCCTCCAGTACGAGGGTGCCGACACCGTCGCCGCCGTGATCCTCGAGCCCGTGACGGGGACGAACGGGATCATCGTCCCGCCCGACGGCTACCTACAGTCGATCCGCGGGGTGTGCGACCGGCACGGGATCCTGCTGATCGCCGACGAGGTGATGACCGGCTTCGGCCGCACCGGCAAGTGGTTCGCGTGCGACAACTGGGACGTCGTGCCCGACATCGTCACGATGGCGAAGGGCATCAACTCCGGATACGTGCCGCTCGGCGCGATGGCCGTGCGCGAGCCGATCGCCGCGTGGGTGCGCGACAAGTACTTCGCGGGCGGCCTGACCTACAGCGGCCATCCGCTCGCGTGCGCCGTCGGCGTCGCGTCGATCGAGGCGTTCCGCGAGGAGGGCATCGTCGAGCACGCGGCCGAGATGGGCCCGGTGTTCGAGGAGGCGCTGCGCGGTCTCGCCGCGAAGCATCCGTCGATCGGCGAGGTGCGCGGCCTCGGCTGCTTCTGGGGCCTCGAGCTCGTCACGTCGCGCGAGACGCGCGAGCCGCTCGTTCCATTCAACGGCACCGGCGAGGCCGCGGCGCCGATGACGCGGCTCGCGAAGGCCGCGATGGAGCGCGGGCTGAGCCTGATGACGCACTGGAACGTGATCCTGGTCTGCCCGCCGCTCACGATCACCCGGGAAGAGCTCGACGAAGGCGTCGCGATCCTCGACGACGTGCTCTCGATCGCCGACGAGTACTACGCGGACTGAGCTGGAGGAGTTCGTCGAGGCCCCGGCCGCGTTCACGCCGGCGGGACCCGGCGCGGTCCTCGTCTCCACGTCGCGCTACACGCTGCGGGCCGACATCGGCGGGCGGTGGGCGTCGGTGCAACGCATCCGCCTGCGGTCGGACGAGATCGCCGACGCCGTCGAGGCGGCACGCTCGTTCATGCGTGTCACCGGCGCGCCGGTCGGCAGCTGGTGGATCAGCGAGCACTCGACGCCTGCCGACCTGGAGACGCGCCTGCTCACGCACGGGCTGAGGATCGTCGAAGGCGACTACCGCATCGACGGGCTGCTGCTCGCGGTGCCGCCGCCGCCCGCCCCCGCCGGCGTCGAGGCGCGCGCGGTCGCGAACGCGGAGGAGTTCGTTGCCGCGGTCGAGGCGCAGGAAGAGGGGTTCGGCACGCCGCCCGAGCGGCAGGCGGACCGCGCCGCGCTGCTCGACGAGTACTCGCTCACGCGGGCGAGCGACGTCGACGCGCTCTACGCCGTCTGGGTCGACGGCCGCATCGCGGGTGCGGGCCGCGCCTCGTTCTCGCCGCGCGGGGTGCACATGTCGGGCGGCTCGACCGCGCCGTGGGCGCGCGGTCGCGGCGCGTACCGGGCGCTCGTGCGCGCGCGCTGGGACGCGGCGGTCGAGCACGGCACTCCCGCACTCGCCGTCTTCGCCGGCGCGATGTCCGCGCCGATCCTCTCCCGTCTCGGCTTCGAGACGACATGCCGCTTCCGGCGTCTCGAGGACGTGCTGGATCGACGCGAACCCGGCTAGACGAGCTCGCCGATGAGTAGCGACCCGCCGGACGCCCCCCTACACTGGACCGTGCGCGTCCCGTTGCGGCCGGGAGCGTCTCCCCCGCCGACCGAGCACGACCAGCCGCAGCCGCCGTAGCCATCTCGACCCCCGATCCGAAGCGCCGGTTGAAGCTCCCGCGCTCCCTCCCCGACGCCGGGCGCGTCCGTCCGTACTCGCGCGCGGACGCGCCGTACTTCCGCAGCCCCGGCTTCTTCGTGCGCGTGGGCGGGCTCGCGGTGCTCATCGGCGCCGCGCTCTGCGTGCTCCTGCTGCGCGCCTGGTCGATCCAGGTGCTGCACGGGCCGCAGTACACATCGCTCGCGAACCAGCAGTCATACCGGACGGTCGACATCGCCGGGCCGCGCGGACCGATCGTCGACGCGAAGGGGAGGCTGCTTGCCGGCACGACGGGCCACATCGCGGTCGTCGCCGACGTCGGAGCCCTCGGCACGCTCGACGCGCACGGTTGGAGCCCCAGTCCCGTCGGCGCCGCGGCGCTGCGCACGTTGTCGAGGCTCGCCGATGTGCCCGTCGAGACCCTCGTGACGAGGATCCGCCGCTCGGTCGTCCGGTCGTCGTTTGCGCCCGCGGTCGTCCTGCCGCACCCGGAGCGCGGGCTCGCGTATTACCTCGACGAGCGTCCGCTGGACTACCCGGGCTTCAAGGTCACCGGGCAGTTCGTGCGCAGCTATCCGCAAGGCGCGCTCGGCAGCGAGTTCCTCGGCATGCTCGGCGAGGTGAGCCGGGCGGAGCTCGCATCTGCGCGCTACCGGCACGCGCACCCGGGCGTCGTCGTCGGCCAGTCGGGCGTCGAGGCGACGTACGACTCGCTGCTCAACCCGGGCTTCGTGCGCGCGCACCTGCGCGTCGACTCGATGGGGCGGATCGCGGGCCCGCTGCAACGCGGCAACCTTCGCTCGCTGCCGACGCTCCAGCTGACGATCGACGCGCGGATCCAACGCGCCGCCGAGAAGGCCGTGCGCGACTCGATCGCGCTCGCGCAGGCGAACGGCCATGCCGACGCGACCTCCGGCGCCGCCGTCGTGATGAATCCGAAGACAGGCGCCGTCTACGCGCTGGTCAGCGTGCCCGGCTACAACCAGGCGCAGGCGGCGAACGACCCGGCGTACCGCAACTCGCTCTATGCCGACCACGGCCCGAGCCCGCCGCTCCTGAACCTGGCGACGCAGGGCCTGTATCCGACGGGATCGACGTTCAAGCCGATCGTCGCCGAGGCCGCGCTCTCGCTCGGTCTGATCACGCCGACGTCGCCGCTCCTCTGCACCGGCGCGTTCACGATCGGCGGGTTCACCTTCCACAACGTCGAGTCGGGCGTCTACTCGAGCATGACGCTGCCGACCGCGCTCGCCGAGTCGTGCGACACGTGGTTCTACCGGCTCGGCGAGCGGTTCTTCCTCGCGGGCGGGTCGCGCAGCGAGGGCATCCAGCAGTGGGCGACGAAGCTCGGGCTCGGCCACCCGACGGGGGTCGACGTCCCCGGCGAGGCGCCGGGCCTCGTCCCGACCCCCGCGTGGCTCCAGAAGAAGTGGCACCAGCCGTGGTACGAGGGCCAGACGATCAACCTGTCGATCGGCCAGGGCTACCTCGCCGTGACGCCGCTCCAGCTGGCCGTCGCGTACTCGGCGCTCGCGAACGGCGGCACGGTCGTGACGCCGCACGTCGCCGCCGCCGTGTTGCGCGGCGCGTCGGTGCGGCCGCTCGAGTTCAAGCCGGTGCGCAAGGTGAAGCTGACCGACGTGCAGGCGATCCGCGACGGCCTCTACCAGGCCACGCACTCGCCCGGCGGCACGTCGGCCTCGCTCTTCGCGAACTTCCCGGTTCCCGTCGCCGGCAAGACGGGCACCGCCGAGTCGGGAACGGGGAGAAGCGACCACTCGTGGTATGCGTCGTGGGCGCCCGCGGACGACCCCAAGGTCGTCGTCGTCGTGCTCATCGCGCACGGCGGGTTCGGCGTCGAGGCGGCCGGGCCCGCGGCGAAGGAGATCTACCAGACGTTCTTCCACGTGAAGACGCCCGTGGGCGGCTGAGTCCGCGCACGGTCGACGCAGAAGGCCCGGCGACGCTCCACAACGCCCCGGACCACGACATCAGGGGGTTGGTCCCGATGCAACGCAAGGGTAACCGCCGGCCTCCGTGGAGACCGCGCGCGCAGCAATACTGGCGTGACGTGACCAAGTCCGGGTGCGCCTGGCGGGACGGCTCCTGCGCCCGCCCGGCTCCGGACGCTTTCCCGCCGTCGTGATCGTGCCGGGCTCCGTGCCTGCGCGACGCGACGCCTGCGATTTCCCTTGCTATAACCGGAATCGGGACGCCACTTCGCCGCGTAGACTCGACTCGTGAGCTGGCTCCGCGTCCCCGACGAGGCCGACCTCCCGGCGGAGGTGCAGGCGCTCTTCGCGGCTCCGCGCGAGAGGCTCGGCTTCGTCCCCAACGTGCTGCGGCTGTACGCGCTTCGGCCGTCGCATCTGCTCCGCTGGAACGACCACTACGAGGAACTGATGAAGGGCGAGTCCGGTCTCTCGAAGGCGGAGCGCGAGATGATCGCCGTCGTCGTCTCGGTCGCGAACCGGTGCCGCTACTGCACCGCCGCCCATTCCGCTGCCCTCCGGAAGCTCACGAAGGACCCCCAGCTGGCCGACGCGATCGCAGCCGACCACCTGACGGCCGCCCTCGAGCCGCGCGTGCGGACGATGCTCGACTACGCCCTGAAGCTGACACTCCGCCCGACCGAGATGGAGGAGACCGACGTCGTCGCGTTACGCGCCGCCGGTTGGTCGGACGAGGACGTCATGGACATCGCAGAGGTGACCGGGATGTTCAACCTCACGAACCGCATGGCGTCCGGACTCGGCTGGGAGCCGAACCCCGAGTACGACGCGCTTGGCCGTTAGCCGTCGACGCGCGCGGCGGCTACTCGCCGAGCGCCTCGAGATAGCGCTCCAGGGCCTGCTGACGGCGTCGGCACTCGCCGATTGACTGCTGCAGTCGGAGCCGCTCGCCCTCCCTCTCCTCGCGCCGGAGCCGCTCCGCTTCTGCCGGCGACTCTCCTTGGAGCTCGAGCCATTCCTCCTCGGGGCCGATGTGCTCCGGGTCGAGGGCCTCTCGCACAAGCTCGACGTCGGCCGCCTCCATCCGTGCGAAGGCCGCGTCGTCGATGCGGGGCCCCTCGAGCTCGGTCAGCACCTCGTCGATCTGATCGAGGAGCGCGGCCTCACGATCGCGCTCGGCCTCGACGACGTCGAGCGCCTGCTGACGCCGCCGGGCGCGCACGATCGCGTCGGTGTCCACGACGCCAACATAATCCACCGGCGGAGAAGGCCGCTGGACGTTCGCCGCGAACCGTCCCGCCGGGCTCCGGGCGGGCCGTTGTGTATGTTCGCGCTGTGGCGCTGGTCCTGCGAGCGGCTGGTGATCGCATGGAGAGGGCCGGCCTGGAGGAGGGGTCGCCCTGATCGTTCGCGATGCCGGCGATGCCTGGCACGTCGTTCTCCAGACCGATCACGCCGACGTCTCGGGCGCCTGCGCGCGCCACTGGGCCGACACCGGCGGGCGTCACGCGTCGCTGGTCGTGGCCGCCGAGCGCCATGACGACGGCTGGGCCGTCTGGGAGCAGTCCCCGATGCTGGACGCCGACACGGGCAGGCCGCTCAACTTCCTCGACGTCCCGGTGCCCGCCCACCTCGCGTTCTATCGTGCCGGCATCGCGGCCATCACCGACGAGGATCCCTACGCCGGTCTGCTCGTGTCGATGCACGGCGCCGGGATCTACCGTCAGCGCTACGGCGCCCAGCCGGAGCTCAAGCTCAGCCGGGCGGACGAGGTGAAGGATCTCGTCGAGGCGTTCGTATCGGAGCAGGAAGCGACGCACCCCGCCCGGCGTGACGAGATCGGCGCCGGCGAGGAGGAGTGCTGGGCCGACTACTTCCGGCTCCAGGTCTACGACCGCTTCTCGCTCTTCTTCTGCCTCAAGGACCTCGAGGCCGGGGAGAGCGACGACATCGGAGGGTATCGGCTCGAGCCGATCGGCGCGAGGCGCGTGCGCATGGACCCCTACCCGTTCGTCTCGGACACGGCCCGCTTCACGCTGCTGCGCCGCATCGTCCCCAAGCGGCGGCGGACGCACGACGAGTTCCGGCACGAGCTCCTGGGCACTCCGGCTGAGCGTCTGGAGATCGAGGTCGAGCCGGGTTAGCTAGTCGTCGAGGATCGCAACCGCCCGCACCGGCGACCCGTAGGCAGGCTCGAGCCGCAACGGGAAGCCGTAGAACGCGAAGCGCCGGTTGACGAGCTGCTCGAGGTTGTTGAGGTTCTCGTAGTGCGTGATGCCCCGCTCGGCACAGGCGCGGTGCGTCGGATACTCGTCCGTCAGGTAGACAAGGTCGGGGCTGATCGTCTCGACGCCGAAGATCTTGACGCCGCGGTCGGCCATCCAGTGCACGGCTTCCGCCGAGATGCCGGAGAAGCCGTCGAGGAACGCCGGCGTCCCGGCCGTCCGCTTGTAGTGATCGGAGCAGAAGAGCAGGATGTCGCCTCGCCGCAGCTCCTGCCCCGACGCGGCTACGGCCTGCTCCACCTCGGCGGCGCTCACGTCGTGGCCTCCCGGATAGTCGCGGATGTCGACGCAGAGCGCGTCACCGCAGAACGTGTCGAGCGGCATCTCGGCGATCGCGACCCCGTCCGGGTCGTAGTGGCCGAACGCGTCCACGTGCGTCGCGGCGTGATTCGAGGTGATGATGATCTCGGCGCTGAAGGACGGCCTACCCGGCGCGGCGTCCGAATGCTGGATGTGACGGAGGATCTGCGTCGGGGGGAAGAACGGGTGCAGCTGCGAGGCCCGTGAGAGCGGCTGCGAGAGGTCGATCACGCGGCGGGGCATCGGCTACTCCTCTTTTTCTGACATCTCACGACAGACCTGGACGATCCGAGGGACGAGCGCCGAGATGATGCGCTCGCCGGTCTCGCGGCGGGCGAGCGTAGCGTCGCCGACCACGCCCGACGGGGTGATGTCCCCGAGCATGTCCATCGGCACAACCACGCCCGGCCCGGCATGGCGCATCCCGTACTTGCCGAGCGACGTCCACGGCAGGCCGGCCTCGCGCACGGCTGTGCCGCGGTCGTACGCGTCGCGCGCGGCCTCGTCCACGATCACCCGCTGTCCCAGCGCGAGCGCGAGGGAGGTCTCCGCTTCCTCGGCATGGATCATCGGGCCCTCGACGTCGGCGAGCACGTCTGCCGCCAGGTCCCACCACTGCACGAGGAACACGCGGCGGCCGGTCGTTTCGAGGTAGTGGTTGACCGCCACCGTGAGCGCCGCGACGTTGCCGCCGTGCCCGTTGACGGCGACGAGGTTCTCGAACCCGTGGTGGACGAGGGAGTCACAGATCTCCCGGAACACCTGCAGGAAGGTCGTCGTCGAGAGCCGCATGCTGCCGGGGAACTGCATGTGGTACCAGGAGAGCGTCACGTTCAGAGTCGGCGCCACCAGCACGCTCACACCGTCCTGCTCCGCCGCTTCGGCGGCCCGCGCGCAGAGCGCCCGCGCGATGAAGCAGTCGGTGTCGAGCGGCATGTGGCGGCCGTGCTGCTCGGTCGAGCCGATCGGGATCAGCACGGCGTCGACGCCGTCCCCGATCGCCGCCTCGACCTCCGGCCACGTCATGTGCTCGAGGAAGCGCGCGCTCACCGTGCCAGTCTGACCTGCTCCGGGAGCAAGTTCAATTCGAGACTCGACATCGCAGACGTGCGTTACGGTCTGTCCCTCACAACGGGAGGAGAGCGGCTGTGGAGGGCTCGGCGGAGGTCAACGGGGTACGTCTGTGGTACCAGATCAGCGGCGAGGGCGAGCCGGTGGTGCAGATCCACGGCGCGGGCTTCGGCCACTTCAACTTCGCGCCGGCGACTCCGGTCCTGTCGCAGCACTTCAGGGTCGTCGACTACGACCAGCGCGGCTACGGGCAGTCCGACCGCCCGCTGCAGCACTACGACATGGAGGTGTGGGCCGACGACCTCGCCGGGCTGATGGACACGCTCGGGATCGGCGCCGCCCACGTCCACGGCACCTCCATGGGCGGCATGATCGCGATCGTCTTCGCCGGGAAGTACCCGCAGCGGACGACATCCGTCGTGATCAACTGCGCCGCGGCCAGGCTCGGCAGGACCGGCCGCCTCATCTTCCAGAACTGGATCGACATCGCGCGCCTCGACCCCGACGGGCCGGGCAGCCGCATCCTCGCCGAGTTGATCGCCTGGCAGGCGCTCTCGAGGGCGTTCCTCGAGACGTCCGACGGCGTGGCGGCGATCGACACGATCCAGCAGATCCTCCGGGATTCGAACTCGACCGAGGTCTTCGCTGCCGCGTGCCAGGCAATGTGCGACATGGACCTGCGGCCCTGGCTGCCGAGGATCGCCTCGCCGGCGCTCGTGCTGGGCGGCGACGAGGACATCATGACACCCTGGGACCAGGGCCCCGCCGGCGCGGGCCAGGAGGCGATCTACCAGGGGATCGCGGGCGCCGAGAAGCACGTGATCCGCGGCTCGAACCACTCGACGATCTTCGACAACACCGACGAGCACAACCGGGTCACGCTCGACTTCTTCACACGCCACAGCGGCTGATGCCGGAGATAGAGGAGTACGGGGTCGAGCCGATCCCGGCCGAACTGCGCACGGTCGGCTGGCGCGACCTGTTCGCGATCAACTTCACGTTCTTCCTCAACCCCGTCATGTACCTGCTCGGGGCCCTCGCGGTCGCAGCGGGCGGCCTGCCGCTCTGGTGGGCGGTGGCGGCGATGGTGACCGGCCAGGCGATCGCCTTCGTGTGCCTCACGCTCGTCGCCCAGGCGGGCGTCGACTACGCCCTGTCCGGCCAGGTGGCGCTGCGGGCGACGCTCGGCTTCTGGGGCTCGAGGCTCCTCAGTTCCCCCTACCGCGTGATCGCCGCGACGTACTGGTTCGCCGCCCAGTCGCTCGCCGGCGCGCTCGGGATTCAGGCGGTCGTCGACGCGCTCACCGGTCACCGGTTGCCGCTCGTCCCGATCGCCCTCTGCCTGGCCGTCTTCCATTCCACGCTCGCCGTGCTCGGCTTCGACGTGATGCGCTGGCTGCTGCGCGTCGTCCTGCCCGCTTCGCTCGCGTTCACCGCCATCCTCGTCGCGCTCTACCTGACCACGGACGACCCGCGCTTCGCGGTCGCACTGGTCTTCTCGTCGCCCGAGCAGCACCTGACCTGGGTCGGCTTCGCGACGTTCGTGACCGTCACGGCAGGAGCCTCGCTGACGTTCGTCACGAACGTCGCCGACGTCTGCCGCTACACCTCGAGCCGGCGCGACATGCGCGTCGGCCTGTTCGCCTCGGCGCTCGCGAGCGTTGCCGTGACGACGTTCGTCGGCGGCTACGCAGCCGCCGCGACGGGCGCCACGAACCCATTCGTGGCCGTCGCCGACCTGACCTCGAACCCGCTCCTGCTCGCACTGCTGCTGATCGCGATCGTCGTCCAGGGAATCGCCGCCAACATCACGAACGTCTACACCTCCGGCCTCTCGCTCGTGAACTCGGTGCCCCGGCTCGGCCGGCTCCGCGCCACGGTCGTGGCCGCCGTGGCCGCCGTGGCGCTCTCCGCCCTCCCGGACTTCGTCAAGCACGCCCAGCACTGGATCACGCATCTCGGCAACGGCGCCGCGCCCCTCGCCGGCGTCGTCCTCGCCGACTACATCGTGCTCAGCCGCGGACGCATCGACGTGCCGGCGCTGTTCGAGCCGCACGGCCGCTACCGCTACTTCAACGGCGTCAACGTCGCGGCGGCGGTGGCGATCGGGGTCGGGGTCGGGGTCTACTACACCGTCCCGCAGGAGTGGTTGAAGGTCGTGTGGGGACTCGGCGCGAGCGGCGGCGCCTACCTCGCCCTCGTGGCGGCGAGGCGCGCATTCGGCGTCCTGCCAACCCGTGTGCAGCAGGGCGAGCGGGCAAACCGCGCCTGAGGCCGGGCCCCACCACGGTCCCCTGCCGGCCCCGCGCAGGACGAGCGAGACGGTACGAAGTTGACGGCCCTTCCGTTCGCGTTGTATACAAGCGTATTCCTCAGTCGCGAACCGCGCGAACAAAGACCGCGGCGCCGTCCTGGCCGCAGTTTCTGTTCGGTGGCACCGACGGGGCCAATCCTTGGAAGAGGAGGGTCTACATGGCGGGTCCAGAGTTCGATCTCGACGAGTACGTCAAGCAGGCTGATTACCATCAGCAGCTAACAGGGACAGAGGAGCCGGCCGCCGAGCGGCGCGGTCTTTCACGCCGCGACCTGCTCGTCAAGGGCGGCGTCGGCGCAGTCGGCCTCGCCGGACTCGGCAGCATCGGAGCGGCGGCTGCTGCTGCAGCGACCGCGAAGAGCGGCAAGTTCACCGGCACCCTGAACGTGCTCAGCCTCGGCGTCGAGTGGCCGCAGGGCGTTCAGCAGCAGGCGGAGAAGGATCTCGGCTTCAAGTTCAAGGTCACCCTCGCCAGCTCCGTCGCCCAGGTCCAGAAGGCGATCACGGCGCCCGAGAGCTTCGACATCTTCGGCGGCTACAACTACCAGTTCTTCCAGATCTGGCCTTCCGGAAACATGCTCCCGATCGACACGACGAAGATCAACGCCTGGCCGAAGCTCTACACGCTCTTCGCCAACGGCAAGCTCAACCCGAGCTCGAAGCAGTGCACGTACGGCGACGGCGACGCGCCGTTCCGCGCCACCTTCCTCGACATCGACGGCTCGACCGGGCTGCCGCTCACGAAGGAAGGACCGGCGAGCAACAAGCAGATCGTCCAGTGGATCGACGAGAAGACGGGCAAGCCGTACCCCGGCAAGCCGATGCCGCGCTACGTCATCGGCCCGACCGCCCACTTCAACATGGACTCGATGGGGTACAACGGCGACGTCATCAAGAAGGCGCCCGGCCAGGTCAGCTGGGCGAACCTGCTCAACAAGACCTACGCGGGCCGCGTCGCGGTCATCGGCGACCCGGGTATCGGCATGCAGGACCTCGGCATGGCGGTCAAGGCACTGGGCCTGATGAAGTTCAAGGACCTCGGCAACATGACGCGGGCCGAGATGGACAAGCTGATGAAGATCCTGTCGACGTACAAGAAGGCGGGCCAGTTCCGCGCCTTCTGGGCGACCTTCAACGAATCGGTCAACCTGATGGCCTCGAAGGAGGTCGTGATCGAGTCGATGTGGTCGCCCGCCGTCGCACTGCTCGTCGCGCAGGGGGTCAACGTCCGCTACGCGGCGCCGAAGGAAGGCTTCCGCGGCTGGTCGAGCGCACAGGGCATCTCGGCGAAGGTGACCGATCCCGCGAAGCTCCAGGCGTGTTACGACTACCTCAACTGGATGTACGACGGGTACCTCGGTGCGGCGATCATGCGCCAGGGCTACTACATCGGCAACGGCAACGACCTGCTGCCGTGGATCAAGTCCGCCAAGGGCAAGGCCCTCGGCTTCTCGTCCGACGAGTACGACTTCTGGTACGGCGGCAAGGCGGCGGCCCGCGACCTGCCGGGCATCCAAGGAAAGGTCGGGGACGTCAAGAAGGGCCAGGTCCGTGACGGCGGCTCCTTCGCGACGCGTGCCTGCCACTACGCCACCTGGAACTCGTACTTCCGTGAGAACGTCTACCAACTGAAGCGCTGGAACCAGTTCCTCAGCAGCTAACGCATGTCCGACGACCACAGGGACATCCACTCGGAGGGGGCGGCAGCAGCCGCCCCCTCTTCCCACGCCTCGGGCCTCGACCTCATCGGGTTGACGAAGGAGTTTCCCGGCGGCACCGTCGCCGTCGCGGACGTCAACCTCCACATCGATCACGGCGAGTACGTCGTCCTGCTCGGACCCTCGGGGTGCGGGAAGACGACGACGCTGCGGATGATCGGAGGGCACGAATTCGCCTCCTCCGGTGAGATCTTGCTCGACGGCGAGCCGCTCGCCAACCTGCCTCCGCACAAGCGCCCGACGACGACGGTGTTCCAGCACTTCGCGCTCTTCCCCCACCGAACGGTGCTCGAGAACGTCGAGTTCGGCCTCAAGATGCACGGCGTCGGCAAAGCCGAGCGTCGCCGGCTGGCCTTCGAGTCGCTCACGATGGTCGGGCTCGAGCCGCTCTCCGAGCGCAAGCCGAGCGCGCTCTCGGGCGGGCAACAGCAGCGGGTCGCGCTCGCCCGCGTGCTCGTGACCAAGCCGAAGGCGCTGCTCCTCGACGAGCCGCTCGGCGACCTCGACCGGCTGCTCCAGCTTCGCATGCGCGTGGAGCTCCGCAACCTCCAGCGCCAGCTGGGGCTGATGTTCATCCACGTCACGCACAACCAGGAAGAGGCGCTCTCGATGGCCGACCGGATCGTCGTCATGAACGACGGCCGGATCCAGCAGGTCGCCGATCCGCTCACCATCGCCACGCGGCCCGTGAACGAGCTGGTCGCACGGTTCATGGGCGACAACAACATCGTCCACGGCAAGGTGGTCGAGCGCACGGAGAATCGCATCGTCGCGGAGGATCCTCACGGCCTCCGCCTCAGCGTGCAGGCGGACGGTGACGGGCCCGTCGTCGGGGACGCGGTGGCGATCGCGGTTCGAGCCGCCGCCGTGCGGGTCGACGAGGCCGGCGTCCAGGTCGGCGGTCTCAACACGGCGCAGGGCGAGATCGTCTTCGTCGAGTTCCTCGGCGACCTCGTGAAGCTCCATCTCACCGTCCACGGCGAGCGCATGCTCGCCAAGGCGCCCGGGGAGAGTTACCCGTCGCTCCGGGGTAGAGAGGGTCAGACCGTGACGATCTCCTGGAATGAAGAAGATGGCCGACTCCTCAGCACCTGACGCGCCCGACGACGAGCTCGCGCGCGCAGCGCTCGAAGAAGTCGAGGAGGCCGAGTCGATGATCGGAGTGCCGCGGGAGGCGGCGCTCGGCAGGACGGCGGCCGACGGTCGTAAGGGAGGGGGCTGGGTAACGGCCCTCCTCGCCGCTCCCGGATTCGTCTGGCTCGCCTTCTTCCTGATCGCGCCCCTCGTCTTCATCGTCCTCGTCAGCTTCTGGACACGCACCGACACCGGCTTCGTTCGCCACTGGACGACGGCGAACTACACCGAGCTCTTCCACGACTCGACGTACTGGCACAACATGCTCACGAGCTTCGAGACGTCGCTGATCGCCGTCGTGGTCTGCCTGATCCTCGGTTTCCCGGTGGCGTACTTCCTCGCCATGAAGGTCGTGAACATCAAGTACCAGATCGCGCTCTTCGTACTCGCGCTGGCGCCCTTCTGGACGAGCTTCCTGATCCGGGCGGTCGCGTGGACGTATCCGGTGATGGGCCGCGAGGGAGCCCTCAACCAGGTGCTCATGAAGCTCCACGTCGTCAGCGAGCCGGTCTCCCAGTTCGGCTTCTCGACGCTCTCGGTGCGCGTCGCGATGGTCCAGCTCTACATCCTGTTCATGATCACGCCGCTCTTCTTCATGCTCGCGCAGGTGGACCGCCACTCGCTCGAGTCGGCGCGCGATCTCGGTGCGAACTCGGTCAAGACGTTTTTCGAGGTGATCCTGCCGCAGACCATGCCGGGCATCGTGATCGGCTCGATCTTCATCTTCGTGCTGACGATGGGCGAGTACGGCACGGTCAGGGTGATCGGCAGCGGCAACGTCACCTCGATCGGCACGATCGTCGAGACGAAGACCGAGTCGATCCAGTACCCGCAGGCCGCGGCGTCGGCGGTCATCCTCGTCGCCGTCCTGATTGCCGGCGTCTTCGCGATCACGCGCTTCTCGAACCTCCGAGAGGACATCTGAGATGCACAAGCGCCGTGACTGGGTGAAGTGGGCCCTTGGGGCCTTCTTCGCGCTCTTCCTCGTCTTCATCTACTCGCCGATGATCCTGATGGGCATCCTGTCCTTCCAGGGCGCGTACGGCTCGATCACGTTTCCGTTCAGGGGGCCGATCAGCCTCCAGTGGTGGCAGTCGATCTTCGACACCTCGCAGCCCGGCTCGATCGCAACCCAGGTGCGGGACTCCGGCCTGCAGTCGCTGTGGCTCAGCCTCGCCGCCGGTGCCGCCGTGACGTTGATCGCGTTCACGCTCTCGATGGCGTTCAGGCGGAACTTCCGCGGCAGCAGCGTGGCGTTCTACGTGATCATGCTCGCGCTGATGACGCCGGGCTTCCTGCTCGGCGTCGGCGCCCAGCTCTTCTGGAGGTTCCTCGGCCAGCCGACCTCCCTGTGGCACACCGCGCTCGGGACGAATGCGATCTGGGGCATCCCGTTCGGCTTCCTCGTCATGCTCGCGGTCTGGAATCGCTACGACCGCAGCATCGAGGAGGCGGCCCGCGACCTCGGAGCCGACCAGAAGACGACGTTCCGCGAAGTAACGCTTCCCCTCATCTGGACGGGCCTGTTCGGGTGCTTCCTGTTCGGGTTCACCCTGACCTGGAACGACTACGACCGCACCGTCCTCCTGCTCAGCGGCGCAGAGGCGGTGACGCTCCCCGTCCAGATCGTCGGCCTCACCCTGACCGCGGCGATCCGTCCCGACCTCTACGCGCTCGGGACGGCGACCACCCTCCTCACCGTGACTCTGATCGGCGTGCTGCTCCTGATCGTGACGTTGAGGCTTCGCTTCCGGACGACGCCCGTCCACACGGTGGAGGAAGAGCTCGGCATCGCGGAGGAGCTTCGCACCGACGGGCCGGTCGAAGCGTCCGGCTGACCGAGAGGCCCGTGGTCGTGCCCCGGCCGGTCATCGTCGTCTCAACCGGGGGCACGATCGCCATGCGCCCCGACCCGGCGACGGGGAAGCTCGTGCCCGCCGTGTCGGGTGCGGAGCTCGTGGAGATGCTCGCGTGGCCCGAGGCGCCGCCGCTCGAGCTTGTCGACTTCGTCCAGGTGCCGAGCTTCGACATGCACGGTCAGCTCGCGCTCTCCCTCGCCTGCCGGGTGATCGAGCACACGGCCCGGGGCGATGTCGCAGGTGTCGTCGTCGCCCACGGGACCGACACGATGGAGGAGAGCGTGTACCTGATCGACCGCGTGCTCGGCTCGGACGTGCCCGTCGTGCTGACGGGCGCCCAGCGCGGCGCCGACGAGACCGACACCGACGGGCCGCGCAACCTCCGCGACGCGATCCGGGTCGCCTCGGCTCCCGCGGCCCGAGGGCGCGGCGCGCTGATCGCGTTCGCCGGCGAGGTCCACGCGGCGCGGGAGGTGCAGAAGGTGCATACGTCCGCGCTGCGCGCGTTCGCCGCGCCCGGCTTCGGCCCGATCGGCGCCGTCGACAGGGAGCGCGTCGTCTTCCAGCGGCGTCCCGAGCGGCGCCCGGCGCTGCCGGTGCCGGCCGAGCTCGCTCCCGTCGACCTGATCCGGTTGTACGCCGGCAGCGACGGGCGCTTCGTGCGGGCTGCAGTCGAGGCGGGAGCGAGAGCCGTCGTGCTCGAAGGGACCGGCCGCGGCAACGCAAACGACCAGGTCGTCGCGGGCGTACGCGACGCCGTGGCGCGCGGGATCACGGTCGCCGTCTGCTCGCGCTGCGCCTCCGGACGCGTCGAGCCCGTCTACGGGCGCGGCGGCGGGCGGGACCTGGCAGAGGCGGGCGCGCTCTTCGCGGGCGACCTCGCCGGTCCGAAGGTGCGCGTGCTGCTGCAGATCGCGCTCGGCGCCGGCCTCGACCCTGCCGCAACGCTGACAGCCGAGGCCGGCTAGTGCTCCGGAGAGGGCCCGCCTTCCCGGAGCGCTGCGCCGGCGTCTACTTCTGCCTGGGTGACCTCTTCGCGAAGTCGTCGGCGATCTCGTCGAAGGTCGCCCAGCGCACGCCGTCGTGCTTGTTGATGTGCGCGATGATCCGCTCGTGCATGGCGAGCACAGCCGGGCGGCCGCTCACGTCCGGGTGGATCGTCATCGTGAACACGGCGTAGTCGTTCTCGCGGTAGACCCAGTCGAACTGGTCCATCCAGAGTTGCTCGATGTCCCGCGGGTTGACGAAGCCGTGGCTGTTGGGCGCGGTCTTGATGAACATCATCGGCGGCAGGTCGTCGAGGTACCAGCTGGCGGGGATCTCGATCAGGTCGGTCTCCTCGCCCCGCACGAGCGGCACCATCCACTCCTCGGCCCGCTTGGCGTAGTCGATCTTCGTCCACGAGTCGCCGACGCGCACGTAGTAGGGATGGAAGTCCTGGTGCATGAGGGAGTGGTCGTACTTGATCCCGCGCTCGAGGAGCAGCTCGTTCGTGACGGTGGAGAACTCCCACCACGGCGCCACGTAGCCGGTCGGCCGCCTGCCCGACACCTGCTCGACGAGACCGATGCACTTGTCGAGCACGGCAGTCTCCTGCTCGCGGGTCATCGCGATCGGGTTCTCGTGCGTGTACCCGTGGATGCCGATCTCGTGGCCGCCCGCGACGACCATCTGGGTCTCCGCCGGGAACGTCTCGATCGAGTGCCCGGGGATGAACCACGTCGTCTTGAGGCCGTTCCGGGCGAAGAGGTCGAGCAGCCGGGGCGTGCCCACCTCGCCGGCGAACAGCCCGCGCGAGATGTCGTCGGGGGAGTTCTCGCCCCCGTACGAGCCGAGCCAGCCTGCGACCGCGTCGACGTCGACGCCGTACGCGACGAAGATCTCTTTGGCCATCACGAACCTCCGCTGTTGGCGGTGCAGGAGCTCCATCCTGTATACAAAGACGACCCTAATGTGTGGGCTCTGCGGTGTCATCCTGAACCAGCACTGGGCCGAGCAGGACGGAGGACGGCGGGCACGGGTGTTCCGCGCAGCGCTCCTCGACCGCGTGCTCGACCACTTCGGGCTGTCCCTGCACGACTGGGCGGGCGCCGTCTACGTCCTGCGCGACCGCAAGGGCGCGGCGGCCGTCGTCCACGACATCGGCGCCGTCTGGAGCGAGGCCGAGCGGCTGCTGGGCCGGCCGCTCGACCCGCTCGACGCGGCTCTCGTCGCCGAGCTCGGCAGATGAAGACCCCGGTCGTTCTCGTCACCGGCTTCCTCGGCAGCGGCAAGACGACCCTCATCTCCCGGCTGCTCGACCACCCCGGCATGGGCGAGACGGCCGTGATCGTCAACGAGCTCGGCGAGATCGGGATCGACCATCACCTGCTGCGCCGGGTCGACGAGCGCACGGTGCTGCTCGCGAGCGGGTGCGTCTGCTGCGTGCTCCGCGGCGACCTCGTCGATGAGCTCCGCGACCTGCTCGACCGGCGGGACGCCGGGGAGGTGCCGCACTTCGGCCGCGTCGTCGTCGAGACGACGGGGATCGCAGATCCGACGCCGATCGTGATGACACTCCTCTCGGATCCGGTCGTGCGGAACCACTACGAGCTCGAGAGCGTCGTCGCCACCGTCGACGGCGTCCACGGCCTCCGCGGCCCCGAGTCCGTCAAGCAGGTCGCGGTCGCCGACCGGCTCGTGATCACGAAGGCCGACATCGCCGCCCCGGCGGGACGGGCGGGCCTGGAGAAGCAACTGGCGCGCCTCAACCCCACGGCGCACGCTCGCGCGGCCACGTTCGGCGAGGTTGACCCCGACTGGCTCTTCGACGGCGCGGCACGCGATCCACGCGATCTCGCGCCCGGGCACGACCGCGGGCACCGCGACCACGACCACGGCGTGAGCTCAGGCGTGCTCTTCCTGGACGAGGTCGACTGGACGGCTTTCGGCCTCTGGCTGACGATGCTCCTCCAGGCACGCGGCCAGGACATCCTCCGCGTGAAGGGGTTCCTCGACGTCGGCGGCGACGGCCCCGTGCTCGTCAGCTGCGTCCAGCACGCTGTGCACCCGCCGGTGCACCTCGACGAGTGGCCCGACGAGGACCGGCGCTCCCGCCTCGTCTTCATCGGTCGCGACCTCGACACCGAGCGTCTGCGCACATCGCTCGACGCGTTCGATCGCGCCGCGCGCCAGGGACGTACGTAGCCGTCCCTACACACTGCCGCGCTCTGCTCGGATCCTTCCCGGGGGCTCAGTACGAGCGCGGCATGCCGAGCACGTGCTGGCCGAGGTAGGCGAGGATGAGGTTGTTCGAGACGGGCGCGACCTTGTAGAGCCGCGTCTCGCGGAACTTCCGCTCGATGTCGTATTCCTCGGCGAAGCCGAAGCCGCCGTGCGTGTCCAGACACGCGTTCGCTGCCAGCCACGACGCCTCGGCCCCGAGGAGCTTCGCCATGTTCGCCTCCGCACCGCAAGGGAGACCCTGCTCGAACAGCCACGCCGCCTTGTAGCGCATCAGGTCGGCGGCCTCGATCTGCGCGTACGCCTGCGCGATCGGGAATTGCACGCCCTGGTTCGCGCCGATCGGCCTCCCGAAGACGACGCGCTCGGACGCGTACCTCGACGCTTTCTCGACGAACCAGCGGCCGTCGCCGATGCACTCTGCCGCGATGAGCACTCGCTCGGCGTTCATGCCTTCGAGGATGTAGCGGAAGCCCATGCCCTCCTCGCCGACGAGGTCGTCGTCCGGAACGAAGACGCCGTCGAGGAAGATCTCCGTCGTCGCGTGGTTCATCAGCGTCTTGATCGGGCGGATCGTCATCGTGCCGTCGGCGAGCGCCTTCTTCATGTCGACGAGGAACGTGGAGAGCCCGAGCGTCTTCTTCTCGACCTGGTCGGCAGGCGTCGTGCGCGCGAGCAGGAGCATGAGGTCGGAGTAGAGCGCCCGCGACGTCCAGATCTTCTGGCCGTGCACGAGCCAGCCGCCGTCCACCTTCGTCGCAGTCGTCTGGATCGACGTCGTGTCCGATCCGGCCGTCGGCTCGGTGACGCCGAACGCCTGCAGGCGTAGCTCACCCGAGGCGATCTTCGGCAGGTAGCGCTCCTTCTGGGCGTCGGAGCCGTAGCGCAGGATCGTGCCCATCGTGTACATCTGCGCGTGACAGGCGCCGGAGTTGCCCCCCGACGCGTTGATCTCCTCCAGGATCACGCTCGCGGCCGTGATCGTCAGGCCGGCGCCGCCGTACTCCTCGGGGATCAGGGCCGCGAGCCAACCGTTGTCGGTCAGCGCCGCGACGAACTCCTCGGGATAGCGGTCGGGCTCGAGCGCGCGCCAGTACTCGCCGGGGAACCGCCCGCACAACTCCCTGACGGCATCGCGGATCTCGTCCAGCTCGGCTGGAAGGGAGAAATCCATGGTCAGCTCACGCTCCTCTCGAGCAGGCGGCGGGCGATGATCAACTGCTGAATCTCGTTCGAGCCCTCGCCGATCAGGAGCAGCGGAGCGTCTCGGTAGTAGCGCTCGGGACGGTACTCGAGCGAGTAGCCGTAGCCGCCGTGGATGCGCATGCAGTCGAGCGCGTTTTCCTGCGCCGCCTCGGTGGCGAAGTACTTCGCCATCGCCGCCTCGAGATCGGCCCGCTCGCCGGAGGCCTTCTTCTGCGCGGCCTGCAGTGTCAGCAGGCGCGCCGCCTCGGCGCGGGTCGCCATCTTCGCGAGCATCAGCTGCACCGCCTGGTGGTGGCCGATCTTCTTGCCGAACGCCTCGCGCTCCTGCGCGTAGCGGAGCGCGTCGTCGAGCGCTGCCTGCGCCACGCCGACGCCGCGCGCGGCGACGTTGACGCGCCCCACCTCGATCCCGCTCATGAAGAACTTGAAGCCCCGGCCGACCCCCTCCTCGCCTCCGAGCACGCTCGCAGCGGGCGTGCGGAAGCCGTCGAACACGAGCTCGGTCGACTCCACCCCGTTGTAGCCGAGCTTCTTCATGCCGGGCATCGGGATCGTGAGCCCCGGCGGATTCGTCTCGGGCTCCTTCTCGACGATGAAGCCGGTCATCCCGGTGTGTGCCGGGTCGGCCTCGGGGTCGGTCTTCGCGAGCAGCATGATGATGCCCGAGCGCCAGCCGTTCGTCACCCACATCTTCTGGCCGTCGATGACGTAGGCGTCGCCGTCGCGAACGGCGGTGGTGCGGATCGATTGCACGTCCGAGCCGGCATGCGGCTCGGTCATCGAGAACGACGAGCGGACCTCGCCCGCCGCGAGCAGGGGCAGAATGCGCTGCCTCTGCTCCTCCGTGCCGTGCAGGCGGATCATCGTCGCGGCGATGAAGGAGCCGTTGAGGATGCCCGAGAGTGTCACCCACCCGCGCGAGAGCTCCATCACGATCAGCGCATAGGTGTCGAGCCCGAGCCCGAGACCCCCGTACTCCTCCGGGATCGTCGTCCCGAACAGGCCCATCTCCCGCATCGTCTCGACCATCTCGGTCGGGAACTCGTCGGCGTGCTCGAGCCGCGACGCGTGCGGCACGACGTCGCGGTCCACGAAGTCGCGCACCGCCGCGACGATCTCCCGCTGCTCCTCGGTGGGCCCGAGAGGCGTCATGCCGGCGCCTTCCGGGTCGCGCACGTGAGGGGGCGAAACGCCGCCGTCAGGTCGTCCTGCCACTCGAGCGTCAGGATCGCGTGCTCGAGCTGTTCGAGCGCCTCGTCGGAGAGGGCGAGCGCCGCGTTCTCGCGGAACTTCGCCCGCACCTCGTCGCTCGAGAGCGGATTCTCCGGGCCACCCCGTTGGTGGGGGAAGTCGACCTCGATCGTGTCGCCGCCCTTCGTCCGGATCAGCACGCCGCCCGGAAACGCCGCCGGGTAGGTGTCGTAGTCCTTCGTCTCGTAGCGCACCCGGCGGGCGAGGTCGAGCACCTGCTCGTCGGCGATCGCCTCCTCCGAGTACGTCGAGACGCCGACGTGGCCGTGCACGATCATCGCCGCCGCCGAGTACTGCAGGCTGAACTTGCCTTCGTACTCGCTGCGGGGCGCCACTTTCGACGCGACCGGCTCGAGCACGAGCGAGACGCCGGCGGCCGGAATCGTGACCACGACCTCCTCGACCTCGTCAGGGGAGAGCCCCGCGGCGGCCTCCGCCGTCGCCCCGAGCGCCCCGTGCATGAAGTGACAGGCCGGGTACGGCTTGTAGGCGATCCGCGGCGTCTCCCAGCGCGAGCCGAGGTCGGCGAGCTGCGCCTCGATGTCGACCTCCCCCGGCCGGGCCTCGAGGTAGGCGTGGTAGAGGCCGAACTTCCCCTCGAAGATCGACGGTGGGCCCTCGGCGCCGAGCTGCGCGAGCCGGGCCGCGATCAGGCCGCCGTGCGCGGCCCAGGCGGGGTGGATCGGCTTCGTCGGCGTCCCGTCCTCGAGGTAGGCGAAGACGCCGGAGGCCATCGAGCCGGCGATGCCGAGCGCGCTCGCCGTCCGCTCCGCGTCGAGGCCGCGGAGCCGGGCGGCAGCGGTCGTGGCGCCGAAGACGCCGCAGATCGCGGTCGGATGGAAACCGCGGCGGTGAAACTCGCCTGACGCGGCCATGCCGATCCGCGTCACGGCCTCGTTGGCGCCGACGATCGCGGCGAGGACCTCCCGCCCGCTTCGACCCGCCGCCTCGCCGGCCGCGAGCCCCGCCGGGCAGGTGACGGTGGAGACATGGCTGACCGAAGCGGAGTGCGTGTCGTCGAAGTCGAGGCCGTGGCACAGCATCGCGTTCGCAAACGCGGCGTTCGCGCCGGGCAGGGAGGTCTCGAGGCCGATCACAGTGGCCTCCCTCCCGCCGCCGAGCTCGGCCATCGCCGTCCGTCCCTCGGTCGCGACGTCCAGTGCGTGGGCGGCGAGGCCGCAGCCGAGCGTGTCGAGCAGGTGGAGCTTCGCGTGCTCCGCGACGTCCGCCGGGACCTCGTCGAGGGTCAGGCCCGCGGTGAAGGCGGCCAGTCGCTGCGCTGCGGTCATCTCACACCGTCCAGTCGACGTCGGTGCCGGGGAACACGCTCCTCGCCTCGGGTGCGGCGCGTTTGTAGATCATGAACGTCCGCTTGAACTCGATCACGACCTCGCGGCGCTGGTTGATGCCGCGGCAGCGCATCGAGACGATGCCGACGTTCGGGTTGGAGCGCGACTCCCGCTTGTCGAGAATCTCGCTCTCGGCCCACAGGGTGTCGCCGGCGAACACCGGCCAGGGCAGCGTGATGTCCGTCCAGCCGAGATTGGCGGTCGCGTTCTCGCTCGTGTCCGGGACCGTGAGGCCGACGACGAGGGCAAGCGTGAACGCGCTGTTCACGAGCGGCTTGCCGAACTGCGTGCGCTCGGCGTGCGCGTTGTTGAAGTGCACCTGGTTGGTGTTCATCGTCAGGCAGGTGAACCAGATGTTGTCGGTCTCGGTGACCGTCCTGCCGAGGCGGCTCCGGTACACGTCGCCGACCTCGAAGTCCTCGTAGAACCGGCCGCGCCAGTCCTTTGGGGCCGTCTGCTCAGCTGGCATCGAACACGCTCCTTTTCGCGTCTGCGAGTAGCCGCCGCGCCCGTTCCACCACGGGCAGGTCGATCATCTCTCCGTCGAGGGCGACCACTCCGCGGCCCTCGGCGACTCCCTCTGCGTAGGCCTCCACAATCCGGCGCGCGCGCTCGAGCTCTTCGTCGCCGGTGTCGAAGACGGCGTTCGCGATGTCGATCTGCGACGGGTGGATGCAGAACTTGCCGCGGAACCCGAGCGAGCGCGCGAGGCGGCACTCGGCTTCGAGCCCCTCGTCGTCGCGCACGTCGACGTGGACGAGGTCGAAGGGGCCGCGGATGCCGGCCGCGGCCGAGTCGAGCACGAGCTTCGAGCGGGCGAACAGCACCTCCTGCCCATCCGGCCGCTGCTCGAGGCCGAGCTCGAGGCCGAGGTCGACGGCACCGAGCGCAAGCGCCACGACGTTCGGATCGGAAGCGGTCTCGTACGCGAGGCGCAGGCCCTGGGCCGTCTCCACGAGCGCGATCAGCGGTGGACTCGCTTCCACCGAGGCGACCGACTGCGGCATCGCCTTCGGCAGCACGATTGCGGCGAGCGAAAGCCCGCGGACCATCGCCATGTCGTCCTCGAACCACTCGGTGCCCACCGCGTTGACGCGCACGACGCGATGACAGCCGGCACCGGGCTCGGCGAGCACGCGTCGCACGAGGTCGCGGGCCGCCGCCTTCTCGGCGGGCGCAACGGCGTCCTCGAGATCCGCGACGACCGCGTCGGCGGACGACGAGAGCGCCCTGCGCAGCTTGCGCTCGTCGCTGCCGGGTGCGAACAGGAGGGTGCGCAGGTGGGTGACGTCTCTGGCCGTAGCGCCGTTTATATGTCAGACATTCGTCGGGCTGTCAAACGGAATACGCGCCGTTTGCGACTTGACAGGATCACGAAAGTCAGACATAAACCCATCCGCGGACGGGACCGGCGAGCGAGGGAGGTCTGGAGCGTGAAGGCAGTCGTGTTTCACGAGTTCGGCGGGCTCGACGTGCTCGTCGTGGAGGAGGTCGACGATCCCCGGCCCGGCCCGGGCGAGGTCGTCGTCGACATCACCGCGTCGGCCCTCAACCATCTCGACGTCGACGTGCGCGAGGGCAGCTCGCGCTTCCCAGTGGAACCGCCGTTCATCCTCGGCGTCGAGGTCGCCGGCCGTGTCGCCGAGCTCGGCGAGGGCGTCACGGACTGGCAGGTAGGCGACCGCGTGATCGCGTACCTGATGGACCCGTGCGGCACGTGCCGCTACTGCATGACCGGCCGCGAGTCGCTCTGCCTCAGCCCGGGCTTCATCAGCTTCTCGACCGGCGGAGGCTACGCCGAGAAGCTCGCCTGCTCGACGCGGCACCTGATCCGCATCCCCGACGAGGTGTCCGACGTCGACGCGGCCGGGCTCCAGGTCGCCTTCGGGACTGCCTGGCACATGCTCTTCACGCGCGCGAAGCTGCAGCCGGCCGAGACGGTGATGATCAACTCCGTCGGCAGCGGCATCGGCTCGGCGGCCGTTCAGCTCGCCAAGCTCGCGGGCGCCTTCGTGATCGGGAACGCGTCGAGCGACGACAAGCTCGAGTTCGCGACCGGTCTGGGCATGGACGTCGGGATCAACTACGAGCGCCAGGACGTGGTCGAGGAGGTGATGCGGGCGACCGGCGGCGCCGGTGTCGACGTCGTCTTCGAGCACGTCGGCGGCGCCAGCTTCCAGTTCGCCCTCGACTCGCTCGCCAAGGACGGCCGCATCGTCACCTGCGGCGCGCACGCCGGCGAGATCGTCCCGCTCGACATCATCCCCTTCTTCCGCGCGCAGAAGAGCGTGATCGGGTCGTTCGTGTTCACCCGCGAGGAGGTCGGCAAATGCCTCGCCCTCGCCGCCGCCGGGCGGATCAAGCCGCTCGTCCATTCCACGTTCCCGCTCGCCGAGGCACGCGACGCGATGGCGTTGATGGAGCGGCGCGAGCACTTCGGCAAGATCGTCCTGCTGCCTTGAGCGAGAGAAAGAGGAGGCCCGCCCGATGAAACGTCTTGGTGTCGACGTCGGAGGCACGTTCACCGACCTCATCTACGTCGATGACGAGGCGGGAAAGATTCTCGTGCACAAGATCCCGACCACCCCCGGCGACCCCTCGCAGGGCACGGTGCAGGGGGTGCAGGAGGTCACGCAGCTGGCGGGAGTGGCGCCGTCCGAGCTCGATCAGGTGTTCCACGGGACGACGATCGCCACGAACATCGTGATCGAGCACAACGGCGCCAAGGTGGGGATGATCACGACGGAGGGCTACCGGGACATCCTCCACATCGCGCGCCACAAGAAGCCGCTCAACTTCTCGAACTACCAGGATCTGCCGTGGCAGGCGCACCCAATCGTCCGGCGCCGGTACCGGCTCACGGTGCCCGAGCGCATCCTCAAGGACGGCTCGGTGCTCGTGCCCCTCGACGAGGAGCGTGCGCGCGAGCAGGTGCGCAAGCTCAAGGAGCAGGGTGTGGAGGCGGTCGCCGTCTGCTTCCTGTTCTCGTTCCTCAACCCGGCCCACGAGCAGCGGGTGGCCGAGATCGTGCGCGAGGAGTTCCCCGAGGCGTTCTTGTCGGTTTCGTCGGAGGTGCTGCCCCAGTACCGGGAGTACGAGCGCTTCTCGACGGTGTGCCTGAACGCGTACGTGGGGCCGAAGGTGGCGACGTACATCCGCAGGCTCGAAGACGAGTTGCGCGGGATGGGCGTCAGGACAGGCGTCCACCTGATGACCTCGGCGAGCGGCGTCGCGACGGCGGAGGGAGCCGTGCAGCGCCCGGTCAACTTGCTGATGTCGGGCCCCGTGGCCGGTGTCGTCGGCGGCATCTGGGCCGGCAAGCAGGCGGGCTTCGGAAACGTGATCACACTCGACGTCGGCGGCACCTCGGCCGACATCGGCCTTGCCCAGGACGGCCGGCTCCGCATGAAGCACCTGCTCGACACGCGTGTCGGCCCCTACCAGGCCATGATCCCGATGGTCGACGTCGACACGATCGGCGCCGGCGGCGGCTCCATCGCCTACGTCGACGGCGGCGGCATCTTCCGCGTCGGCCCACGTTCGGCCGGCGCCGACCCGGGGCCGGCCGCCTACGGCCGCGGCGGTACCGAGGCGACCGCGACCGACGCCATGGTGAACCTCGGCTGGCTCTCTCCGGAGGCCTTCCTCGGCGGCGGCATGAGCCTCGACGCCGCCGCAGCTCGCAGGGCCTACGAGGAGGGCCCGGCGCAGGCCCTCGGCATGTCGGTCGAAGAGGCGTCGATGGGCGCCATCCAGATCCTCACGCACTCGATGGTGCAGTCGATCGAGGAGAACTCGGTGCGCAAGGGCTTCGACCCGCGCGACTTCGCCCTCGTCGCCGAGGGCGGCGCCGGCCCGCTGTTCGCAGCGCAGATCGCGCTCGAGGTCGGCACCCCGTTCGTGCTCGTGCCGCCCTACCCGGGCGTCACCGCGGCCATGGGCCTGCTCGCCACCGACACCGTCTACGAGTACGCGGCGACGGTGTACCAGCGCCTCTCCACTCTCGACGCCGACGCGCTGCAGCGCGTGTTCGAGGAGCTCGAGCAGCGCGCCCGCGTCCAGCTCGAGGAGGATGGTGTCACCTCGGACAGGGTCGTGATCCAGCGCATCGTCGACTGCCGCTACCTCGGCCAGGGCTATGAGCTCCGCGTCGACGCGCCGCTGGGCATGATCGGCCACGACTGGATCGAGCAGGTGCGCTCGGACTTCCACGACAACCACGAGCGTGAGTACTCGAGGCGCTTCGAGCAGTCCGACATCGAGCTCCCGAACGTGCGCGTGCGCGGGGTCGGGCTGATGCCGCCGCTCGAGTCCGTCGAGGCCGAGCACGGCGGCGACTCGCCGGACGCCGCGCTACGCCACGAGGGCTACGCATGGTTCCGCACGAACGGCGAGCTGCGCGAGGTGACGACGCGCTACTACGACCGTGCGGCGCTGAAGGCGGGAAACCGCCTGGAGGGCCCCGCGATCGTGAACCAGTACGACACGACGACGGTCATCCCGCCGGGCGTCTCGGCCCGTGTCGACCGCTTCGGGAACATCCTGATCGAGATCGGCGCATCCGCCGAGGCAAACGCGATCGCCGCGGCGACGCACACCACGATCCTCTGAGGGGGGCGAGAGCGATGTCTGTGATCGACTACGAGGTCGGACGTCAGCCCGGGCCGCCCACCCGCGGGCGCGTCGAGGTCGACCCCATCACGCTGCGCGTGCTCGGCGGTGCCTACCATGCGATCGCCAAGGAGATGGCCGGCGTCCTCTTCCGGATGAGCTACTCGTCCATCATCCGGGAGTCGGAGGACCTCGGCGCGGGCATCTTCGACGCCGAGGGGCGGGAGCTGTGCGAGTCCGACTCGACGCCGATGCACATCGGGTCGCTCCCCTGGTACATCCGCGGCTTCATGCACCGGCTCGAGGGCGAGATCGAGGACGGCGACGTGATCGTCCACAACCACCCGTACCTCGGCGCCTCGCACTCGCCCGACGTCGCAGTCGCCGTGCCGATCTTCCACGAGGGCGAGCTGCTCGGCTTCGCCGCCGTGACGGCGCACGTGCTGGATGTCGGCGGCTCGTACCCCGGCATCAACGCGGACGCCTTCGACGTGTACGCGGAGGCCAAGCTCTACAACGGCCTGCGCTGGTACCGGCGCGGCGAGCTGAACGAGGACCTCGACCGGATGCTCTTCGACAACGTGCGCACCGAGACGATGAATCGCGGCGACATGAACGCGATGCTCGCCGCCTGCCAGCTCGGCAAGGAACGCTTCCTCCGCCTCGTCAACCGCTATGGCGTCGAGGTCGTCATGAGTGCGGCGTACGAGTGGATGGACTACTCGGAGCGCATGCTCCGCACCGAGATCGCGAAGATCCCGGATGGCACCTACGGCCCCATCGTCGGCTGGCTCGACGACGACGCCCGCAACCGGGACGTCCGGCTGCGCGTCGAGACGCGCGTGATCGTCGAGGGCGACGAGATCACGATCGATCTCACGGGCTCGCACCCTGAGGTGCCCACGGGCTTCAACGTGCCGTTCGAGGGCTCGCTGCTCGTCGGCGCCTACTACGCCGTGCGCACGATCCTCCTCGACGAGGCCACCTTCCCGGAGCACGTGCCCCAGAACGACGGCGTCTTCCGGCCCGTGAAGGTGATCGCCCCGAAGGGGACGATCTTCAACCCGAACTTCCCGCGCGCGTGCTTCTCGCGGTTCACCCAGGTGCAGCGCGTGGTCGACAACACGATCCTCGCGCTCGCCGACGCGCTCCCGCAGCAGGTGACGGGCGGCAACTCGGCGGGCATCCACTTCTGCGCCTACGCGGGCTTCGACGACGAGGTCGGCCAGTACTGGCTCTACCTCGAGGTCAACGAGGGCTCCTACGGCGGCAGGTACGGCAAAGACGCGATGGACTCCGTCGACAACCTGATGGCGAACACGCGCAACAATCCGATCGAGGAGCTCGACGTGCGCTTCCCCGTGCGTTGCGACCAGTATGAGCTGCGGCCCGAGCCGGCGGCGCCCGGCAAGTGGCGCGGCGGCATCGGCATCATCCGGCGCAACCGCTTCCTCGTCGACGGGACGTACTCGTGCGAGGGCGACCGGCAGACCGACTCGCCGAAGGCCGTGTTCGGCGGCTGGGACGGCCTCGTCGCGTCCTGCCGCAAGAACCCGGACACGGCGGCCGAGGAGGGCCTGCCGGCGAAGGTGACCGGCATCCCGTTCGCGGCGGGCGAGTTCATCGAGTTCCGCGAGCCGAACGCCGCCGGGTACGGCGATCCGCTGGAGCGGGAACCGGAGCTCGTGCGGGAGGACGTGCTCGACGACTTCACCACGATCGAGCTCGCGCGTGACGCCTACGGAGTCGTGTTCGAGAGCGAGGTGACGCTCGCGATCGACGTGGCCGCGACCGCGGCTCTGCGCGAGGAGTTGCGCCGCGCGCCGAGAGGGAACTCGCTCACGGACCACTTCGCGCAGCGTGGGCTGCCGCTGTCGTCGGCCCCGGCCAGCATCGCGGGCAACGAGGAGTTCGGGCTCCGATAGACGGTCGCCTGCGTCCGATCGAGCGCCCGGCGGGCTCCATGGGCGTGCGCCGGGTGCGGAAGGCGTACGAGCAGGTCGGGGACCAGCTCCACGAGCTGATCGCGGGGGGAGGGCTTGCGCGTGGCGAGCGGCTCCCGAGCGAGAGCGTCCTCGCGCTCGAGTTCGGCGTCAGCCGGGCCACCGTCCGCGAGGCGCTGCGCCGACTCGCGGCGCAGAGCCTGATCCACACCGTGAAAGGGGCCGCCGGCGGCAGCTACGTGACCGTCCCCACCACCGACCACATCGCCGAGTTCCTGCGCACGAGCCTGAACCTGCTCGCCGAGGCCCAGCACGTGTCTCTCGAGGAGTTGCTCGAGGCGCGGGAGGCGCTCGAGGTGCCGGCGGCGCGCCTTGCCGCGCAGCGCCGCCGGCAGGAGGACGTCGACCGCCTGAGGGAGTCGATCCCCGCGCAGCCGCTCGAGCTCTCGACGCTCGACCAGTTCGCCCACAACGAGCGATTCCACACGGTCATGATCGAGGCGTGCGGAAACGTGCTGCTGAGCGTCGCGGCGCAGCCGGTCTTCACCGTCCTGCAGACGAACCTCGCCCGGTCCGCACTCGGCCGCCGCTTCCACCAGTCGATCAACGACCAGCACCGCGCGATCGCAGCGGCGATCGAGGCGCGCGACGGCCGCACAGCCGAGCGGGAGATGCGCTCCCATCTCGAGTTCCTGCGGCCCTTCTACGAGAAGGCGTGGCGTCACGCGGTGACGGCCGCGGAGCGAGGATGACGCTGCCGCTCGCCGATGTCCGCGTCCTCGCCGTCGAGCAATTCGGCGCCGGTCCGTGGGCAACGTTACAGCTGGCCGACCTCGGCGCCGAGGTGATCAAGATCGAGGATCCGGCCTCGCGCGGCGACGTCGGCCGCTACGTGCCGCCGTTCCAGGAGGGCGAGAGCTCACTGTTTTTCGAGACCTTCAACCGCGGCAAGAAGAGCATCTCGCTCGACTTCCGACACGCCGTTGCGGCCGAGGTCTTCCACGACCTCGTACGTGCCGCCGACGCGGTCTACTCGAACCTCCGCGGCGACCAGCCGCAGAAGCTCGGCCTCACCTACGACGAGCTCCGCGAGGTGAACCCCCGCATCGTCTGCTGCTCGCTCTCGGGCTTCGGGATGACGGGCCCGCGCGCCGGGGAGGGCGGTTACGACTACATGATGCAGGGGCTCGCAGGGTGGATGAGCCTGACGGGCGAGCCGGGTGGGCCGCCAACGAAGAGCGGCCTCTCACTCGTCGACCTTTCCGGCGGGTACGCCTCGGCGATCGCACTGCTCTCGGGCATCTGGAGGGCGCGACGAGACGGGGTGGGCTGCGACTGCGACGTCTCCCTGTTCGAGACGGCGCTCCACGAGCTGATGTATATCGGTCCCTGGGCGGCGACCCACGGCTACGTGCCGCCGCGGCGCAGCGACTCGGCCCACCCGACGATCGTGCCGTTCCAGAACTTCGAGGCGGCGGACGGCTGGTTCGTCGTGGCGGCCGCAAAGCAGAAGTTCTGGGAGAAGCTGTGCGAGGTGCTCGACCGACCCGATCTCGCCGCCGACCCACGGTTCGCGACGATGAGCGGACGCAACGACCACCGCGACGAGCTCGTGCCGGCGCTCGCCGCGGTCTTCCGGGGCCGCAGCGTCGCCGACTGGCTCGAGCTGCTCGTGGGGGCCGGTATTCCCACGGCCCGGGTCAACTCGGTCGAGGAGGCGCTCGTGGACCCGCAGACCCTTGCGCGCGAGGACGTCGTCGAGCACGCCCATCCCGTCCTCGGGCCGGTGCGCTCGATCAGGACGCCGCTTCGGCTCGCGGCCGACGGCGAGTCGCTCGAGCGGCCGCCGGAGCGCGGCCCGTTTCGCGGCGAGCACACCGACGAGGTGCTGCGCGACCTCTGCGGCTACGAGCCCGAACGCCTGCGGGAGCTCGCCGCCGCCGGTGTGTTCGGCCCGCCGCCCGGAGGGGACGCCTGAGCGGCCGGCGCGGCGGCGTGCATTCAGGCCGAGGTCAGGGCCCGCTCGAAGAACTCCGTCACGATCTGCACCGCCTCGGCAGGGCACTCGACGAGGTCGGCGTGGCCGATGTCGGGGAACTCGACGAGCGTTATTTGCTCGCTCGCCGCGGCCATCTGCCGTGCTCCGAGGCCCGACGGCGCCAGGTCGGGCGGGCAGAGCACGTCGTGCGTGCCGTTCGTCATCAGCAGCGGCCGATCCAGTCGCGGGACGAGGTCAGAGAGGTCCATCTCCTCCATCGCGAGGCACGCCTGCCGCACCGTGTACGGATCGTTGAGCGCGACGATCTGGCGCACGAGCCCGAAGATCTGTGCGCCCTCCTCGCTCTCCATGAACCGGGCGCCGACCGCCTGGGTCGTGACGTGGTCGGAGAAGTCGTCCCAGGGCATCGTCTCCGCCATGCGGCGCCAGATGCGGAATAGCGTCCGGCGGTAGAGGTCGGGCTTCGCGAAGGCCACGTCGGCGCACGCGGCGATGGTGCGCTCCGGATAGCCGGCGGCGAAGGCGATCGCGATCATGCCGCCCATCGACGTGCCGTGGACGAGTACCCGGTCGAGGCCGAGAGCGTCGAGCAGCTTCACCCCGTCGGCGGCCCAGGCCTCGATCGTGTAGCCCTCGCGCGGGTGGTCGGAGGCGCCGTAGCCGCGCGCGTCGAAGGAGAGCAGACGGAAGCGCTCGCGGAACCCGTCGTTGACGAACCCGAAGTTGTGGCGGCCGAACAGACCGCCCCCGAACTGGATCACGACGGGGCCGTGCTCGGGCCCGGTGAGCTCGTAGTAGAGCCGGACCCCCTCCTCGATCTGTGCGTAGGGCACGGGCGTCTACTCCCCGAGTGTCAGTCCCAGGAGGAGTTGACGCGGTTCCACTTGACGTCGCTCGGCAGCCACTCGGTGTTGATCGAGGACAGGAGCCGCTCGACGACGGTCGAGGCGCACGACGGGCACGGCGGTGCCGGCTTGTCCGAGGTGGAGAGGTACTCCTCGAAGCGCGCCTCGCAGGCCGTGCAGCGATACTCGTAGATCGGCATGTCTCCGGAGTCTAGCCCGAACCCACCCGTCGATCTGCTGCGAGAAATCGCTGCGCGGCAGGGCGTCGCCCCTACCGACGCCGACCTCGCAGACGTGCTCGGCTTCCTGCGGGCGATCCTGCCCGCGCTCGCCGAGATCGAGCGAGAACTGCCCCGGGATGCGCCTGCATGAGCCTCGCGCGCCTGGCGGAGCGGCTGAGGGCCGGCGAGCTGTCGCCGCGCGAGGCCGTGCAGTCGTACCTCGACCGGATCGAGCGGCTGGACGGACGGCTCAACGCATACCTCAGCATCCGCGCCGAGGAGGCGCTCACCGAGGCGGAGGCACCGCCGGCAGGGCCCCTCCAGGGTGTCCCGGTCGGGATCAAGGACGTGATCGACGTCGCCGGCTCGAAGACGACAGCGGCGTCGCGAATCCTGGCGGACAGGGTCGCGACGCGCGACGCCGTCGTCGTCGAGCGCCTGCGGCGCGCGGGGGCGATCGTGCTCGGCAAGCTCAACACGCACGAGTTCGCGTTCGGGGCCACGACGACGAGCCCGCACTTCGGCCCTGCCCGCAACCCCTGGTCGCCCGATCGCATCTGCGGCGGCTCGAGCGGCGGTAGCGGCGCCGCGACGGCGGCCGGCCTCGCAGCCGGCACGCTCGGCACCGACACGGCCGGCTCGATCCGCATCCCCGCAGCCCTCTGCGGCGTCACCGGCCTGCGGCCGTCACTCGGGCTCGTCCCGAACGACGGCGTCGTGCCGGTTTCGTGGACGTTCGACACGGTGGGCCCGATCGCACGCAGCGCCGAGGACTGCGCGCTGCTGCTCGATGCCGTCGCGGGCACCCGCACCGACCTCGAGGCATCCGTCGGCGGTCTGCGGGTCGGCGTCGTCGAGACGCTGTTCGACCGTGCGGAGCCCCGTGTCGCCGACGCGGCCCGGGAGGGGATCGCGGCGCTCGCCTCGCTCGGAGCGGTCGTCGAGCCCGTCGAGGTGCCGATGCTCGAGCAGGCGGGCACCATCCAGCAGCTGCTCATGCTCCCGGAGGCGACGAACGCGCACCTCGAGTGGATGCGCACGCGCCTTGCCGACTACGGTGCCGACGTCCGCGCGCGGCTGCTCGCTGGGCTGTTCCTGCCCGCGACGGCATATGTGACGGGCCTGCGGGCGCGCAGGGTCTACTGCGACGGCCTCAACTGGCTGTTCGAGCGCTTCGACGTGCTCGCCGCACCCGCGATGCCGGTCGTGGCGCCGCGCATCGGCGAGGACGAGGTCGAGCTCCACGGCGAGCGATTCCCGTACCGCCTTGCGGTGATCCCGTTCAACTCGCCGTGGAGCCTCGCCGGACTGCCTGTGCTGAGCGTTCCGTGTGGCTTCGTGGACGGGCTTCCCGCCGGCCTCGCGCTCGTCGGCCGATGCCGCGGCGAGCAGGTCGTCCTCCGGGCGGGTCACGCCCTCCAGGGCGCCACCGACTGGCACGACCGCCGCCCGTCCGACCTCGTTTGACGGCGCGCAGCCCCGCTTGTATACAACTTCGTACCGTCAAGCAAAGGGGAGTGAGCCTGAATGTCCGTGCTTATCAAGGGAGGCCTGATCGTTACTGCCGCCAAGGAGTACATCGGAGATGTCTTCGTCGACGGCGAGAAGATCTCGCTGATCGGCGAGTCGCTCGATGTCGCCGCCGATCAGGTGATCGACGCCACCGGCAAGTACGTGATCCCGGGTGCGATCGACCCGCACACGCACATCGAGCTGCCCTTCGGCGGCACGACCACGTGCGACGACTTCACGTCCGCGACGGTGGCCGCCGCGTTCGGCGGTACGACCTCGCTCGTGGACTTCTGCTTCCAGATGCCGGGCCAGAGCTTCCGCGCGGCGCTCGACACCTGGTACGAGAAGATCGACCGCTGCAAGCCGGTGATCGACGTCGGGTTCCACATGGCGATCACCGACCTGCACGACGGCGGCACCCTCGAGGACCTCGCGCGGGTGCCCGACGAGGGCGTGACGAGCTACAAGGTCTTCATGGCGTACAAGGGCGCCGTGATGGTGGATGACGAGACCCTCTTCAAGACGTGCCGCGTGGCAGCAGAGACCGGCGCGCTCGTGATGGTGCACGCCGAGAACGGCGACGTGATCGACGTGCTCGTCAAGGAGGCGCTGGCGGAGGGCAAGACGGAGCCGAAGTGGCACGCCGCCACGCGCCCGCCGATCACGGAGGGCGAGGCCACGAACCGCGCGATCCAACTCGCGCACCTCGCCGGTGCGCCGCTCTACGTCGTCCACGTCTCCTGCAAGGAGTCGATCGAGCCGATTGCACGGGCGCGTCAGGAGGGGTGGCGTGTGATGGGCGAAACCTGCCCGCAGTACCTCTTCATCGACGAGACGGCGCTCGACGCGCCGTTTTCCGAAGGGGCGAAATACATCTACACGCCGCCGCCGCGGCCGAAGGAGAACCAGGAGCACCTCTGGGACGCACTCGGGTCGGACGTGCTCTCGATCGTCTCCACCGACCACTGCCCCTTCCGGATCAAGGACCAGAAGACGCTCGGCGAGGGCGATTTCTCGAAGATCCCGAACGGCGGCCCCGGGATCGAGAACCGCATGCACCTGCTGCACCACTTCGGCGTGAACGCCGGCCGGTTCTCGATGAGCCGGCTCGTCGAGATGACCTCGACGAACGTGGCCAAGCAGTTCGGCCTGTACCCGAAGAAGGGCGCGATCGCGGTCGGAAGCGACGCCGACATCGTCGTCTGGGATCCGAAGAGAGAGCTCACGATCTCGGCCGCCACGCAGCACTCGAACGTCGACTACAACCTGTACGAGGGCACCGAGGTCACGGGTTCCCCCGCCGTCGTGCTCGTCCGCGGGAAGGTCGTCGTCGAAGGCGAATCGCTCGTCGCCAAGCCCGGTCACGGCCAGTTCCTGAAGCGGGCCCGCTTCGGCGAGGAACTGACGGCGTGAGGCGGTCATGAGCGACGAACAGGCACGGCAGGTCTACGAGCGCGCCGGCCTGGGGCAGAGCATCACGCTCGGCTCCAGGCCGGCCGTGCTCGTCGTCGATTTCAGCTGCGGCTTCACCGACCCGGCGTGCACGCTCGGCTCCGAGCTGACCGCCGAGGTGGAGGCGACCAGGCAACTGCTCGACGCGGCCCGCGCGAAGGGGCTGCCCGTCGTCTACACGACGATCGGCTACGAGGCCAACGGCAAGGACGGAGGCCTCTGGCTGCAGAAGGTGCCGGCGCTCGGCGATCTCCAGCTCGGCGGGCACTGGGCCGAGATCGACCCGCGGCTCGAGCCGCGCGAGGACGAGACGGTGATCGTCAAGAAGGGCGCTTCGGCGTTCTTCGGCACGAACCTGGCGTCCGTGCTCATCTCCCAGCACGTCGACTCCGTGATCCTCTGCGGCGCGACGACGAGCGGCTGCATCCGGGCGACGGCGGTCGACCTGCTCCAGTACGGGTTCCCCGCGATCGTGCCGCGTGACTGCGTCGGCGACAGGGCCCAGGCACCGCACGAAGCGAACCTCTTCGACATCCAGGCGAAGTACGCCGATGTCGTCGGGCTCGAGGAGGCGCTCGCGTTCGTGGAGAGCGTGCCCGGAAACGTGGGCACCGCGGCTTGACCCATCGAGTCGCCGTGCTCCCCGGGGACGGTGTCGGTCCCGAGGTGATCGTGCAGGCCCAGCGCGTCGTCGATGCGCTGGGCCTGCCGCTCGAGTGGACGGAGCTGCCGTGGGGCTCGGCCTACTGGCACGAGCACGGCCGCATGATGCCCGAGGACGCCCTCGACGTCCTCCGCGCCCACGACGCCTGCCTGATGGGCGCCGTCGGCGACCCATCCGTCCCCGACCACGTCTCGCTCTGGGGCATCATCCTCCCGATCCGCCAGAAGCTCGACCTCTGGGCCAATCTGCGGCCGGCGCGGCTGCTGGACGGGATCCCCTGCCCACTCGCGGGCCGCGGGGCGGCGGACGTCGACATGCTGTTCGTGCGCGAGAACACGGAGGGCGAGTACGCGGGCGTGGGCGGACGCGCGCACGAGGGCCTCGCCTCGGAGGTCGGGATCGAGACGAGCGTGTTCACGCGCGCCGGCGTGGAGCGGGTCGTGAGATACGCCTTCGAGCTCGCCGAGAGCCGTCGCGGCGTCGTCACGAGCGCGACGAAGTCGAACGCCTCCCGGTTCGCTTACGTGCTCTGGGACGACGTCGCGGAGGAGGTCGCCGCCTCCTTCCCAGCCGTTCGCTACGAGCGCGTCCTCGTCGACGCGCTCGCCGCCCGCATGGTGCGCGACCCGGGCAGCCTCGACGTCGTCGTCGCGTCGAACCTGTTCGGCGACATCCTGACCGACATCGCCGCCGCGATCCAGGGTGGCATGGGCACCGCCGCGAGCGCGAACCTCGCTCCAGGCTCCCCCACCCCCGGCCTGTTCGAGCCTGTGCACGGCTCTGCGCCGGACATCGCGGGACGGGGCATCGCCAATCCGGCCGGCGCGATCTGGAGCGCATCGCTGCTGCTCGAGCATCTCGGCGAGGCGGCCGCGGCGCAGGCTGTGCTGAAAGCGCTGGAGTCGGTCTGCCGGAACGGGCCGCGCACGCGCGACGTCGGCGGCAGCGCCTCCACCCGGGAGGTCGGCGACGCGGTCGTGGAGGCCGTCTCGCTCAGCGCAGGACGCTGATCATCGCCCCGCCGGCCAGCACGAGCAGGCCCGAGAGCACCGTCCGCCTGCCGATGTGCTCGCTTCTCCCGATCAGCACCGCGGCGAGCAGCACCGCCCAGAGGGACTGCGTCGCGTTGAGCGGGGCGACGACGCTCACACGGCCGTGACGGAACGCCTCGACCAGGCTCGCGTAGGCGAGGCCGAGCGTGACGCCGGCTGCCCCGAACGCGGGCAGCGCCGCACGCAGCTTCGCCGGCAGGCCGCGCCGGCGCACGACCAGGAGGTAGAGCAGCACGACTGCGCTCGCGGCCAGCAACGAGGCCGCGGAGGCGGCGAGCGGCGGCGCGTTCGCGTCCCGCGCCACGAAGCGGACGGCGTTGTCCCGCACCGCGAACAGCGCGGCGCACGTGAGCGCGAGCACGGCGCCGAGCATCCGGAAGTGGGTGGGCCGGGCGCGCTCGCGCGCCAGGATCGCGCCTCCGGCGACGATCAGCGCGGTGCCGACGAGCAGCAGCGGACGGAACGGCTCGCCGAGCGCGAGCAGGGCGATGAGGACGGAGATCAGCGGCGCGGTGCCGATCAGGATGGAGGCGCGCGAAGGCCCGGCGTCGCGGACGGCCAGGATGAAGAGGATCTGGGAGGCACCGGGCACGATGGTGCCGACGGCCAGGAAGGGCCACAGGCCGGAGAGGCCAGCCCCACCCACGAACTCCGGGAGCGCGAGCGCCGCGCCGACGAGGAAGCCGAGCCCGGTGACCACGAGCGCCCCTGCCTCGGGGTCGGCGCCCCGCGTCAGGCCGGAGCGCACGGTCAGGGCGAGAACGCCGAAGAGCGCGCCCGACCCGACGGCGAAGAGCACGGCGAGCACGGGACTAGGCTCTCGCCGTGCCAGAGTCGAAAGGGCCCATCGCACCGATCCTCTCAGAGACGCGGGCCGCGAGGCCGCACATCGTGATCGGCGCCGGATGACGACGATCCAGCGGGCGCTGATCGGCGGTTGCGCGCTCGGCCTCGCCACGGGCTGGAACATCGCCAACACGGGCTCCGTCGCCGTCCAGCTCTCGGGCGCCTACGGCGTCGGCCTGGCCACGATCGGGCTCTTCACGACTGCGCTCTTCATCACCCACGCCGGCATGCAGATCCCGGCGGGTCGGGCCGCCGACCGGTTCGGAGCGCGCCGCACGGGCATGCTCGCCCTGACGCTGATCCTGATCTTCAACGTCGTCGCGCTTGCGGCCCCCGAGCTGGCCCTGGTGCTCGCGGCCCGGCTGCTGATCGGCGTGGGAACGGGGCTCGGGTTCATCGCCGGGAGTGCGTACGTGCGCAGCAAGAGCGGCTCGGCCTTCGCCCAGGGCCTCTACGGCGGCGTCGCCCTCGGCGGCGGCGGTCTCGCGCTCGCGGTCGTGCCCGTCGTCGCAGGCTGGATTGGCTGGCGGGCCCCCTTCGCGACGGCCGTCGTCCTCGCCCTCTGCGGCCTGGCGCTGCTCACGTCGGGGCCGGCGGACGGGCCCCGGCAGCGGCACGCGAGGGAGGAGCACGTCCCCTCGGGCGTGCTCCGCGACGTGCGCCTCTACAAGCTCGCGGTGCTCTTCTCCTGCTCGCTGGGGTTGAGCGTCGTGCTCGGCAACTGGGTGGTGACGCTCCTCCAGCGCGAGGGCGGCATGAGCCGGGGTGCGGCGGGCGCGACGGGAGCGCTCACGCTCGTGCTCGGCGTCGTCTCGCGCCCCCTCGGCGGCTGGATCCTGCACACCCGCCCCGGGCGTGTCCGCCCGGCCGTGGGCGCGAGTCTCGTGGCAGGAGCGCTCGGGAGCCTCGCCGTCGCCGCGGCGTCGCCGCCGGCGCTCACCGTCGTCGGCGCGATGCTGATCGGCGTCGCGGCAGGCATCCCCTTCGCTCCCGTGTTCCAGGGTGCGGCCCGTCTGCGCCCGGACGCACAGGCAGCGTCGATCGGCGTCGTCAACGGCGCGGCGTGCGCGGTCATCCTCCTGGGTACGCCGCTGCTCGGGCTTGCGTTCTCGCTCCCGGGAGGCGGGAGAGCAGGCTTCGTCGTCGTCGCCGTCCTGTGGGCTGTTGCGCTGCTCCTGCTGCCGAGCGCCGAAGCGCTGGCAGCGGAGGTCAGGCCAGGGCCCGAATCGCGTTCAGGATGATCTCGGCCGCGAGAGCGGCGTCCGCCGGGTCGGCGTCCTCGAGCGGTGAATGGCTGATGCCGTCCCGGCAGGGGACGAACACCATCGCCGACGGAACGTGGTCGGCGACGCACATCGTGTCGTGCGCCGCGCCGGACGGCATCAGCATGAACGGCTCCCCCGTCGAGCGGGCGGCCTCCTCGAGCGCAGCGACGATGCGTGTGTCGAGCACGGTCGGCGCGAGCGTCTGACGCTCGCGTACCTCGACCGTCATTCCCCGCCGCTCCGCGGCGTCCTGCACGAACGCGCCGATGTCGCGGACGACGCCGCCGTACGCCTCCTCCTCGACGCCGCGGATGTCGAGGGAGAAGCGAATGCGCTCCGGGATCGCGTTGATCAGGCTCGGGTGCACCTCGATCTCGCCGACCGTGCCGACGGTGTTCCTCCCCGCTGCGCGCGCGAGCCGATCGAGCTCGAGGATCGACTCGGCCAGCGGCAGCCCCGGATCGAGCCGGAAGTCCATCGGCGTCGCACCCGCATGGTCGCCGCGGCCGTGCAAGGTCACGTCGGCGTGCACGTAGCCGGCGATCGCCGTCACGATTCCGACCCTGTTTCCCGTGTCCTGCAGCACGCGCGCCTGCTCGATGTGCATCTCGATCCAGCCCGTCAGGTCGTCGAGGACACGCAGCGACTCGCGCCAGCGGGCCGGCTCGTAGCCGGCCTCCTGCGCGTGCTCCCAGAAGCTACGGCCGTCGTCGAGCGAGCGGAAGCGCTCGCGCAGGTCGTCCTCGGTCACGCGCTGGGCCATGATCCGGCTGCCGAGCAGCATCTGCCCGAAGCCGGAGCCCTCCTCCTCGAGGAAGGAGACCAGCTGCAGCCCCAGGCCGAGGCCGAGCTCCTCGTTCAGCCGGCACACCTCGAGCGCGGTGACGACCCCCAGCGTGCCGTCGTACTTGCCGCCGTTGCGGTTCGAGTCGCAGTGCGAGCCGATCCCGAACACCTTCTCGCCCTGCGGCCGGTTGCGCGCCACGAGCGTGCCGACCGGGTCCTCGGCGACGTCGTACCGGATGGCCTCGAGCTCGCGCGTGAAGTAGTCGAGCGTGTTGCGGTAGGCCGGCGTGTAGGCATAGCGGCGAATCGCCTCGTCGGAGAGTGTGAACTCGGGACCTGCCAGCGTCTCGATGTCGCGCTCAATCCGCGCCGCGCTCTGCAACCGGTCTATGGTCGCGGCCCTGGTGCTCACGGCGACAGTCTAGTATCGCGCCACGCCGCGCCGAGGCAGCGCTGCCGGCCCGGAGCCCCAGCCAATGGACGAAGCCGACCGGGTCGTAGACATCGCAGACGAGGAGTGGCCACCGCGGGCGAACCGCCTGCGTGCGATCCGTTGGCGCGCCGAGGCGCACCTCGAGCGGGGCGAGTTCTTCGCAGCGGTGCGCACGCTCGCGGAGGCGTTCGAGCTGGTCGGCCCCGGCGAGGGCGAGGTGTTCCGCGGTCTGCACCATCTCGCGGCGGCCGGCTACCGCCACCAGACCGGCGAGGCGCACCGCGCGGCGCGGCAACTCGCCCACGCCCGGCGGCGGCTCGCCTCGTTCCCGGACTGCGCCGAGCAGATTCGCGCTGTCGAGCGGCTGCTGGCGTCGTAGAATGGCCCGATGAGCGATGCCGGTTGGCGGAACCGCAAGACGCTGATCCTCGGCCGCACCGACATGATCGGGCTCCTGACCCCGGCCGAGTACAACGACTGCGTCGAGCACGCCTTTCGCATGCACGGCCTCGGCCGCGTCTACATGGAGCCGAAGGGCCACATCGTGCTCGACCGCTACCCCGGCGAGTGGGAGGTGATGCCCTCCTACATCGAGGAGCCGGAGGCGGCGGCCTGCAAGTGGGTCTCGATCCGCGAGGGGAACGCGAAGTTCGGCCTGCCCGCCGTCTTCTCGATCCTCATCTACACGCATCCCGAGACCGGTTTCCCGCTTGCGATCTGCGACGGATCGCACCACACGCTGATGCGCACGGGGGCGTCGGCGGCCGTCTCGGCGAAATGGCTCGCGCGCAAGGACTCGACCGTGCTCGCGATCGCAGGCACGGGCAGCGTCGCGAAGGGGACGCTTGCCACCTGCGACGCCGTCTTCCCGTTCCGCGAGGTGCGTGTCTGGAGCAGGACGCAGGAGTCGCTCGACCGCTTCATCGAGGAAGAGCAGCCCCTCTACCCCCAGCTTGAGCTCAAGCCCTCCACCGACCTCGAGCAGGTCGTGCGCGGAGCCGACGTCGTCGTGACCGGAACGCACGCGCGCGGCTGGATCGTCGACAACGACTGGATCGAGCCGGGCACGCACCTCGCAGCGCTCGGCGCCGATCTCGAGGGCGAGCAGGAGCTCGACCCCCGCATCCTGCAGCGGGCGAGGGTCTTCGTCGACGACATCCGGCAGTGCCGCGGCGACGGAGAGATCAACGTGCCGCTGCGCCAGGGGCTGATCTCCGAAGACGATCTGGCCGGCGAGATCGGCAAGGTGATCTGCGGTGAGGTGGAAGGCCGGCGCGACGACGACGAGATCACCGTGTTCGACTCCACGGGCATCGCGCTGCAGGACTCGGCGACTGTGCCCCTGGAGTACGAGCGCGCGGTCGCGGCGGGCGTCGGCGTCGAGAAGAAGATGATCTCCACGTGACGCACGCCGGGATCTCCTTCGAGGCCGCGATGACGCGCGAGCAGGCGGAGACGCTCGCCCGGCTGATGGCCGAAGGGCGCCCGACGCGCCCGGCGGGCGTCCTCACCGCCCTGCTCGAGTACCACGCCGGCCGGGGGCGGCTCGTCGCCGTCTGGAACGACCGTGAAACGCTCGACCGCTATCTCGCCGAGGCCCCCGTGCCACGCGGCCTCGAGCTGATGCGGAAGGTCGGGCTCGAGCCCGACGCGACCACCATCTTCGACATCCTGGAGCACGGCTGATCCGACGAGACCGCGCCGTCTGGGTGTTCTCGGTCTAGGACGAGCGCGGCACGAGCGGCTGCCCGGCCAGCAGGCGCTCGACTCCGCCCATGCCCCAGTGGACCTCGCCGTCCTCGGTCAGGAGCGAGGGGACGCCGCGCACTCCCGTCACCTCGGCCTCGCGCCGGATCTCGGCGATCCGGACGTGCAGCGACGGTGCGTATGCCGCCGCGACGGCGCCGTCCGGGTCGAGCCCGGCCCGTGCCGCCGCCCGGGCGAGCTCCCGGTCGCAGGCAATGTCCTCGCCTTCGCAGAAGAACGCTTCGTAGAGGGCGTGCTTGAAGTCGCGCAGCCGTCCCTGCCCGCCGGCCCAGAGACACGCGGCGAGCGGAAGCGTCGAGCGGGGCTGGTAGCGCGGCAGGTGGATCTCGACCCCGAGCGCGAGCGCCCGGCGGTGGACGTTCTGCGTCCAGTCGACCCGGAGATGGTCGCCCCGTGGCTCGAGCAGGGGCCGCGGCGCGGGCCGGAGCTCGAGCGGCAACCACTCGACCTGGACGCGCCCGGCGTCCTCGGCTGCCTCGATCACGTGGGACTCGAGATACGAGTATGGGCAGACGACGTCGTAGAAGACACGTACGGCGGTCATCGCCGGGGAAGGGTAGTAGATTCGGTTGACGAGGTTCCCCCTAGACGAAAGGAGACATCGTGGCACCGGACAACGAGCTCGTCCCCGAGGCGATCCTGGAGCAGGACGGCGTCAAGGTCTCGAAGAGCCCCTGGGGGGCGGACGACGAGATCGGGCGCCTGAACTGGATCACGCCCGACACGAACCGCGCCATCCTCGAGCATCTCGACGGCAGTCACGTGTTCGATCTCAACGTCGAGTACTTCATCGGCATGCCGTCGTGGGTCGCCGCCGGCGACCCGAAGTACGAGATCTGGATGACCCACACGCCGCAGGGCTCGGTCAACGACAACCTGTCGGGTGTCGGCAGCCATGTCCATGAGAAGTACTCCTATTGCGGCGACTCGATCCACATGTACACGCACTGCGGAACGCACATCGACACGCTCAACCACCTCGGCTTCTACGGAAAGTTCTGGAACGGGTGGACGGCGGACAAGGATCTCGGCAGCCGCCTGTGGAACAGGGGCGGCCTGGAGAAATACCCGCCGGTGATCGCACGCGGCGTGCTGCTCGACGTCGCGGGCCTGCACGGCGTGGACTGCCTTCCCGACAGCTACGCCGTGACCCCGCAGGATCTCCAGGACGCGGCGCGGAAGCAGGGCGTCGAGCTGCGCCAGAAGAACGTCGTGCTCGTCCGCACCGGCCGCATGACCGTCTGGCCCGACTTCGACGGCTACCTCGTGAACACGCCCGGCATCTCGCTTGCCTCTGCGAAGTGGCTGTGCGAGGAGATGGGCGCCATGTGCATCGCCGGTGACACGATCGGGCTCGAGGTGCTGCCCTCGGAGGAGCAGGACGTCTTCCTGCCGGTGCACGCGTACATGTTCGCCACGGCCGGCGCGCAGATCATCGAGGTCGTGAACATGGAGGAGATCGCGGCGGAGAAGCAGTACGAGTTCGCCTTCCTCGGCTTTCCGCTCAAGCTCCGTGGCGCGACCGGCGCTCCGATGCCCTCGTACGCGGTGCCGATCAAGGCCTAGCCGGAAAAAATGTCGAGCGGAAGGAGCGCCGAGACGAGCGGATAGGGGACGTCGACGACCTCGGAGACGTGGAGGTCGACGACAGCGCTGCAGAGCGCGTACGCGGCGGGTCGCGCCAGGCCGTGGGCTGCCTCGAGATAGCCGATCATCTCGAGCAGCGCCTCGCGCGCCGCCACGTTCAGGTCCATCGGAGCACTGACGGGAATGCCGGTCGTGGCGAACGACCGAGCAACGCGCCTGCCGGGAGTCTCATAGGCGGGGTAGCGCGAGCGCCAGACCGGGCTCTTGCGCAGCTCGAAGCGGACAGTCACCTCGCCGGCGACCTCGATCCCCGTCCCGCACACCTCGCCGTCTCCCTGGGCGAAGTGGAGGTCTCCGGTCGAGAAGAGGGCGCCGCGCACGTGCACGGGCAGCAGGAGCCGACTGCCGGCGACGAGGCCGCGGATGTCCATGTTGCCCCCGGTCTCCCGCGGCGGGATCGTTCGCAGCCCTGCCGCCGCTGCGGCTGGGAACGCCTGCTCGGGCATCGACTCGGCGACGGGACCGCCGCGGTCTGCGATCTCCTGCTCGCGCCGGCGGAACTCCTCCATCAGCGCCGGGGAGGGGGCGACCCCGACGACCCCGGCGAAGGCCGCCTCCGGCACGGCGACGCCCGGTAGCTCCTCCGACCGCGCGAGCCCGCCGTCGATCTCCCACTTGACGAGGTACGGATCGGTGAAGACGTCGGAGAGGAAGCCGAAGCCGGGGATCACGGCGGTCACGCCGAAGCCCGCGGTTTCGTACGCGACGAACTCGACGGCGAGCACGTCGCCCGGCGCGGCGCCCTCGACGAACACGGGCCCGGTCAGCGGGTGGCCGAGACCGAGGTCGAGGTCGAGGACGTCCGCGTGCGTGCTCTCCGGTGTCAGCTGCCCGTCGATGCCGTCGCGTGTGACGAGCGTCAGCTCCACGCCGGGAGCGACGGTCGCGACCGGCTCCAGGTCGGGGTGCCAGCGGTTGTGAGCCGCGGAGGCCGGGACCCTCACAGCAGCCCGGCGACGCGATCGGCGGTCCGTGCGGCGGCCGCCGTCTCCTGCTCCGTCCAGCGCCGTGGCACGCGCAGTTGATGGAGCGAGACGATCGCGACGAGCCTCTCGGCCTTGAAGATCGGCGTCACGATCTGCGCCGCGAGGCCTCCGTACGTCTCGAGCATACGCTGGAACGCCGGGTCGTCGAAAGCGGCGCGGCAGTCGTCCTGGACGACCTGGCGCCCGCGCTGCAGCTCGAGCACGACAGGCTGTCCTCTCAGATCGACGGTGCGCTCCTCTCGCAGCGACGACGCAGCCGGCACGCGCGCCTCGTGGGTGACCGGGAACGCGTAGTCACCCGGGACGTCCTGTCGCAGTGTCACGCGGCTCGCACCCGTGGTTGCGAGCAGCTCCTGTAGGGCGTGATCGATTTGGGTCATGATCGCCCCGTGATTATCGACGCCCACCTGCACGTCGACCACCTGCCGGCGCTCGGCTGGTCGCTCGAGGCCGGTGCGTGCGTTCGCCGCATGGACGAGGCAGGGATCGCGAAGGGCGTCGTGATGACGATCGTGGACGCCCCCGAGGTGAACCCCGACGCGCTCGAGTTGATCGCCGAGGCGTGCGCGGCGTTCCCCGGCCGGCTGGAGGCCTTTGCCCGTATCCATCCGTGGTACGGCGACGTGGCGGTGGCGCTGCTCGAGCGGGCGCTCGGAGAGCTCGGCTTCAAGGGGCTCAAGCTCCATCCGGTGACCACGATCGCACATCCTGCCGGGGAGGACACGCTGCGCTTGATCCGCGTCGCCGCGGCGCACTCGGCCCCGACGCTCTTCCACTGCGGCGACGAGCCGCTGGCGACGCCGCTCGCGGTCGCCCACGCCGCCGCCGCCTGCCCCGAGGCGACGATCATCCTCGGGCACATGGGGGGCTACTTCCACGTTGACGAGGCGATCGCGGTCGCGGAGCGGCACGACAACCTCCTGCTCGAGACATCCGCCATGCCGTACCCGGCGAAGATCCGCGAGGCGGTCGAGCGCCTCGGTCCCGAGCGCGTGCTGTACGCGAGCGACGGGCCGGCCTGCTCGCCGCTGCTCGAGGTGGAGAAGGTACGGCTCGCCGGGCTCCCGGCGGAGGCCGAGGCGCTCGTCCTCGGCGGGAACGCGCAGCGCCTGCTGGAGGCCGTCCGATGATCGTCGACTCGCTCACCTTCCTCGGCGAGTCGCTCTTCGGCCACGCGGCGAGCGCCGCCGGCCTGATCGCGCTCATGGACGAGCTGTCCGTCGAACGGGCCGTCGTCTGCCCGCTGAAACCGCCCCGCTACCGGCTCGAGACCGCCAACGACGAGATCGTGCGGGCTGTCGAGGCCCATGCAGGGAGACTCGTCGGGTTCGCGCGGGTCGACCCCTGGCTCGGCGAGGAGGCCGTCGCCGAATTGGAGCGAGCGCACGCGCTCGGGCTGCGAGGGCTGTTCCTGCACCCGTGGGAGGAGACCTTCTGCATCAGCGGACCGGTCGTCGACCCCGTGCTCGAGGCCGCGCGCGGCCTCGGCTTGCCGGTGATCGTGGCGAGCGGCTACCCGTGGCTCTCCGAGGGGCTCCAGCTCGGTGAGCTCGCCCGCCGCTTCCCCGAGGTGACGCTCGTCGCCACGAACGGCGCCCAGCTCAACATCTCCGGGCTCGGCCAGCAGGACGCCGAGCTCGCGCTCGCCTCGTGCCCGAACCTCGTCATCCAGACGACCGGGGTCTACCGCGAGGACTTCATCGAGGGCATCGCCGCCCGGCTCGGCCCCGAGCGGGTGCTCTACGCCAGCGGCTTCCCGGCCTTCGACCCGCGCCTAGAGATCAAGCGCACCCAGTGGGCGCCCAATCTCGACGCGGCGGCGAAGGAGCTGATCCTCGGCGGCAACGCGCAGCGACTGCTGCTCGACTGACGCTCATTCAGACGGCGGCGTCGTGAGCGGCGTCCTGCGGCCGAGCGCGATCCCGATGGCGATCACTCCGCCCCCCACGAGCTGGCCGCCGCCGAGCCGCTCCGAGAGAACGAGCACGGCGAAGAGGGCGCCGAGGAAGGGCTGCATGTTCGCGAACAACGAGGAGCGCGCGGGCCCCACCCGGTCGATCGCCGTGAACCAGAAGACGTTGCCGAGCACGATCGAGACGAGGGAGCTGTACAGCAGTGCGCCCCAGGCGAGCGGGCCGATGGCCCCCCAGCTCTCGCGGGCGAGGACGGTGGAGCACACCACACCGAGCATGGCAGCGCCGATGAGAGCGCTGATCGCGTTGACGGCGAGCGGCGAGTTGCGCCTCACGACCGGGGCGATCGCGACGGAGTAGACGGCGAAGGTCGAGGTGGTCACGAGCGCGAGCAGGATGCCCCAGGCATTCGCCGAGAGCCCGCCCGGCGCCCCGAGCGCCACCAGCACGACACCCGCGAAGGAGACGCCCGTCGCGACCCAGTGCCGCAGGTGCAGCCGCTCGATGCCGCTCAGCTGCGCGACGAGCGAGATGAAGATCGGAAGCGTGCCGAAGACGAGCGCCACCGTCGAGGCCGACGAGAGGCGGAGGGAGTAGACGAACGCGACCTGGTTGACGGCGATGCCCGCAACGGAGGCTGCCGCGACGATCGCGAGGTCGCGCCGGCCGACCCGGAGGCTGTGTCCGCGCAGGCGCGCGAGCGCGGCGAGAGCGACGCCCGCGAGGGCCCAGCGCACCGGCGCATAGGCGAGTGGTGCGAAGCCGTGCGTGATGCCGTAGCGGAGAGCCGTGAAGTTGAAGCTCCAGAAGAGTACGGTCGCGAGCAGAAGACCCTCGGCGGGAGCGCGACGCACACCCGCGAGCGTATCGCGGGCGCCGACCACGGGCAGGCCGGTATCGTCCCGCTCGGACGCGCGAACGCGGCCGAGCGCCGACTTCGATGGAACGCCTGCCCATGCTCGAACCGCACCTGGACCCTGGCAAGGCGTGCCGATGAGGATCGCCGTCGTCGGAGCCGGCGCGATGGGCTCGATCTACGCCGGGCTGCTGGCAGATGCGGGCAACGACGTCTGGGCTGTCGACACGTGGGAGGCGCACGTCGCGGCGATCCGCGAGCACGGCGTGCGTGTCGAAGGAGCGAGCGGCGACAGGACCGTTCGCATCAATGCCACGACCCGCGCGAAGGACGTCGGCGAGGTCGACCTGATCGTTGTCTCGACCAAGGCCATGGACGTGCGCGCCGCCTCCGTCGACGCCCTCTCGCTCGCCGGCACCGAGACCGTCGTGCTCCCGATCCAGAACGGGCTGGGCAGCGCCGAGACGATCGCCGAGATCTTCGGGCCCGAGCGGGTCGTGATCGGCGTCGCCGAAGGTTTCGGCGCCTCGGTCGTCGCGCCTGGGCACGTCCACCACGCGGGGATGAAGCTCGTGCGCCTCGGCGAGCGCGAGGGCCAATCGTCCGAGCGGCTCGAGCGCGTCGCGGCGGTCTGGCGCGCGGCCGGTTTCACCGTGAAGACCTACGACGACATCGGCCCGCTCGTCTGGGAGAAGCTGCTCTGCAACGCGTGCTTCAGCGGGACGTGCGCCGCGCTCGACCGGACGATCGGCGAGGTGCTCGCCGACCCGAACGCGTGGGCGGTTGCCTCGCGGTGCGCCGTCGAGGCCTACGACGTCGCCCGCGCGCTCGGAATCGGCCTCTCCTTCGACGAGCCTGCCGAATACGCCCGCGCGTTCGGCCTGCGGATCCCGCACGCCCGCCCCTCGCTCCTGCTCGACCTGAAGGCCGGGCGTCGCTGCGAGATCGACGCGATCAACGGCGCGATCCCAGGGCTCGCGCGGAGCGTCGGTCTCGCTGCCCCGGTGAACGAGACCGTCACCGCGCTCGTCAAGGCCATCGAGGCCCGGGGCCGCGAGGAAGGCCCACCCGGCTAGTCTGGGCCCGTGCCAGGCCACGCGATCCTGATCTGGTCGGACTACATCTGACCCTTCTGCCGCATCGGCCAGCGCACGGCCGAGCGGCTCGATCGCCGGTTCGGCGCCGAGATCGAGTGGCTGCCCTTCGACCTTCACCCGGAGTACCCGCCGGAGGGCATCCCCCGCACCGACCTGCTCCGGCGCTACGGCGAGGAGTTCCACCGGAATCTGGCGCGAACGTTCGAACGGGACGGCCTCGTCTACAACCCGCCGCCCGAGGTCGTGCCGAACTCCCACGCGGCGCTCCGCCTGACCGAGCTGGCGCGCGCGCAGGGGAAGCACGCCCTCACCCACGACCGGCTGATGCAGGCGTACTGGGAAGAGGCGCTGAACATCGGCGATCCGGACGTCCTCCGCACGCTCGCCGCGGAGCTCGGCCTCGAGGACGCCGACGCCTCGATCAGCGGCGATCTGCACGCGGAGGAGATCGCGCGCGCGACCGCCCAGGCCCACGCGATCGGGATCAACGCGATCCCCGCGTTCCTGCTCGGCCGGCGGCTGATCGTGATGGGAGCGCAGCCCGACGAGGTCTTCGAGCAGGCTTTCGCGCACCTGGCCCTCACGGACGCTCCCGCCGGGGAGTGACGCGCCGCACGGCTTCCCGCTCGAACGGTGCCTAGGCTCCCAGTTCCGGAAACGACGACGCAGGAGGGTGTATGTCCAGGGAACGCTTCGAAGCGGGGCTGACGGTTAGGCGCGACGTCCTGGGTGGGGAGCACGTCGACAAGGCCTTCGCCGGCGCCGACAGCTTCAACCGTGAGTTCCAGTAGCTGGCGACCGAGTTCTGTTGGGGCGGAACCTGGGCGCGCGGCGTGTTGGAGCGCAAGACGCGCAGCATGCTGAATCTCTGCATGCTCTCCGCGCTGAACCGCCCGCACGAGTTCAAGCTCCACTTCCGCGGCGCGCTGACCAACGGCTGCACGCTCGACGAGCTGAAGGAGGTGCTGCTGCGAATACGGCCTACTGCGGGGTGCCGGCGGGAGGCGAGGCGTTTCGCCTGGTACGCGAGGTGCTGGACGAGCTGGGGATCGAGCGCGGCGGAGGGGACCGGCCCGCCGGGTCTCTCGACCCCTAGACTGCCGAGATGACATCTCCTGGACGGGTCGGCGTCTGGCTCGGGGCTCTCGGCTGGGCGCCGGCCGCGGTCGAGCGGGAAGCGGCGGCGGAGATCGACGAGCTCGGCTACGGCGCCCTCTGGTACAGCGAGGCGCACAACAGCAAGGAGTCGCTCAGCCACGGAGCGCTGCTGCTCGCGGCGACGCGGCGGATCGTGATCGCAAGCGGCATCGCCAACATCTGGGTGCGCGACCCGATGGCGATGGTGGCCGGTGCGAACGCGCTCGCTGAGGCATATCCCGGCCGCTTCGTGCTCGGGCTGGGGGTCAGTCACCCACCCCAGGTCGACCCCCGCGGCCACTCCTACGGGAAGCCGGTGGCGACGATGCGCGCGTACCTCGAGGCGATGGACGCGGCCGGGTACACCGGTCCGAGACCGGCGGTGCCGCTCCCACGCCTGCTCGGCGCTCTCCGACCGGCGATGCTGGAGCTCGCGGCGGCGATGGCCGACGGCGCGCACCCGTACCTCGTGCCGGTCGAGCACACGCTCCGGGCCCGCTCGATCCTGGGGCCGGGAAAGCTGCTCGCGACCGAGCAGTTCGTCCTGCTCGAGAAGGACCCGGGCGAGGCCCGCAGGATCGGCCGCGAGGCGCTCGCCTGGTACCTGACCCTTCCCAACTACACCGACAATCTTCGCTGGCTCGGCTTCACCGAAGACGATCTCGCCGACGGCGGCAGCGACGAGCTCGTCGATGCGCTGGTCGCGTGGGGCGACGAGGAGGCTGTCCGCGGACGCGTCCTCGAGCATCTCGAGGCGGGCGCGGACCACGTCTGCATCCAGCCGATCGGCGGCGGCGCCGACGCCCTCGGCGTCGCGCAGCTGCGGCGCCTCGGCCCCGCCCTATTGGACATCTAGGCCCATCGACCGACCGGCGGATCCCAACGTGAGCGTCCTGCCGGCGCGCTAGCTGCTCAGCCGCTCGACGAGATCGCGACCAGCGTCTCCTCGAGCGAGACGACGTCGCCGTACTTCGCGTCGATGTCGTGGAGCGCCTGCTCGTGTGCGGCGGGATTCCGGTCGCCGACGGCCTCCCGCGGGACGAGCAGCCGGTAACCGTTCTGCAGCACATCCACAGCGGTCGCCCGCACGCACCCCGATGTCGAGGCGCCGGTGACGATCACCGAGTCGCGGTCGTGCGCGGCGAGCAGGCTCTGCAGCGACGTCCCGAAGAACGCCGAGGCGAACAGCTTGTTCAGCACGGGCTCGTGCGGCAGCGGCGCGAGCCGCGGGTCGATCCCGGTGAACGGACTCCCCGCGGCGAGCGCGAGCAGGGCCGGGACCTTCTCGATGAACGCCTTCGCGACGGCCTTCTCCCCCTCGCCGTAGGAGACCGTCGTGTAGACGACCGGCAGGCCCTTCGCACGGGCCGCGTCGAGCAGCCGCCCGACCGCGACGACGACGCCGTCGAGGTCGCACTGCAGTGGCGAGTCCGGGCTCGTGAACCCGAGGCTCATGTCGATCACGAGGAGGGCAGGGCGCCCGACAGCGCCCTGCCTCCCTCCGAAGCCCTCCAAGTGGCTCACGACGGAGCGGGGATCCCGTCGCCCTTCCGCACGCGCGCGAGTGCGTCCTCCGACGACTCGAGCGGCGACCAGCGCAGCGGCTTCGCCGGCACCGGCGGCTCGAGACCAGTTTCGGCCTTGCAGTTGGCGAGCACGTCCTCGAGCGACGGGCCGAAGTCGAAGTTCTGCGCGTCGCCACGCTCGGCGCGCTGGCGTGCCCGCTCCTTCTCCGATGCCGCGTCGTCGGCGCTTCCGTCGGCGTTCAGCACGATGCCGTATGCGGTCAGCGCCTGCTCCCGCGAGACGAGCCCGAACGAAACGTCACGCACGACAGCCTCGACCGGCCGGTCGAGCCGGTCCTTCCAGCCGCCGCCGCCGGCCGTACGGTAGATGAGCATGTCGCCCGGCTCGACGACGATGTGATCGCACTTCGACGGCAGCCGCTCCTCGGTGCCGTCCGCACGCCTGAGGATCTTCTCGGAACGCCCTCCCGGCTGACCCCCGAGCACCCCCCACGGGCGGGTCAGCCAGCGGTCGTCGTGGATCGAGACCTCTCCCGGCTCGAGGTAGACGTAGCGCTTCTCGACGCCGTTGCCGCCGCGATGGAAACCAGCGCCGCCGGAGTCCGTGACGGTGGTGTAGCCGTCGATCCGCAACGGGTAGTACGCCTCGAGGTACTCGGTCGGGATGTTCTCGAACAGTGGCCACCACGAGTGGCCGTCCATCCCGTCCCCGATCGGCCGGCCCGGAATGCCGCCGTAGAGGATCTCCATGGCGTAGAAGAACTCGCCCTGGCTGTCCCAGCCCGAGTAGAGCATGTACGGGCTCGTGCCGTAGCCGGCCGCCGTGTTGAGCTCCGGAGCCTGCTTGCAGAGCGCGCCGCCCAGGACGTCGAACAGCCGGGCAAGCGCATGCGTGCGACACCCGAGCGCAGCCGGGAAACGCGGCCGCAACAGGCTCCCCTCCGGCATGACGACGTGGAGCAGCGGGTAGAAGCCGTCGTTGAAGAGGATCTGGGGATCGTTGACCATGATCAGGTAGATCCCGATGAACATCTTGAACATGCCCTCGGAGAGGTAGAAGTTGATCGGTCCGAGGGCCTGCGGGTCTGTGCCCGACCAGTCGAAGAAGGCGTGCTCTCCCTCGCGCCAGATCGTCAGCTGCATCTTGAACGGGCCGTTGCCGAGACCGTCGTCGTCCACGTAGTCGATGAACGTCTGCGGCTCCTCCGGGATCGCGACGGAGATGAGGAACTTCATCGCGTTGTACGTCCGGTCGAGCAGGGCCTGCAACGCGGCGAGGTAGGTGTCCTTGCCGAAGCGCTCGCACAGCTCGATCACGCGCTTCTCGCCGGCGCGGCAGCCCGCCACGATCGCGAACAGGTCGGCGCGGTTCATCTCCGGCAGGCGCACGTTGTTGAGGATCAGCCGCAGCACGTCCTCCTGCACGACCCCCCGCTCGATGATCTTGAGCGGCGGGATGATGATCCCTTCCTCGAAGATCGTCTTCGCGCCGGTCGGGAGCGACCCGGGCAGCGGGCCGCCCGCGTCCATCTGGTGGCCGAACTGGGACGACCAGCCGACGAGCTCGTCCTCGTAGAAGATCGGTACGAGCACGAGCCAGTCGTTCGTGTGCGAGATCGATGCGGAGCACTTGAACGGATCGGACGTGAGGATCACGTCGCCCGGGTAGATGCCCCGGTCCCATTCCGCCATCATCTCGTTGATGTAGGCGCCGAACTGGCCGACGACCATGCGTCCGCGCGGGTCGGTGATCATCGGGAACTCGTCGTGCTGCTCCCGGATGACGGGGCTCATCGCTGACCGGAACAGCACAGCGTCCATCTCGAAACGCGCGTTCTTGAGGGCGCCTTCGATGATGTCCAGAGTGATCGGGTCGACGTCGACGTCGGGGATCTCTGCGATCCGTAGTTCCTCAGTGGTTGCCATCTCGTCCCTCCCTCCTACGCGCTCGGGGTGATCAGGATGTTGTAGTGCGTGTCCACCGTGGCCTCGTGGCCCGGCAGGATCACGGTCGTCGAGTCGAACTCGGTCACGATCGCCGGCCCGGCGAGATGCGCCCCCGGCTCGAGTCTTGCCCGGTCGTAGATCTTCGTGCGGACGCTCTGTCCGTCGATCGTCACGTCGTGCTCGTCGATCACGGCGCCCGACGCGTCACCGCCACCGGTGGCGCCGGTGCGCAGCTCCGGCTTCGGCGCCTCGCCGAAGCCGACGGCCCGGACGTTCACGATCTCCGACGCGGTGCCCGGCATCCGGAAGCCGTACAGCTGCTCGTGCAGAGCGTTGAAGCGCTCCTCGAGCCCGGCGAGTCCGCCGGCCCTGACCTCGCCCGGATCGATCGTGACCGGGATCTCGTAGCCCTGGCGGTGGTAGCGCATGTCCGCGACGTACGAGATGCGCTGGATGTCGAGCGGGATCCCCTCAGCGTCGAGCCAGGTGCGGGCGCGAGCGCCGAGCCCGTCGAGGATCGTTGCGACCTCCTCGCCGCTCGCATCCCCGACGAGACGGATGTACGTCTGGGCGAACTCGTCGCGAAAGTCCGCCACGAGGTCGCCGAGCGCGCACAGCAGCCCTGGCGCGGGCGGCACGATCACGGGGAACGAGCCCATCAGCTTGGCGACGGCGTTCGCGTGCAGCGGGCCGGCGCCGCCGTAGGCGACGAGCGCGAACTCGCGCGGGTCGTGGCCCCGCTGCACGGACACGAGCCGCAGCGCGCCCGCCATGTTCTCGTTCACGATCGCGAGGATCCCCTCGGCCGCCTGCTCGATCGAGTCGAGGCCCATCGCGTCGGCGATCCGCTTCACGGCGGCGCGCGACGCCTCGACGTCGAGCGTCATCTCGCCGCCGAGCAGGCTGGGCGGCAGGTGCCCGAGCACGACGTTCGCGTCGGTCACGGTCGGCTCCTCCCCACCCTTGCCGTATGCGGCGGGACCGGGCTCGGCGCCCGCCGACTGCGGCCCGACGCGGAGCGCCTTCGTCAGCTCCGGCACGTGCGCGATCGAGCCGCCGCCGGCGCCGACCGTGTGCACGTTCACGGAAGGCACCTTGATCCGGAACTGTCCGATCGAGGTCTCGCGACCGATCGTCGGCTTGCCGTCCTGGCAGAGCGCGACATCGGTCGACGTGCCGCCCATGTCGAAGGTGAGGATGTCCTTGTAGCCCGCCTTCGTCGCCGCGTAAAGCGCGCCGGCGACCCCGCCGGACGGGCCCGAGATGACACCGTAGATCGGGTTTCGCGCGGCCTCCGCGATCGTCATCAGGCCGGCGTCCGAGCGGAGGATGTTGACCTCCGCGGTCGCGCCCGCGGCGGCCAACTCGCTCTGAAGGTGGTTGACGTAGTTCTGCACCTTCGGCCGCACGTACGAGTTCATGCACGCCGTGAGCGTCCGCTCGTACTCGCGGAACTCCGGCAGCACCTCCGCCGAGAGCGTGCATGGGAAGCCCGGGTAGAGGCGCTCGACGATCTCGCCGATCCGGCGCTCGTGCGCCCCGTTCACGTACGAGTTAATCAGCGCGATGGTGAGCGACTCGACTCCGGACTCGACGAGGTCGCGGACGATCCTCTCGACCTGGGCGTCGTCTACCGCCACGAGCGTGTTCCCGCGCGGGTCCATGCGCTCCACGGCCTCGCGCGTGTCGGCAAGGGAGGCGGGTGGGTCGGGCTTGATCATGATGATCCACCCTGCGAGCGGCCCCGGAGTCTGCGAGCGGGCGAGATGGAGGATCTGCTTGAAGCCCTCCGTGGTGATCAGCCCGACACGCGCCCCTTTCGACTCGAGCACCGCGTTCGTGGCGACGGTCGTGCCGTGGAGGATGTTGCGCAGATCGCCGGGGACGATGCCGGCCTCCTCACAGATCCGGCGGACGCCCGTGAGCACACCTTCTGACGGGTCGCCCGGCGTCGACGGTGTCTTGACGCGGTACTGGGCACCGCCGTTGCCCTCGGAGACGAGAAAGAGGTCGGTGAACGTGCCCCCGACGTCGACCCCCAGCCTGTACGCCATCTTTCTTCCTTTCTCTCTAGCCGGCCACCGGCGCGAACGTGCCGGCCTTGTAGACCTGACCCTCGAGCTCGCGCCCGAGGTGTGGTTCGAGCCATTTCGCCACGTCGATCAGCGCATCGAGATCGATCCCCGTCTCGATGCCCTCGCCGTGGAACAGGTAGACGAGGTCCTCGGTCGCAATGTTGCCGGTCGCCCGAGGCGCGAACGGGCAGCCACCGATGCCGCCGACAGAGGCGTCGAAGACAGAGGCCCCCGCCTCGACCGCAGCGTACGCATTCGCGAAACCCATGTTGCGCGTGTTGTGGAGATGAACGCCGACGGGGAGGCCGAGCCGCGCGATGCGACCGACGAGGTCGCGCACCTGACGCGGCACCCCTACCCCGACCGTGTCGGCGACGACGAGCTCCGCGGCTCCAGCGGCGGCAAGCCCGGCCGCGAGCTCCTCGACCCTGCCCGGGTCGACGGCTCCGTCGAACGGACAACCGAACGCAACACCGATCGTCACGGTCGCCCGCAAGCCGTCGGCGTGAGCGCGGGCGACGATCCGTTCGGCGACCGCGACAGACTCGGCGACCGAAGCGCCCTGGTTGCGCTGGTTGAACGTCTCGGTCGAGGCAAACGCGAAGTGCACCTCGTCGAGACCGGTCGCCACGAGCCGGTCGTAGCCCTTCTCGTTCAAGGCGAGGCCCGCGTAGGTGACGCCGGGTCGCCGCTCGATCGCCTGTACGACCTCCTCCGCACCCGCCATCTGGGGCACCCGGGTGGGACTGACGAAGCTGACCGCCTCGATGCGCGGCAGTCCCGCGTCGGCGAGCATGTTCACGAGCTCGGCGCGCGTCTCGGGCGCGAGCGTGACCGGCTGGTTCTGCAGCCCGTCGCGCGGCCCCACGTCGCAGATCGTCACGCTCATACGACGCCCTTGTCTCGCAACCCACCGAGCTCGGACTCGGAGAGGCCGAGGAGCCCGCAGTAGATCTCCTCGTTGTGGCTTCCCTCCTCCCACGTGGCCGACCAGCGCACCTCGCACGGCGTCTCGGAGAACTTCGGGACGATCCCGGGGCCGATGTACGTGCCGAACTCGGGATCCTCGTGCTCGACGAGCATGTCGCGCGCCTTGAACTGCGGGTCCTCGAAGATCTCGGCGATCGTGTAGATCGGGCCGCAGACCACGCCCGCCTCGTTGAGGAGACGGTCGATCTCACGCGCGTCGTGCTGCGCGGCCCACTCGGCCACGATGCCCTCGATCTCTTCCTGGTTCTCGCCGCGCGCGAGGTGCGTCGCGAAGCGAGGGTCGTCGGCGAGCTCGGGCTTGCCCATCGTCTCGCAGAGCCGGCCGAACACGTTGTCCTGGTTCGCCGCGACGACGACCCATAGGTCGTCGCGAGACTTGAAGATGTTCGACGGAGCCACGCCCTTCAGCCCGGTGCCGGCCGGCTGACGAACGACGCCGAGCCGGTCGTACTCTGGCACCGTGCTCTCGAGGAGCGTGAAGCACGCCTCCATCAGCGAGACATCGACCACCTGGCCGCGCCCGTCGCCGAGCACATCGCGCTGGTAGAGCGCCGCGAGGATGCCCTGTGTCGCGAACATCGCCGCGAGCGAGTCGCCGAGCGAGATGCCCGTTCGCGGCGGCGCCTCGCCGGGAAAGCCGTTGATGTAGCGCAGGCCGCCCATCGCCTCGGCGACGGATGCGAAGCCTGCTCGTTCGGCGTACGGGCCGGTCTGCCCGTATCCGGAGATGCGAGCGAGGATGACGCCGGGGTTCACTTCCGCCAGCCGGTCGTAGCCGAGGTTCCAACGCTCCAGCGTGCCGGGCCGGAAGTTCTCGGAGACGACGTCGGTCACCCGTACGAGCTCGAGCAGCAACTCCTGCCCGCCCGGCTCGCGCAAGTTCAGCGTGATGCACTTCTTGTTCCTCGACTGCACCGGCCACCAGAGCGAGCGGTTCTCGTAGCGGGCATGGCCCCAGTCGCGCAGAGGATCCGGCTTCCCCGGCGGCTCGACCTTGATCACCTCGGCGCCCATGTCGCCGAGCAGCCGTCCGGCGAACGGGCCCGCGAGCAGCATGCCGAGCTCGATCATCCGCATCCCGGCGAGCGGGCCGGGGCCGCCGCGCTCGCGGTCGCCCCGCTGGGAGACGATCGACTCGCCCCCGGTCACGACACCGCCTCCGCCGCGGCGGAGCCGCCGTCCCCGGATGCGCTGCCGGCGATCGCCTGCATGCGTGCGATCAGGAGGTCGCGGGCTTCGTCGATGTGGCCGCGCATGATCAGCTCCGCCCGGTCCGCGTCGTGCGCTGCGAGCGCGTGCACGAGCTGCTCGTGCGCGCGCTCGGAACTGCGTTTCTGGTTCGGCGAATACCAGACGTACGACTTGTAGACGAGCGGCAACTCGGTGACCTTCCGCACCATCTCGGTCAGCCGCCGGCTCCCGGCCGCTTCGAGGATGGTGGTGTGGAAGAACAGGTTCTCCTCGACGATCTGTGCAACGTTGTCCACCGTGGCATCGCCGATCGCAAAGAGGCGGGCGCAGCCGTCACGCAGGCGGTCGACGTCCCCGGCCGCGATGCGCTGAGCCGCGCGTCGGGCCGCGTGTCCCTCGAGTAGCGCACGCAATTGGTACAGGTCGTCGAGGTCGCCGATGGGGTACGTTCGGACGCTCGAGCCCTGATACGGGGCGGACTCGACAAGCCCCTCGGTCTGCAGGACGCGCAGCGCCTCTCGCACAGGGGTCCGACTGATGCGGAGGTCGCGCGCGAGCCCCTCTTCCGTCAGCCGTTGCCCGGGGCGCAGCGTGCCGTCGAGAATGGCCTGCCGGATCAAGCCGGTGGCAGCCGCGCCCGCGCTGCGATTGAGCGGCGGATGGTCGTCCTGCAAGATCCGAGCCACGCGCGAAACCATACAGTATGCAATTCGCTCTTCAAGACCCCCTCTTCGAGACGGGGAGCGGCGCGGAACAGGTCACCGGCCGGTAGAGGAAACGCCCCCGCGCAACGTTACTCGCGTCGGTGACCTGCAGGCGGCGGTGCTGTCACGTACCGCGGCGGGGGTTCGTTTCCGCCGTCGCGCTCCGCGCACCACTACCCCCGCCGGGGTGACCTACGAGAAGCTCCCACGTCTGTGGAACTGAACGTGGAGGGCGTCCGAAGCGGATGATGGGACTCGAACCCACGACCTTCTCCATGGCAAGGAGACGCTCTAGCCAACTGAGCTACATCCGCGAGCGGGCGCAGTATAGCCGTGGGTTACGGGCCATCGAGGGCCTCGTTGACGA
>Ga0315281_10000071_pt1 | contig 113593 bp, 118 predicted proteins | sample YL17G07_0_MG_FD_204540 | JGI IMG/M metagenome (GOLD analysis project Ga0315281, IMG submission 204540) | Sediment microbial communities from Yellowstone Lake, YNP, Wyoming, USA - YL17G07_0 | ecosystem: Environmental > Aquatic > Freshwater > Lake > Sediment | place: USA: Wyoming | collected...
AAATTGCAAGTGCAAGAAGAGCTCAAATTGGAAGAGGTTATAGGAACGAAAGAATTCGCACATACAACTTTCCCCAGGGGAGAGTAACGGACCACAGGATAAACCTATCAATTTATAACATTCAAAGCATAATGGAAGGAAATCTTGATGAGTTAATAAATGCTTTGATTGAAGAAGAACAAAAAGAAAAATTCGAAGAATTAGAAGAATAGTTGTCATGGATGTAAAATCTCTGTTGAAACATGCTTTTAATGATTTGAAAAGTGTCTCTGATGCGCCTGTTTTAGAAAGCGAACTTTTACTTTCCAGTGTATTAGGCGTTAAAAGGGGAAAGCTTTATTTAATGGAAAATAGCCTTGTTGACGATTACTTAGTAAGAAAATTTTTTGTCTGCATAGAAAAAAGGAAGAAAGGTTATCCATTTTTTTATATCTTTGGCAAAAGAGAATTCATGAATTTAGAGTTCATTGTCAAAGAGGGAGTTTTAATTCCCCGCTCTGAAACCGAGACCATTGTTGAAGAATCTTTAAAAATAGCAAATGGTAAAAAAATGAAAGTCTTTGATATTGGAACAGGCTCTGGCTGTATAATATTATCTTTTCTTTATTATAACAAATTGAGCGAAGGAACGGGCATAGATATTTCTAAAGTTGCCGTAAAACTTGCTTCATCAAATGCAAAAAAATTAAATTTAATTGACAGGGTAAGTTTTTTGAATGTTGATTTTTCGCTTTATAATCCTTCGAAAGAGTTTGATATAATTTTTTCTAATCCTCCTTATGTAAAAAGGAACAAAATAAAAGACGTTAAATGCGAACCTTATAGAGCCCTTAATGGTGGAAAGGATGGGTTTAAGTTTTATCCATTTTTATTTAAAAAGTCTATTTCGATGCTTTCAAGAGGGGGATATCTTTTTGTAGAGATTGACGACGATATGGGAGAAAGAGCAGCGCAAATTATGAAAGACGAAGGCTTCAAAGACATAAGAATAATAAAGGATTTGTCAAATTTAGACAGAGTTGTTTGTGGAGTAAAATGAATATTGATGTAGAAATTGTCAAAAAACATATTTTAAAGCATGGTATTTTGGCCTTTCAAACAGACACTATAATGGGGCTTGGAGTAAACGGTCTCGATAAATTAGCCGTTAAAAACCTTTTTAAATTAAAAAATAGACCTTATGAAAAACCATTATATATTCTTTGCTATTCTATGGATCAAATTTTTAAGTACACACTTTCGATTCCTGATTATGCTTTAAAGTTAATGGAAAAATATTTTCCAGGAGCGATTACTTTTATATTTTATTCTACTGAAGAAGTGTGGACCTCGCCTATTGAAAAAGGGAAAACCGTTGGAGTTAGGATCCCAAACTTAAAACCTCTTCTTGAATTACTTGCGTATATTGATTTGCCAATATTAAATACAAGTGCTAACATATCAGGTGAACAGTCTATTGAGAAAGAAGAGGATTTGTACACCTTTTTGAGTAATAGTATCTTATATGTTCCTTTCGAGTATAATATATCTATGAGTAATATTCCTTCCACTGTTGTAGATTGCACGGGTGATAAACCTGTAATTTTAAGAAAAGGAGCCGTTGATATATGAAAATTCTAATATATGGAAATCCTGTACTTAGAAAAAAAGCTTCCAAAATAAAGATAATTGATAAAGATATTGTTTTACTTTCTGAAAGGATGTTTAAGAAAGTTGAGAAAAATATTCCAAAAGGAATAGGACTTGCAGCAACTCAAGTTGGTTATAATGTTTCTCTTTTTGTTTACGAGATTGATGACGATAAGGGTGTCATTATAAATCCTGAGATTTTAAGTAAAAAAGGCAAGGAAGTCGCAGAAGAAGGTTGCCTTTCAGTTCCAGGTGTCTATGGTCCCATTGAGAGAGCCGAAGAAATTGTTGTAAAGGCTTTAGATATTAAAGGTAAAAAAATCGAAATGCGTTTAGATGGTCTAAAAGCGCGTGTATTCCAGCATGAAACTGACCATTTAAACGGGATTCTTTTTACCGATTACATAAATGACATAAATAATTTAAGCGTTGAAGAAGGTTTTGAGATTCCAGAAAAGTTACTTGAAAGGCTAAAAGTTTCATGAATATCGTCTTTTTCGGATCATCGGAATTCTCCATTCCATTTATTGACGCTTTTAAAGAAGATATAAAACTTGTTGTTACTTCCCCGGATAAGATTAGAGGAAGAGGTAAAATTGCTTTGCCTAACCCGGTTAAAGACTTTGCCCAGAGAGAACATTTACCTGTTATTACAGTTAGTAAATTTAAAGACCAGGAATATAAAATGATAAAATCAACCATGCCTGATATTTTTATAGTAGTTTCATATGGCAAAATAATACCTCAGGATATCCTTTCTTTAGTGAAATGTCCAATTAACTTACACCCATCAAAACTTCCTCTTTATAGAGGTGCTGCTCCTATTGAAAGACAAATAATGGACGGTGTTGAGGATTCTGCAGTAAGTATTATCAGGGTTATCAAGGAATTAGACGCAGGAGACATAATTATTGAAGAGCCTTTTAAAATTTTACCTTATGAAACAAAAGGCGATGTAGAAAAAAAGATTGTTGAGATTGGGATTTCTCTTTTGAAAAAAGCAATTGAAGTCTCATCCAATGGAGAATGTAATGGCATGAAACAAGAGGGTACTGCAATTTATGCAATTAAAATTACAAAAGACGATGAGCTTATTGATTGGAGTTCTGATGGGCTGAATATATTTAATAAAATTCGTGCGTTAAGCCCTAAACCCGGGGCTTATACTTATTTTAGAAAAAAAATAATAAAAATTTTTAAAGCAGAAATTGCTAATTTTGTTAATTCACTTCCACCCGGTGCTGTAACCAATGTTTTTAAAGATTGCTTTAATATTGCTTGCGGAAAAGGCTGCATCAAAATCCTTGAATTGCAGATGGAAGGTGGGAAAAGAATAAGTGCGAAAGATTTTATCAATGGTTTTAAAGTTAAAGAAGGAGAAAGCTTTGGATAATGGCTCAAACTGATATTGTTGTTAATGTTAAAGTTGTACCAGAAAAAATAAGCATTGACAAAGAAACCTGCAGGGTAAAAAGGGAAGGCAATTCTATTTTTAATCCTTTAGACCTTGTAGCGTTCGAAGAGGCTGTCAAGCTTAAAAAAGCAAGCAATGCTTCCATTTCTGTTATTTCAATGGCTCCCCTAAAAGAGAAGGATCTTCTAAAGAACCTTTTCAAATATGGAGCCAATAGAGTGATTTTGTTGTCAGATAAAAATTTTGCTGGTTCAGATACCTTTGCTACTTCCTTTGTGCTGAAAGAAGCCATAATAAAACTCGTACACAACTTTAATTTGATAATCCAGGGCGATTTTTCATTAGATGGTTCAACGGGAAATGTTGGAGGAGAGTTGGCAGCACTTTTAAATATTCCTTTCATTTCAAATGTTTTTTCAATTGAATCTTACAGTAAAAGAATAATTGTTAAAAGAATTTCTGAAAAGATTGAGACTTTTGCTGTGGATCTGCCTGCTCTTATTTCCGTCAGGAGAGAGGCCAATAAAGGAGCTGTTGTCAATTTATTCTCTCTTGTGGAGTCTCTGGACAAAGAAGTTGAAGTATATACAAGCGAGATGCTGAATTTGCCTGAAGAAAAGGTTGGCTTGAAGGGTTCTTTAACGGAAGTTTTGAATGTTTTTCAAGATTCCCCTGTATTTGAAAGAAACCTTATAACATCAAACGGTGAAAAGACAATTTTTGATTTTCTAAAGAAGGTTTCTATATGAAACCTCTTTTAGTCTTTAAAAGGAATAACTCTTTTTCTAAAGAAGTTTGGAGTCTGGATTTAGAGAATTATTTTGCAAGTTTTGATCCAACTTCACGTTCTGCAAATTTTTTACCTGATAAGGAAATTATTGATTCAACAATGGGCGTTGATTTTATTTCTAGAATTATGGAGAATAATAAGTTTGATATTATTATCTTTTCGGACGAACTTATCGTGAAAGAAACTGCCTCTTATTTTGCCGGAAAATATAATTTTGGTCTTATTGCTCACAGTAAAGAGGTTTTGTTTAAAGAGAATAATATTATTGGAATAGTTCCTGGATGGGAGAATATTCAGGCTGATGTTGTATCGGCTTCTGACCCTAAACTTATTATTTTGAAGAGCAGGAGCATAGTTAATCTGACACTGAATAATCCGTGTGTAATTTATCTCAAGGAACCTACTAAAGTAAAGTTACTTTCCAATGAAAAAATAGTCGAAAATCCTCTTAAATCAGCAAAAATAATTGTCGGAGTTGGCAGAGGAGTTGAAAGAAATGTTCTACCTAGGGTTCTTGAATTTGCAAGATTAATAGGGGCTGAGGTTGGATGTACCCGACCTGTGGGAGATGCAGGTTTGTTACCTCCTGATAAGGTTATTGGCGATTCTGGAGTAGATGTATCACCCGATGTTTATATTGCTCTGGGGATTTCGGGAGCAATTCAACATATTGAATCTGTAAACGCTAATTATACTATTGCAATTAATTCAGATGCTCATGCTCTCATCTTCCAGAAAAGCAACCTTTCGATTAATCAAAAAGTAGAAGAAGTTATTGATAAACTCCTAGTTTTAATTTCTATCCATTTAAACTGAATCATCTAAATTATTAGACTTTAGGAGTCATGAATAAATAAGATTTTTTATATAATTTTTGTACTTAACATCTTATGCTTATAATAATTAAAGGCGAAACTATGGCAAAAATAAAATTAAAAGTATATGGTTTATTTAGAGAAAAAAGTGGAATTGAAGAAGTTGAACTCGCAGGAGCAAATTTTCTTGAAATCCTTGAAAATCTTATTAAAAAAGCCCCAATGCTTAAAAGCGATGTTTTCGATGAAAACATGAAGTTAAAAGAAAATGTTTATTTGCTAAATGGTCGTAATATTAATTTACTCGAGGGTATTGAAACCCAAGTTAAAGATGGAGATATTATTACTGTGTTCCCAATAATTACTGGTGGTTAAATTTCAAATATTTATCTAATTTTCATCTTTATAACAGCCCACTTTAGTAGAGGAGCACCAATTATCTCAAAGAAGATTACTCCTGACATTGTAATTGCAAATATCATCTCTCCGTAATTTAGTAGAAATCCTTTTGCATGCGCGGCAAAGCATATAGTTAGTGTTGATTGAGATAGAAGCGAGATTTCTATTGGAAAGGCTTCTTTTCTATTCATCCTGGTTACAATGTTCCCGAGTACTCCTCCAGAAATTTTTCCAAAGCCTCTTGAAATGATAAAAAGTAATCCAGATGGTATAAGTATACGGTTTTTATCAAATCAAATGACAGCGCGAATCCATTTACGATCAAAAATAAAATGAACATAATGCTATCGATTTGCCTTGTTACATTTAGGAATTCCTTGCTTTGATTTTATGACCGGGATTTTTTATAAAACAAAGTACAGTAACCATAAGTTTGATGTTGATAAATATGAAGAGATAAGAAAATTTGCACTTGAAATAATTGATTTTTTAAAGAATTTAGAGGTAAACTACAAAATTAATCCGCTGCAGGGAAATTAACTGTAAATTTACTGCCTTTGCTTTTCTTGCTTTCGACTTCAATTTTACCATTTTGCATATACACCAGTTCTTTTGCTATTGCAAGACCTATTCCAAGGCCAGATGAATTTTTTGATCTCGATTTTTCTCCTCTGTAGAATCTTTCAAATATGTGCGGCATGTCTTCTGGATCTATTCCTATACCTGTGTCCTCTATTATAAGAGAAACATAATTTTTGTTTTGTGAGGTGGAGATTTTGATGAATCCTTCGTTTGTAAATTTTATTGCGTTATCTAGGAGATTTATTATTACTTCTTTTACTTTTTCCTTATCACCCATAATAAAAACTTCTTTTTGCAAAGAATCGATTTGGATTTGGATATTCTTTTTTTCTGCCTCAATACTAATAATCGGGATAGATTCTTTAACTACGGAATTCAGGTCTAATTTTTCAATATCTAATTGGTAATTTTTGCCATCGATTATTGAAAGTCTTGTAATTTCTTTAACAATTGTTTCCATTCTTTCGACTTCTTTTTGTATTGTGTTTATCGATTTTAATTTTTCTTCCTCGGTGAAACTCTCATCTTCGAGTAATTCTAAGTAGCCCTTGATACTTGTAAGCGGGGTTCTTAGATCGTGTGAAACGTTTTGGACAAGCTTTTTCCTCATGTTTTCGATATCTGTAAGTTGTTCTGCCATATAGTTAAGAGACGATGCCAGCTCTCCTATTTCGTCTCTTGATTTCAAGCCGATCCTTGCACTGTAATCACCCTGAGAGATCCTTTTCGCAAGTTTTTGCATTTCTTTGAGTGGTTTTACTGTGAGATTTGATACTATTAAAGCAACTCCTATCCCTATAAATATTGACATAACTCCTGACCAGACAAGGGTCATTCTTACAGTATTTAAAAATTTTGTACTCTGGAGGCTTAGTAATAAATTAACTTCACGAGGCCAGTTTCCGATTATAATGCGAACGAAACTCTGCCTGACAAATATGCTCGAAAATATGAAAGAAAAAATGATTACTGCAAGTATTACACCAATATAGCTTAAGATAAGTTTTATTCTAAAGTTCATCTCTTATCAACCTGTAACCTGCACTGTATATTGACTCGATGTATTTGGGCTCTTTTGGGTTATCACCAAGTTTTTTCCTGATATTCTTGATATATGCATCTATGGTCCTATCAAAAACAACTTCATCATATTCTGAATAAATTTCATTCATAATTTCATCTCTTGAAAGAACTGAACCCGATTTTTTAGCTAGCGCAAAAAGCACTCTAAATTCTTTAACTGTTAAGCCTAAATCTTTGCCATTTTTGTAAACTCTCATTTCTTTTGGGTTAATTTCTATATTTTTAATTTTTAAAGTTCCTTCTTCAGGATACGCCCTTTTCAGAATATTTTTTACTCTTGCGACAAGTTCCCTTGGGCTAAAGGGCTTTGTAACATAATCATCAGCGCCTATTTCAAGTCCTTGTACTCTATCAGTTTCATCTGCTTTTGCAGTCAGCATGATTAGGGGTATATTTGATTTTTTCCTAAGTTTCTGGGCAACCGTTTCACCATCTATATACGGAAGCATTAAATCAAGTATAACAAGACTCGGCTTTTCAGTGTCAAATTTCTCTAATGCTTCTCTACCATTTTTTGCCTGCACTGTTCTGAAGCCTGCTTTCCTCATATAAAGGTCAACAAGGTCTCTAATGTTTTCTTCATCATCAACTATTAAGATTTTTTTCATTTATTCACCCAGCAGCATAATTATATTTAAAAATGTGAAAATATTGTGAATTTGGCAAATTTTGGAAAAAATATTTTTTATATTAAAATTTAATATGGATGAAAAAGTTTTATTAATGATTATATTTGCTTATCTTCTCGGCTCCATAAACCCAGCCATAATGTTAACTAACATCTTTTCAAAAAGAGATATAAGGGAGCTTGGAGACGAAAACCCCGGGGCTATCAATGTTTTTTTAAATGTTAACAAGTCTGCTGGTGCATTAGTTTTTAGTTTTGATTCTTTGAAAGGTTTTTTGCCACCCCTTGTCGCATCTTTAATCGGTTTAACGGGTGTTTTACCTGCTTTGATTGGATCTTTTGCCGTTATTGGGCATGACTTTCCTCTTTTCCATAGATTTAAAGGTGGTACAGGTATTTCAGCAATTATAGGAGGTTTATTATTTTTTGTGCCTCGAGTGATTATCCTAACAGTCATCTTTGTTACTTTTTTAGTGTTTTTGTTCTCGCATAAAGGCTTTAGTTTGAATTTTCGTTTATCACCTTTTGAATCAGGGGAAAGTATAGCTTTTATTATTGTTATTGTTTTCTTGATTTTTAGCGAGAATATCGAAGCTAAAATGTACATGCTTTTTTCGACGTTGATTGTTGTTATAAAAAAATTTGATGTTGCTTTGGATCTATTAAAAATAAATCATCGGCACATTAAAATTTAATTAAACGTAAAATTACCAATTTTGAACAAAACGTAATTTTTGCTATTATTTTATTATGAAGAATATTTTTAAGGAGGATTTTAATGATTTCTGCAAATGATCTTAGGGCAGGTATAACTTTTGAAATTGATAATGAGCTTTGCGTAGTGATTTCTTATCAGCATGTTAAGCCAGGTAAAGGCTCCCCGTTCGTTAGAGTGAAGTTTAAGAATCTTAATACTGATAATATCATCGAAAAAACTTTTAGACCTGAGGAAAAATTTAAAAAGGCATTCCTTGAAAGAAAAGGTATGCAGTATTTGTATAAAGAAGGTAACAACTTTGTGTTTATGGACCTTCAAACTTATGAGCAGTTCTACCTTCCATCTGAGGATGCTGGAGATGCGGCAAACTATCTCAAAGAAAACCTTGAAATATCGGTAGTTTTTTTTAAAAATAAACCTGTTTCTGTTGAGTTACCTACTTTTGTAGAGCTTGCTGTGGTAGAAACTGAGCCAGGCGTTAGGGGGGATACTGCTACTTTTGCCATGAAACCCGTTGTGCTTGAAACTGGCTATAAGCTTAATGTTCCTCTTTTTATTAATATTGGTGATGTTTTGAGGATTGATACAAGAACAGGCGAATATCTTGAAAGGGTGAACAAATGAGCAAGGTAATTATTTCAGAAGAAGCGATTGAGTCAATGATTTTGAATGCAACCCTTGGGGTAGAAGGTGTTTTAGACACCTGGAAGGGTTTTGAAGAGTATATCCCGTATATGAATAAAGATAGACAACATCCACACGGGATTGATTTTATACTTGCGGATAATAAGCTTACGATTAATGTTTTCGTGATAGTAAAATATGATTACAACCTTAAAAAAATTGGTGAAGAAATACAAAATCAAATTAAATCACAAATAGAAAGTATGACTCCTTTTATTGTTACTGATGTTAATGTAATCATTGAAGATATAAAACATGAAAGTTAAGGAGAAGGGTAGAGAGATTGCCTTTAAATCGCTTTTTGCTATAGATGTAGGTAAAAATTCTCTTCCAGATGCAATTTCTTTTTTTAGGTATGAATATCCGGTTGCTATCGATTATGCGATGCTTCTTATTAACGGAACTCTTTCACATATGGAATATATAGACAAAAATATAGAGAATTTACTCGAGAAATGGAGCTTTGATAGAGTATATGTAGTTGATAAAGAACTTCTCCGCTTAGGAGTTTTTGAGATAGAGTTTGTTAATGATATAGATGATGGCTTAGTAGTCTATGAGATAGTGGAACTTGCAAAGAAATATGGAGATAATGAGTCGGGGAATTTTGTTAACGGTGTTTTGAGAAATTTTCTGAGGCAAAGAGAAAAAGAAAGATGAAAAGGCTTGAAGCTATAATCTATGGCTTTGTCCAGGGAATTGGCTTTAGGTATTTCGCAAGGAGAAACGCTCTGGTTTTAGGACTTGTGGGATATGCAAAAAATTTACCTGATGGGAGCGTGGAAGTTGTTGCTGAGGGAGAGATCGAGAAATTAAAAGAGCTTCTTGAAATTCTGAAAAAAGGCAATGGCTATTCTCATGTTGAGAAGATAAACTATGAAATTAAAGATTCAAAGAATAAATTTAATGATTTTTATGCATTTTAAAGAGGTGGCATAAATTGGAAATAGAAAGCTATATGGAAGAAAAAAGAAAATTCATTAGTAATGCTTTGGAAGCGATCATACTTCCCCTGAAAGAACAGTCTCCTCTTTACCCTGCAATATCTTATGCACTTTTATTGCCTGGAAAGAGAATTAGACCCATCCTTACGCTTAATGTTTACGAGGCCATTAAAGGTAACGTAAAGAACGTCATTCCTTTTGCCTGTGCAGTTGAACTGGTTCACACATACTCATTGATCCACGATGATTTGCCGATAATGGACAATAGCGATATGAGGAGGGGTAAACCAACTTGCCATAAGGTCTATGGAAGCGACATGGCCCTTCTTGCAGGAGATGCTTTGCTCTCTCTTTCTTTTGATATAGTTGTAAGTTCCGGTTTTAAGAATGATTTTGAACCACAAAAGATTTTACAAGTTGTTCAAGAATTTGCATTAGCTTCAGGCATAAAAGGTTTAGTAGGTGGCCAGGTTATGGATATGGTAACAATGAATGAAAGCAACATAGACAAGGAAACCATACTTTATATTGAAAGTATGAAAACCGCTTCACTGATTAGACTTGCTGTAAGGATAGGCGCAATTCTTGGTGGAAGTCCCGAAGATGAGCTTATTGCTCTTACTAAATTTTCAGAAAATTTTGGAATTAGTTATCAGGTTATTGATGATATCCTTGATGCAACATCAACAACAAAGATTCTTGGTAAAGACATAGGTCAGGACATGAAAAATAAAAAAGCAACTTTTGTTGCACTTTTTGGTGTAGAAAAGGCTAAAGAGATAGCTTCTGATTTTATTTATAAATCAATTGACTACTTAAAACCTTTTAGCGGAAAGTATAAAACTCTTGAAGAAATCGCAATTTACTCTTTGAATAGAATAAAATGAATGAAGAAAGTATTCTGAAAAATATTTCCGGTCCAGGCGATATCAAGAATTTGAATTTTAAACAACTCGATGTCCTTGCCAAAGAAATAAGAGATCTTATTATTGAGACAGTTGCTCAAACAGGCGGTCATCTAGCGTCTAATCTTGGAAATGTTGAAGTTACAGTTGCCTTGCATAAAGTTTTTGATTTTTCGAAAGATAAGATTATTTTCGATGTGAGTCATCAGGCCTATGCCCATAAAATATTGACTGGCAGAAAAGAACTATTTAATTCATTAAGGCAATACAATGGAATAAGCGGATACACAAACCCTTCCGAAAGTAAATACGATGCTTTTCTTGCAGGCCATGCTTCTACATCTCTTGCTCTTGCTCTGGGTTTTGTTAAATCAAGAGAATTAAAAAAAGAGAATTATGAAGTTGTAGCACTTGTTGGCGACGGTGCTCTTACTGGAGGAGAAGCCTACGAAGGGTTAAATAATCTCGGCCAATTAGGCAAGAAAGCTCTCATTGTTCTAAACGATAATGAAATGTCAATTTCACGCAATGTTGGATCAATTTCGCGTTTACTTTCAAAGCTCCGTTCCTCAAGTCTTTACCAGAGCCTTAAAAAAAATATAGTTAAAACATCGTTAATCAGGAAAATAAAACTTTCCATAAAGGAACTTTTTCTTCCAACCACTTTTTTTGAGGAACTCGGTTTTACGTATTTAGGACCAATTGATGGCCATAATTTAAAAGAACTTATAGAAACCTTTCAGAGGACTAAAAATATTTTAAATCCAGTAGTTGTTCATGTAATTACTAAAAAAGGAAAAGGCTATAGTTTTGCAGAGGCTAATCCGACAAAATTTCATAGTGCTGAGCCATTCGAGATAGATACAGGAATATCTCGCAAAAAAAGCGGATCAAAAACATTTTCAGAGATTTTTGGTGAGATATTGGTCGAAGAAGGCGCTAAAGATCCAAAAATATTTGTAATAACTGCTGCCATGCCCGATGGCACCAAAACAAATTTGTTTAAAAAAGCTTTTCCCGAAAGATTTCTTGATGTAGGAATTGCTGAACAATGCGCTGTAACAACAGCTGCGGCTCTTGCAAAAGACGGCTTTAAACCGATTGTCGCAATTTATTCTACTTTTATACAAAGAGCATATGATCAACTTGTACATGATGTTGGAATCTCTAATTTGCCAGTTGTTTTTGCTCTTGATAGAAGTGGCGTTGTTTCCGATGATGGACCAACCCACCAGGGAGTGTTCGATCTATCTTTTATAAGAACAATACCTAATTTTGTCATTGCTGCACCCAAAGATGATTTTGAATTGAAAGAAATGCTAAAAATTGCACTTAATTATGACGGGCCTTTTGTTATAAGGTTTCCAAAGGATGTTGCAGATCCATTTATTGCTTCTTCCCCTGTTCGGTTTGGGAAAGCAGAGATTATTTCAGAAGGGAAAGATTTGTTAATCGCGTCTATAGGAGCAATTTTTAACCGAGCATACAAAGCAAGAGAAATTTTAGAAAGCAGGAAAATCTCAACAGGTCTTATTAATGCAAGATTCGTGAAACCATTAGATAAAAACGTCATTATAAATAATGCACTTAAGACTGGCAAAGTTTTGACTATCGAAGATAATACTGTTTTGGGAGGTTTTGGTTCTTCAATAAATGAACTGCTAAGCGATTTTGAAGTAAGGGTTAAAAACATTGGCATTAGTGATATGTTCCCTGAACAGGGCAGAAGAAATTTTCTCCTCGATAAATATGGCTTAGACCCGGGTGAAATTGCTAATGTCGGAGAAAAATTTGCAAAAAAAAAGGGTTGATGAAGTATTAGTTGAAAGAGGACTTGCCACCAGTAGATCAGAATCAAAGCGTTTAATTATCGAAGGTTTAGTCTTTTTGAATGGCAATATAGTGCAAAAATCATCTACCTCTGCAAGTGAAGAAGACATTATTTCCATTAAAGAGCCAAGAAAATATGTAAGTAGAGGGGGAATTAAATTAGAGTTTGCTCTTGATGAATTCAAAGTTAGTCCAAAGGATAAAGTTGCAATAGACATAGGTTCTTCAACCGGAGGTTTCACAGACTGTCTTCTTAAATCGAATGCTAAAAAAATATATGCTGTTGATGTAGGAGCAGGACAGCTTGATTTGTCTTTAAGAAATGATCCAAGGGTTGTTGTGCTCGAAAAAGTTAATGCAAGAAATCTTTCAATAAAAATAATTCAAGAACAAGCTGATTTAATAGTAATGGATGTCTCATTTATATCTATAACAAAAATACTCCCTGCCTTAAAAACCCTCTTAAAAGACAATGGCCTGATTATTTCTCTTGTCAAACCCCAGTTTGAAGGCGAGAGAAGTTTTTTAAGAAAAGGGATTATAAAAGACAAAGAGCTTCATAAAAAAATACTTCTTAATACAATTGAACAAATTGTCAAAGTGGGTTTTATTGTAAATAGAATGACATTCTCGCCGATTAAAGGAGGGAAAGGGAACATAGAATTCTTTTTTTTAATAAAAAAGGTTGGCGATTTTGTAAATTTATCAGATGTTAATAAAATTGTTGAGGAGATATGGGAGAAAATAGGATTAAAAAAGTAGGGATTTTTTATCTTGATGGTATTTATATTGAAGAGCTCGCCAAAGAGCTTTCGAGTTACCTTAGCAAAAAGGGTGTTGGAATAGTCATTAAAGATGAAATTAAAAACCTTCAGGATGCCAAAGACCTTATAATAATAAGTCTTGGTGGTGATGGAACTTTCCTTAAAGCATCTCGTCTCGCCATTAAACTTGGAGTCCCAATTTTTGGAGTCAATCTCGGGAGTCTTGGTTTTTTGGCAGATGTTGAAGGGGTCGATATATATTCTGCTGCAGATGCAGTTTTGAATTGGGATTTTTTGATTGAAAAGAGATCGATTTTAAAATCCACAATCGTATCTGAAGAATCAGAAAATATTGAATTTAACGCTGTAAACGATTTTGTAATAATGAGAAGCATAGAAGATAGAATTCTCCAAGCAGAAATACTTGCAAATGGTATCGATGTTGGTAAATTTAGAATAGATGGGTTAGTCTTTTCTACTGCAACTGGTTCAACTGCTTATTCACTTTCCCTTGGAGGACCAATTATCGTTCCAAATGCTGATGTTTTCTCTCTTGTTTTTATTGCACCTCACAAGCTTTCAGCTCGGCCAGTGGTATTTTCTAACTCAGATAAGGTAGCAGTAAGAATTTTATCTGATGGACATTTTAGCTTTCAAAGGGATGGAGAAGAGGTTACTAAATTAATAATGTTTGACAGGGTTACTGTGCAAAAAAGCGAAAAAGAGCTTAGCATTATTCACCTTAAGAGCAAGAATTTTTTTGATGTTCTAAATAAGAAATTTGGTTGGGGACTTTAATATGATTTTGGGTTTGCTTGTAACAAATCTTGCAATAGCAAAAAAAATTGAGCTTTCTTTTGATAGCAACCTTGTTGTTATATCGGGCGAAACCGGGGCTGGTAAAACAATAATAATGAACGCAATAGGAATAGCCTGTGGAGCAAACGCTTCACAGGAACTTATAAGAACGGGTGAAAAAAGTGCCCTCATTGAGGCAAGCTTCACACTTAATAATACCCCAAAAGCCATTGGTATACTTCAACGCCTTTCTCTTTATGATAAAGAAGAAATGATAATCATCTCGAGGTTGATTTCAAAGAACAGAACTCGTAATACTATAAATGGCCATCTTATACTTTCTAAAGAATTAAAAGAAGTTGGACGCACTCTTGTGGACTTGCATGGTCAATATGAAGCTCAATCATTACTGGATGTTAATAATCATATAAAACTTCTTGATAAGTTTGGTGGCAGAGGAATATCAGAAATAAGGGAAAAGGTAGTAGCGGAAATTTCTCGATTTAATGAGATTAAGAATACCCTAACTGAGCTGGAAGATACTGATAGGAAATATAAGGAGGAGAGGGATTTCATTAATTTTGAAATTTCGGAGCTCGAGGGTGTTAATTTAATTGAAGGTGAGGAAGAAGAGCTTCGGGAGGAAGAGAAAATCCTTTCTAATGCAAAAGAGTTGAGTGATTTACTTAAAATATCTCAAGATTTAATCAACAACGATGAAGGAACTTCAATTTTTAAATTGTTTTCTTTACTACGCAATAATATCGAAAAAGCTACCGAGATTACCGAGAAGATAAAATATATTTCAGATTCTATCGAGAAGATGCAAACAGAACTTAAAGAAATAAACAGAGACATTTCTAATTTTAATATGAGTATAATTTATGACCCCGAAAGGTTAATCTATATTGAAGATAGACTTGCTTTGATTTCTAAGCTAAAAATGAAATATAAGAAATCTATTCCCGAGCTTATTGAATATCTTCGTCAATTGAAAGATAAAGTTAGTTCTTTTAATTCTGTAACTGATAAAATTGATAATCTTAAAAAAGAGGAAGACAAGCTTTTAAAGATGATTGGATTCGATGCTTTAGAACTATCTTTAAAAAGGAAAGAAGTTGCTGAACAATTTAGAGAGCGTGTAATAAGTGAATTGAGAGACCTTGCAATGGAAAATGTTGATTTTAAAGTAGATTTCAAAGCAGTTGAGGATAATGAAGGTGTTTTAATTGATGGGAAGAAAGTAAAACTGTTTAGCGATGGTATAGATTCTGTGCAATTTATCATAAAAACAAATCCAGGCGATGATTTTAAGCCACTTACTTCTATAGCTTCAGGAGGAGAGATTTCAAGAGTGATGCTTGCAATTAAAACTGTCCTTGCAGAAGTCGACGAGATTCCTGTTCTTGCTTTTGACGAAGTAGATGCTGGAATAGGAGGAAAGACTGGTGAAAAAATTGGCGAAAAATTACTTGAAATTTCTAAATACAGACAGATTATTTGTATTACTCATCTTCCTCAAATTGCCTCTTTGCCTGGCCAGCACTTTGTAGTGGAAAAAAATATTAATAATAATGAGACTTTCCTGACAGTAAGAGAATTAAATGAATATGAGAGAATTGGTGAAATAGCAAGAATGATTTCAGGGACTAATGTTACCGATACTACTATAAAACAAGCCCGGGAGCTTATAGGGAGGTGGGTATGAGAATTTTGGTAATAAATCCTGGCTCTACTTCAACAAAAATTGCTGTTTTTGATGACAGAAAGGAAGTTTTTTCCGAGACAATAAGGCATTCAACAGAGGAGCTTTCTTCTTTCAAATCCGTTTTAGAGCAAAGATTTTTTAGGAAAGAAAAAATTATTTCTGCTCTCAAAAAAAACGAGGTTCAAGTGGATAGCCTTGATACAATTATAGGAAGAGGGGGAATCATAAAACCAATCCCTGCAGGCACATACTCGGTGAACGAAGCATTAATTAGCGATCTTGAGAAGTTCTCAGCAGAACAAGAGCACCCCTCTACACTTGGAGGCTTAATTTCTTATGAAATTGGGCAGGATATTCATAAACCCTCTTTTATTGCAGATCCAGTATGTGTTGATGAATTTGAGGATATTGCAAGAATTTCAGGCTTAAAAGATATTAAAAGAAAATCTTTGTTACATGCTCTAAACATTAGGGCAAGCATGTACCGTTATTCTGAAACATTTAAGAGAAACATAAATGATTTAAATCTTATTGTTGCCCATCTCGGTGGAGGAATTTCCATTGCTGCTATTAAAAATGGAAGAATTGTAGATGTTAATAACGCGAATGAAGCTGGATCATTTTCTCCCGAGAGAACAGGAAACTTACCATCTATTGATGTTGTAAATATGGCTTACTCGGATAATTACGATAGAGGAGATCTTTTGAAGTTATTTACAAAGAAAGGAGGTCTTGTATCGTATCTTGGTACTAACAATATGCAAGAAGTTCTTCTAAAAATCAAAGAGGGAGATAACTTTGCTAAGGAAGTTTTTGAGGCACTTTGTTATCAGGTTGCAAAAGAAATTGGGGCGATGGCTACTGTATTAAATGGAAATTTGGAAGCAATTATTATTACTGGTGGTCTTGCATATAATGAAGAGGTTGTAGAGACAATTAAGAGCAGAGTTCAGTTTATAGCACCTATTATTGCTTATCCTGGTGAATTCGAGATGGAGGCATTAGCTTATGCTGCGTTAAGAGTTCTAAATGGTGACGAAAAAGCTAAGAAATATGTATAATTATAAAGGACGATATGATGATAAAAAGTTTTGAAGAATTGGTCTTCTATCTCAAAAAGAAAGGAAGAGAAAGAATTTATAGTTGCAGGAGCCGAAGATGTTGAAGCAGTGAAAGCTGCTAAATCTATCAATTATTATGCAAAATTGAGAAACGCGCATATAATAGTTGATGCGAAAGCATCTGTGTTAATACCTTCTCGAACAGACTAAGTAATGTTAAATTTAATTCAATAGCTTTTGCAATAGCGAGCAAAATATAAAGGAGGTTTTTATGGAACAAATAAAGAGTTTGAAAGGTATTTTGGAAACTGTAAGCAACATGAAGGAAAAAAGAGTTGTTTCGGTTGCTTATGGTCAGGATCTTCATACATTGCAGGCAGTTGAAAAAGGTATAAAAGAGGGTGTCTTTAAAGCAATTGTATTTGCAAGCAAAGATGAAGTGAAAAGAGTTTGCGAGGCGAATAATATAGACAATTCTCTCTTTGAAGTAGCAAATGTACCTGAAGAAAAAGAAGCAATAAGACAAGCAGTAAGATTAGTTAGGGAAAAAAAGGCAGATTTTATAATGAAAGGCTTATGCCAAACTGCTAATTATATGAGAGGGATACTCGATAAAGAAGAAGGATTATTACCCCCTGATGGAGTTTTATCTCATGCAACGATTATTGAATCTCCCAATTACCATAAGTTACTTATAGTTTCTGATGTTGCGGTAATTCCGCAACCTGATCTAAAAGCTAAAGAAATGATGATTAATTATGATGTTAAGATAGCGCATTATTTGGGCATAGAGAATCCGAAAGTAGCCATAATTGCGGCTGTAGAAACGGTAAATCCTAAAATGCAAGCAACAGTGGATGGTGCAATTCTTTCAAAAATGAATGAAAGAGGCCAGATTAAAGGCTGTGTTGTTGATGGCCCTCTTGCATTAGACCTTGCAGTCTCGAAGGAATCGGCAGAAATAAAGAAAGTGAAATCGACAGTTGCTGGAGACGCTGATGTGCTAATTTTTCCAAATATTGAATCTGGGAATGCTTTTTATAAAGCAACAACTAAACTCGGAAATGCAGAAATTGCAGCAGTAGTTACTGGAGCAATTGTTCCTTCTGTATTAACTTCTCGTGGGGATAGTGAGGAATCGAAATTATATTCATTGGCTCTTGCTGCCCTTATCGCAGAAAGATAATTTTAGTTATTTTGTAATTTTTGGAAATTTTTTATAATATAATAAACTTTGAAATTAGGAGATGGGCTATGGAAGAAAAAGGAATCTTTGAAAACGTAAACTTTGATGATGTAAAGACTATTCTTGAGCAGGCTGAAGTTAAGAAATTACCCAGGAGTGAGCATTTTGAAGAAACAAGCGAGTCTGCTGAAAAGATAGCTGAAGCCGAAAATGTAGAACAACAGGTTCAAAGTGAACAGAATAAGGCGGAAGCAGAAAAAAAGGAAAATGAAACTCATGATTCTAAAAGTGAAAAAAGTAGAGATATTCTTAAAAACAGTAACGAATTCTTTCCAAAATTACTTAGACGAGGCGATGTTATCAGCGTAACAGTAGTAAAGCTCGAATCAAACGGCATAATGGTAAGTGCTGGAAGGAAGGAAGATCATTTTATACCTACTCACGGTTTGTCTCTGAGACCAGTTAATTCTCCAGAAGAAGTAGTTAAAATTGGTGACAAAATTGACGTGCTTGTAATGAAGGATGGAGATAATGAAAACAGGGTCGTACTTTCTAAAAAAATGGCTGATTATGTTAAGAAATGGCAAGAATTAAAATCCAAATTTGAGAGAGTAGAAATAGTTCAGGGGCTCGTGGTCAAAGCGATAAAGGGCGGGTTACTTATTGATATTGACGGAATTACTGCATTTTTGCCCCAATCCCAAATAGGACTAAGGAAGGGCGAAACTGTAGAATCATTTGTAAATAAAACACTCGAATTCCATATTCTTGAGATTAATCAATCGATAAAAAGAATAATCGTTTCCAGGCTTAAGGTTTTGTCTGAATTAAAAGAAAAAGAGAAGAAAATGGCCCTGGTAAGCTTGAAGAAAGGCGAAATATACGGAGGAGTAGTTAGATCAGTACAGGATTTTGGGGTATTTGTTGATATAGGCAATGGTATAGAGGGCTTGATTCGAGTTAACGAACTTACGTGGGGTAGAAGGAAACCACCTCAGGAAATTATCAAAATAGGCGAAACTATAAAGGTAAAAGTAATTAGTGTAAACCTCGACACTGGCAAGGTAGGTTTAAGTTTGAGGCAAACAAAACCATATCCATGGGATGATGTTGAAAGTAAGTTTCCGGTTGACAGCGCTGTTGAAGGTATCGTTATTAGAATTCATCCTTTTGGTGCAGTCGTTGAACTCGATGATGGTTTAACAGGCCTTATTCATATTTCTCAGCTTGACGTGAAGAGGGTGAATAAAGTCGAAGATATTGTTAAAATTGGCGACAGAGTCCAGGCCAAAGTAATTGCTATTGATAAAGAAAATAAAAAGATAAAACTCAGCAGGAAGGCTCTTTTAGAAAATCAGTGATTGATATGGATAGCTTGCATTTATCTTTAGACGAGTTAAAAGGGCTTATTCCTCATAGAGAACCCTTTTTATTTGTAGATGAGATAATAGAAATAGTTCCGGGGAAAAGTGTAACGGGGAAAAAATATTTTTCTGGGAAAGAGGATTTTTTTAAAGGGCATTTCCCTGGTTTGCCTATTTTACCAGGAGTGATAATAGTAGAAATGGCAGCCCAGATTTCTGCATTTATGATTCTTACGATTCCTTCGCTTAAAAATCTTTTCGGTCTTTTTACCGGTATTGAGAAATTTAAATTTATCAAGAAAATCAGTTCTGATACAACTTTAATTGTTAAATCAAGAATACTCTTATTCAGACATAATTTTGCAAAAAGTGAAGCACAAGTTTTTGCTGGCGATGAACTTGTTGCCGAGGGTGTTATTTCTGCCACGTTTGTTGATAAATCTTCTTTTAGGGGGTGATGATGGCTAAAGCAGGTATTTTAGGAATCGGTAGTTATCTTCCTGATAAGGTCCTTACTAATTCGGATATGGAAAAAATGTTTGATACATCTGATGAATGGATTAGAACGAGGACGGGCATAAGAGAGAGAAGGTTTGCAAATGATAATGAGGTTACGAGTGATCTTGCTGCAAAGGCTGCACTTAAAGCATTGGAAGATGCCAATTTGAAACCCGAAGATATAGACTTGATAATTGTTGGAACAAATTCTCCAGACAAGTTATTCTACCCAGCTACTGCATGCATTGTACAGGACAAAATAGGAGCACGTAATGCCGCGGCATTTGATTTGCAGGCTGGTTGTACTGGATGGATATATGCTACAACAGTAGCAGTGCAGTTCGTCCAATCAGGTATGTATAAGAATGTTCTGTCTATTGGCGCAGAAGTAATTACCCGAATGATGGATAAAGAAGATCGTTATACTTATGTTTTGTTTGGAGATGGCGCAGGGGCAGCAGTTGTTGGAAAGACTGATAATGGAGGTTTTTTAGGCTTTGAGCTTTTTGCCGATGGCAGCTTATCGAAATATTTAGAAATTCCTGGTGGTGGAACTGCTTTGCCTTTTAGCAAAGAAGTACTCGACAAGAAACTGCATTATACAACTATGAATGGTAAGGAAGTTTTTAAATTTTCAGTAAGAGAAATAAGCAGAGTTTCTAATATTATTCTTGAAAAAACAGGTTTTAAAGTTGACGACGTTGACTGGTTTATTCCTCATCAGGCGAATCTTAGAATCATTGAGGCTGGGGTTGGAAGACTCGGTATCCCAATGGATAAAGTTGTTATAACAATTGATAAATTTGGTAATTCCTCTGCTGCGTCAATTCCAGTTTCACTTAATGAAATTTATCAGAAAGGAAAAATTGAAAAAGGCGATAAAATTCTTATGGTTTCCTTTGGTGCCGGGATGACTTCAGGCGCAATGCTTTTGGAGTGGTCGAAATGAAGGCATTTATTTTCCCGGGACAGGGCTCTCAATATGTTGGAATGAATGGAAAAATCCCTGATTCTAATATTAAAAAAACGATGTTTGATAAAGCCTCTGAAATTTTAGGCTTTGATTTATACAATGTTTGCAGCAATGGTCCAATGGATAAATTAACTTCAACTGAAGTTGCACAACCAGCAATTTTTACTGTTTCGCTTATTTATAATGCCCTTCTTGCAGAGAAGAATATTAAACCAGATGTTGTAGCAGGCCATAGCCTTGGTGAATATTCTGCACTTGTTGCTGCAAATGTTTTATCTTTTGAAGATGGTTTAAAACTCGTTAAAAAACGCGGAATTTTAATGAAAGAGGCTTCTCAAAATAACCCGGGCATGATGTTAGCTGTAGTTGGTTTGTCGGAAGATAAATTAAGGAATGTCCTTAATAAAGCAAAAAATTATGGCATAGTTGTAACCGCAAATATAAATACTCTTGAACAGGTTGTTCTTTCAGGTGAGTTAAATGCAATATATGAGGCGCAGAAGATAGCTAAAGAAGAAGGTGCTAAAATTGCTAAAGTTCTTGATGTTTCTGCAGCTTTTCATTCACCGCTAATGGAGCCTGTTGTAGAAGAAATGAGTAAATTCATTGACAAGGTGGAGTTTAAAAATCCGGAAATACCTATAGTGCAAAATGTTACGGGAACTGTTCCTGGCTCGGTTATGGAAATTAAAGATAATTTGAAAAGACAACTGACGGGTCCGGTTAAATGGGTTAATTCTGTACTTAATATTCAAAAAATGGGTGCGAATCATTTTATAGAAGTGGGTCCTAAAAATATATTGAAAAGTATGGTAGAAAAAATAGTTAAAGATACAAAGATAGAAGCAGTGGAGGGTTTAATTAATGCTTAATATAGATCTTACTGGAATGAAGGCAATTGTTACTGGGGGTTCTCGAGGAATCGGTAGACAAATATCGCTTACTTTAGCTAATTGTGGTGCTGATGTTGCTGTTCTTTATGCTTTTAATGCGGAAGCTGCCAGAGAAGTTGAATCTGAAATTATAAATAAAGGCAAAAAGGTGCTTATTTTTAAGTGCAACGTATCTGATGAGGATGGTGTTAAAAGAACAGTTGATGAAATATATGCTGAATTTAAAAAGATTGATATTTTAGTAAATAATGCTGGTATAGCTAAAGACAACTTGATTTTAAGACTTTCTTCTGATGATTGGGATAAGGTGCTTGAGACTAATTTAAAAGGCGCATTTCTTATGACAAAGCACGTTTTAAGGTATATGTTAAAAGATAGATTTGGAAGAATTGTGAATATATCTTCTGTTGTTGGTCTTACGGGAAATATTGGCCAGGCAAATTATGTATCTTCTAAAGCCGGCTTAGTTGGTTTGACAAAGGCTATAGCTTTAGAATACGGAACAAGAAATATAAATGCTAATGTTATAGCCCCGGGATTTATAGATACAAAAATGACGAAAAGTTTACCGGAAAAGATTAAAGAAGAATTTTTGAAAAGAGTTGCTAATAAGAGGATTGGAAAACCTGAAGATATTGCAAACGTTACTGCATTTCTTGTTTCCCCTCTTGCTTCTTATATAACAGGAGCTACCATAATCATTGATGGTGGCTTATCTTTAGGATAAAATAAAAATAGGGGAGGTATGTTATGGAAGAAAAAGAAATTAGAGAAAAGGTAGTTGCAATCATTAAAGACAAGTTAGGTGTCGAGGACGACAAAATTGTTGATTCAGCAAAGTATGTGGATGATCTCGGTGCGGATTCATTAACTCTTGTTGATATAGCAATGGCTCTTGAAGATGAATTTGGTATGAAAATACCCGATGAGGACATTGAGAAAATTACTACGATTGGCAGCACCTTGCAGTATATTAAAGATCACATTAAGTAGGCATGGAAAAAGTTGTTGTTACAGGTTTAGGAGTTGTTTCTCCCATTGGGATTGGAGCGGAGAAATTTTTTGAATCACTAAAACAGGGTAAAAATGGAATTTCAAGGATTAGTCTGTTCGATCCATCCCTTCATTCTGTTCAAATAGCAGGAGAGGTTAAGGATTTTAATCCAGAAGATTATGTTGATAAAAAGGATGTAAAGAGACTTGATCGAGTCCAGCAATTTGCTTTTGCTGCAGCTGAGGGGGCAATAGAGGACTCAGGGCTTTTATTTGAAAAAGAAAATACTGAGAGAATAGGGGTGTATGTTACTTCAGGTGTCGGTGGAATTCGCTCAATGGAAGAGCAGGTTAAAGTATATTATGATAGAGGGCCAGATAGAGTAAGTCCATTTCTAATTACTCAGTTGATTATAGATGCTATCCCTGCGTATATAGCGATAAAGTACGGTTTGAAGGGGGATACGTTAGCTGCTGTTGCCGCATGTGCATCTTCCGGTAAAACTATTGGTGAAGCGTTTTATGCAATTCAGCGTGGAGATCTTGATGTAGTTATTGCTGGTGGAGCTGATGCTGCCATAACGCCTGTTGGTGTAGCTGCTTTTGCATCTATGAGAGCACTTTCAAAAAGGAATGATGCTCCTGAAAAAGCCTCTCGACCGTTTGATAAAAATAGGGATGGTTTTGTGATGGGAGAGGGTGCGAGTATTTTGATACTGGAATCTCTTTCTCATGCAAAATTGAGAGGTGCAAAAATTTATGCAGAACTTGCAGGCTATGGTACATCGATTGATGCATATCACATCACTGCACCTGATCCTTCTGGAAAACAAGTCGAAAGATCAATGCTTATGGCGCTTCAAAAAGCGGGATTGACTGTAAATGATGTCGATTATATAAATGCCCATGGTACATCCACGCCATTGAATGACAAAAATGAAACTTTTGCCATTAAAGAAGTATTTGGTGATCGTGCTTATAAGATTCCCGTAAGTTCTACAAAGTCAATGGTTGGGCACCTTTTGGGGGCTTCTTCGGCTTTGGAATCTGTTGCAACAGTGTTAACTATTAATAATGGAATAATTTTTCCTACTACAAATTATGAGGAAGCTGATCCGGATTGCGATCTTGACTATGTACCAAATGTTGCAAGGGAATTTAATGTTAAAGTTGCATTGAAGAATTCTTTTGGATTTGGGGGGCACAACATAACATTACTTTACAAGAAATTCGAGGATTAAGGGTATATTGATTTCTTCAATCAATTTAAAAGGGCCTGTTTATTCAGGCCCTAATCTATTTGTTTAGGTTTTTTAATCCGTTATCAATAAAATTCTTTGCAAAAGTTAAAATTTTTTCTTTTTCTACAAGTAACTTTTCGCCAGTTTCCCTTATTTTTACTTCAAGCATACCATTTTCCTTGAAATTCTTTCCTATTATCACCTGTAATGGAGCTCCTATCAAATCTGCATCATTAAATTTTACCCCAGCACTTACATCAATCCTGTCATCTATCAGAACTTCGATTTTCTCTTGTAAAAATTGACTGTAAATTTCGTCCGAGAGTTTCTTTATTTCTTCCTCAAATAAGTTTAATGGGAGAATTTCTGCATGAAATGGTGCAATAGAAACTGGCCACTTAATTCCAAAATTATCGCGATGCTCCTCTATAACTGCCTGTAAGGTCCTTCCAATGCCTATTCCGTAGCAGCCCATTATGTAATATTTTTCTTTGCCTTCTTTATCAAGAAAAACCGCGTGCATTTTTTCTGAATATTTTGCTCCAAGTTTAAAAGTGTGTCCTACTTCTATCCCATTATACATTTCAATCTTTGCACCACAAATTGGGCATGGATCTCCTTCTTTTACAGTTCTTATGTCTGCTATTAATGATGGTTCGAAGTCTCTTCCGATGTTTACATTTGTTAAATGATAACCATCTTCAGTTGCGCCTGTAACAAGATTTTTTGATATTGTTAACATTTTATCTATCACAATTTTAATGTTTGATATCTTAACAGGACCGATGGCTCCAATATTCGCACCCATTATTTCAAAAACCTCTTTACCGTCAGCAGGATGTATTTCTCTTCCGTTTAGTAAATTCTTTAACTTAATTTCATTTAATTCGTCATCTCCTCTTACAACTGCGAGAATAAATTCATTATCTATTTTATAAAGCAACGATTTAGCAAGTTTAGTAATGTCGATTTTAAGGAAATTAGCGACCTCTTCTATAGTTTTTGCTTCGAAAGTTCGAACTTTAGTAATTGGTTTTTCTTCCTCTGTTATTTTTTTCTCTTCAGGAGCGTGAGATTTTGCGGCTTCAGTATTTGCTGCATATCCACATTTTGGGCAATATACGAACTCGCTCTCGCCCCCGAATTCCGACTTTACTACAAATTCGTGTGAGATTTTGCCGCCAATTGCTCCAGAATCAGCCTCAATTGGTATTGTTGTCAACCCGCACCGCTTAAAGATTCTTTTGTATGCATTATAAATTTTTAAATACGTTTTTTCAAGGTCTTCGTCTGTTGCATCAAAAGAATAAGCATCCTTCATAACAAATTCCCTTGCTCTTACCAGACCAAATCTCGGCCTTATTTCGTCACGATATTTTGTTTGTATCTGATAAAAGATTTTGGGTAGCTCTTTATACGAGCGCACTTCGTTTCTCACGAGGTCAACGACTGCTTCCTCATGCGTTGGTCCAAGGCAAAATTTCCTTTCTTTGCGGTCTTTTAATCTAAACATTTCACTTCCATAATCGTCCCATCGTCCTGTTTCTTCCCAGATTTCTTTTGGGAGAATGGCAGGAAACAATACTTCAATAGAACCCGTAGAGTTCATTTCTTCTCTAACGATATTTTCTAATTTTTGCAATGAAATTAGGCCTAATGGCAGATAAGAATATATTCCTGCAGCTACTTTCCTTATTAAACCAGCCTTCAACATAAGTTTGTGGCTGGCAATTTCGGCATCCTGTGGTTCTTCTCTTAAAGTCGGAATGAAAAACTTTGTCATTCTCATAAAGTTTCTCCTTTATTTTTTGCTTTTATATATTATATATATAAATATGTTTTTGTAGCCTAAAACCGCTACTCAATTTTTAGTTTACAATTATAGAGTTATGTTTCTATGTTATATTATTTAATTTCTATACAAAATAAAACATTATCCAGCCCTTTTCATTCTAAATTTTCCATAGAATCGCAAAGGCAATGATTAATTTCATTTATATTTTGGTGATTCAATTCGATTTCTTGCAAGAATTATAAAATTGTGTAAAATTTACTCAGTATGATGAAAAATCTTGTGGAAGAAGTTGGCAGATTGCTTTTGAAAGAAAAGCTAACCATTTCCGTTGCTGAATCTATGACAGGCGGGCTTCTTTCGGAAAAATTGACAAGTATAAGTGGAAGTTCAGGGTATTTTATGGGCAGTGTTGTGGTTTACAGTTATTATGCAAAAGAGAGATTGCTCAGCATACCTTACAATATTATTGAAAAATATGGGGCAATAAGCAAGGAAATAGTTGAATTGCTTGCCAGAAATGTTTCAGATTTATTTAGGACTGATATAGGTTTAAGTGTTTCTGGGAATACAGGTCCTATTTCTCAAGAAAATAAACCTATTGGCGTTGTGTATAGCGGAATATATTTTAAAGGAGATTCGAAAGTTTTTAAGGAACATTTTTCAGGTAGTAGAGAACAAATAAGAGAACAGGCAAGTGATAAAATTTTAGAAAGACTTTTAGAGTTTCTAAAAGGAGGCCAATAATGAGGATAGCTGTTTTAACTGGTGGAGGGGATTGTCCTGGTTTAAATTCTGCTATAAGAGGTATTGTTTATAGGGCTATTGATTTTGGCTATGACGTGATCGGCTTTGAAGAAGGATGGAAAGGAGCAATTGAAGGGAAAACTCATAGACTTTCTTTAGTGGATGTAGAAGAAATTGTAAATCAGGGAGGAACTATTCTTTTTACATCGAGGACAAATCCTTTTACAGTAGAAAATGGCCCCGACAGGATAATGGAGAATTTGAAGAAGTTTGAAATAGATGCACTTATTGCTATAGGTGGCGACGATACACTTGGAGTAGCTCTAAAATTATATCAACTTGGAGTGAAGGTTGTTGGAGTGCCTAAAACGATTGATAATGACTTATCAGGAACCGATTTCACGTTTGGCTTTTATACTTCGGTAGAAGTTGCAGTAGATGCATTGAATAGATTGAAAGACACAGCAAAATCGCATAAAAGAATCATAATACTTGAAGTCATGGGAAGAGAAGCCGGTTGGGTTGCTCTTTATACAGGTATGGCAGGTGGTGCAGATTGGGTGTTGGTCCCGGAGGAAAAACCAGATTTTGAGGCTATGTGTACTCATTTAATGAAAGATTTAGAAAGAAAAGGATATGCATTAGTTGTTGTTTCAGAAGGAGTGGATATTCCCCTTGAGGAAAAAGGGGAAGTAGATCAATTTGGACATACCCTTTTACAAAAAAGAGGTGTAGGTGATTTTGTAGCAGATATTATTTCTAAAAAAACAGGTGTTTCGACTCGTTCTGCGGTTATAGGTCATATACAAAGAGGAGGTTCGCCGACAGTTTTTGATAGAATACTTGCTTTAAGAACAGGAGTCAAGGCAGTTGATATGATTCAAAATGGAGAATTCGGAAAAATGGCTGCACTTGTTGGCTCTGAAGTTACTGCTGTTCCTCTCACAGATGCAACAAGCAAGTTAAAACTTGTTGACAAAAATTGGCTTGATCTTTTAAGGGTGTTTTTAAAATGAAGAGAATAGCTGTTTTAACATCAGGTGGAGACGCACCAGGGATGAATGCTGCAATAAGAAGCGTTGTAAGAATTGGCTTTTCGAGAAATATTGAGGTGATAGGAGTTCGTGGCGGCTTCAGAGGATTGATAGAAAAGAATTTTAATTCATTGCTTCCCAGAGATGTGAGTGGTTTACTTGAAAAAGGTGGAACAGTCTTGCTTACGAGTAGAACAGACGAGTTTAAATCCGAAGAAATTCAGGAAAAAGCTATCGAAAATTTTAAAAGTGAACATATAGAAGGACTTATAGTAATTGGTGGTAACGGTTCTCAAAGCGGTAATTTTGCTTTATCGAAGAAAGACTTTCCTGTGATGGGAGTTGCTTCAACAATTGATAATGACCTTTGGGGTACAGATTATACGATTGGATTTGATACAGCAGTGAATAATGCTATACAAGCTATCGACAAAATACGTGATGTAGCCACATCGCATGCAAGATCTTTTATAGTTGAAGTGATGGGTAGAGATAGAGGCTTTATTGCTATTGACTCTGCTATTGCAACAGGCGCTGACATTGTTTTAATACCTGAAGTAAGGTTTGACATCGGAAAAATTATCAAAAATATTAAGGAAGGAATGGAAAAAAAGAAGCTTCATCACTTAATTGTATGTGCAGAAGGTGCAATACATGCTAGAGACCTTGAACAAATTATAAAAAGCCGTCTTGATATCGAAATTAGGGTTTCGGTACTTGGATATATCCAGAGGGGTGGTTCACCTACTCGGTTTGACAGGATTATTGCAACACTTTTTGCTGAAAGAGCATTAACAGAGCTTATTCAAGGTGAGACCGGTAAGGTTGTTGGTATAAAGGATAATCAAATTGTTTTAATACCTGCTGAAGATGCTATAACAAAACAAAAGGATATCAACAGCTCTCTTTATAAAATTATAGAGGAAGTGTCTGTTTGATATGAAAAGATTTTTTCAGTCAATAAGATTTCAGCTTACTTTAGTACTTGTACTATTCGTAATATTAAATACAGTTTTTATAACTTCCATTGTTCTAAATAATGTTCAAAAGGGAATTTTTGATATTGAGACTAAAAGAATTACTGTTGTTGCGAATCAATTTTCAGAACGCTTTGATAAAATGTACTTTGCTGAATCAATTGCAAGGAACTATGCGAACTTAACACCAGAGCAGCAGAATGTATTAATTAAAACTTTCCTTAAACCTGCTTTTGAAGATTATTACAATAACTTTATTAAAAATTTTCCTGAACTTGAATTTGGATATTTTATTCCTGTATTAAATAGTTCGATAGTATATAACAACAACTCTGAGCAATATAGGTTTGATAAAAAAGTTACTGTAGTGGAACCCGTAAATACAGGAAATGGTGGAGGGTACATATTTGTAGATGAACCTTACTCAGTCATTTTAAAGCCTCTTAATCAAATTCGTGAGGATATAAATAGGATTATTGTCTATTCAGCCATTATAGCTATTTTATTGGTATTAATTATAACATCCATCTTTACGATGAAAATAATAAAAATTAGGAAAGGGCTTAAACTTCTTGAAAATAATCTTGATTTCAGGTTTCAAAAATCGGGTGGTGAAATAGGTGATATTGCTTTTTCTATAAATATTATGGCTGAACATTTGAAGAAAAATGTTGAAGAAATGCAAAAAACGGAATCGCTAAAAAGCCTTGGTATGTTTACCGTTGGTGTTGTTCATGAAGTAAGAAACCCTCTAACCTCTATAAAAGGCTTTGCACAAATTCTTCGAAAGAAGCTCCAGGGTAAAGAAGAGGAGAAATATATTAAGCCCATTTTGTCTGAGACCGAAAGGCTAACCGGAGTTGTTAATGATCTACTTCGCTTTGGAAGGCCCTCTCAATTAGAAAGAATTGATTTTAATTTAAGTCTATTTTTTGACCACATTATTGAGATGGGTAAACAATACGCCGCTAAAACACAAATTGCTTTCGTTAAAAATTGTGATGACATTATAATAAATGGAGATGAAAAGAAACTTGAAGAGCTCTTTCTGAATCTTGTTATAAACAGTATTCAGGCGATGGATGGAAAAGGTGAGTTAAGCATCATTGCAAGGAAAGATAGCGATTCTGTTATCACCGAGGTTAAAGATACAGGTTTGGGAATGGATGAAGAAGAAATAAAAAACCTTTTTGTTCCCTTTTACACAACTAAAGCAGAAGGTACAGGCCTTGGCCTTGCAATCGCTTATAAGGTGGCGGCTCAGCATGGTGGAAAAATCGAAGTAGAAAGTAAAAAAGGTGAAGGAACTACTTTTAGAATAATCTTGCCCTTAGGAGCTCACAATGCAGCTTAATAAATATACAGTAATGGTAGCAGATGATGAAAGAAATGTAAGAGTTTTGCTCAAAGAGATCTTAGAAGACGATGGCTATGAAGTAATTGTTGCTGAAGATGGTGAAAAAGCTGTAAATACCGTTTCTAAATATAATATTGATTGTGCCCTTCTTGATGTACGGATGCCTGTTTTAGATGGTCTGGAAGCTTTTTTAAAGATAAAAGAAATTTCTCCTGATTTGCCAGTGATATTCTTGACGGCCTATGGAAGCTCTGATCTTGCAATAAAAGCCATGAAAAAGGGGGCATACGATTATCTTACCAAGCCATTTGATGTAGAAGAACTCAAGATAAAAGTGAAAAAGGCAATAGATTTAAGAAAAATAACACTAAGTATCAAAAACAAAAAGCGGACTTTTGATTACACGGAAGACGAAATTATAGGCGATTCCTTGGCAATGCAGGAAGTTTATAAGGAAGTTGGGAGAGTGACAGGCTCTGATGCAACTGTTCTTTTAAGAGGCGAAAGTGGTACTGGCAAAGAACTTTTTGCAAAAGCAATATACCTTCATAGCAACAGGAAGGATAAACCTTTTATTATCGTTAATTGTGCTGCAATTCCCGAATCGCTACTTGAATCAGAACTCTTTGGACACGAAAAGGGAGCATTCACCGATGCGATTGCAAGGCATATTGGTAAGTTTGAAGCTGCCTCTTCCGGCACAATATTTCTTGATGAAATTGAAGATATGAGTTTGAATTTACAGTCAAAGCTCTTAAGAGTACTCCAAGAAAAAACTTTTAATCGTGTCGGCAGTACAGAAACTATTACTTCAGACGTCAGAGTCATTGCAGCAACGAATAGAAACCTTGAAGAACTTGTTAAAAATGGAGAATTTAGAGAAGATTTATATTACAGACTTAATGTTGTAACAATAACAATCCCGCCTTTGCGTGATAGAAAAGAAGATATTCCTCTTTTAGTTTCTTATTTCGTTGCCAAATACTCAAAAAAATACAATAAGTCAGCGCAAGGAGCGGATAAAGAGGCTCTCGAAATGTTTATGGATTATGACTGGCCTGGTAATGTTAGAGAGCTTGAAAATGTTATTGCAAGAGGAGTGATAGTCACGTCGGCTCCTTTTATTACAAAAGAACATCTTTCGAAAGAACTAATAGACCATTTTAAAACCGAAGAAGAGAAGAATGAAAGCATAAACATTGAAAAAACGCATTCAAATGTTATTGAACCTGATGAGGTAACCCCTCTCCCGGAACTTATTGAAAAGATAGAAAGACATGAAATACTAAAAGCACTTGAAGTTTCTCAAGGCAATAAAACAAAAGCAGCAAAAATGCTTGGAATCTCAAGGAAATCACTTTTTAATAAATTAAGACATTATAATATTATCACAAACAATGGTGAGTAAGTTTATATCCACCGAGTTAGTTTTATAATCACTTTATATGTTGATAAACTTATTGGAGGTTTCTATGCCTGATTTAAAGGAAGAAATAGAACTTTTCACTGATGAAGTAATTTCTATTAGAAGAAATGTTCATATGAATCCTGAAATTGGATTCCAGGAATTTAAAACTTCTTCTTTGATTAAAGATTATTTAAATGAAATTGGCCTTGAGGTTCGCTCAAATATAGCAAAAACTGGTGTTGTTGGAATACTTCATGGAAAAGACCCCTCTCGAACAGTTCTCCTCAGGGCAGATATGGATGCACTTCCTATTGAGGAATTAAACGAAATTTCATATAAGTCGAGAAATCCTGGAGTAATGCATGCATGTGGGCATGATGGTCATGTTGCTATGCTTTTAGTAGCAGCAAAAGTTTTAGCAAGGCACATGGACAAACTCGAAGGAAATGTTAAATTTGTATTTCAACCCTCAGAAGAGAGGGATCCTGGTGGTGCCATCGAAATGATCGAAGAGGGTGTCCTCGAAAAGCCACATGTAGACTATGCATTTGGCATGCACCTTGGCAATATGTTCGAAAAAGGAAGCATTGCTTTAAAGGAAGGCGTTTTTATGGCCGAGGCGGATAGCTTTAAGATTAATATTGATGGAAATGGAGGCCATGCTGCTTATCCTCACTTAAGCGTTGACCCAATTGTAATTGCATCAAACATTGTGCTTTCGCTCCAGACGGTAGTTTCACGTGAAATTAATCCTATTGAACCTGTTGTGGTAACTGTTGGCAAAATTAGTTCTGGAGATGCTTTCAATGTAATTCCAGAAAAAGCGGAGTTGCTTGGAACAGTAAGAACTCTCGATAGGAAAATTTCCGAAGTTATTCCTGACAAAATCGAAAGGATTATAAAGAATATTGCCTCAGCATACAGAGGTAGTGCAGAGTTGGAATATAAATTTGGATATCCACCGCTTATTAATCAGGCTGAAGGAACTAAGTTCGTAAAAAGAATTGCAGAATTGATTGTAGGCAAGGAAAACATTTTAGAGGCTCCAACCTCAATGGGTGGCGAAGATATGGCATATTTTCTTCAAAAAGTTCCTGGAGCCTTCTTCTGGCTTGGCTCTATGAATAAGGAAAGAGGCCTTGATAAACCCCTCCATTCTCAGTACTTTGATTTCGATGAAAGCGTTCTTCCTATCGGTGTCGAGTTTCATGTGAGAGCCGCTTTAGAAATTTTTAATAAATAATTTTAAGTATTGTAACTCCTTGATTTTTTATTGTATTTCTTTAAAATATGTAAAATACACCCTCTGGATTTTCAGAAAGTGCATATCTATGCCTCTGAAAAGATGAAAGAGGGGAGGAAAAACTATTTAGGAGGGTTTAATGGCTGTAGTAACAATGAAAGAACTGCTTGAAGCAGGAGCTCATTTTGGTCACCAGACCAAGAGGTGGGATCCCAGGATGAAGGAGTACATTTATGCTGAAAGAAATGGAATCCACATTTTTGATTTAAGGCTTACCGCTCAGAAAATTGAAGAAACCTATAACTTTGTCGTCGATATTTCCAAGCAAGGAATGAAAGTTGTTTTTGTTGGCACAAAGAAAGCGGCGCAGGATATTGTAAGAGAAGAGGCAGAAAGATGTGGGATGCTTTATGTAAATGAAAGATGGGTTGGCGGCCTCTTAACCAACTTTAACACTATTAGAAAAAGTATGAATAGGCTCAAGGAGTTAGAAAAGCTTGAGATTGAAGGGTATTTTGATACAATTTCTGTTAAGGAAAAGGTAGCATTACAGAGAGAACTTACAAAGTTAAGGAAACTTTTTGGAGGCCTTAAAAATATGAGTTTTCTTCCGGGAGCTGTTTTTGTCACAGATACCCATAAGGAAAGAAGCGCTATCCTTGAATCAAGAAAACTTAATATTCCTGTAGTTGGCGTAGTTGATTCTAACTCAAATCCAGAGGAAATTGATTATCCAATTCCTGGAAATGATGACGCAATAAGATCAATTAGGCTTTTTGCTTCTCTTATCGCAAATGCTGTTATAGAAGGGAGAGAAGGTAAAGTTGAAACCGGTGAGCAAGTAGTTGAACCGATAGAGGAAAATCCAGAAGAGATTTTAAAAGAAGAGCTTAAAGTAAAAGACTTAGAAAAGTAAAAATTGAAAGAGGTGTTTTTATGAATTTAGAACTTATTAAGGAATTGAGAGCAAGAACAGGTGCAGGGGTTTCTGATTGTAGTAAAGTTCTTGAAGAAGCAAAGGGAGACATAGAAAAAGCTGCTGAGATATTGAGAGAAAAAGGTATTGCTAAGGCAGTCAAGAAAAGCGGAAGAGTAACGGGTCAGGGTATTGTTTCTTCTTATATTCATCCTGGTGCACAGCTCGGGGTCCTTGTGGAAATTAAGTGTGAAACAGATTTTGTTGCAAGAACCGATGAGTTCAAAAACTTGGCAAATGATATAGCTTTGCAGATTGCAGCGTCTGCACCTGAATACATTGCTCGAGAGGATGTTTCTGAAGATGTCATCAATAAAGAAAAGGAAATTTATAAGAAACAACTTTTGGAGGAGGGAAAGCCCGAAAAGGTTATCGACAAAATAGTTGAAGGAAAAATTGAAACCTTTTACAAGGAACGCTGTTTGCTTGAAATTCCATTTATCAGAAATGAAAAATTTACAATTTTAGACCTGATAAAAGAGCATATTGCAAAATTTGGTGAGAATATTACCATTGGGCGATTTGTGAGGTTCAAGGTTGGAGACTAATTTACTGACTTATAAGCGAATTATTTTAAAATTGAGTGGAGAAGCTCTTCTTGGAGATAAGGGCTATGGTATTGATGTCTCAGTTATGAATAATATTGCTGATCAATTAGTAGTTTTGTGGAAACGAAGTATTGAAATTGGTATAGTAATCGGTGGAGGCAACATTTTTAGAGGTACTGAAGGCGAGGAACTAAATATAGATAGAGCTACTGCGGACTATATGGGTATGTTGGCTACTGAAATAAATGCTCTTGCTCTTCAAGGCAGTCTTGTTGCAAGAGGAATCGATGCAAGGGTGATGTCATCCTTGAGCCTGGTAGAAATTGCAGAGCCTTTTATTCTTGCAAAAGCCCTTTCTCATTTTAAAAAGCAAAGGGTGATTATTTTTGCAGGAGGCACTGGTTTGCCATTCTTTACAACTGACACAACTGCAGCATTGAGAGCTATAGAACTCAAAGCAGATGCCATTTTTAAGGCAACAAAAGTTGATGCAATTTATTCTGATGACCCCTTAAAGAATAAAAATGCAAAGAGGTACAGCAAAATTTCTTATACAAAATTCCTCTCAAAAAATCTAAAGGCAATGGATGCCACTGCCGTATCGCTTTGCAGGGATTACAATATACCAATAATTCTTTTTAATATTAATGGTAAAAATAACCTTTTGAAAGCTATCCTCGAAGGAGTAATAGGAACCATTATAAAGGAGGGTTAAATATGGAGTTAGAAAAAAACCTTTATAAAGAAGTAGAAGATCAGATGAAAAAAGCCATAGAGGCATTGGAGCGTGGTTTTTCCAAAGTTATGGCTTCAAGAATTACCCCGGAATTACTTGATTCGGTTAAAGTGGAGGCATATGGAACTACACTTCCTTTAAAACAAGTGTCTTCAATAACAGCCCCAAAGTCAAGAGTACTTCTTGTTGAACCTTGGGATAAAACGCTTTTTAAGGAAGTAGAGAGGGCAATTTTGAAGGCAAATTTAGGGGTGACTCCCCTGAATGACGGCTCTGTTTTAACTCTTCCATTTCCTAAATTAGACGAAGAAGAAAGAGAAAAAATAGTTGCTCAGGTCAAAAAAATGGCTGAGGAGTTTCGTGAAGAAATAAGAGCAATAAGAAGGAACACTATAGAAAAAATAAAGACTATGGAAAAGAGTAAAGAAATTTCTGAAGATGATAGGTTTAGAATGCAAGACAAAGTCCAGGAATTTACCGAAAAGTACGCCGAAGTAATAAATAGTCATTTGGAAAAGAAAGAAAAGGAGATTCTACAAGATTGATGCCTAAAAATTCTTCTGTTCCTGGCCATGTCGCGATTATAATGGATGGGAATGGAAGGTGGGCTCAAAGCAGAAATCTTCCAAGAATTGAAGGCCATAAAGCTGGAGTAAAGGTAGTAAAAATAATAACTCAAACATCTGCAGAGTTTGGTATAAAATATCTTACTCTTTATGCTTTTTCTACAGAAAACTGGAACCGGGATAAAACAGAGGTTGATTTTCTTTTCAATCTTTTTGTAGATGCAGTTACTAATTATTTAGCAGAACTTGTTGAAAACTCAGTTAAATTAAACTTTATTGGCAATATTAGTGGCCTTCCGTATTTTGTAAGAAAGTTTGTTGATTATTCAATTAATAAAACCTCAAAATGTAACAGGATGACTCTTAATGTTGCGTTGAATTATGGTGGTAGAGAAGAAATTATCAATGCCGTAAGAAAGATTTGCAAATCAGGAGCCAATGTTGATGAAAAATCTTTCGAAGATTTTTTGTATACAGAAGGCCAACCAGATCCAGATCTTATTATAAGGACTGGTGGAGAAAAAAGATTAAGCAATTTTCTTCTTTACCAATCTTTTTATTCAGAACTTTTCTTTACCAATACATATTGGCCAGATTTTTCAAAGGAAGAATATATTGCAATTCTTAATGATTTTATGGGCAAGCGGCAGAGAAGATTTGGCGGAGTAAAATGAAGAGTATCTTTGTTGTTGGTTCCACTGGCTTTTTAGGAAGAGAAGCCCTTGAAGTTGTAAAGCTTCTTGGAGAAAATTACAAGGTTGTGGGGATTACGGGATTTAATAACTTAGAAATTTTAAGTGAACAAATACGCAGTTTTTTACCTAAATATGTAGGTGCTTCAACTAAAATTTTAGATTCTCTTAAGGAAATGTTTGAAAAAGCTTATATTTTTGATGTAGAGAACGAACTCGAACAAGTCCTTGAAGATGCCTCTCCTGATTTGACACTATTCCTTTCTTCTAAGATAACTTCGCTAAGAAGCATTTACAATCAGATTTCAAATGAGCATTTTGTAGGAATTGGGAATAAGGAGTCAATAATTGCAGGTGGTGAAATTTTATTTTCTGATCAAACTCGGAAATTCATTATTCCCATTGATAGCGAACCATCTGCAATTTTTCAATGTTTGAGGGGTGAACGAAAAGAGGAAATCAGGAATTTAATCCTTACCGCCTCGGGTGGTCCTTTTTTTGACAGGAATAAAACTACTTTTGATGATATAAAAAAAGAGGAAGCCCTTAAACATCCGAAATGGAAGATGGGCAGGAAGATCACTATAGATTCCTCTACACTTATTAATAAAGCATTTGAAGTAATCGAAGCTCATTTTCTTTTCAATGTGCCTTATGAGAAAATAAAAGTAGTTATACACAGGGAAAGCGTGGTTCACTCAATAGTTGAATTTGAAGACGGCATTATGAAAGCAATTTTAAGTTTACCTTTGATGTATTTTCCATTAGAATTTGCAATTACATATCCAAATAGAATAAATAGTGGATTACCTCAACTGAATTTAAATAGTTTAAAACGTTTGACATTTGAAGAAATGGATTTAGATAAATTCCCGGGTTTTAATATTGTACTGGACTATGCGAAAAAGGGTGGAAATTTTCTGCCAGTTATAGTTGCATTAGACGAGGTTCTTGTGGAAAGCTTTTTAAATAACCGGATTAAATATACTGAAATTTATACTCATCTTGAAAAAATACTTGAAAAATTTACATTCAAACGGATAACTTCTATCGATGAAGTTGGGGAATTTTATAATTTAGGTATAATTACTGCAAATGAGTTTTTAAGGAGAAATTTATGAATATTTTTACGATTATTTATGGAATTTTAGCTATTATGATCCTTGCAATGTTCCATGAGTTAGGGCATTTCTTTGCAGCTAAGCTATCTGGAATAGGTGTTGAAGAATTGAGCATAGGTTTTGGTCCAACTATATATCAGAAGGAAGCTGGAGGGACTGTTTATAAAATTGGAGCCCTTCCAATCCTTGGATATGCAAAAATAAAAGGAATGGAAGGAAATTTTGATGCTCCTGATGGATATTTCAAGAAAGGTCTTTGGAGTAGGTTTTTTACTATTTTTTCTGGACCTTTGATGAATTTTATTATTGCAATTCTTATGTTTACATTTGTGTTTTCTTTCTTTGGAAATCCTTTTCTTCAAACCACTACCCTCTCCAGTTTTATGAAGGATAGTCCTGCAATATCCGCTGGTTTTAAGATCGGTGATAAGGTAATAGAAATAGATGGGGAAAAAATTACTAAGTGGGACGATATAACCGAGGCTATTCGTAGTAGTGAGGGCAAAACTCTAAACGTGATAGTTGAAAGAGACGAATTCAACAAACTTTCCAACATGTTGAGTAATCCAAGCACGAGCGACAATTTCACTATTATTTTGAATTCCGACAACCCGTATATGACTGTTAATGGCTTGAAACAGGAAATAGATCCAGGAAGAGGAACAAAACCAGTCATAAAGAACAACATAACTTTAGCCCCAATTAGGGCAATTGTTGAGGCGCTTGGTGGCTCTATCGATTGGAACGATACTGAAAAAATGGTTGCCGTAACGCTTAAAGATACAACTCTTAGACTCTGGATTAATAAACCTCAGGCACAAGTGGATGCACCTCTTCTTATTCTTAAGTGGATTGACGAATCAAACCATAAGATTATTCCTGAAATCATTAACGACAGGACTATGGTACCAGTAAGGTTTATTGCAGAGAATCTTGGATGCAATATTGGTTGGAACGGGCAAGTTTCTCTTAATGTTACTCCCGAGAAAGATAAAATTTCTGGAAACTGGATGATAGGTGCTTATTCCGCAAATGTAAAAGAATCTTTTTTCATGTCTTTTTGGGAAGGGATAAAGTGGACTGGTAATCTTCTTTATAGAATGTTTATACTTATACCCATGTTGTTTACGAAACAAGGATTGGGTTCTTTGGTAGGTCCAATTGGTATAGTTGCCATGACAAGTCAGGCAGCGAGTGGCGGATTTGCAAATTTTGTGTGGTTTATGGCTTTTATAAGCATTGCTTTAGGATTTACAAACTTACTACCCCTTCCTGCTTTAGATGGTAGCTGGATAGTTCTTGTTATATGGGAGGCAATAACAAGAAAGCCAGTCCCTCCAAAAAAACAAGCATCGTTTCAAGGCATTGGTTTTGTCGTTATTCTTGGCCTTATGGTGCTTGTAAGTCTCAGGGATATAATGAGGTTAATAGGAAAATGAGAAGACAATCCAAAGTTGTTAAAATTGGTAATTTGGCTATAGGTGGCCAGAATCTAATTAGAGTTCAATCAATGACAAAGACTGATACAAGAGACGTTGAAGCAACTATTTCTCAAATCCTTTCTTTAGAAGAAAAAGGTTGTGAAATTGTTAGAGTTGCAGTTCCTGATGAGGAAGCAGCAATTGCAATTCCTCACATTAAAAGAAACATTCATATCCCTCTTGTTGCTGATATTCACTTTGACCCGAGACTTGCAGTGCTTGCAATAGATAATGGGGCAGACAAAATAAGGCTTAACCCGTCAAATATCAAGGATTTAGCATGGGTAAGAGAAATCTCTTTGAGAGCAAAAGACAAAGGTATCCCGATAAGAGTAGGTGCTAATCTCGGCTCTTTTAGAGAACGCCCTGCTAATGTGGTTGAAGCATTGGTGCAAAGTGTTTTGAAGGAGATAGAGATATTGGAAGGCGTTAATTTTGAAGATATAGTGGTTTCTATTAAAGCTTCGGACGTAATGACCACAATAAAAGCAAATGAAATAATTGCAAAAAAGGTGAACTTTCCAATTCATCTGGGAATAACCGAAGCAGGTTTGCTTGAGACTTCGCTTGTTAAAAACAGTGCAGGCATTGGTTATTTGCTTATGAATGGAATTGGTGACACTATAAGATTTTCAATTACAGATAAACCTGAAAAAGAAGTAAAAGCCGGTTTTGATCTTTTACGAAGTTTGCATTTGAGAGACTATGGATTAGAAATTATCTCCTGTCCAATGTGTGGAAGGGCAGAAATAGGCGTTCAAAGCATTGCAAAAAAATTAGAAAGACGTTTTAGCAATGTAAAAGTTCCCCTGAAGGTGGCAGTAATGGGCTGTGCAGTAAATGGGCCCGGAGAAGCAATGGATGCAGATATTGGAATAGCTGGCGGGAAGAAAAGTGGAGTTATTTTTAGGAATGGGAAAATTATAAAAACTGAAAATGAAATTAAGCTTTATAGAACTTTTGTGAAAGAGCTGAAAAACCTTATCGAAGAAAGACAGAAGCCTTCTTAGATATTTCTTATTTTTTTTGATAGAAATTTATAGTTTTGATTAAATATAATACCTTTCTTTCTCAGGAAATCTATAAAAAGTTCCTCAATAAATACTCTTTCTGAACTTTTTATTACTGCTTGTTCATGTGCTTCTTTAAGAGCAACGGGATAACCTCCACCTTTTTTAGACTGACTTAAAATAAGCGCACATGTTATTTCAAGCAAATCATTATCAAAAGCAATGAATTCAGGTATTTCTATTCTAACTACTTCGCTTCCTACGTTTAGAAAGAAGAAGTATATGGGAGCTTTGTGAAGATTTAAAATTGGGGCATTACTTCTAAAAACAGCCGATCTTCCTCCCTTTCGGAGTATGATTTTGAATATATCTGCATCTTTTATAATTGACAATAACTTTTTATCAAAACCTTCGCCTTTCATTTCGAGGAATATCCTTATCATTTCCATTACATCTCTTGAATGAGTGCCGCTTATATATCCTGCAAGAGGCTCTTTCAACTGCTCTGCTATCAGGATCATTCTTTGAAAATTCTTAACGAAATTGTTTTTATAAGTTTCACTTGTTTCTTTAATTTCCCATTGTATTAAAGTGCCATCGAACAATGCCAGAACAGGTACTTCAACAGTATAAAAATCTTTTAATAGTTCTTCTAATTTTTTGCTTTCTTCAAGCAGCATTTTTGAAGAAAGAAGTTCTCCTCGAACAAGGAAACTTTTATTTCCTACCTTCTCGTATAATTCATTCTCTTCAAAGTATATTTTTGCATTGGAATCTGCAAAGAAGAAGTGATCTTTTCCGTATTTTAAAGCTATAAAACCTATATTAATAATATAATACGGGAAGAAGAAATCTTCATTTATAGGAACCTCGGAACCGTCTGCTGCAATTGCAGTATAATCTGATATTTCTTTTTCAACTTTGATTGCTCTTCCTGGTATTTCAATGGGTGTTCCAAATAGAGACAGGGTTTCTTTGTACGTTACATTTTTAAAATCTTCTGGTTTAATTTCTTTTAGTTTTTTTATTACAAAATCTATAGCACTTATTTTTTTGAGATTTTCAGAATATTTTTCTTCAACAATTTTTTCAACCTGTGGTATGATTTTATCAATTTTAAGCATGGGAAATTATACTGTATATTCGGAAAAAAATTAAAAATAGTATAATATCTTTCATATGATTGATTTAATAATTCTTTTATCCGCTATTTTATTGCTTGGTGTACTTATTATTTTAAAGCTGAATCTTGGCCTTTCAATTTTTATTTCTGCAATTTTTCTTGGTATTCTCAGGGGGTTTAATTTTTTAGATCTTCTAAAAAATTTATGGATTACGCTTTCCGCATCAGATACTCTGGAAGTTCTAATTATTGTTGTTTTTATTACTATTTTTGTAAGTATTCTTGCAACTTTCGGATTTTTAGAAGAAATAGTCAAGAGTTTTTCAAAGATTTTTTCGCCTAAAATTTTTATTCCTGCTTTTGCCTTCATAATAGGTGCTCTTCCTATGCCTGGTGGTGCTCTTGTATCTGCTCCACTTGTTGAAGAAGGAGCAAAAAGTTCTGTTATATCAAGTGGCGAAAAAACAGTTATTAACTATTGGTTCAGGCATATTTGGGAGCCTGTTTCGCCTATCTATCCTGAAATGCCAATGAATGCTGCAATACTTGGAGCATCCATTCCTTTTATTGTGAGTGTTCAATGGCCAGTTTCTTTTGCTATGATAGTTTCAGGAATAATTTTTCTCTTACCACTTATAAGGGTGAATGGAGACCCAAAATTGGAAAAAAGCTTTAAATTTTATTTAGAAGCACTGCAAAGTGTTCTTCCGCTTGTTCTTGTAATTTTGCTAATACTTGTTTTGAAATTATCGATTATTTTGTCGATAGCGGCTGGTATATTATATGTAATATTCGTGAAGAGGGTTTCTTTCCAGAAAGCCATTAAATCAATTGACTTAAAATCTCTTTTTAAGATTCTGTTTTTGATGTTCTCGATTTTTTATTTAAAGTATACAGTAATCGATAGTAATGTAATAACCGGTGTATACAAAGTCCTTGAGATTTATAATGTTCCCAATTTCATTATTCTATTTTTTCTTCCTTTTATTGTAGGTATTATGACAGGAGCTTCTACTGCAACTTTTGGTGTATCATATCCCTTGCTTCTCCCTATAATAAGGTCAGTGAATATTATCCCCTTAAATCTTTTTATTGCCTTTGTTGGCGGATGGCTTGGAATAATGTTAACTCCCACACATTTATGTTTATCGTTAAGCATTGAATATTTTTCAGCAAAATTTAAAGAAACCTATATAATTCTTATTAAAAATCTTGCTTTTGTTTTCCTTCTTTCTGTATTATGGATGCTCGTGCTAAAATTTTCAAGGTAGTCTGTTTGTGCTATTGATTTTTCAATGAATTTTGTTATTATAACTCTGTTGGAGAGGTGACCGAGTGGTTTAAGGTGCACGCCTGGAAAGCGTGTGCGGGTTAACCGCCTGCCGTGGGTTCAAATCCCACTCTCTCCGCCAGTTATTTAGAGGGAGAAAATGAATAAACTTTCTTTTTATCTTTCAAGAAATTTTACTTTTGACGCAGCACATAGAATTATTGATTATTCTGGTAAGTGTGAGAATCTTCATGGACATACCTATAAACTCACAGTTACCATAACGGGTAAGCTTAAAAGTGATGGGTTGGTTCTTGATTTTGCGATCTTAAAACAAATTGTTGAGGAAAATGTTTTAGAGAGACTTGATCACAAATATTTAAATGATGTTTTTGAAAACCCTACAACTGAGATAATTGCCCACTGGATTTTTGAAAAACTTCAGAAGCCTTTCGAGGAGGTCAATTGTTCAATTTATGAAGTTGATTTAACCGAAGGTGTAAATAATAAGGTTTCTATAAAAAATGAGAGACGTTCAGAATGATTTAGACTTAAGAAATATTGCGCTTAATAAGGTTGGAGTAAGCGGGATTGTTTATCCTATTAGAGTGATGGATAAAAATAATGGATTTCAACATACTGTATCCAAAATAAATATGTTCGTAGATTTGCCTCAGGAGTTCAGGGGGACCCATATGAGCAGATTTGTTGAGGTGTTGAACAAACATCGTACCAATATGAGTCTTGCGACTCTTGAAAACATTCTTGATGATATTAAAATTGCTTTAAAAGCTAAGACGGCACATATTGAAGTAAGGTTCCCTTATTTTATGATTAAAAAAGCACCAATTTCTAGGATAGAAAGTTTTATGAATTATGAATGCGCTTTTATTGCTTCTAAAGGGAAAAATTTTGATTTTGTCCTTGAAGTAAATACTCCAGTTCACAGCTTGTGCCCCTGTTCGAAGGAGATAAGTAATTTTGGAGCTCACAATCAAAGGGCAAACATAAAGGCACAGGTTCGAATGAAAAAGCTTGTATGGATCGAAGAGATAGTAAATATTTCTGAAAGTTCTGCAAGCGCTCCTCTCTATTCGCTTCTAAAAAGAGAAGATGAAAAATATGTTACTGAACATGCTTTTCAAAATCCAAAGTTTGTGGAGGATATGGTGAGGGGCGTTTCAATTTTGCTTGATAAAGATGAGAGGATAACTTATTATGCAATTGAAGCTATTAGCTTTGAAAGCATCCATAATCATAATGCTTATGGGTTTTATAGTAGGGACAAAAGAGTTTAAAAGCTTATATATTTGGGCTTTATCAGGAAGAACTTTTTAAATGTCCAAATCTTTTAAAAAGTATCAGTATAAATCCAGGGAAACATGAAATTACAAACCAGGTAATCGCATAATCATAAAAGAAATTCTCTGGGAACATTCTTATAAGCATATCGTTTTCAGGAAGCAGCCAGTATTGATTTCTAAAAAAAATCTTATGAAAAATGTAGAAACTCCTATCAAAATTAAAATATAGAATGGTTCCAATAATTGATAGAGCAACGAAAGATAAAATTAAAGCATTTGACACAATTTTGAATTTAATTTTTTTAAATAAAGCGAACAAAGTAACTAATGAAATAATTAATAGAATAAAGACAAACCTAATTATTCTCTTAACATCTATCATATGAAGAGTCTCTTCTTCTGTAAAGAAATCATTTATATTGTGGCCATTTTCGTCTTTTATTACCACATTACCTTGGTTATTGAAGAAATATTTTATAATTTGATCTGCATAAAATAAATATTCATTTTTCGTCATTTTAGAGCTCTTTTGAATGCTTTGTTTATAGAATTCCTGTGTCAAGAATATATTATTCATAAGCAAAAACAACGGCGAGAAAATTACTATAATAATTAATGTAATTGAAATAAGGAAGTTTAAGCCTTTCAAGATAGAATCTCCCCCAGCAGAATTTTTGCTCCACTTTTGCTTAGCGGATTATTTTCGTTTCCACATTTTGGTGAGAATATACATGATGGGCAGCCATCTTTACAGTTGCATTCTGAAACAGTTTTGTATGCAAGTTTTAAAAGCTCATCGATTCTTTCAAAACCCTTTTCGCTTAATCCAATGCCTCCTTCGACTCCGTCGTAAACAAAAATTGTAGCTTTTTGGGTATCAGGATGCATTGGGTGTGATACTCCCCCAACATCATTTCTATCACATAACACTACAAGAGGCATCATACCTACAAGCAAGTGCTCAACAGCGTGAATTGTTCCTGGCAAATCTTCATGCAAATTTGCGATTTTTTTGCACATTGCTTCATCTATTGTAAACCAGAATGCTTTTGTTATAAATTCTATATCAGGTAGGTCCAGTTCTTCAACTCCCATTCTTCTATCACTCTCAAACTGTTTTTTTACAAAACCCCTTACCTTTTCATTTACGAGAACATCTCCGAAAAATATGTTGATTTTGTTAATTTTTTTTTCTTTAATTATTTTTTTTATCCAAATTGTTTCAATTGCAAGCGAATCAGTATAATAATTAACTTCTTTTTTCTCAAGAATGGCGAAATTGTCTTGAAGATTAAGTTCTTTTACTAAATATGTATCTGCAAGGTGTAGATAAACGGCGCCTTTAAAAGTTTCTTCTATGGCCCTGTCTCTTGAAATTCTTTCTATGACCTGGTTGTTTTCAGAATTGATAAGGCGTATTTGTTCTTGTCCGGCTCCTCTTATATTTATTTCGGCGGCTGGGGAATACCTGTCAGTAAAGAAATATTTACCACCTTTTCTCTCAAGAATGCCGTCCTTGTTAAGTTCCTCTATTATATCCTTTGCGTTCTTTCCAAAGTACTCATTGTCAACTTCTGGAGTAATTGGAATTTCATAAGAAGCACATTTTATATGAGGAGTTTCAATGTATTGATTTTCTGGATTAATTGAAATACTCTCAACATTCTTAGTAAAAATGTAATCTGGATCTTTTGCAAAGTATTGATCAATAGGGTTTGAACCTGTTATTAAAATTGAAATGGAGTCTCCTTTTCTTCCCGATCTTCCCGATTGTTGAAAAATGCTTGAGATGCTACCTGGATAACCTACGATAACGGACGCATCAAGATCACCGATATCGATGCCAAGTTCGAGTGCATTTGTTGTTATAACCATTTTTATTTTACCACTTTTGAGTTCGCTTTCTATTTTGTGTCTTGTTTCTTTAGTGTAGCCAGCTCTGTAGGAAGATATAAGCTCTTTTTCATCGGATTCTACTGAATTTATAAGCATTTTTGTTACAAGCTCAACTCCCTGCCTTGATTTAACAAAAGCTATTGTTTTAACATTATTTTTTAAAAGCTTTTTGAGGATCCAAACTGCTTCTTTATATATACTTCTCCTTAGATTTGTTACAGGGTCTATCAAAGGAGGATTTAAGATTATTAATTTTTTATTGAATGGTAAATTTTCGAAGCCTCCTATTAATTTAAATCTTTCGCCGATTAATTTAAATGAAAATTCTTCTGGGTTTTTAAGTGTTGCAGAGGCAAGTATGAATTGTGGATAGCTTCCATAATAATGGGAGATTCTCCTTAATCTTCTCATTATCTCGCTCATATGAGAGCCTAAAACACCACTGTAATAATGAGCTTCATCAATGACCACAAATTTTAAGTTTGAGAAGAAATTACTCCAGTTTATGTGGTTTGGCAATATTCCAATGTGTAAGATATCAGGATTTGCAAGTAATAACCTTGAGTGTCTTCTTAGATATGTCCTTCTGTCCTGAGGAGTGTCGCCATCATAAATGCCTGCATTGATTCCTATTTCCTTTATTATTTCAGTTACTTTTTCAAATTGATCCTGGGTTAAAGCTTTTGTGGGGTAAATATAAAGCGCTGATGATTTTAGGTTTTTTGAAAGATAATTAATTACGGGAATGTTGAATGCAAGAGTTTTTCCAGACGAGGCTGATGTGGTGATTATTATATTTTTACCTTTCTTTATCTCCTGCATTGCCTCAATCTGATTAGGATAAAGCTTATTTATCCCTTTATTTTTTAAATAGTTCTTAATCGAAGGGTGTAAATCTTCTGGTATTGTGGAAAGAGATGGCAGCTCAGTTTTAATCTCAAAGGTTTTAACAAACTGCCCGTGATAATTTCCATCGGTTTGAAGCTCTTTTAATATATAATCTATCACTATTTTTCTTACTCTTCTTGTCTTTTGTTATTTCTTCTTTATTTTCTGCTTCTCTAATTGTTCTTCTGAAAATTTTCCCATTTTTACTCCTTAAATATTTTTTGCAGATTTTAACTTTTTCCATATGGTAACAAAACTATCACATTTTAGACTGGCGCCACCAACAAGTCCTCCGTCAATTTCTTTCATTTTTCCAAGGTCTTCGATATTATCTTCTTTTATACTGCCTCCGTAAAGTATTGTAATATTCTCACCCAGCTTGTCGCCGTACATTTCATTTAAGGTTTCTCTAATAAATTTATGTGCTTCAGAGGCTTGTTCTGGCTTTGCATTTAGCCCTGTGCCAATTGCCCAGACTGGTTCGTATGCAATTATAATTTTTTCAACGTTTTCTCTACTCATATTTTTCAAGCCCTCTAATATCTGTTGTTTAATTACGTTTTCTGTCTGGCCTGCCTGTCTGTCTTCTATTTTTTCTCCAACGCAGAATATTGGCCTAATCTCATTCTCAATCGCTGAAATAAGTTTCTTATTTATCAACTCGTTCGCTTCGCCAAAAATATTTCTTCTTTCTGAATGCCCTATTATCACATATTTTGCTCCAGCATCTTTTAACATAATCGGGGATATCTCCCCTGTAAATGCTCCTTGTGTCTCGTAGAAAAAGTTTTGAGCGCCTAATTCCAATTCGCTATTGCTTAAAACTTCATTGATGTTGCTTAAAGCAGTAAATGGTGGGCAAATAATTATCTTTGGTCTTCCATTAATTTTTTCTTTCAAGCATTCTGCAAGCTCGATGCCTTCGTCAATTGTTTTGTACATCTTCCAATTTGCTACAAGAATTTTTTCTCTCAAATTTATCCCCTCCCTATTTTTTATTTTCTAAATCTTCTCTTGTAAATGCCATTGGAAGAAGTCTATCGATCGTTGTTTCAATAACTTTACCTTCTAGATTAGCAGCATAAATTTTTAGGTTTTCAGAGAATTCCTTAAGGACTTGCCTGCATATACCGCAAGGCATAGTAGGTTCTTCCGCACAGGTAACTACTGCAATTTCCACTATTTCAGTTTCGCCTTCGCTTATAGCCTTAAAGAGTGCAACTCTTTCAGCACAAACACTTGCACCATAACTTGCATTTTCTATATTTGCTCCAGTAAAAACTTTACCACTTTTGGTCAGTACAGCGGAGCCCACCTTAAAGTTAGAATAGGGGGCATAGGCTTTTTCTCTTGCTTTTGTAGCTTCTTCAATGAGTTCTTTTTTCATTTTTTTCCTCCCCTGATTTGACAATTACTTTTACCTGAACTATACGTCTATTCCTTATTTTGCTGATTATAAATTTAAATTTATTTATGCTTATTTCTTCGCCTGGATTTGGTAGCCTACCGAGTTTTTCGAGTATTATTCCACCTATTGTAGTTGCTTCTTCGTCTGAGAAATTGGCATTGAAATGCTCATTAAAATCTTCTACTTCTAAAGTACCTGAAATTAAATATGCGTTTTCTCCGATTTTTTGTGATGTTTTCTCTTCCACTTCATATTCATCTTGAATTTCCCCTACAATTTCTTCAAGTATATCTTCAATGGTTATAAGTCCAGATAAGCCGCCGTACTCATCAAAAACCATTGCAATTTGAATTTTGTTTTTCTGCATTTCATTGAATAATTCATCAACCCCTTTCGTTTCGGGTACAAAATATGCATTTCTTAAAATACTTTGTAGGTCTGTAGTCTTTTCAGTTTTCGCTGAAAATATTTTAAACAGGTCTTTTATATAAAGAATTCCAATGATGTTATCGATATTATTTTCATAAATTGGAATTCTCGAATGATTACTGTTCATTATGCACTTTAACACATCATCGAGAGTTGATTCAACCGATAGTGATATTATATCGACTCTTGGCGTCATTACCTCTCTAACTAAGGTATCTCCAAATTCAAATATGCTGAAAATCATTTTTTGTTCTGTTTTCTCTATTATCCCCTCTTCTTTTCCAATTTCAAGCATAGAAAGCATTTCCTCTTGAGTGTCGAAAATTCTTTTACCCCTCTTTTTTATATGGAAAAGTTTAAGAAAACCATTTGTAATATGCGAAAGAGCTAATGCTAACGGATAAAACAAAAACCAGAAAAGCATAAAGGGATAGTAGAGTTTCATTGAGGATTTCTCAGACAAGTATGCACCAATACTCTTAGGAACAGTCTCACCAAAAAGAACAATAACCAGTGTTGCTATTATTGTTGCAACAATCACGGCTAATGATTGGGAAATATTTTTACTTTCTGCTATTTTTATTGCAAGGTAAGTAACTATTGCCGAGAAAAGGATGTTTACGAAATTGTTTCCGAGCACGATTGTGCTTATTACACTGTCTGTCCTTTTTTTGAGACTAAGTATTTTTTTTGCCAGATTGGATTTTTTTGATAGCGATTCAAGTTTGATGTAAGAAGCATTGAATATAGCCGATTCAAAAGCTGAAAAAATTGCGGAAAGTACTAATAGAACAACGAGAAGTGGGATTAAAAAAGAAAGATTGGTTAGACTCATTTATTTTAGAACCTCTTTTGTAATAAAACTTTTGACTTTTAAACTTTTAAATGTTTTTTCTTCAAGGCTTTCCATTTTAGCTCTATCTTTTTCTATATCGTGGTTGTACCCTAAAATGTGCAGGAGGCCATGAATAATTAGAAACTCTATATAATCGGGAAAGTTATTTAGGTTCTTTTTTGCTTCTTTCTCTGCAATAAGGGGGCATAGTATAATCTCCCCCTCAATAGAATCTGACGGACTTTTATTTTTGCTGAGATTAAAAGATATAACATTGGTAGCTTTATCAACATTTCTGAATTTTTTATTAATTTTTGTGATAGTTTTCGTGCCTATAAAGGCAATGCTTAATTCAACATTTTTGTTTATCTTTAGGAATTTTGTAAGACCTTCTATAAATCCTTCAAGGTTTTTTTTTACTATCGTATATCTTTTTGTTTCATTAACAATACTAACCTTTATTTTCTTTTCCATCAGGATACTTTTCCCTCTTATGATATAGTGATATCAAATTTTTAACGAAAGACTCCTTAATTATTTTCAATTCAGAAAATGTTATTTCTGATTGGTCTAATTGCCCATCAGTTACTCTATCCTGAATTATACTGTTTGCTAAATCCTCAATTTTTCCATAATCCACTTCTTCTATGCTATGCGATGCAGCTTCAATTGCATCTGCGAGCATTAAAATGGCAGTTTCTTTGCTTTCTGGAAGAGGACCGGGATAACGAAAATCCTCTTTGCTTAAATTTGGGTCATGTTCTTTAGCTTTATGGTAGAAATAAGAGACGACTGTTCTTCCATGGTGAGTTGCAATAAATTTGATAATCTCATCTGGCAATTTGTACTGCCTCGCCAGCTGCACTCCATCTTTTATGTGGTTTATTATTACTGTTTTGCTTAAATTCGGAGATAGGTTATTGTGAATATTCGGGATCATTTGCTGATTTTCTGTGAAATAATAGGGGTGTATCATTTTCCCTATGTCGTGGTAGTAAGCACCTACCTTGGTAAGCAGCTCATTAGCTCCTATTGCTTCAGCTGCATTACTTGCCATGTTTGCAACCATCATGCTGTGTTGGTAGGTACCGGAAGCTTTAAGTAACAATTCTTTAAGAAGTGGATTTTTAGTGTCACTTAGCTCAAGCAGCCTTATATCTGTTACTTCATTAAATACATGCTCTAAAATGTATACAAAACCTATTGCAATTATTGTTGAGATAAAGAAATTGGTGAAGCTAAAAATTGAATTTAAAAGTGCCAGGCTTAGAGCTTCTTTAGCGGAAAGGTTTGAAAGCAGTGTAGCAATTGAAAAAATACCTCCCCCTATGATTCCAGCGTAAATGAAGGTTGAAATTCTGGATGTTTTCCTTAGAGCAATCAGGTAAATTACTATGCTTAAAAGTAATGTTAATATTAAGGTAGGCGAAATATTTATTGGAATAGAAACAATCAAAAGGAAGGCAATAGAAAGTGTTAGAGTGGTGGGGAAGTCAGTGAATTCGAACAGAATCATCGCAAATAGAGGAATTGGTATAATGTAGTAAGAGATCCCTTTTATAGAGGACGCTAAAAGATATGTAATTGCAAAGGTGATTAAAAATTCAGCAGTTTTCTTTATTAGATTTTTGTCATTAACAACTTTGGATTTTATGATAGAAAGGTAAGATACCCCAATAGAAATAAAGATCAGGAAAATAATATTTAGAATAGATTTCCATGCATCCCTGCTTCTTACCAACCCAAGAGCTTGTAAAATTTCAATGTTGTCCTGGGTAATTTTATCTCCCTTGTTAACAACTATGCTTCCTTCTTGAATAGTAATCTTCACAGAGGGGACTGATTTCATTATTTCCTCTTTTGCATTTTCAGTGGCAGCACTATCGTAGATCAAATTTGGTTGGAGGAACTTTTCAAGTACATAAATCAAAAAACTTTTTTCCTGGTCGTTAAAATTAGAATTCTTTATATCATCGCTCCCAATTTTAATTGCTTGAGATAGTTCGTCGCTTCTTACCCCGGTTATCATTAGTTTATAAGTTGAAGCATTGATGTAAGCTTTTAATTTATTAAGATTCTCGACATTTTCCTTTAATATCAGGGTTGTATATTGCGAATTGTTGCCAAGTATATTATCAAGCATTGATTTTTTTTCATCCTCTTTAGCATTAAGCGAGACAACGTTGATTAAGTCAGAAAAAAATTTATCAATATTATTTGATACTACCTGCTGTTTTTTAGTATCAAATCTGTACACTGGCGAGACTGATTCGGCTATTTTTTCTCTCAGTTCGTTTGTCTTGTTTGTATCTACAAACGATACAGTTCTTTTAGCTATTATATTTTCCTGAGAAATACTTCCAACCTGTAAATCAGTGACTCTTGGGAAGAAATCGTAGAAAGCAAAGCTAAAAGCTGTTGCAAAAATTAAGATATAAAGGATCAGAACAAAGAATGATTTCCTTGTAAAAAACTTGCGACTTTTTGTCTTAAAATTTGTGATGAAAAGCCTATCTTTATATGTTCTAAGATTTTTCATATAAGTTTAATCTTCCTTTTTAGGTGCTTGTAAAAAACAATTTATAAAGCAAACCACATCTCTACTTAAATAAATATTATCTTTTCCATTAACTAAAGCCTTAAATCCTTTAAATGCCTTTATAGTTTCTATGTCTTATCTCCTTTGCTATAATAATAGCATATTTAAGCTGTTTTACAAATAATGCCTTAATTCAGAAGCATTTTATAAGTTCTTTTAAATACCATTATAAGGGTTTAACTTTTATAAAACTAATTATAGAGATTTTAAAGTATAAAAAAAGTCTTCAATGCCTCAAGTCGTTTTTTTAAATCTCTAAATTTTCGTTATTTTACTTTTTTATTCAAAAAATCTCAAAGTTACTCTTTTCTTCATTTTGTGCCTCCTTATTTTTTATATAATTCAGACTGTCCAAATTCTCAAAAAGCTCCAAAAATGAATTATTTTGGAAATTAAAAGAGTAATACATCAATAAGGAAATTCTGTAAGTATGTTGTTTTGATCGGTAAATAAATTATTTTTAAATCAGAATTTTGCTTTTCGACACACTTTCAAGAAACTGCTGTTCTAAACTTCTATTTTCTTTCGTAGTCGACGGCAATGCCGTCACATTAAACAAGCAAACTCTTTTAGTTAGAATTCCACCTCCTCCCTCTTGCCTGAAAGATAAAAACCTTTTTAGGGTGTCTCTCGTTAAACTTTATAATTTCGTAACTTTGATATTCTCTAAGTTTTGGATTATTTTTGGAAAAAGTGAGAGGGGTTGGACTCTCCGTCTGACCTAGAATCAAAACGCCTGTTTATAAAAGAAATTGTATAAAAGATTTATAATAATGTAAGTGTTTTACAAAATAAAAGGAGGTTATATGAATGATGAGTCTGAATTAAGAATTTTCTTGGCTCCTTTAGGCAACAGTGTTAATTATAAAAAATCTTTAGAAAATAGTTTGAAATATGAAGATATCAGCGGGTATCTAACCAAAAGAGATGAAAATAAACTTGAAAAATTTAGCACTCTTTTTGCCTGGTGCAATGCTTTAGGTACAAAAAAGGAATGGGATCAAATAAATACTAATAGCTGGGTGTTATTCTGCAAAGAGAAAAAATATATTTATGCTGGAAGGGTAATTTACAAAACACATAACCCCTTACTTGCTGAAAATATTTGGGTGAAAAATAAGCGTGGTGAAATTTTTGAATATATTTACTTTTTTGAAACAATCTGGCATATAGATATTGAAGTTGACGAAATAAATGATTTGGCTAATTATCAAAAAGGTTTTTCTCCTCAGGGCTTCATGTATTTTAAAGAAGAGGAAGTAGTAGTAAATAATATCCTGGCTAGGTTCGAATCGATAGAGAGTTTTCTTGGTACCCCTAAAAATTTGCAAGAAATGGATAGAGAATTATATACGTGCAAAAAAGTTGGTTTAAGCGAAGATGATGAGGGATTTCCCGAAGGGAAAGAACAGTTAAAAGCGCACCTAATAAGAGAACGAAGCAAAAAACCGGCAGAAGTAGCAAAAAAAAGATTTAAAGAGAAACATGGGAGTTTATACTGTGAAATATGCGGATTTGATTTTTCTAAAAAGTATGGGGAAATTGGAAAAGATTATATAGAGTGTCATTATACAGTACCAGCTTCAGATACGCCGGATGATTATAAAATCAAGCCGAAAGATATTGTATTGGTGTGCTCTAACTGCCATAGAATGTTGCATAGAAGAAGACCCTGGCTCAAGAAAAAGGAGTTAAAAAAATTGTTAAAAACATTAGAGATTGCCTATTTATTTCCCAAAAACTAGTTTACTTATTTTAGGGGTATTTATTTTCTCGCCAATTAGTATTTAGATAAAACTAGAAGGGAGGAAAATATGTTTGGTGATCCGAAAGGTCCAATTGAGCATTTCTCGTGGGGAAAGTTCGTGATTTATGGAAAAGAACACGGCAAAATAAAGATAGATGCTAAAGAGTTCATTGAGAATATGAGGGAATTAGGAGGCTAAAATGAGTCAGTTCGATTCAAATGGAAAAGTGCATATGGTTGATGTGTCAGAAAAGAACGAAACCTTTAGAACCGCAAGAGCACATGCAAGAACACGAAACACCACCCTTGCCTTTAATACCGGCACGCAAGAAAATTTTGAGCCCCGAGGAGAAAAAATAGGTTTTAAAATGAGTGAATGGTTGGCAATTTTTTTGCGATAGATTTCTTGCTTAATCCTTTATATTCGCGTTCCTTATCAGCGAATTAAATATTATCCAGAGTTTCATATCTATGTAACGCGTATATTCTATTGCAAATTAATTTTTATAGTGTAAACTACATTATCCGTAAGAAATTCGGAAATTTAGTTGTTGGAGGTTGTTTAATTTGGAAAGATTAACAGGTAAAGTAAAGTGGTTTAACTCTCAGAAGGGTTATGGCTTCATTGTCCCAGACAATGGATCGAAGGATCTCTTCGTGCACTTTTCTTCAATCAAATCAGAGGGCTATAAGTCCTTGAGAGAAGAACAAAAAGTAGAATTTGAAATCGAACAAGACGAGAAAGGCGAGAAAGCGATTAACGTTACAGTTATAGAATAATTAATTTGTTTTGTAACTCGAGCAATCCCCGGTTAATCACAGGAATTTTTAATTTTTTATGAACAAGTTACGATAGATAAGAGATATACTATCCCTGGGTTTTTAGTAGAATCATAAAAGACGATGATTAAAAGGAGTAAGGTTTTTGGTGAGGCAATTCGAGAGCTACTCTGAAAGAGGAAGTTACAGTCACCCAATTTAGGGAACACTACAGTTTTTATTTTTTTAATTATCTTCCCGCCAATAAAACTTCTTTTATTTTCTCAGTATAGATCATCTCTGTTTGTCGTCTTTTTACATCACTACGAGCCCTCGGCACCATTAATAAAGACGACAAAGGTGAGTCTGGTGAATCTTTTATTATCTTACTCTAAAAGTATCTTTTCCATTTCGTCGATAAAGGAGGAAAGCGAGACTCTGGCATCATATATACGAACTCGAGGGAGAGATGCAGTAATCACAGAATTAAAACTGGAATGATGAAATTTTTAACAGAAGGTATTATGAGGAAAAGGTATATGATAATCCTCCGGAGCATGAGCTAAGAATGGAAATATAGGTGGGCGTAATGTTATTTCATTTTAATCTTTTGTCTCATTGTTCGGAGACGCACTTGATTTATATTTTGGTATTATTCTAAACTTTTTTGTGTCAATAAGAAATTCTCCTCCAGTTAAATCCACCCATTTGTTTATATTTTTAATTAAATCAGATATTGCATCACAAAGAAGGGGAATGTATGATTTGTTTATTCTGAAGATATTTAAAACCTTGTCTAAGTTATACTTTGGAATGTTTTCAAAATCTTTTTTGACGATGAAAATGTCCCTGGATTTAAACGAGTTAAGGGTTTCAGGTAGAAATTTTGCTACTTGAAAATCATATACACGAAAAGTTTATTTTTTAGAACCTAATAACTCAGGTAATTTCTTTAACGTCTTCGGTATAGTCCAAGTCTTATGGACAGGTATGGTGGAGATGAGGGGATTTGAACCCCTGGCCTCATGGATGCAAACCACGCGCTCTCCCGCTGAGCTACATCCCCACCTATGGTGGGCCTCTCTGGACTCGAACCAGAGACCTCGTCCTTATCAGGGACGCGCTCTAACCAACTGAGCTAGAAGCCCTTGCACGGTATATTTTATTAAAAGTTGCCTTTTTGTCAAGATGTAATTTGATGTTGTTTTATCTAGGATTTATCTTTATTGAAAGTGCTACAGTTAAAATTTTCTACTATTCCACATCCCACACAGAGTGATGTTCTGCAATCTTCTGTGGTTTCTTCGTTCATGGCTTCATTATATTCTTTGATGAGAAATTGTTTAGATACTCCACATTTGATATGCTCCCAGGGCAAAATCGAATTAGTATCTATTTTATCAGCATAGGAGTCTGGTGAGAGTTTGTTTTCCTTAAAGGCTCCTATCCAATTGTTTAAATTGAATTTCTCGATCCAACCGTCCATTTTGCATCCATTTTTCCATGCACTTTCCAAAACTTTTGATAAACGCCTATCCCCACGACTGAGAATTGTTTCTATATAGTTCATCTCAAAATTGCTGAAGTTGATTTTAAAATTCTTGCCTTTGAGGTTTTTAACTATCATTTTCTTCTTTTTTTGCAAGGAATCTATGTCCTCAAACTTTTCCCATTGGAAGGCTGTGTTTGGTTCTGGCATAAATGGGTTTATGCTGAGATGAATTGAAATTGGTTTTTGAGAGCTTCTGTATTCTTGTGCAACGTTGTAGATCTTTTTTGTTAGGTTCACTAATGAGATTATGTCCTCTTCAGTTTCTGTGGGCAGACCTATGATATAATAAAGTTTCAGCACGTGAAACCCAAGAGTTGAAATTCTTTTTACCGTAGTAAGTATTTGTTCTTCTGTTATTGTTTTGTTGATAACTTTTCTCAGCCTTTCACTGCCCGCTTCGATTGCAAATGTCATTCCTTGTACTCTTTCATCAACAACCATCTGTCCAAGTTCTTCTTTAAAGTTATCAATTCTAAGAGAAGGTAAAGAAACAGAGATGCCATATTTTTTTATAATTCTTTTTGCGAGCAAAATCAAACCATCAAGGTCAGAATAATCACCTGTGCTTAACGAAAGAAATGTTACTTCTTCGTACCCAGTGTTTTTCAGTATATTTTCTAATTCGTATTCTATTTTATTTAATCTCTTTTCTCTCACTGGTCGATAAACGATACCTGCCTGACAGAATCTGCATCCTCTTGTGCATCCCCTGAAAAGCTCTATATAAGCCCTATCCATAACTGTTTTTCCATAAGGTACAACGGGTTTTAATGGAAAGTAAGAATTGTTCAAATCTTGCACAATGTCTTTTACTACGAATTTCTTGTCCTTAAGGGGTGTTACGGATTTTATTTTTCCGTTTTCTTCGTTAAGGACTTCAAAGAATTTCGGGATGTAAATGCCTTGTATTTCTAAGAGAGTTTCAAGGAATTTGTCTTTGTCTATTCTATTCCAATTTTTAAACTTTGATATTATTGCAGGGAATATGTTTTCTCCCTCACCTACCGCAAAAAAGTCCATAAATTTGTATAAAGGCTCAGGGTTATATGAGGATGTGCCTCCCATAAATATTATTGGTGATTTTCTTTGTTCTGCATGGATATCAATCTGCGACAAGTTGAATATATTCAAAATATTTGTGAAATCCATCGGTGTTTGGACGCTAAATGCAACAAGGTCAAATTGGTTTATAGGAGTGTGAGATTCGATTGTAAAAAGAGGGATCTTATTGTTTCTTAAGTAGTTCTCGAGGTCTTCTTCCGGGGCAAATGCCCTTTCAAGCACCACATCTGACATTTCGTTAACAAGATGATAAAGTAATTTAAATCCGAGTGAGGACATGCCTATTTCATAAAGGTCAGGGTAAATAAATGCGACTTTTATCTTCTTGTCGTGTGTTTTGTGAATGCTATTTAGTTCATTGCCAAAATACGAGTACGGTTTTTTGAATTTTAAAAGATATTTGTCTGTCACTCTGCGATTGTCATCTCATCTTTGTATATATTTATGCTTATTGTCATGCCAATTGCTATGAAGTTTGTGATGGCTGAACTGCCACCGAAACTAACAAAAGGAAGAGGGATTCCAGCTACAGGCATCAACCCGATACACATCCCAATATTTACAAGTGTTTGAAAAATGAACATTGCGAAAATACCTGCAGCAAGGTATTTACCAAATTTGTTTTCTGTGTTGTTGTAAGTTCTCACAAAATAGGTAAGAAGTGCAGCAAAAAGTCCCAAAAGTATAATCGAACCTACAAAGCCCCAGATTTCTCCGATTGCCGAGAAAATAAAGTCTGCATATTGCACAGGTACGAATTTTAATTTTGTCATATTACTTTGAGCTATGCCTTTACCAAAAATTTCTCCAGAGCCAGTTGCTATTATTGATTGGATAACATTATAACCGCTCCCCAGCGGATCTTTTTGAGGGTTTAAAAAGGAAAGAGCCCTTTGGTACTGATATGGCTTTAAAAATTTAATTGCAAGAGGAATAGAAGCAGCAATTCCAGATATTGTGATAATGGGGTACTTAATTGGAATAGATATAGACATTATTGTAAGATATATAAATATAAGTACGAGTGATGTACCCATATCTGGTTCTACAAAAATCAAGATAACCATTGGTATTAACGCAATCGTGGCATATAAGAATTTTTTGAAATTGCTAGTATCTTTTGAAAATATGTAGGCAATAGTTATTATAAGTGCGATTTTTGCAAATTCCGAAGGCTGTATGTTGGATATTCCAAACAAATTAATCCATCTTGTAGACTCGTTTTTTGTTACTCCGATAGCAAGCACAAGGATAAGCAATAATGTAGAAATGCCGTATATTACCCAAACGAAATATTTAATTATCCTGAAGTTGAAAAGGGATATAAGATAAGCAATTGTAAATCCGATTAATATATAAACAGACTCCCTTATTATGAAAGAGAAATTGCCCGTGATTGTATAAAGTGCAGAAAAAGAAATAATAGTTAAACCTAATATAGTTATAAAAACAGAAACTGGAAATCTTTTCACCTGGTTTTTCTTTTAACTGAAAGTAACGGGATAATTGCCTCTAAAAGAGTTTTTTTACTTTCTCTTTGTATGTTTATAACAATATCGGCAGTGTTGAAATCGAAATAATTGCTCATAATATCTACTATGTCTTCTTTCATTTGTTCAAATTTAGCAGGGGGGAGAAGAGATCTATCTTGCACGAGTATTAGTTTTAGCCTTTCTTCTGCTATTGCACTTGTCCCTTTGGTAATTCTGAATAAATTCATCACCTTCTCCTGAATAAACTAAAAATTCCTCTTCTTTGGGAATTAAAATTAAGAAATGGAACGTCTTCCCCCTCAATTCTTCGAGATATATTTTCGAATGCCTTGTTTGCAGGGGAGCCATTCGCGTAATTTACGAGCAATTCTCCTTTATTTGTTGATTCAATGACTGACTTATCCTCGGGAATCATTCCTATAAGGTCTAATCCAAGTATATCTACTACGCTGTCAGCATTAAGCATTTTCTTCCTGTTCACGAGATTTATATCGTATCTGTTTACTATAAGTGAAATTGCAAGAATACCTCTATTTTCGAGTATTCCTATCACTCTATCTGCGTCTCTTACGGAGGATACATCAGGTGTTACTACTATTAACGCCTCCTTGGCAGGAGCTGAAGCTGACTCAAAGCCTTTTTCGATACCTGCTGGAGAATCAAGCAATATATAATCAAAGCTATTTTCAATTATAGAGATTATTTCGACAATTTTATCTATGTTTATGTCCTTCTTCGTGTGTATCTGCGATGCTGGGAGCAGGAAAAGACCTGGGAGTGTTTTATCTCTAACGAGTGCCTGATTAATCTTGCATTTTCCATCAGATACATCCATGATATTATAGACAACTCTATTTTCGAGTCCCATAACAACGTCGAGATTTCTTAGTCCTATGTCCATGTCAACAACAACAACTTTGTTACCAAGCTTTGTAAGCAAGGCACCCAGGTTTGCTGTTACAGTTGTTTTTCCTACGCCACCTTTTCCTGCTGTTACAACAATGGTTCTTCCCATTATTCCTTTCTCCTTAAAGATTTTTTCTCTCCTATAACTTTAAAAACAATTTCTCCATTTTCAAGTTCAGCTACTCTTGGCTTTCTATATGACTTGTCGCTTGGTGCTACTTCAAGCATTTTCCTTCCGATACTCATTCTGATTGGTTGAAAACCTAAGGAAATTATTTTTTCTCCAGCGTTTATAATTCCGCGAACAATTCCGAATATGTAAACATTTTTACTGGCATTAACTTCTGCACCCTCATTTATGTCCCCAAGAACTACAACGCTGCCATCAAATTTAATTGATTGGCCTGAACGCATCGTGTGTGTAACAACTGCCATTTTTTCTTCCTGCAGGTTTGAGAGATTCAAAAATTCAGTGCCGTATATTTTTTCTTCACCCTTGATTCTAAAACTTACTCCGTATTTTTGAAATAAAGATCCTAAATTTTTTAATTCTTCTTCTGAAAAGATCCTGTCATTTGTATCTAAAAGTAACGATGCCCCTGAGAAAAATAGCTTCCTCTCTTCGAGTGTTTTGCTTAGAAAATCGACAATTGAAGTAAAGTCTAAGTCTGGGTTTACTAAGAGTATTATTCCTTCTTTTGAACCTTTGAAAACGGCTGCCTTATCCATATTTACCTCCATTTAATTTCTATTCAAAAAAATTTTTTAGCAAGTCTCTCATAAAAGGTGCAAGAGAATGACTTGAAGGAAATTTTGAGTTTTCAAAAAATACCAATCCTAAAATTTCTGGATTTTCTTTTGGTGCAAAAGAAACTAGCCAGTGGTCAACTGAATCCGCTCCAACTTCTGCTGTTCCAGTTTTGGAGCATACACTTATGCCGTTCACTCTTACAATGCTCATATCCGGTTTATTAGACAAGCCCTCCATGCCATTCTTAACTGTATCCAATATTTCCTGTGGAAGGGTTAAATTTAACCTCTCAGTTTTATTATACTCAAAAATGACTTTATTTTGAGGGGATATAACTTTCAAAAGAAAATGTGGTGTAAATTGAATGCCGTTATTTGCAATGGCCTGGTAAAAAGTTATTAATTCAATGGGAGTTACAAGTACATATCCTTGCCCTATAGAAGTATTTGCTGTATCCCCAATATACCAGTTTTCACCTATATTTTCTAACTTCCATGAGGAACTGGGAATAAGACCGCTTATTTCAAAGGGGAGGTCTATACCTGTAGTATCACCGAGTTTAAATAAATTTGCATATTTATCAATCTGATCTATGCCCGTCATAAGGCCGACTCTATAAAAGAAAACATCGCTTGAATTGGCAAGTCCTTCTACAGGGTTTTGATAACCAAAGGCGCTGGGATAAATCCAATCCTTGAATATTCTACCGCCAATGTTTATTGAATTCCCGCAATAAATTGTAGTTTTTGGGTCGATTGTTTTACTTGCAAGGGCTGAAATTAAAGTCATAGGTTTAAAGGTAGAACCAGGTGGGTAATGGCTTTGAATCGCCCTGTTTAAGAATGCGTCTTCATTTAAGATTTGTTCGAAGGCTTTTTGAGAGATGCCATTAACCAATAAATTTGGGTCGAATGTTGGATGAGAAACCATTGCGAGAATCTCGCCTGTTGTAGGATCCATTGCAATTGCTACACCGTTTTTGTCACCTATAATTTTTTCAAGGTCTTTTTGAACGTTTGTATCAATTGTCAAATATATGTCATTTCCCATCACAGGGGATTCTTCATATATTATTTTTTTTTCTCTCCCGAAAACATCCACCAGGGCTTCTTTTTTTCCTTTTTCTCCTCTTAGGTCTCTTTCATATTGCAGTTCAACTCCCTGTTTTCCAATTACGTCGTTTTGATTATAGAATTCGTCGGTATTTAAATCGGTTTCTGTTACCTTGCCCACAAACCCCAAAAAGGCTTCTCCGATTTCACCAAAAGTGTAATGTCTTTTGCTCGAAAGTACTACTTTTACTCCAGGGATCTCGTATGTATGCTCTTCAATTTTAATCATCTCTTCTTTTGAGATGTCTTTTTTTATAATTATATCTGAGTAGTCAGGTAATCCTGATTTATCAATAGTTGTTTGTATATCGGCTGTCTTGATACCTGTAATTGACGAAATAAAATTAAGCTCTCTGTTTTTGTCTTTGATATCTTCTGGTACTACAACAAGGTCATATGAAGGTACATTTTCTGCAAGAACTACTCCGTTCCTATCTAGAATCCTTCCTCTTAATGGTTCTTCTGTAATGATTCTGATGCTTCTATACGTTGATAATTCTCTATAGTAATTCCCTTGAACAATTTGGATAAAAGCAAGTCTTGCAACAAGAACTGATATGGTTATTAGGATTATTGCGTAAAGAAATTTGCTTTTATTGCTCTCTTTCATTTTTTAGAGGTCCTATCGGAATTTTAATAAAATACCAGACAAATGCTAAAGGTATAGTTGTTATAAGATTTCTGATACTTGTGGTAAAATTTTTTCCTAAAAGATAAGCAAAAGCAAAGAAACAGACAAGCACAAGAAATTGCAAGAAAATCGGCTTTATTGCATAAAAAGTTTTAAGCGCATAAACTATAAGGGAAATAAGAAGTACAATTATTAAGAATATGCCCACATAATTATAGAATACTAAATCAATGATAAACCCTGAAAGGAAAGCAAAATAAATAATGTAAGGAAAAACGAGTCTTACTAAAATAAATGAAAGGAACCCAATAGATAAATAAATATGAGTTATACTTGAAGCTGATAAATCCAACAAACATAAGAGGAAAAAAATTACTGAATAGATAATTAATTTCTTATTCATGGTTTGTTATAATAAAAACATTTAAAAGCCTATCGGCTTCAACTGAAAGTTCGAGTGTTATCAATCTTTCGATGCTATTTTTATTTTTAATTTCCCTTACTTTTCCAACAATAATGTTGCCAGGATATATATTACTTAGCCCTGACGTTAAGTATAAGTCTCCTATTTGGATGTCTAAATTTCTTGAAAAACTATCAATTTCAATATCAATACCATTCCCCGATGCAACTTCAATTCCACCTCTTATGATATTTTTAACGCCAACTTTAAAGTCAATGCTTGATGAAAGTAAGACTTTTGAAACATTACTATCTGCTTCTATTACCACCCCAACAAGATCGGCATTTTTTCCATCAAATGAATAGATTACAGGCATATTTTTTTTTATACTGTTAACTTGACCCTTGTCGATGATAATTGTATTTGATAAATTGTTATATCCAATTATCTTAGCAATTTCCAGATTCCACTTAGTTTGTGTTTCTTTTATGGCCAAAGCTCCCTTAAGACTTTGGTTTTCGTAGTATAAGCCTTGCAAAAGCTTGATTCTCTCTTCGAGATAAGATATGTTATCTTTAAGTTTTGCATTTTCGTTCTCCAAAGCTATTTTTTGCTTTGTTATTGCTACCAGATTAGATGTGGCTGCTACAATATTTCTGATACCCGATAAAACATTATTTACAGGCTTTATAAATACGAAATTTCCTATTATTTTAAGTGTAATGCCTCTTCCTGTAAGGCCTGCTAGCAATATTATTGCGGAAATTATAAATAAAATTATTAATATCTTAAGCTGCTTGTTTTCTTTCAACTTTATTGATTAACCATTTCTTTAAAATACTTGAAATTATCCAATACTTTTCCAGCGCCGTTAGCGACTGAAGAAAGAGGATCTTCTGCAACATTTACAAGGAGTCCTGTCCTTTGGGTTATAAATTTGTCAAGATTTCTAAGCAACGCTCCTCCTCCTGAAAGCATTATTCCTTTATCTATTATATCTGCTGATAATTCTGGAGGTGTTATTTCAAGTGTAGATTTGATAGTATCAAGCACTTCTTCAAGAACGGGCTGCAAAGCCTTTCTTATTTCTTCTGAATTTATTATTATTGATTTAGGCAAACCGTCCACAAGGTCGCGTCCTCTTACTTCCATTTTTTCTTCTTTTTCAATTGGGTAGGCAGTTCCTATTTTGATTTTTATTTGCTCAGCTGTAGTCTCGCCAACAAGTAAGCTGTACTGTCTCCGAAGATAGGTTATTATTGCATCTGTCATTTCGTTCCCTGCAATTCTTGTTGATTTAACGACAACAATGCCTTTAAGGGAGATTACTGCTACCTCTGTGGTTCCGCCCCCGATATCTATAATCATTGACCCTATTGCTTCATCAATGGCTAAGCCTGCACCTATTGCAGCCGCTAATGGCTCGTTAATAGTTATAGCTTGTTTGGCTCCAGCATGTATAGCAGCTTCAATTACAGCCTTTTTCTCAACCTGGGTTATTCCGCAAGGTACCCCGATTAATATGAGAGGTCTAAATATACCTCTCTTTCCGCCTGCTTTTGTAATAAAGTAATCAAGCATCAGTTGAGTAGTATCAAAATCGGCGATAACCCCGTCTCTTATTGGCCTTGAGATATTAATTTCAAATGGGGCTCTTCCAGACATTACTTTTGCTTCGTTTCCTACTGCAACTATTTTCTTTTGCGAGTTTACTGCTATGATTGTAGGTTCCCGAAGGACAATTCCTTTCCCTTTCATGAAAACAACAGTATTGGCTGTTCCCAAATCAATCGCAAGTTCTTTTGTAAATAAGCTCATATAGCACCTCTCATATTTTTTTGTACTCTATTGATTTTATATAATCCTTCTCTTATTGCAAAAACTGGGGTCCCCAGTACATTGTCCAGAGGACCATCAACGCTTTTTATAAAGCTTGAACCAATGCCTTGTGCAGCATATCCGCCTGCTTTATCAAGGCCTTCATTTGAGGAAATATAGTCTTCAATTTCAACATTTAAAATTTCCCTAAAAGCCACATAAGTTACAACATAGTCAATTAAAAATACTTCTTTATATAAAATTGCAATGCCACTAGCAACTCTATGCGTTTTACCTGAAAGCTTTTTCAAAATGATTTTGTGATGTTTTTTATTCTCAGGTTTTCCAATTATCTCTCCGTCGATCTCCACTATTGTATCCAATCCTATAATAATGCTATTATAATAATCTTTTTGTAGAGATTTAGCTTTCCCGTATGCGTTTAAAACAGCTGTTTGTACAGGATTGCCATCGTGTGAGATTTCTTTGAATAGCGGGTGGAGATAATCAAAATCAAAATTCCATTTGTTTAACATTTCGATTCTTCTTGGTGAGGTTGAAGCGAGTATCAGTTTCATATTATCATAAAGAGGTATAAAAATAAGATAACGCCGATTATTGTTCCAACATTTAGGTAAAGTTGTATTCCAAAAGTAATATCAACGAACACTAATTTTAATGTAAAAGGAGTAAATCCAAACATTAAGTTGTAGTTTATTGCTGGGAAAATTTTGCCAAGCACAAAACCTAAAATAGTGCCAAGAATAGCACCAATAAAAATATAAATTATCATTGCAAGAATTCTTTCGCGTTTCATATTGTCTTCTGTATAGTTTTCATTTTATTATATATTAATTGAGATAATATTCCAATTACCCAACCACTTAATCCTCCGAAAAAAAGAAGCAAAGGTAAATAATACCAAAATGCGTTATTTCTGGTTATTGCGATTATAACAAGAAATTGAGCCAGATTATTAGATATGCCTCCAATTATGCTTATACCAACTATACTAAAATTATTCTTGAGAAATTTGAATATAGCTGCCATAACAGCTGCAGCAAAAATACCTCCAGCGAAGCTTGTCCAGAATTGTATCGGATTTAAAGCCCCTTTTATAACTGAACCAAGAGTAGTTCTAAAAAACGCTATTGTTATTGCTTCTAATGGTCCAAACATAAGTAATCCAAGTACTGAGACAATATTGGCAAAACCAATTCTTATTCCTGGTATAAATGAAAATATTGGTGGTTCTAAAAAATTCAAAACTATGCCCAATGCAATCAGGGCTGATATGTATGTTAATTTTTTGAGATTAGTAGGTTGTTGAGTCAACAACGTTGTTTCCTCCTGTAATTGTTATCGATATCCTGTTTGGCAGACAAATTATACTTTCTCCTTGTTTAGAGATCCAACCTTGTTTTGTACACAATTTATCAGGACATGTTGATTCAATAACTTTTACTTCTTGGCTCTGTATGATGCATGTTAGTTCGCCTTCTTTACTTTTAATCAAGTATTCTCCATTATCTTTTAGGGGGATGTCTTTAACTATTGATCCATCGCTTCTAATTATTACGCTCTGAGCCTTGCTTTTTGAAAATACATACCTTTCAAAAATAAAAAAGGCAACAAAAAGTACAAGCAGAAAAACGATTATTTTATCCCCCTTTTTCAATGTTGACCTCATTTTTTATGCCATCTGTGAAGAAAGGGTTTAAATTTTTGTCAAAGCCGATTATTTCTACCCCCGATTTATTTGCAAGTTCAAGGGACTTTTCTTTGCCGAGAACGAAAAACGCAGTTGAAAAGGCATCTCCTAAATATCCCTTGTCTGAAACAACGGTAACAGAAACTATCTTATCAGATGGAAGTCCAGTTGATGGATCGATTATATGACAGTATCTTTTTCCATTTTCTATAAAGTATTTTTCATAATCTCCAGAGGTAGAAATAAACTTTGATCTATTAATTGTTATTTTCCCAACGATTCCGTCTCCTCTTGGATTTTTTATTCCAATCAGCCAATTGCCCTTATTGGAAATACCGTATGTTAAAATATTTCCTCCCATATTTATAATGGCACTTTTTAAGTTATATTTTGGCAAAATTTCTTTTATTTTGTCAAGAGTATAACCTTTAGCAATGCCTCCCAAATCGATAGCTTCACCTGTTTTTCTTAGCATCACTTTATTTCCTTCAATAATCAGGTCATTTATGTTTACAAGATTGATTGTCTGTTTTATTTCACTTTCAAGGGGGACTTTATGTTCATTTCCTTTGAAACCCCAGAGCTTTGATAGAGGAGCTACTGAAATGTTAAAAGCACCATCGGTTTCTTTGTAACATTCGAGGGCTTGTGAAATTATCTCAATTGTTACATTATCTACTTCAACTGCATTTTTACCGGCGTTGTCATTAATCTTAGACACGTCTGATTGTGGAGAGAAATCATCAAACTTCTGATTCAAGAAATTTATTTCTTGTGTAACTGCATCAGTTGCGTCTTTTTTATCTTTCCCCGATATGTTTATCTGAATTACCGTATTCATACTATAAATTTCAGTCGTAAGATATTCAGAATCTGTCCTGTTTTTTATAACTACAAATGCAGATATTGTGAGCGCTGCAATTATTAGCAAAAAAAATATTATTTTTTTATTCAACGATGTTTAGATCCTCTCCACAGAAATTGCATTTCCCGTTGTGGGTATTGTTTTCGACTATTTCGAAGCCATGTCTTTCGATAACTCTTCTTTTGCAGTGCGGGCAGTAAGTATCTTCATATGGATGACCTATAATATTTCCGGTATATACAAATTCGAGTCCTTGCTCTAAGCCAATCTCTCTTGCCTTTTCGAGAGTTTCTACAGGAGTAGGAGGCAAATTTGACAAGTCAAGATAAGGGAAGAACCTCGTTACATGCCAGGGAGTTTTCTTGCCAAGTTCATTTCTAATCCAGGCAGCAAGACTTTTTAATTCTGTCATGTTATCATTTATGGTTGGTATTATATTTGTTACTACTTCAATGTGCATGTTCCATTTTCTTTTTGCATAAATTGTTGTTTCAAGTATTTTTTTCCAATTAAATATGGGAGTGATCTTTTTGTATGCTTCGTCAGAGAAGCCCTTTATGTCCACTCTGAAAGCATCTAAGTAAGGGCCAATAAGATCGAGGGCTTCAGTTGTAATTGAACCATTTGTCACGTAAATCGTGTATAGACTTTCTTTTTTGGCAAGTTTTGCTGTTTCGAGTGTGTATTCAAACCAGATTGTTGGCTCATTATAAGTCCAGGCTATTCCTTGAGCTCCATAATTTTTAGCAAGTTTAACCGCTTCATTTGGCGTTATGATTTCACTGCGTTTTCTGATTTCATCCAGAGAAGAGAAAAAGTGTGATATTTCCCAGTTCTGGCAGCCCCTGCATTTGAAGTTACAGCTCCAGGTTCCAAAAGAAAGAACCAAGCTTCCTGGATGAAAATGGTTGAGAGGTTTTTTTTCAACAGGATCAAGAGCATATGAGGAAACATAAGAGTCCAATAAAGTATAAAGAACCCCACCTTTGTTGATTCTTACTTTGCAAAATCCACTTTTCCCTTCCAAGATTACGCACCTGAAGTTACAAAGATTGCATTTAACTTTGTTTTCCTCAAGTTTTTCCCATATTAAAGCTTGTTCCACTACTTTAATTCTCCTGATAAATATCTGTTGATGGAAGAAGCGGCAAGCTTTCCAGCTCCCATTGCAGTTATAACTGTTGCTGCACCAGTAACGATATCCCCGCCCGCAAAAGCTCCTTTTACTGAAGTCTGACCGTTTTCATCCACCAATATTTCACCGTGTCTGCCTGTTTTAAGATCCTGCGTTGTTTTTGAAATTATTGGGTTTGGAGTTGTACCTATAGCAACTATTGCCTGCTCTATATCGATTAAAAATTCAGAGCTTTCTATGGGTATGGGTCTCCTTCTTCCTGAAGCATCCTCTTCCCCCAGCTTCATTTTTATACATTCAACTTGTTTTACGAGACCATTTTCGTTGCCAATATATCTTATCGGGTTGGTGAGCAGCATAAATTCTATTCCTTCTTCTTCTGCATGAATAATTTCTTCTTCACGTGCTGGCATTTCTGTTCGTGATCTCCTGTAAATTAAGAATACGTGTTCTGCTCCTAACCTGAGGGCTGTTCGGGCTGAGTCCATTGCTACATTTCCTCCGCCAATTACTGCCACTCTTTTTCCAACTTTAATCGGTGTATCGTAATCGGGGAATTTATAGGCTTTCATCAGATTTACCCTTGTGAGGTACTCATTTGCTGAATATACCCCGCCTAAATTTTCTCCTGGAATATGCATAAATTGAGGTGCTCCTGCACCAGTTCCAATAAATACTGCGCTATAACCGTCCTTAAATAGGTCGCTTATTGTTTCAGACCTTCCAATGGGAAAATCTAAATTAAATTTAACCCCGAGCTTGTTTAAGAATTCTATTTCTTCTTTAACAATTTTCTTTGGAAGTCTGAATTCAGGGATGCCATAAGTCAAAACCCCCCCAAGTTCGTGAAATCCTTCAAATATAGTTACTTCATAGCCCATTTTGATCAGATTAACAGCGCATGTAAGACCTGCTGGCCCTGAACCTACGATAGCAATCTTTTTATTTTTGCTTTCTTTTTTCTTTGGTATGTTTATATTACCTCGACTCCTATTTTCAAGTTCCCAATCTGCAATGTATCTCTCTAATTTTCCTATAGCTACAGGGTCACCTACTTTTCCCATAACGCACACTACCTGGCATTGCTCTTCTTGTGGACAGACTCTGCCTGTAATTGCTGGCAACAAATTGGTATCATGCATTATTTCGATAGAAAGGGAGAGGTTATCCTCTTTTATTGCTTTGATAAATCCCGGGATATCGATATGTACGGGACATCCATCTATACAAGGATGCGTTGGACACTGCAGACATCTTGTGGCTTCAAAAATTGCCTCTTCTTTTGTATAGCCTAACGGTACTTCGTAAAAGTTTTTCTTTCTTTCTTGCGGTAGTTGCTCCTTCATTGGAATCTGTTCTTTTATGATGCTCATATTTTAGCCTCCATTTTCCATTTTTCGAAAGCATATTTTTCTTCTTCTTTATATACATTAAGCCTTTCCATTAATTCGTTGAAATCGACAAGGTGCGCATCAAACTCTGGACCGTCGGAACATGATAGTTTTGTTTCGCCACCAATAGTTAACCGGCAAGTTCCGCACATACCCATCCCGCATACCATCAACGCATTTAAACTTGCAATGGTTTTAATTTTTTTGAGCTTAGTCATATCGCTTACAGCCTTCATCATTATTGCAGGCCCAATGGTAATTACTCTATCTATTTTTATGTTGCTTTCCAATAATTTTCTCAAAATGTCAGTTACAAAACCCTTTTCGCCATAAGTTCCGTCGTTTGTTGCAATTAGAAGCTTATCCGAAACATTTTTTATCTTTTCTTCCCAGAACACATAATTTTTGGAGCGGTAACCTATAATACTTATCACTTCATTTCCTTCGCTTTTTAATTTTTTTGCAATTGGATAAATAGGAGCGACCCCAACTCCTCCGCCAACGCACACGACGGTACCGAATTTACTGATTTCAGATGGGGTTCCAAGTGGTCCCGTAACATCTAAGATGGACCCTCCTTCAGGTATTGAGCCAAGTAAATAAGTGGTCTTACCAACTTTTTGAAAGACGATAGTTACCCTTCTTTTCTCACTATCAAAGTCGGCAACAGTAAGCGGTATTCTTTCTCCTTTTTCGTTTACTCTCAAAATTATGAATTGGCCTGGTTGCATGTGTTTTGTGACTTGAGGAGCATTTATTTCCATAAGGACCATTTCAGGACCTAATTTTTGTTTTTTGGTAATCTTAAACATTAGACCTCCTTTTCTATAATATTTACGCTAAAAATCTTATTAAAATTTTTTCTTATTGTTTCTTCAAGTTCAAAAATTTTTATTTTCTTGATTTCTGAAAAGAATTTGTATACATATTCCACGAAATAAGAATGGTTCGTTTTTCCTCTCATCGGTACAGGTGAAAGGAATGGCGAGTCAGTTTCAAAGAGAATATTTTGAAGCGGCGCATATAAAGCTACTTCAACAATGTCTGTTCGACCTTTGAATGTTAACATCCCTGAGAAAGAGATGTACATTCCAAGATCCAAAACTTTTTTTGCTTCGTTAATTCCATAGTCAAAAGAATGAAATATTCCATTAAAATAACCAATTTTTTTAATTATGTCAAGGGAATCATCAAAAGATTTTCTTGAATGCACAATAAAAGGGATGTTTAGCTCTTTTGCTAAATAGATCTGCTCTTCAAATTTTTCTCTTTGAAGATTAAAATCAGTAATTTGTCTATAGAAATCCAGGCCTATTTCTCCTATCGCAATCGCCTTTTTATCCTGTGCAAGCTTTTTTAGTTCCACTATCGTTTCCTTTTCTGAATCACTTACATCGTAGGGATGGATACCTACTGAAGCAAAGAAATTTTTATTTTTTTTCGCAATAGCAACTGCTTCTTTTGAACTTTCAAGGTTAAAGCCGATATTATTTACAAAAACTTCTTTTTCCCTTGTTTTTAATATTTCCTCTTCTAAATTTTCTTTATAAAATTTACTTATCAGGTGAGCATGACTGTCGATGAGCATCAGCTAATTTTAGTTCCTGCATCTATATCCCTGTCAATTGTAATCAAAGATAGTTCGGCATTATTAGATGCGGCAAGTAGCATGCCGTTGGATTTAATTCCCATTAATTCTCTTGGTTCGAGATTTTTGAGTATAATAATTTTCTTACCTACTAATTCTTCCGGAGAATAAAATTTTCCAATTCCAGCTACAATAGTCCTTTCTTCTTTCCCTAGTGATACATTAATTTTTATTAGTTTCTCTGAATTTTCAACTCTGTTAGCGCTTAGTATTTCTGCAACTCTAAGGTCTAACTTGCTGAAATCATTATATTTGATGTTCCCTTCCTCACTTTCTTTTACTTCAATTTTTTCTTTTTCAATTCTTGGGAAAATGGGCGGTATTTTTTGTATCTTTGTTCCACTTTTTAAATCACCCCAAGTAAGTTTATTAAAACCCCCCGAATATGAGTCCATTAGTTTAAGAATAATTTCTCCTATGAATGGCATAAACGGTAACAGTAAAATAGCTGTAATTCTTATACCTTCAATTAAATTGTATAAAACATCGTTCAGCTCGGAACTTCCTCTATCAAGATTCCAGGGCTCTTTAACCTGGATGTAGTTGTTGAGATATGAAATTATTTGCCACACTTCTTCCAAAGCTATGGATAGGTTTAGTTCATCCATATATCTCATGTATTCGGATTTTTTATCTTCCACAAATTTAATGGCTTCATTATCTAAATGTGTCAAAGAAGGCACAGTTCCATCATTATATTTGTATAACATTGTAAGCGTCCTATTGATGAGATTACCATAATCATTTGCAAGGTCTGCATTGTATCTCTTTAAATAAGTTTCCATTTTGAAGTCACCATCTTGTCCAAAGTTAATCTCTCTTGAAAGGTAATATCTAAGGACATCTATTGATAGATCCTCATTTATCTGTGCAATTTCCGAGAACTTATTCACAAAATCAACAGGATGCACTACGTTTCCAAGAGATTTTGACATTCTTGTGCCTTCAAGGTTCCAGAAGCCATGAGCAAAAATACTTGCAGGCAACGGAAGTCCATAGCTTAGAAGCATTGCTAGCCAAATAATTCCATGGAATCTTGTAATATCCTTACCTATTATGTGAAGGTTCGCCGGCCAATATTTTTCAAATTTCTCTTTATCGTTGTAAAAACCTACTGCGGTAACATAGTTTATAAGAGCATCAAACCAAACATATATTGTTTGAGTTTCATCGAATGGGACTGTTATTCCAAATTTAAAAGATTTTCTTGAAACAGAAACATCTTGCAACCCCGATTTAATTACATTAACGATTTCGTTGTATCGCGACTCCGGCCTTAAAAAATCCTTATGCTCTTCATAATATTTAAGAAGGACATCCTGGTATTTACTTAACCTGAAGAAATAATTTTCTTCCTGTATTTTTTGTACTTCTCCACCACAATATGGACATTTTCCATCTATTAGATCTGAATCTTTCAGGAACATTTCCTCGCGAATACAATACCACCCCTCATATTTTCCGGGGTATATATCTCCTTTTTCGTATAATTTATTAAAAAAATCCTGCACAACTTGCACATGATCATTGTCGCTTGTTCTTATAAATCGGTTATAAGAGATTCTTAACTTATCAAAAGTATTTCTCCACACTGCCGACGCCTTATCTACAAATTTTTGCGGTTCAACCCCATCACTAATTGCTCGATTTTCTATTTTTTGGGAGTGCTCATCTGTACCTGTTGAAAAGAACACGTCAAACCCTTTTAATCTTTTGTATCGTGCTATAATATCAGTTGCAATTGCTTCAGAGACAGATCCTATATGTGGGGTATCGTTTACATAATAAATTGCAGTAGTTATATAAAACTTTTCCATGCTTACTCCTTATAAAGTTTGATTTAGCGACTCTATTATGTTAGAAATTTCGTATTTTATTACCCCAAGATTACTTGAGCCAGTCATAAATACTAAGAGTATATCATTGTTTTTAAGGGTTGAAATGATAACTCTTCCTATGTTGCCGTTAATTATACTGTCAGTAAATTTGCCCATTTTAGTGCTTTCTAATAAATCTGAAATATATCCTTTCAAGGAGGCAGTTAATCCTGCAAGAACAAGAGGAGAATTGTCTATGCTTGAACTGCTGAATAGTAGTTTTCCGTCTTCTGTTGTGAGGTACACTCCAAGAACTCCAGGCATATCTTTTATTTTAGTTAGAATTTTGTCCATTATTTAATCATCTCCTTGATTTTCGGGATCATTCTTCTTGTTTCTAATCTTGCCCTGCCAATATTGGCTGGACTTTTCATTCCTAATGCAATAAAATAATTTTCTGAAACTGTTACCACGAATATTCCCACTCTTTCTGTGCTAAAAAATAATTCTTCAAGGTTTCCGAGTTGCAAAGCCTTAACAGTTCTTTGTACCGAGTTGTAAACTTCTGCAATTTCAGCGCTTGATTCTGCTTTTTCCAAATTTTCCTTTGCTATAACAGAAATAGGCAAACCATCTCTTCCAACCAATCCTGCAAAAATTAACCCTTCGATGTTCTCAGCAAAGTATTTGATAATTTGCTCAAATTCTTCCACATCCGCCTCCTTATCAAACAAATTATAACAGAATTTTTTTAAAATAGATAGTTGAATATAATTAATTCAGGTGGGATATTGAAAGGGAGAGAACTTGCAAGTTTTATAGCCAAAATTATAAAAGATAAAAAAGGAAGAGATATTCAAATCGTTAATATTAAGAATATTGCCGTCTTTACAGATTATTTTGTAGTATCTACCGTAGAAGTGGCTGAACATGGAGAAGCAGTTATGGACGAGATTTGGAAAAAATTAAAGTTTGAAAACAATTTAATTCCCTTCGTGGAACAAGACAAAACTTCGGAATGGATTGTCCTTGATTATGGAGATGTAATGGTCCATATAATGACAGAAGAGAAAAGAGAGTTTTATAGAATAGAAGAATTGTGGTCTAATGAAGATAAATCTGCTGCTAAATAATGAAAGCAGACTTATTAACAAAAGATAATAAAAATATATAATCATTTTTGTAATAATTTTTTAGGAGGACTTATGAATGAGTTTAATCTCTCATTTAGAAGCGATGTCCCCAGGGAAAAAGATTTTGATAAAGGTGTTTTGTATGATATTGCAATTATTGGGGCAGGTCCCGGAGGGCTTACGGCTGCTATTTATGCTGGTAGATCAAGGTTAAATACGATTGTTTTAGAAAAAGTATCGCTTGGTGGCTTAATTATAGTTTCGGATTGGGTTGAGAATTTTCCAGGTTTCCCTGATGGCATTTCAGGGGAGGAGCTCGGTGAAAGATTTAGAAAACAAGCTGAAAAATTTGTTGGGAAAATTATTTTAAATGAAGTAATGAACATAAGAAAGGAAAATAATCAATTTTATTTGAATACGGAAAAGGGAGAAATAAGGGCAAAATCTGTAATTTTGTCTACCGGTTCGGAGCCTGTTAAGTTGCCTGTGCCCGAGGAAGAAAAATTTAGAGGTAAAGGAATTTCTTATTGTGCTACATGTGATGCAGCATTTTTTAAAGATAAGACTGTTTGCGTAATAGGTGGAGGAGATACAGCACTTCATGAAGCTATTTATTTAAGCAAGTTTGCAAGGAGAGTAATTTTATTACATAGAAGAAGCGAGTTAAGAGCTGCTAAGATGCTTCAAGAAGAATTATTTGCTAATCCAAAAGTTGAACTAAAATTAAATTCTATTCCTGTTAATGTCCTTGGCGATAAAAAAGTTGAGGAAATTGTAATTGAGAATGTTCAAACCCATCAAAAAGAAGCATTACAGGTTGATGGAATATTTGGAGCAATCGGAGAAAAACCTAATATCGATCTCGTAAAAAATCTTGTTGAACTTACAGAAAAGGGTTTTATAAAAACAGATGTGAATAAGGAAACTTCATTAAAAGGTCTTTTTGCTGTTGGCGACGTTACTGATGCGCCTTTAAAACAGGTTGTAACTGCCTGTGCGGACGGGGCTATTGCTGTAACGAGTGTCGAACAGTATATAAAAAATTTAGAGAGGTGAAATGTGGAAAAGTTACTTAAAGAAAATGACGAAACGTACGTCAGGCAATTGTTCGAACAAAACTTAAAGGATCCAGTAGAACTTGTACTTTTCCTTGAAAAGGACGGCGGCGATAGATTGAACCAGTTTAACGAGCAATACCACCAATATACAGAGGAAATTGCAAAGGAAATTTCTGCTTTATCAGACAGGATTAAGCTTACCATCTATAAAGGGGATTTAGAAAAAGAAAAGGAATATGGAGTTAAAAATATTTCTGCTCTTTTCATTGAAGGTAAAAATACAAGTAAAAATGTTGTTTACTATGGCATGCCATCTGGTCATGAATTTTCGTCAATTCTCGAGGACATTGTTGATGTTTCAAAGGGAGAAACAGACCTTAATGCAAAAATTAAAGAAGCCGTAAAAAGAATTAGTTCAAATGTAGAAATTTTTGTATTTGTAACCCCAACGTGCCCTTATTGTCCTAAAGCGGTAAGGACTGCACATCAGTTTGCAATGGAAAACAAACTGATAAATGGTGTAATGGTTGAAGCTAATGAATTCCCGGAGTGGTCTGAGAAGTACAGCGTTTATACAGTCCCTAAAATAGTAATAAATAAAAAAGTGCAGTTTGAAGGAGCTGTATCCGAAGACGTATTTTTGAACAGTATTTACGAAGCTCTTGGCATAAAACTAACTTTTTAAAGTTCGATTCATAAATTCATAATGTGCCGAGGAGGACCTTTTCTAATTAGTTAAAGAAAGCTTTTATCAAATATTTGGCATTCTATTTATTCTATTGTTAAATTTGCTATAATAGTTAAAGGAAAAAATATGAATGACAAAAGTAAATTTGGTATTGGAATTGATCTGGGCGGAACTAAAATTTTAGGAACTCTTGTTGACATAAGTGGTAATATATTTGGAAAAGTAAAATTTGGGATAGGCGATACAAATGATAGTAATGGTGTAATGAAAAAAATTGCGAACATTGTAGAAAATTTTAAAAGTACCCAAAGGGTTTCATCAATAGGGATCGGTTCAGCAGGTTTTGTTGATTATAAACGCGGAATTGTCTTAAGTTCTCCTAATATAAAATTTTTAAATGAATTCCCTCTTGCAGAAGAAATTAAAAAATTGACAAACATTGAAACATTTATAGACAATGACGTCAAAATGGGAGCTTTTGCTGAACTTTACGTTGGTGAGGGAAGAAATGTTAACGATTTTGTTTTTATAACTTTTGGGACCGGCATTGGGGGAGCCATTGTTATTAATAAAAAAATTGTAAGAGGTTTTGATAACCTTGCAGGTGAAATAGGCCACCTTACACTCGTTGAAAATGGATATTTATGCGGCTGTGGCAAAAGGGGACATTTTGAAACGCTTTCTTCGGGCCCTGCAATCAGGCGGTATTTTCTTGAACAGGTTTCTTTTGGAAGAAAAACCAAAGTCTTAGAATCTGTTAATGGGGATTTATCACTTATTGACGTGCCTTTGATTTCTGAGTTTGCAGAGAATGGCGACGAGCTTTCCATTGAGTCTTTAAATTACGCAATGCATTATATTGCTCTTGTAGTTTCTTATGTTATTGATCTATTGAATCCGGAGAAAATCATATTAGGAGGGGGTTTACTGAAAGGGCTTGAACCAGTTTACCAAAATTTATTAGATGAAATTAATGAATATGCTCTTGATATCCCTTTAAAGAGTGTAGACATAGTAAAATCAAGCCTCGGTGAAAATGCAATTAGTATAGGTGCAGGTATTTTTGGATTGATGAAAAAGAATATTACAGGTGATTTGTGGTAATTTGACTTATTTTGTTACAGATTTGCGCGGCGCGGTATTTTAGTTAAAAATTAAAGAGGGGGAGATACTCCCCCTCTTTTTCAAATGCTTTAAATTAACAACGAAAGGATTGCTTTTTGAACATGCAATCTATTTTCTGCCTGGTCGAATACTATAGAATTAGAACCGTCTATGACAGAATCTGTTATTTCTTCTCCCCTATGGGCTGGGAGGCAGTGCATTACGATATTATCTTTGTCAGCATGTTTTAGCAGTTCATCATTTATTTGATAAGGCAGCATTAATTTTACTCTCTTGTCATGTTCTGACTCTTGCCCCATTGATGCCCATACATCTGTATAAACTACATCAGCATCCTTTACTGCTTCCTTTGGGTCATTTGTAATAAGGATAGAGCCCTTTGAGTTTTTAGCAAACTTCTTTGATAATTCAACAACTTCTTTAATTGGTTCATAACCCTTTGGGCTCCCGACTCTTACATGCATTCCAAATATCGAGCCGCCAAAAAGTAAAGAATTAGCCACATTATTGCCATCCCCTAGATATGCGATCTTAATTCCTTCGAGTTTTCCTTTTTTCTCCTTTATCGTTAAAAGATCACCCATTATTTGGCAAGGGTGTGAATAATCAGAAAGAGCATTAATAATAGGAATTCCCGAATAATCTCTGAGTTCTTCTAATGTTTTTTGAGAATATACTCTTGCGACTATTCCGTGTACATATCTTCCAAGCGTCCTTGCCGTATCAGCTATTGTTTCCCCTCTCTTGATCTGCATATTCGTTGTCTCAAGTATAAGGGGAAATGCGCCTAATTCATTAATTGCAACAGCAAAGGAAACTCTTGTCCTTGTGGAAGGTTTTTCAAAGATTACTGCAATGCTTTTTCCTTTGAGAGATTGTTCATCTTTGCCTGAATAATGCTCTATTTTAACTTTTTCGCCCTGGAATAGGATCTGTTCCAGTTCTTCTTTTGTGAAATCCTTCAAAGACAAAAAAGATTTACCTTTTAAGTTTACAGCCATCCTATCCTCCAAATCGTTCTTTTATGATATCTTTTAGTTCTGGCTGGCTAATCTCCTGCAGTTCGTACCTTATTCTTACTGCTGGTTTATTCAGTTTAACAAGTTTTCTCAGGTCAATAGGGGTACCGATAATAACGACATCTGCAGGAGTCTTATTTATTGTCTCTTCAAGTTCTTTAATCTGAGCATCGCTATAACCCATTGCGGGTAAAACGTCTTTGGTCTGGTTATATTTTTGATAAGTTGACATTATAGAACCTACCGCGTATGGAAGAGGAGAAACTATTTCGCTTGCACCCCATTTTTTAGCAGCTACAAAGCCTGCTCCATAGCTCATTCCTCCGTGTGTTAGTGTTGGGCCATCTTCTACAACTACAACTTTTTTTCCTTTTATTATTTCTCCATTTTCAACGAAAATAGGAGATACAGCATCAATGATAATGGCGTTAGGATTTACCTGAATTGCATGGTTTCTTACGAGCTCGATCGAGTCAAAATTCGCTGAATCTTCTTTATTTATTACTATAACATCTGCTGATCTGAAATTCATTTCGCCTGGATGATATGTTAGTTCGTGTCCTGGCCTTAGCGGGTCTGCTACAACAATTTGTAAATCAGAGCGATAGAAAGGAAAATCATTATTCCCTCCATCCCAAACAATTATATCTGCCTCCCTTTCTGCTTCTCTTAATATCTTTTCGTAGTCTACTCCTGCGTATATAATTGCTCCAAGGTCAATATGTGGTTCGTATTCTTCGCGTTCCTCTATTGTGCATTTATACTTATCTAAATCCTCGTAAGTAGCAAATCTCTCCGACACTTGCTCGGCAAGATTACCGTATGGCATTGGATGTCTAATGGATACAACCTTTTTACCCATTTCCTTAAGTATTCTTACAACTTTTCTGGTGGTTTGGCTTTTACCTGAACCTGTTCTTACCGCACAAACTGAGATGAGTGGCTTTACTGACTTTACCATTGTACTTTCAGGCCCCATTAACCAGAAATCAGCGCCAGCAGCCATTACTTGTGAGGCTTTGTGCATAACATATTCGTGTGGCACATCACTGTAAGCAAAAACAACTCTGTTTACTTTAAATCTTTTAATAAGTTCGGTAAGTTCGCTTTCAGGATAGATTGGAATTCCATTGGGATATAAATCACCAGCAAGAACTGCAGGATAAAGCCTACCTTCTATGTTGGGTATTTGAGTTGCTGTAAATGCTATAACCTCAAACTCCCCTCTTCCTCTAAAAAAAACATTAAAATTATGGAAGTCCCTTCCGGCTGCTCCCATTATTATCACTCTGGTCTTTTCCATTTTCTTCTCCTTAATTGAATTTTCATAAATAATATACGGATTTAAAAATTTAAGTCAAATTTTTTGTTAATGTTTTTTGTCAGTTTGGAGTTTTTTGCTGGTTTAATTCATTCTCTATTGGTGCTTTTAACAAATCCAATTAAGCACAATTACTACATACCATGTCAAAACGAAAAATAAAAATGGTACAAGGATTCGAGTTGAAAATATCAGGAGGTACCACTATTTACTTGCTTTTGTTAACATAAGCTCTATTTTCTCTTTTGGTATGTCTGTTAGTTTTCAACATTTATTTCTTTAACATTTTGTCTTGTATTTTCAAAAATAAATCTTCAGCCTGAGGAAGTGCTTTTAAAAATTACATTTTCCTAAAAACCCTTTTCATAAAAAAGGTTACGTGATATAATGAATAAAAGTAGAGTCTTTGGAGGTGATAAGTGAAAATAAGAAAAGCTGCCGTAGAAGGGAGTTTTTATCCTGCTGATAGGGAAGAATTGAAGAATATGATAAGACAGTTCCTTGAAAATGCAAAAGTATTTGACATTCCCAATTTAAAGGCAATAGTATCTCCTCATGCTGGTTATATATATTCTGGTCCAGTTGCAGGTTTCAGTTTTAAACAGTTGTATAACCTTGATCATGAAAAGTTTTGGAAAATTTTTATTATTGCTCCTTCTCATTTCTCTTATTTTTCTGGTGTATCCGTTGGTATCTTTGATACCTACCAAACTCCCATGGGATTGGTGAATGTTTCTAAAATTGCCTCTAAGTTGCTAACTGAAGATAATTTTCATTTTGTTCTCGATGCCCATGTTGAAGAGCATAGCGTAGAAGTGCAGTTACCTTTCTTGCAGTATGCTTTACCTCATTTTGAAATTATCCCAATAATCACTGGTGAAATTTCTCCTTCATACCTTGGAGACGTCCTGAAAAAATACCTTGATGAAAATTCTTTAATTCTTGTAAGTTCTGATTTAAGTCATTATTATCCTTATGAAAATGCAAGAAAGATCGACGAGAATTGTAATAAGGCAGTAGAAGGGCTTGATTTAAAAAGGCTTCAGAAATGTGAAGCCTGCGGTAAAATCGGCTTAGAAATGTTAATTTATATTGCAAAACAGGAAAATTGGAAAAGTAAAGTTCTCTGTTACATGACAAGTGGTGATACCGCAGGTCCTAAGGATCAGGTTGTAGGATATGGCTCTTATGTTTTTTATAAGGAATAGAATAAATGAAAGATTCTCAGCGTAAAATTTTATTGGATATTTCAAGAAGAGCTATCGAGCTGTATCTTGAAATAGGCAAAAAACTTTCTCCATATCATGAAGACTTCGATGACGTGGATCTTTGGGAGAGAAGAGGAACTTTTGTAACTCTTACAATTGGGAGACAGCTACGAGGATGTATTGGTTCAATAATTCCTACTAAACCTCTGATATTGGATATTGTAGATAATTCTATAAACGCAGCTTTTAGAGACCCAAGATTTTATCCTTTAACTAAGGACGAGTTTAAAGCAATAGATATAGAAATTTCAATTTTGACAATCCCCATGCGATTAGAGTTTAGTGATGTTCAGGATTTATATAATAAAATCAGACCCGGCATCGATGGTGTTATATTAAGAAGAGGAATATACCAGGCTACTTTTCTTCCTCAGGTTTGGGAAGATTTGCCCTCTAAAGATGAATTTTTTGGTAATTTGTGTTATAAAGCAGAGTTGCCCTATAATTGCATTGAACTTAAGGGAATGGAAATTAATACATATCAAGTAGAAGCCTTTTCTGAGAAAGACTTCAGAAAATAAACATCTTTCCTTTTTTAATTTTTAAAAACCTTTAAATGTAAGTGTCAGGATCTTTAAAGAACAATGCTCCTATAAACATCAGTGCCATTGGTATTATTCCGAAAATAATTATTGAAGGAGTCATTTTTGTAATTGCTGCTCCTAATTCTGGCAACAAGAAGCCACCAATATTTGCAGCGATAAGTATTATTCCGCTTCCTACACCTGCATGTTTTATTCCTATTTTCGAATAGGCACTTGGCAGATGAACCCCAAGAGGATACATTGGAAACAGGGCGAACCCAAGGATAACTCCATCTATCAATAAAGCACCGAAGTTGTTTAATTTAGGGATGAGCAAAAACATAGCTATACATATAATCGGGAGCAATAAAAAGAAAATTTTTACCTTTTTTAATCTATGGCTTAAATTGGGTATAGTCATTGCACCAATCAAACAGCCAAGCAGTATCATGCTGTTAACTATCGCAGCATTAGATGGTGAGATTCCCTTAAAGGAGATAAGCATTTTGGGATACCAACCAGCAAGCCATGCAAATACACCGATGTCGAGGAGGGAGATGAAACTCAGAGATTTCATAGAAGGTTCGGAAAATGTAATTTTTGCACCTTCTAAAAAAGTAGGTCTTTTGTTCCTTGTTACTTTATAAGGAAAGTCGAGTTTTGAAACTAAAAGTATATAAAATGTTGAAACTGTTGCCGAAATAATACCGTAAATTAATAATAAATAAAAAAGCCCAATTTTATTTGCAATTGGAAATGTAATAAGGAAAGCAAGTATCTGTCCTCCTGTAAGGAATGCTGTGAAAATTGCTATTTTTGTAGAAATCTCTTTTGGTTCAAAAAGTCTGTAGGTAAAAGGAGACCATGAAGTAAAGCAAAATGCTGCACTTAGAGCAAAAATTAACTGCATTATAAGAAGGGCAGTAAAGTTCCCTGCTGTAAAAGGCCTTAAAATTGTAGTAATCCCAAGCATAGTTGCTGCAATAATTGTGGTTCTCTTTGGGTTTTTATCTGCCAGGCTCCCGGTGAAATAAGACATAATTACAAGAGCTAGTGGAACTGATGAAATAAATAGTGCTAATGCAAAGCCTGAAATTTTGTATCTCGGCTCAACGATCGAAGATAATAACGGACCCCACATGAACCAATTAAGTCCAACAAGCGAAGTAATCAAGGCAAAAAGGAAATACGAACTTTGAACCCTATTTTTCATAAAATCCTTCTTTTCAAAAATATCTAATTTTATTAACAATCGAAATAAAGCTCAACCTCGTATGGATGAACTCTTTTTTCAATTTCAAATGCCTCTTTGCTTTTTTCTTCAATCCAAATTTTAAGGAAATCGTCAGGGAATATTTCTTTTAAGTAGCTGTTATCATTTTCTAAATAGTAAAGTGCCTGTTTGAGCGAAGTCGGTAATATTTGCATTTTTGAAGCTTCATTCAATTCGTATTGATCTGGATTCACTTTGTTTTTTATACCATCTAATCCAGCTTTAAGTATTGCAGCCAGCGAAAGATATATATTGCCTGATCCATCTGATACTCTAAATTCTATATTTTTATCCGTAGGTGTAGTGGAATATTTAGGTATTCTTATTGCTGCGTTTCTATTACCAAGCGAATAAAAAACTCCTACAGGAACTTCATATCCTGGAACTAACCTTTTGTATGAATTTGTCGATGGGTTTGTTATGGCAACGAGCGAGGGAGTGTGTTTTAAAATACCCCCGGTGTAATAAAGGGCAATTTCTGACAAGTCAAAGGTTTTAATATTCTTTTTATAAAATATAGGCACTTCATTGTTAAAAAGCTTTTGATGAAAATGCATTCCGTTTCCGGCATCATTGTTTAAAGGTTTTGGCATAAAAGTTGCTGTTAAGTTGTTCTGGTATGCATACATTTTTGCAAAATATTTTATAGTTTGACCTATATCTCCAGATCTTAACAAAGTATTGTATGGAACCTCAATTTCGACTTGTCCTGCACCACCTCCCTCATGATGGTGGTATTTTACTTCGATACCTGCTTCCTCAAGTATTGATACAAGATTTGACCGAAAATTATAGAGTTTGTCTTTTGGAGGAGTAGCATGGTATCCCTTTCCAGTTTTGTTAAAATAGCCCTTCCCCGGCTCTAAATTGCCAGCCGAATTCCATAAACCTTCATCTGAATCGACTTCGTAATAAGAGATGTTTTGTTCATTTTTATAGTTCACACTTGAGAAGACATAGAATTCATATTCTGGCGACCAATAGCTTATATTTGCAAAGCTTTTTGCTTTAAGGTAATTTTCTGCTTTTTTGGCAATTATGCGAGGATCAAGCAAAAATTCCTCGTTTGAACCGGCTTGATATGCAAATCCAAAGAATGATAAGGTTTTTACTTCGTAAAAAGGGTCTATAAATGCATAATTTATGTCTGGAATTAGTTTCATATCGCTTTGTTTGCCAGTTTTAAAACCAGGAATTGAGGAACCATCAAAGCCTATTCCATTTTTTAAGAATTGTTCGTTAACTCTGGTAATAGGTACTGTAACGTGATGCAGTCCACCAAAAAGGTTTGTGAACTTTAAATCTATTTGTTTAATTGAATTTTTCTTACTGAAGTCTAAGACTTCTTTTGTAGAAGTAAATTCCAACATTTTTGCCTCCCTATCTTACATTTTATTTTAAGGAAAATTAATAGGTTACAAAATTTATTTAAATTTTAAAATTTTAGTTTTAATATTTTTAAAATGATGATATAATTATTTGATTTGGTTATATAGGGGTGCGCTATGCTGAGAAGGCTTTTGCCTAACCCTCTGGACCTGATCTAGATAATACTAGCGTAGGGAAAAATGAAAATTAATAAAATACTTCTATTAAGAGGAATTCAAAAGAAGATTTTTTTAAACTTTTTCTTATTGTTTATTTTTCTTTTTTTATGTTTCTATTTCCCCCTCTTCAAAATGCTTAAAGAGGCTTTTACTACATCTACTGGAAGTTTTACTCTCAATGAATTTAAAAAAATATTTAACGACCTTTATAATTTACGAGTCGTTACTTTTACCTTTAAAGAAGCATTTATAAGTGCATTCTTTACTCTTATCATTGGACTTCCAGGTGCCTATATCATTTCACACTATAAATTTAAAGGCAAGTCTTTTTTAGTTTCATTAACCACGGTTCCTTTTATTCTACCATCTCTTCTTGTTGCCCTTGGATTCATAATTTTATTTGGCGACAATGGCTTCTTAAACAAATTTTTAATGGACGTTTTTCATTTTAAGCAACCTTTCCATATCTTATACTCATTTGCAGCTATTATCCTTGTGCACACTTTTTACAACTTTCCAGTGGTTTTGCGGATAATTGGGGCTGCATGGGCAGGAGTATCAGACAAATATGAATTTGCCGCTAGAAGTTTAGGCGCAAAACCTTTAGAAGTTTTTTTTAAAGTTACTGTGCCATTGCTACTCCCTGCTATTATTTCGAGCTTTTCTCTTGTATTCTTATATTGTTTCTTAAGTTTTTCAATTATTCTCATTATTGGAGGAGCTAGGTTTGCCACGATTGAGGTTTCAATTTACACATATTACAATATGTTTTCCGATTTTAAGATGGGAAGCGCATTGGCTACATTCCAGGCATTATTTTCATTATTGGTAATCTATACTTATTTAAAGGTAAGCGATATTGTTAAAATAGGAGATATAGAAAAATCTATCGCTCCCGCACCGAGCATATTAAGTAATAAAAAGACTCTATTTTTCAGCTTAATTTATCTTGGATTGATATTTTTTTTAATCATTGCACCAATTCTTGTTGTAATCGTTTACGCTTTCCTGGACCCATTTTCATCAAGGTTTACTTTAGAAAATTTTGTAAAGCTTTTTGGTACTGATTACACCTATCTTTTAGGAACAAGCTTTTTAAGAGTGACTTTGAACAGTTTTGCTTTTGCGTTATTCACATTATTGTTGTCAAATTTGTTTGCCCTCCTTGGAAGTTATGGATTGAAAACGAATTTCAAAGGTAAGAATTTATTTGTTTCAATTTTAATGCTCCCTTTGGCTATTTCTCCAATTACAATTGCCCTTTCATTCATAATTTTCTTCCGCTCACCTATTAACTTGATGAATACACCTATCCCCATATTAATTGCTCACACTTTGTTAGCTTTCCCTTTTTCTTTAAGGGCCCTTTTACCAGCTGTCCAGAGTACTTCGGATTCATTTGTTTTTGCATCAAGGAGTCTTGGTTATAGCAGAGTTAAGAGCTTTTTTGCGGTTGACCTGAACCTTTTCAAAAATGTCCTTATTACTTCTTCGATATTTTCTTTTGCAATATCTTTTGGAGAGTTTGGGGCCACATTTATGCTTTATATGCCAAGATTTACGACAATTCCAATTGCTTTATACAGATTCCTCTCCGGAAGGCACTATGGGGAAGCTTCGGCCTTAGGTTCGATATTCGCTGTGATAAATATTATTTCATTTATTCTTATTGAAAAGTTTCATAGAGGCAGAGAGAATATTATATGAACGAAAAAATAGTACTTTTGGAAATTTGCAAGAATTATTCAGATTTTTCTATAAAGGCAAGTTTTATAGCATACGAAGGCGAACTTGTTTCAATACTTGGTCCTTCAGGCTCTGGCAAAACGACTATTCTTCATATCATTGCTGGCTTCATCCCTCCTGATTCAGGGAAAATTATTAAGGATGGAATCGATATTACAAATGTACGATCAGAGAAGAGGAATATTGGCATTGTTTTTCAAGATTATGCCTTGTTCCCATTTCTCTCAGTATATTCAAACATTGCCTTTGGTCTAAGACTCAAGCATATATCAAAGAAAGATGTAGATGTTGAGGTTCGCACATTTGCTAATGCATTTGGTATCGAAAATATACTCTCTAAATATCCCCATTTAATTTCTGGTGGTGAGAAGCAAAGAGTTGCTCTTGCGAGAGCCATGATAACAAAGCCAGACATACTTTTAATGGACGAGCCAATGTCTTCGCTTGATGCGAAGATTGGAGAAAAACTGCGCGACGAGCTGAAAGATTTTCACAGGAAGTTTGGAATAACAATAGTGTATGTAACACATGACCAAACAGAAGCAATGTATCTATCTGACCGAATTATACTTATGAATAATGGACGTATCGAACAAATAGGCACCCCGGTTGAGCTTTATTATTACCCACAAACTTCATTTGCGAGAGAATTCATCGGTAAAATTAATTCTATAAATATGGATGGAAAGACTCTATATGTGCGCCCTGAAGATATAAAGCTCTCTAAAAAGAGAGGAATTTTAAAAGGAATCGTTGCTGATATTCATTATCTTGGAAGCATGAGTGAAATAGTTGTTAAGCTGGAGAATAGTACAATATTTGCATTAGGTTTAACGAGGAATATAACTAATTTCAAGGCAGGGAACAGTGTATTTTTATCTTTCAATAAAAATGTGAAACAAAGGAGATGATACAAAAGATCTATTCTCGAAAATGTACTAATCAAATTAATTTAAGGAGGGAATATATGAAAAAAATTGTTTTAGCTGTTTTAGTTACTTTTTTAGTTTTTGGAAGTTTTGTTGGTTGCCAGAAGAAAGAAGCAATACCAGAAACACTTATGATTTACACCTACGATAGTTTTATTTCTTATGGTGTTCCTGAAGCAACAAATCAAATTTTTGAATCTAAATATAATTGTAAGATTAATTTCATCTCTTTTGGAGATTCGAAAGAAACTTTGAACCGCCTAATTCTTGAGAAAGGAAGCAGTCAGGCTGATATTTTTGTCGGTGTAAATATTGATGACCTTTCAAAGGTATTAGATAATGATTTATTTATTTCTTATAAGCCGAAATTAATTGATAAAATACCTTCAGAATATATTCTTGATGAAGGTTACAGGTTGATTCCTTTTGATGGTCCGGATTCCATTGCAATTCTCTACGACTCTGAAAAAATACAAAACCCACCAAAAAGTTTTGAAGATCTTGTTAAACCTGAATATGCTAAAAAACTTATTTTAGAGGACCCAAGAACCAGTGGGCCGGGTATGAGCTTTTTACTCTGGACTATAGCAGTTTATGGAGGAAATGGATTTGTTGATTACTGGGAGAAACTCAATCCGACAATTTTCCATATTTATCCTGGATGGGATTCGGCTTTTACTGCTTTTTCTAATGGAGAAGCGCCAATGATGATTAGCTATGATACTGACCCTGCATATTTTTATACAGAAGAAAAGAGTACAAGATATAAAGCAATAATCCCAAAAGAGGGTGGCTGGATGTACCTTGAGTTTGCCGGGATAATAAAAGGAACAAAACATGAGAAATTAGCTCAGAATTATATTGATTTTATGCTTTCTGAGGATTTCCAGAAGGAAATTCCCGGACATCAATGGATGTTTCCTGTTGTAAAAGATACACCACTCCCAGATTATTTTGTATATGCAGTAAAACCTGATAAATACCTTACTATGCCTTATCAAGAAATAGCAAAGAATTACGAGAGCTGGCTTAAAATATGGATAGAAAAGATAGTATCTCAGTTATTTTAAAATGGATAAAAAATCTTTCTCAAACTATTGACACAGCTTTCGATTTCAATACAATAATACACAATAAAAAATCAGTTATTCCTCGTTGAATAGCTGATACCTACCTCCTTTTTTATTCATGCCAGGGAAGGTGCCCCGTCGCCTTCCCTATCTTTTTTAAAATTTATTATTTTACCCTTTTTTATTGAACGTTTGGTAAAAAATAGATTTCTTGACAGGAGGTTCTTAAACTTTTTTGAATTGTGTAGTATACAGCTCATAATAAAGTCCTTTACTCAGCATTAGTTGCCTGTGTGTTCCTGATTCAACAATTTTTCCTTTGTTTATCACGTATATCATATCAGCATTCCTTATTGTTGATAACCTATGAGCTATAACTATTGATGTTCTATCTTTCATTAATTTTTTTATACCATTTTCGATGATTTCTTCTGTATTGGTATCTATAGAAGCAGTAGCTTCGTCAAGGATGAGGATTTTAGGGTTGTAAACAAGAGCCCTTGCAAAAGATACAAGTTGTCTTTCGCCCACAGAAATATTTTTGCCTTCAGTTGAAAGCTCTGTATCGTACCCATTGGGAAGTTTCATAATAAAATCATGCACACCTATTTCTTTAGCTGCATTAATTATTTTCTCTTCTGTAAAATCTTCTCTGCCTAAGGCTATGTTGTCTTTTACACTTCCTTTAAAAATAAAAATATTCTGTAAAACAATTGCAGAATTTTTTCTCAACTCTTTTTTATTCAAGATCTTTGTATCAATACCATCAATCTTTACTGAACCCGAATCAGGTTCATAAAAAGATAATATAAGATTTACAATTGTTGACTTTCCTGCACCTGTGAATCCCACAATTGCAACTTTTTCTCCCTTTTTAATTTTCATATTTATGTTTTCCAGAATAATTGAATCTTTATCGTAGGAGAAAGAAACATTTTCAAGCTCGATTTCTCCTTGAACTGGTTTTTTAAATCCCTTATTGCCTTCTTTTTCTACATTATTCGATGTTAAAAAATCATCGAGTTTTACCATGGAGGATATAGCATTCTGGAGTATAGAAAATCTATCCGAAAGGTCACCAAGCGGTCCATAAAGCTGATTTAAATACACAAGAAATGCAACGATTGTTCCAACGGTAGCTGTTCCTTTCAGGGCAAATAAACCTCCAAAAACAATGACGAAGACTATAGAAGTATAAGAGAGAGCGTTAATACTTTGTCTGAGCATAATGTTCAGCATTTGAGCTTTATGAAATGTGAATCGAAAATCTTTTGTTATATTACTGAACTTCGAGAGATTGGTTTTTTCTACACCGAATGTTTGAATTATTGGAAGCCCTGTGAGACTTTCCTGCATGTGAATGTTCATCCTGGTCAAAATATCTCTTACTTTTTCGTAGATTTTCTCCATTTTATTGCCGAGAAATAATGCAGCAATAATTGCAACAGGCAAAGGTATTAGAGAAATGAGAGAGAGCTTTAAATTTATATAGAACAAAAATATTATTGAAAATACAACCATAAGCATGTCGCCAAGAAGTGAAACAATGCCAGAAGTTAATAACTCATTCATGTTTTCAACGTCGTTGGTTATACGAGTTATAATCTTTCCGGAAGGTTCTTTTGTAAAAACATCTATTTCAAATGACTCCATTGTTTGGAATAGGTCATGTCTTAAATCTTTCATTATTTTTTGACCTGATAGGTTAGTTAGATAAATCTGAATTAGTTTTGATATGAACTGCACCCCTATCATTAAAAGTAGAAATATTGAAAGTTTAATTAAGCCCTGCAAATTTTTTGCCGATATATAATTATCTATTGCATTCTTAACAATAAAAGGGATTAATGACGATAAAAGCGACGCTATCACAAGAAATACAAGCGCGAAAATTATTGCAGATTTATATTTAAATATATACGGCAAAAACCTTTTTATATATCTGTTTTTCATACTTCAATTCCTTCAAGTAATTGTTTTCTGTAAAGATGATAATAATAGCCATTTTTATTAAGGAGTTCGTCTGGTTTCCCTTGTTCTAAAATTTTTCCATTTGCAATAACGATTACTTTATCGAGAATTGATAAGGCACTAATTCTTTGAGAAACAATTATTGCGGTGATTTTATTATCTTTAAAGAACTCCTTCAAATTTTGTATAATATTTCTTTCAGTTTCTGTATCTACGGCCGATAATGGGTCATCAAAAATCATTATTGGCCTTTTTGTTATAATCGCTCTTGCTATTGAAACTCTTTGTCTTTCTCCACCTGACAGTGTTACTCCCTGTTCTCCAACTATAGTTTCATAACTCCTGGGGAAATTTAAAATATCCTTATGAATATCTGCAATTTTAGATGCTTGTTCAACCTCTTCTGTGGTTGCATTTTCTTTTGCGAGTTTTATGTTGTTTAATATAGAATCGCTGAACAAGAAAGGCTCTTGAGGAACATATGCTATTTGTTCTTTGAATAATTTTAAAGGTATATCAAAAACGTCAACTCTATCAATATTTATTGTGTTTCTTTTGGTATTATATATTTTCATTATAAGGTTTAAAAGTGTTGTTTTACCGCTTCCGGGTGGTCCCGTTATGCCAACAAGAGTCCCTTGATCAACTTCAACTGACACGTCTTTTAAGATAAAATTTTCATCTTCCCCAAATTTAAAAGAAAGTTTGTTTATTGTTATATTACCTTTTAAGAATTCAATTTGTTTTGGATGTGCATCTATTATTTCTGGTTTGATATTTAAAGCCTCTTCAATTCTATTAAGAGAAGCCTTCGCTCTTTGATAAAGAGCTATTGAAAAGCCTACAGCCATTACTGGCCATGCTAAAGTCTGAATGTATTGGAAAAACGCTACGATTGTCCCTATATCTGCCTTGTTTCTTATGAAAAAGAGCCCCCCGAAAACTAATAAGTTAAACATGGAGATATTTATAAGCAGGTTAATGGTGGGATCAAGAAATCCGTCAAGTTTTACAAGTTTCAAATTTTCCTTTAAGTATTGTTCGTTTATGTTCATAAACAGGCTTAAGTAAAAGTTTTCTCTAACAAACGCTTTGATGATTCTTATTCCACCAATAGCCTCTCTTATTCTTACCGTCATTTCTCCGAAAAGGTCCTGAACTTTTCGAAAATATAGATGTATTTTTTTGCCAAAATTTAGAGTAATTGGTATAAGGATTAGGAGAGGCAAAATTACTATAAGCGTTAATTTTGCATTCATAATAAACATTGCTACAAAAGTGGTTATTCCGAGGAAAAAGATGTCGATTATTCCAATAAACCCCATTATGAGAAAAAATCGTACTGCCGTTGTATCGTTTGTTACTCTTGCCATAAGGTCACCAATTTCTAATTGCTGAATGAGTTTTTTTGGTAGATTAAGGTATTTATTAAATAACGAAATTTTTATATCATAATCTAATTTCAAAGTTAAGTATCTCAATATATAATTATAAAAATATCTTATCGCTATTATTGCTGCCGATATTATGATAATATATAGTCCATTCTTCAAGATTAGTGACTTGTTACTGTTAGCTATTGCATCTATTGCCCTTTTTGTAAAAATTGGGATAATGACCTGTGACGAATCCACAATTAACAAAAGAGAAATAATTAATGCGTAAAGTTTAAATTCTTTTTTGAAAAATTTTAAAATAATTTTCATCTCTAAATAAAAAAGAAATACTCCTTTTCGTTTTACTTCAAAGATTATTATATATTGTATTTTTTATTATTCAACATTTTTTTATAAACTCTTAGAAATCGTTTTGATGTTTCTAAAAAGGGGGCAAAGCCCCCCTGGATTTTTAAAGTGTAATTTCTTTAAAATTTTTAATCTTGGCCTTTGGGACTGTTAATTCAAGAACTCCATTTTCAAACTTTGCCTTGGCTTTTTCTGGGTCTATTTCTGCTGGAAGAGGTATTACTTTGCTAAAAGTACCGTAGACTCTTTCTTCAACGTAGTAGTTTTCTTCATTTTGCTTTTTCTCTTTTTTTAGATCACCTGCTATTGTAATAGATTCTGGGTTGATTTTAATTTTTACATCTTTTTTGTCCACCCCGGGCAAGTTGCATTTTACAACAATTTCCTTTTCCTTTTCGATTACATCTACGGCAGGATTCCACATTTCAGATTCGTACGGAGCAATCTCTTTTTCTGCTTTTACTCTTGGTAATGATAGTTTGGGGATTCTGGTACTTCTCCAAAATTGGTTGAAGATATCATCTATTTCATCTTCCAACCTTTTAATTTCTTCAAAAGGTTCCCATTTTGCCATATCTATTACCTCCAAAAATATTATAATAAATTTTTTAATTTCGTTGATAAAAATAGGTTAATTTTTTTATCAGATTTTTTGAAAATCCGATTATATATATTATTTGTTAACTTTATTTTTTGAAGATCCGCATACTTTACATTCGGAATTTCTACCAAGGTTTATAATCGAAAAATCATTATTAAGTGAATCAAAAATTAATAATTTGTTTAATAAATTATTCCCAATACCGAGGATATATTTAAGAACTTCATTTGCTACAATGCTTCCTATGATTCCTACAAGTGTACCCGCTACACCAAGAGAAAGGCTACTTTCAGTCATTAACTGTACTGTTTTGTGTTCTTTCTCTGGAAATACACAGTTAAAGCAAGCAGTTTCTCCTGGAAGAACTGACATTACCTGACCTACAAACCTTCCTACGGCTCCAATAAAGAGGGGTTTACCTAATTTTACTGCGGTTTTATTTATTAAATATCTTGTTTCAAAATTATCTGTTGCGTCAATCACAGTGTTGTATTTTATAAAAATTCGTTGTGCTATTTCATTGTCTGTTAGCCAGGCATTGTAGATTCCGACCTTCACATTAGGGTTTAAAGATTCAAGGCGTTTCTTGGCTAGTAAAACTTTCTCTTTGCCTATGTCTTCAGTGTTATAAAGAATTTGTCTTCCAAGGTTTGATAAACTTACTCTATCTCCATCAACTATGCCAATTCTACCAACTCCCAACGCAGTAAGATAAAGTGAAATAGGGTTTCCCAGACCACCTGCGCCAACAATTAAAACTGAAGAATTTTTAATTTTTATCTGACCTTCTGTACCAATTTTATCGATCTTAATAAGTCTGTCGTACCTTTCAGATTCTTCTCTTAAAAGCATTCTAGCATCCTGTGTTTTCTGGTCTTTTGGGTTTTACAAGGTATTTTTCAGGGTTTTTTAAAAATTCTTCTTTGCATTCTTGCGAGCAAAAATAATAAGTTTCCCCTTTGTATTCTAATGTTGCCTTTGCCTCTTCTTTTTCGATAATCATTTTACAAACAGGGTCTTGAACCATTTCGAACCTCCTCTTTTATTATGAATCTCTCAATAAATAAATTATTTTCATCACAAATAATTATAGTACAGAAGTTAGCTTTTATTTTTATCCTCCTCCTACAGGTGAAAAAATACTAATTGTGTCACCGTCTTTTAGTTTATCTTCAAACCAACTTCTTTTGAGATTTATAAGCATTATAATATAATTTCTTTCCTCTATTGAAAGCTGTTTAAGTAAATCATTTACTGTTGAACCTTCTGGAAGCTCTTTATAACTTTCTTCAGGTCCGTATTTCAAAAACTCTCCATAAAGTTTTACATGTATTTTCATATTCTGCTCTTTTAACCTGTGAAGACGACTTTTACTTCTTTAATATCCCATAGGTATTCCAATCTTTCAAGGATTTCTTCTTTTATATTTCCCGCAAACTGAGAATCTTCTGGAATTTCTAATCCAATCGAAATTATCCCATTTTCAACTTTTAATTTTTTAATGATTTTTGATTTAACGATATCGACTCCATTTTCGGGGTCAATTACATGAGAAAGTTTCTGAAAAACTATTTCTACCGTTGTAGGTTTTTTCTCTTTTTCTAAACCATTTTTTTCAACATAAATTTCAAGAGCAGAATGTAATGCATCTGCTGCAAGAACTGAGCAGTGAACCTTTACGGGTGGTAAGCCACCAAGCGCTTCTGCTGCATCTTTCCATGTGATTTTTTCTGCTTCTTCGATAGTTTTTCCTTTAACCATATCTGTCATTATTGAACCAGTTGCAATATTTGATGCACAGCCATAAGAACGGAATTTTACATCTACAATTTTATGGGTCAAAGGGTCAACTTTAAGATAAAGTGTTAACATATCGCCACATGCAGGGCTTCCTTCTGTGACTTTAACATCAGCATCCTCAATTTCTCCCACATTATGGGGATTTTTAAAGTGCTCGATTACAAGTTTTGTGTACGGTGTTGGCATTTTTTTACTCCTTTCCAAGTGGACTTAACTTTCTTAAATCTTCGACGATGCTCGAAAGTTTTTCCACGGTGTAATCAATTTCATCTTTACTGTTATATTTTGACAGGGAGAATCTTATCGACCCGTGTGATTGTTCGTGAGTTCTTCCCATGGCAATCAAAATATAGCTTGCTTGTAGATTTCTGCTATAACAGGCCGAGCCAGTTGTAACTGCTATCCCTGCGAAATCAAGTCTCAAAGATATAGCTTCTCCTTCGACGTATTTAAATGTACAGTTGAGTATATGTGGTAAAGAGCTTTCAACCGGAGTATTAAATTCTACATCAGGAATTTTTACTTCTATTTTTTCTCTTAAGTAATTTCTTAACTCTTCGATCCTTCTAACGTCATCTTTGGAAAATATTTCAATTGCTTTTTTGGCGCCCATTATTCCTGGTGTATTTTCTGACCCCGCCCTTAAATTGTTCTCATTATACCCACCATCAATAATTTTATTCAATACGCTCCCCTTTTTTACATATAGTATTCCAATGCCTTTAGGCCCATGGAACTTATGAGGAGAAATTGTCATTAAATCGATGTTATTAATTTCGACATCCTCTATATATGGCCATGCAATAGATGCATCGGTATGAAATGTTATATTTTTTTGTTTCACTATTTTTGAGATTTCTTTGATATTTTGAAGTGTACCTGTTTCATGATTTCCCATCTGTATAGAAACAAGAATTGTGTCGTCCCTGAGCGATTTTGAAAGCGTCTCTATATTTACATATCCTTTTTGATCAACTGGTAAAAAAGTAATTTCGAATCCTTCTTTTTCAAGTTTTCTTACTGATTCTATGACCGACAAGTGCTCTATAGAGCTTGTTACAATATGTTTTCCTTTTTTTTGATTGGCATAAGCTGTCCCCTTTATTGCAAGGTTATTTGATTCGGTGCCTCCAGAAGTAAATATTATTTCCTCGGGTTTGGTTCCTCCAATTTTTTGCAAAATAAATTCTCTTGCCTCATTTACCAGATCGCTAACTTCCATTCCGTAAGAATGTGTAAATTGTGAAGATGGTAATGCGTAATAATCTCTAAAAAATGGAACCATTGCCTCAATTACTCTATCGTCTACTTTTGTAGAAGTTGCGTTATCTAAATAAACCCTCATGTAAGGCCCAGATCCTTTTTAGCTTCGTCACTCATCATATCAGGCGACCATGGTGGTTCATATGTAAGCTCGATTTGAACATCCTTTACCCATTCTAATGACTTTATAACATTCTCAGCATCACTTATAATATAATTTCCTATAGGACAACCAGGGGCGGTCAGAGTCATCTTAATCTTAACTATGCCTAATTCTTCGTCAATATTTATATCGTAGATCAATCCAAGGTCTACAATGTTTACAGGTATTTCAGGGTCGTAAACATTTTTCAACGCATTTAAAATTTCTTCTTTTGAAACCATTCTTTCCTCCTATTCTTCCGAATATATTCTTTTTTCTCCCTGGAGCTTTTTGAGTTCTGTAATATCTTGTGTAGCTTCAAGGGTTCCTAAATAGTCTCCTTTACTGTTTCTTACCGCAAAATATCTTATGTAGATAAGTTTATCGCTCATTCTTATCTCCAATAAATTATAACTAAAAAAGTAATATTTTCAAGGAAGTCTATATTTATTGATTCCATTTAAGAAGGCATTGACAGAAAGATTTATACAATCTTCTTTTTCTTCTGGTATTTCAAAAAATTTTTCGAGATTTTTTTTGGAAAATTGTTTAAATTCTTCTACTTTTTTTGAAGTTGCTAATTCAGTGATGATTGAGCAAACTGCTATTGCGTAAGGGCAACCAGAAATTTGAAATTTAAGTTCTTTAATAATACCATTTTCTATTTTGAAGTAGAATACTGCTTTAGCTTTAGACGAAGTTTCAAACTCACCCAGCAATGTTGGATTTTCAATTTTCCCTGCATTCTTTGGATTAAGAAAGTGTTTCATTATGATTTCGGGATACATTATTAACCTTCTTTCTAGGACGGACTTAATTCTCTTAATTTTTTTACGTAGTCTTTCAAATTCTCAACTATTATATCAATTTCTTCCTCTCTGTTGAATTTACCAACTGTCATTCGGATTTCACTGAAAAAATCTTCGGTATTTATGCCAATTGCTTTTAACACATGTGATGGTTCTTTGCTTCCCGCTGAACAGGCCGAGCCACCTCCTGCAATTATACCTCTTTCGTTTAGTGCTACGAGTAAGGGCTCGTTTCTAATTCCTTTTACCAAAAAATTGAGATTTCCCGAGAGTCTTTTGCCCATTTCTGCCCCGTTAAGAAAAACACCAGGTATTTGCTCCTGAATTTTTTTCCACAATGAGTTTCTAATATTTTTAACTTTTTCACCATCAAAATCCATTTCTTTTTTAGCAATTTTTGCAGCTTTTCCAAGCCCAATTATACCTGTAGTATTCAGCGTTCCCGATCGAATACCTCCTTCCTGGCCGCCACCCTCCATAAATGGATTAATTTTAGTCCCTTTTCGAATATATATTGCTCCTACCCCTTTTGGTCCATAAAACTTATGAGCAGAAAGGCTTAACAGATCTATATTTAACTGTTTAACGTTAATCGAGATATGGCCAACCGTTTGGACAGCATCGGTGTGGAAATAAATTTTGTTTTCTTTTGCGATCTCACCAATCTCTTCTATTGGCTCAATAGTTCCAATTTCGTTGTTCGCATGCATAATAGAAATAAGTATCGTTTTCTTTGAAACTAAGTTTTTAATTTCACCAGGATCGACAAACCCATATTTATCAACATTAACAAATTTTATAATAAACCCCATTTTTTCAAGAGTTTCTAATGGTTTAATTATAGCTTCGTGCTCTATTTTTGTTGATATAATTTCATCCCCCTTTTCGCGATTTGCAAGAGCAACACCTTTAAGCGCAGTGTTATCAGATTCGGTTCCCCCCGAGGTAAAAAAGATCTCGTCAGGGTCTGCTTCTATTAAACTTGCAACATCAACGCGGGCTTGTTCAACATAAATATCTATTTCTTTACTTATCGATGAAGTCCATTTAGTAGCAGGATTTGCAAATTTTTCCGTAAAAAAAGGAAGCATTTTTTTAAGCACTCTCTCATCTACCTGTGTTGTTGCGGCATTATCTAAATAAATTATAGCCATATTACCTCCTTAAATAAATATTACTTTCTTAGTTATAATTATAAGATAACTAACAAAAAAATAAAAAAAATAATTTAACTTTATAATTTAGCAATTGAGTTTTTATTAATTTAGATTATAATTTTAGAATGAACTATATAGCACTTTACAGGAAGTACCGACCTCAGACCTTTGAGAAGGTCGTTGAGCAAGAAACAATCGTAAAAATTTTAAGGCAAGCGCTGAAACAAAATAAAATTGCACACGCTTACCTTTTTGCTGGGCCTAAGGGCTCTGGCAAAACTACGGTTGCTAGAATTTTTGCAAAAGGGCTTAATTGTATAAATGGGCCAACTGATATCCCTTGTATGAAGTGCAAAAACTGCCTCAGTATAACTAATGGAACAAATCTCGATGTTTTAGAAATAGATGCTGCTTCAAATCGTGGTATAGATGAAATTAGGGATTTAAAGGAAAAAGTTTACTATGTTCCTGTAGCTTCAAAATATAAGGTTTATATTATCGATGAAGCTCATATGTTAACTATGCAAGCTTTTAACGCTCTCTTGAAAACATTAGAAGAGCCACCATCAAACGTTGTTTTTATCCTTGCAACAACTGAACCAGACAAAATTCCTTCTACAATCATATCAAGATGCGAAAGATTTTATTTTAAACCTATATCCACTCCGGGCCTTTTTAATAAGGTTAAAGACGTTGCCTCCCAGGAAAAAGTTGAAATTTCAGATAGTGCCGCATTACTTATATCCAAATTCTCATCTGGATCCCTTCGGAATGCATTAAGTATTCTTGACCAGGCGATTACAATGTATAGTGACAAAATCGACGAAGGGGGTATCCGCAGCTTACTTGATGTCCCAAATGAAAACCTTTTTACTGATTATTTGTATGCTCTTTTGAAAAACGATTCCAAGTCTGTTATTAATATCCTCAATATGGTTAAAGACGGAGGTAGAGACCCCAGGATTTTTATTAATGAATTGATAGACTACACTCAGGATATTATTACTGGAAAAATTGCAGGATTTGAAGAACTCAAGAAAAAAAGAGATGAACAATTTGTATCTATAATGCAGGAACAAGCAAAATATTTTTCTATAAGAAAACTTACTGAATTTGCAAATATCTTTGTTAATACTTTAACTAAAATAAAGTTATATCAGGATCCCTTTTTCCCAATTCTTCTTGATTCGCTTTCTCTTTTAAGCGATATCTCGATTTTAGACAGCGTAGAAAGTGCAAAAATATTTGAACCTTTGAAAGCAGAACCAGTACCAGCTATTCTAGAAAAAGTAAAAATAGGGGAAGTTAAAGCAGAAGAAGTTAAAACTAACCCCGAGGGGGGGATCTCAATAGAGCAGGTTAAGCAGAGATGGAATGATATTTTGAGTGTTGTAAAGTCTGTAAGTGCGCCATTATTTGCTATTTTAATAAAATTCACTCTTGTAGGATTGCAAGAGGATACTTTGATACTATTGCCAGAGAAGAAGTTTTATTTGAATATGGTGAAGCAACAAGAAAATATTGATATAATTTCGACCGCTGTTGCAAAAATGTTAGGTAGACCTTTGAAATTAACCTTTTCTGAACCAGAGGAAGAAGTCTTAATTAGAAAAGAGGAAAAAATAGAGGAAATAAAACAGAAGAAAGAGGTTCAAGACATACTGAAGCTTTTTGATGGCGAAATTACAGATATAAAGAATGTCGAGGAGGAAAAATGAAGAATTTAAACGAAATAATGCAAAAAGCGAAAGAGTTACAAAAAAAGATGGAGGAAATCGATATAGAACTTACCAATGCTCGTATTGAAGGTGAATCTTCCGGAGGTGCTGTTAAAGCAACGGTATCAGGGAAACTCGATTTAATATTTTTGAGCATCTCAAAAGAACTGATAAATCCGGAAGATAAAGAAATGCTTGAAGATATGATTGTTGCTGCAATTCGTGAAGCGCAAGAAAAAGCAAGAAAAATAGCCCAAGAGAAGCTTGCTTCATTAGGTTTAGTAGGTGAGTTCCCTGGGTTGGGATTGATGAATTGATGGATGTTTCAAGTAAGATTGAGAAATTAATATCTGTTATCTCAAAACTACCTGGAATTGGGCCAAAATCTGCCGAAAGAATAGCTCTTTATCTGCTAAGTATGGAAGATTATGAAATAAAGGATTTTCTTGAAACGATAGAAGATGCGAAAGAGCATATAAAACTTTGTCCAATTTGTTTTAATATTACTGATTCTGAAATTTGTAATATTTGCAGCAGTTCAAGAAGAGACCATTCCGTTGTTTGCGTGGTAGAAGAAGTGCGAGACCTTTTTGCAATAGAAAAAGGAGGCGAATATAATGGGGTTTATCATGTTCTTCACGGAAAGATTGACCCAATAAATCACATTTCTCAAGAAGATTTAAAGATTAAAGAGCTTATAGAAAGAGTCGCCAGGAATGAGATTAAAGAGGTTATAATAGCTACAAATCCTAATTTTAGTGGCGACCTTACTGCAACATACTTAAAAAAAATTCTTACTCCATTTGGTGTAAAGGTAACAAGGATTGCAACTGGTTTACCCAAGGGCGCAGAAATAGATTTTGTTGATTCAGTTACTCTTTCCCTTGCAATAAAAGAAAGAAAAGAAGCTTAATAATAATTCCAAGGAGGCAAGAATGAGTGAAATAGTTACAGTCAAAGCAAGGGAGATACTTGATTCTAGAGGTAACCCTACAGTTGAAACAGAAGTCTTACTTGCGTCAGGTGCTTTTGGGAAAGCTGCTGTTCCCTCAGGTAAATCTACCGGAAAATATGAAGCAATTGAATTAAGAGATAATGATCCAAAGAGATTCAGAGGTAAGGGTGTACTTAAGGCTGTTGAAAATGTTAATGAAGTCATCGCCAAAAAAATTGTTGGCATGGAATCCACAAACCAAAGTGGCATTGACAGGGAAATGATAGAATTGGATGGAACGGCTAATAAATCTAAACTTGGTGCAAATGCCATTTTGAGTGTTTCTCTTTCAGTTGCAACAGCAACTGCAAGAGAGTTTGGAATTCCACTCTATAAATATCTTGAAGGAGCTAATGCAATTACACTACCCGTTCCTCAATTCAATGTGCTTAATGGAGGAGAGCATGCAGATTCAGGGCTCAACATACAGGAATTTTTGCTCTTACCCATTGGAGTCCCAAATTTTAGAGAAGCGTTGAGGTATGGGTCGGAAATTTACCATACACTTAGCAGCATTCTTAAGAAAGATGGTTTTTCAACAAGCGTTGGAGACGAAGGTGGTTTTGCTCCAAGAGTCGGAAGTGGAGAAAATGCTTTAAAATACCTCGTCCGCGCTATCCAAGAGGCAGACTATATCCCGGGTAAGGATGTTTTTGTTGGTTTTGATGCTGCTGCTTCTGCCTTCTTTAAAAATGGTGCATATACCTATGAGGGCAAAAAAATGGCTTCACTCGAGATGATTGACTATTATGAACGACTTGTGAATGAATTTCCAATTATTTCAATTGAAGATGGTCTTGCTGAAGAGGATTGGGATGGATGGGCTAAATTAACAGAGAGACTTGGTAATAGAATTCAGCTTGTCGGAGATGATATTTATGTAACAAATTCAGAAAAATTAAAAAGAGGTATTAAAGAATCTGCCTCAAATGCAGTCCTTATCAAGCTAAACCAAATTGGTACTTTAACTGAAACGATGGACACTGTAAGATTAGCTAATAGTGCAGATTTTAATATCGTTGTCTCGCATAGATCCGGTGAAACGGCGGATGTTTTTATTTCTCACCTTGCTGTGGGTATGAATATAGGGCAGATAAAAAGCGGTGCTCCTTGCAGAACTGAAAGAGTTGAAAAGTATAACGAACTTATACGAATTGAGGAAGATCTTGGAACATCTGCAAAATATGCAGGTAGAGAATTTTTCAAAAGATTTTTGCAAGAGTAGATTGTATGCCTGAGGTAATTGAAGTTGATTTTTTAAGAAAGGAAGTTCAACAGCTTTTAGTAGGTAAAACTGTTTTGAAAGGAGTTCTTATAAAAGAATCCCTTTCAAATTTAAAGGCAAAACAATTTTCTGAAATTCTCGAAGGGAAAACAATAATTGGCGCAAGAAGAAAAGGCAAAGTTCTTATCATAGACTTTTCAAAAGAAGTTTCACTTTTAACGCATTTTTTACTTACTGGTTTTGCAAGGTTTTATGAGCAATGTCCGAATATAAATTACCAGGTGGCCCTTTATTTTGCTAGCAACGGATGCCTCTTAATTAATGGCATTATGCTGGGTGGTTTTGTAAAAATTCTGCGAACCGATAAGGTTTTTGAAGAAGATGGAGTTAAAGAACTTGGCATTGATGTGCTTAGTATAGATTTTACTTTAGACAGATTCAAGCAAATTTTAAACTCAAATAGAAGAAAAATTATAAAGCAAGTTTTAATTGACCAACATATCATTGCTGGAATTGGAAATGCATACTCAGATGAAATCCTTTTTGAGGCAAAAGTTCTTCCTTTTAGAAAGTGCGAAGATTTAACCAATGCTGATACTGAAAATATTTTTAATGTTAAAGAAAAAGTTTTTGAAAGGTCAATTGCTTTTGGAGGGGAAAGCGAGCTTTCTTTTGTTCATCTTGATGGGAAAAGAGGAGAGTTTCATAAACATTTTAATGTTCACAAAAGAGAAGGAGAATTCTGCCCAATATGTGGCACCCCTATAATTATGAAGAAAATAGGAGGTAGAAGTTCATATTACTGCCCTAATTGTCAAAAATAGGAGGCATAAATGGAGATTAAAGGAGAGGTTGCAGTAGTAACGAGAGCATCAAGTGGTATTGACCGAGCAACTTCTATTTTACTTGCTGAAAAGGGAGCTAAAATTGCCTGTACAATGGTTTTTCTTATAGAAAATGATTATGTTTCGGGTCTAGTCGTTAATGTAAATGCAAGTAGATATATGAATTGGAGGAGACCATGAAAGAATTTACATTAAAGCAATGGATTATTGTAGTAATTTTAATTTCTGTAATTACTTTCGGCACAGGATTTCTCTTTGGAAAAAATTTTGGTTTCAAGAGCGCTACTGTAAATGTGAACAAGGAACCTGTTGTAATCTCGCAAAGTCCGCAAGAACCTGTCCTTATTACTATATATGTTACGGGGGCTGTAAAAACCCCTGATGTTTATAAAGTGGATGAGGGAAGTATTGTCAAGGATGCTATAAATACAGCAGGTGGTCCATTAAGCAATGCAGATTTGTTAGCGGTGAACCTTGCAAGAAAAGTTCAAGATGGAGAGGAAATAATTATCCCATTTAAAGAAGAAAATACCAGTACAGGTGCAAGTAACAGTAATAACAATTCCACGAAAAGCCAAAAAATAAATATTAACATAGCTTCAGTTAGTGAACTCGAAAGTTTACCAGGTATTGGAGAAGTTAAGGCAAATGCAATTATTAATTATAGGAAAAACTATGGACCCTTCAAAGACATAAAGGATATTATAAATGTCTCAGGCATTGGTGATAAAACTTTTGAGTCGATAAAGGATCTGATTTGCGTTAACTAATGCCTGCTTTTATTTCATTTTTAATTAGTTTAGCCTGTGTTATAACAATTTATTCTTTTGTATTCAAGCATTTCATTCTTATTTTAATTTTTATACCTTTGATAGCTTTTCTTCTACTTATCTCTAAAAAGAAATTTTTGATCTTGAATTTGATACTCGTTTTTATCGTTTCTTTATCAAGTTTTGCACAAATAAAACCATATTTTCTTAAGAGTATTCCACAGAGCTTGTATGGCAGAATTATCTCGATAATGGGGAAAGTTAACGATTACTCAGAAGAAACTATTTACCCAAAAAGTTTTGTAATAAATAGTTTAATTATAAATAGCGAAAGATATTCTGGCAGCTTAAGAGTTTATACTGACCAGGATTTTCCTCCTCCTTTCAGTAATGTTACGATTAGGGGAACACTAAATAAAGTTGATTTAAAATCAGATATCGAGAAATTAACTCGCTGTCAATATTCTATGTACTCCAATGAGATTGTTGTTGATAGCGCTTTGGGTTATGCTCAAACACTAAGTAAAATAAGACAGGAGATAATTGATAGAATTAGACTTTCCATGAAAAGTGAAGAAGCCTTTTTGTTAATTTCGTCTATAATGGGCATATATTCATTATCAAACGAAGAGCGCGCTCCATTTGAAAAAACTGGAACAGCTCATATTTTTGCGGTATCAGGTTTGCATATGAGTATTCTCGGAGAAACTTTAAATAAATTTTTAGGTTATTTTTTTATTTTTTCTCCCATAATAACTTTGATTATACTTTTACTTTTTATTTTACTTATCGGATTTAAAATATCAGCTTTACGTGCAATCTTAATGTATGCAGTTTTTGCTCTGGCAAAAACGACTGGAAGAGAATCGAATAATTTAAATGTACTCGGGGTTGCAGGGATTATCATAGTAATATTTTTTCCAGTTTCGATTTTTTCCATAAGTTTCCAGCTTTCTTTTGTATCAATTTTTGCATTATTTGTTTTTGCTCCATTTATTTCGCAATCATTGCCAGATAAATTTCCTTATAAAATTCTTGCTTCAACTGTTTCTATTCAAATTTTCCTATTACCCCTAATTGCATTTTACTTTGGTACATTCTCTATATCTTCATTTATTGCAAATTTATTTGCAATACCTTATATGTCAATACTTGTACCCGCTGGATTTATACAGGTCATTGCCTCCGTTCTTGGGAGACAGGTATCAAATTTTTTTGCGCCAATTTCTAACTTTTTATACAGCATTTTGAATTCAATTATTGGATATATTTCTAAGTTACCATTTTCGTCTATAAATGTAAATTTTTCCTTTATCAATATTATTTTGTTTTTCACTATTCTTTCTTTTTTGTTGCTTATTTTGTGGAAGAAGAAAAAGATGCTTTTACTTTCTATTGCTATTCTTGTTTCTTCTTTTGTTTTCTCAAGTTTCATGCCCAGGAGTTTTACCATTCATCCATATAAGTTAGGCGGTGAAAACTTTTTCATTGTTAGAGATACTTCAAGTACTGTTCTTCTATTTTTTAAAAATCAGGATAAGCAAATATTTAATATGAGCGATACCCTTGAGAGAGATCTAAGATTAGAAGGAATCAATAAAATCAATGTGATTTTGGTAGCTTACCCAATAGATAATGAAAGCTATTCAAATGCCCTGGAGTTTGCAAAGAGAACTAATATTAAAATTGGATATTTAATGCTTCCAAACTTAGATAATGAGCTGATAAAGATTTTTTCTGAGCAGACAAAAAATAAAATAAATTTAGCTACTTTTAAAAATGATTCTACGATAAAAATTGGAGATTATTCATTTGTATTATTTTCTGAGAGCACTAATAATGCAATTTTATTAGAAAGAAATAAGCGAAAATACCTTCTTGTAGGTTGCAGCAAACTCTTCAACTCTCCGCTTAAAGAGCGTTTAAATTTAGATGAGATCTATTTCCCTGATGGCTTTGAACTAAGTTCTTTAAAAGATCATTTCGAATTTAGTAAAATATACAAATATTAACTATAATTACTTAATGAATACTACTGAGAAAAAACTTTTACTCATAGATGGTAGCGGTATGTTGTACAGGGCATATTTCGCATTGCCACACTTTTTAACTAAGAAAGGTGAACCCACCGGGGCAGTTTATGGATTTTTGCAGATGATGCTCCGCGTAATGAAGGATGAAAAACCTGATTTTATTAGTGTTGCTTTTGATAGGAAAGCCTTGACTGCAAGACATATTGCATATAAGGAATATAAGGCCACAAGACCTCCTATGCCAGATGAACTTTCTAAACAATTCGAAACGATTCATGAAGTACTCGATGCCTTTAAAATCCCTGTTTATGAGATTGATGGTTTTGAAGCAGATGATGTTATTGCAACGATTGCAGAGCAGATAAAAAATGAAAATATCAAAATTTTTGTAGTGACAGGAGATATGGATTTGGCACAATTGATTTCTGCCAATGTTTTGCTTTTAATGACCAGGAAAGGCGTAACAAATATAGAAAAATTTGATCGAAGCAAATTAAAAGAGAGTCTCGGCATTTCTCCCGAACAAGTGCCAGATTATAAAGCTCTTGCTGGAGACCTGTCTGATAATATTCAGGGAGTGCCAGGAATAGGCCCAAAGACTGCATTAAAGATGCTCAATAAATATAATAATATTGAAAATTTATCTCTGCACCTTGAGGAAGAACATTTAGGCGAATACAGAGAAATAATACTCCGAAACAAATCTTTATGTACGCTTTTAAGAGATGTTCCAATAAAATTTGATATAGAAGTTGCAAAGATGTCAGATTTTAAAGGTGAAAAGGCAAAGGAAATTCTTTCAAGACTCGAATTCAAAAATATAATTAGAGAGCTCAATATTGGAAATAGTATATTTGACGTAGCTAAAGATGCCAATTTAAAGCATATTGGACTTTATTTTGAAACTTCAAAAGAAAAGCCTTTTGGATTTGCTTATGAAGATAGAGATTCTGAACAAGAATACAGGATTGGTGAAGAACTTTTTACAAATCAAGAATCACTTGAGAAATTAAGGAACTTGCTTTCCGATGAAAGTACTCAAAAAGAAATTTATAATTTGAAAGAACTTCTCTGGATTTCCAGGAAATACGGTTTGCCTGTAAAGAACGTTCATTTTGATATTGCTTTGGTGGCATATCTTCTGGATACGGGCCTAAATTCATATTCTCTTGAGTCTTTAACTAAGATATTTTCAATACCTCTGGAGGGTAAATCTATGAGGGATAAGGCAAGGTTTATTTATAATATTGCCAGTATAGAAGATAAACTTTTTAAAGACAAGGAACTTTTAAAAGTTTATGAAGACATAGAAAAACCTCTTGCAGAAGTTTTGTTAGATATGGAAGAAGCTGGCATAAAAATAGACGTTGCCTATTTTAAAGAGCTCGAGAAGATTATTGAGCAGGAGTTAAAAGCTCTTGAAGAAAAAATTTATAAACTTGCAGGAATATCATTTAACATACTTTCTTCTAAACAACTTTCCTCGGTTCTTTATGATATTTTAGAACTCGAGCTCACTAAAAAAGGAAAAACTGGTTTTTCAACAGGAAGCGAAGTACTTGAAGAAATAGCAGACAAACATCCAATTATTCCTCTCATCCTGCAGTACAGAAGCTTGTCAAAATTAAGTTCAACATATATTGAGGCTCTTCCCCATCTTATATCTAAAACGGATGGTAAATTACATACACATTTTCACCAGATAGGTACTTCTACAGGAAGACTAAGGAGCTCTGATCCCAATTTACAAAATATACCCATAAGAGGTGAATGGGGTGAGAAAATAAGGAAGGGTTTTACTTCGGGAGATACTAATCATTTCTTAATAAGTGCAGATTATTCACAAATTGAATTGCGAATTCTTGCACATCTCTCGCAGGACAAAACTTTGATAGAGGCTTTCAGAAAAGACGAGGACATACACGTTCATACGGCTTCAATGGTTTTTGGAATTGATGAAAAAGAAGTAACAAAAGAAATGAGGAGCAGTGCAAAAGCGATCAATTTTGGGATAGTTTATGGTATTTCTCCCTATGGCTTATCTAAGCAACTCGGATGCTCGCAAGTGGAAGCTGCAGATTATATAGAGAAGTACTTTCAGAAATATCAGGGAGTAAAAGAGTTCATAGAGATTCTTGTTAAGCGCGCAAGAGAAACTGGGGAAACAAGGACCATTTCAGGAAGAATAAGAAAAGTAGATGGATTAGATAGCAAAAATTATAATATAAAAGAAAATGCGAGAAGAATTGCTATAAATAGCCCGATCCAGGGGAGTGCTTCTGATATCATTAAAATAGCCATGGTAAATATTTACGATCAAATTAAAAAGCTTGATTCACATATTTTGCTTCAAATCCATGACGAACTTATTGTCGAAAGCAATAAAGATGTTTTTGATAAAGTTGTTTATATAATAAAAGAAAAAATGGAACATGCATATGAGCTTTCAATCCCGCTTAAGGTAAATGTTGGATATGGTTATAATTTACTCGAGGCAAAGACATGAAGATAATTGGACTTACTGGTAATATTGCTTCTGGAAAGAGTGCTATATCTTATATTTTAAAAAATCTTGGTGCAGAAGTCGTAGACATGGATAAGATAGGTAAGCAAATCCAAGAACTTAATTATAAAAAAGTTATTGAAAAAATTGAAAAAAGATTTGGAAAAGAAATTATAGAGAACGATAAAATAAATAGAAAAAAACTTGGCTCAATCGCCTTTTCTGACAAACAAGCGCTAATTGATCTTAATTCTATCATGATTCCTTTAATGACAGAAAAACTCAAACGAACTATTGATGAAAATAGGAAGAAGGAGACGAAGGTACTTGTTGTTGACGCTGCAATTTTATTTGAAGCTAATTGGGATAAATTTGTAGACTATGTCTGGGTTGTGTATGTTCCGAGAGAAACTCAAATAAATAGACTTATCAAAAGAGAAAAGATTACTCAGGAAGAAGCAATAATGAGAGTGGATTCTCAAGAAAGCATTGATGAAAAGATTGAAAAGGCAGATGTTGTTATAGATAACAGCAAGAATCTTGAAGCCGTTAAGTTGAAGATATTCGAATTATGGAACGCGATAACAACTTCTATTTAAGTTTTTCAAGATTATCAACATATTTAAAATGTCCTATGAGGTATAAGTTTATCTATGTAGATAAACTTTCTACTATTCGAAGAAGCTATTTTAGCTTTGGAAATACAATACATAAAGTACTTGAAACTTTTTACCATCCAGAAAAAAATTTTATCGAACTCAGTAAACCGCCCTACAAGTATATGATGGAGCTACTAGATGAATGTTGGGTGTCTGAAGGCTATAGTTCAGAAGCTAAAGAAACTAAAGCAAAAAGTGAAGCCAAAAAAATATTAACGAGTTTTTACAGAAAGTTTATTTTTGCTTTCCAGCCTGCTTTATTTGTAGAGAAAAATTTTTCATTTAAAGTTGAAAATTTTGAACTAAAGGGTAGAATAGATAGAATTGATGAAAGATCAGGGCATTTTACCATCGTAGATTATAAAACAAACAGTATTTTACCGGAGCTTTTTAAAGAAGAGGAATTTTTACAGCCTGTAATTTATAATATGGCTGCAAGAGACATTCTTGATACAGACAATATTGATTCAGTTTCTCTTTATTTTTTAAAATTCGGCAAAAAAATAGATTTTTCTTTTGATGATTCGATTATTGAGAAGACTAAAAAAAGAATCTATGAAATAGGAACTCTCATTCTACAAGGTGATTTTAAGCCAAAAGTGAATGGTAATTGCTCCAATTGTGAATTTAAAAATATTTGTCCAAGTTTTTCAGGCTAAAACGTTAAGGGGGCATGATATGCGTAAATTATTTACTTTTATAGTTTTTATTTTACTTGTATTTTCAATTTTGATTTTACCTTTTTCCGCTATAGGCAATTCTTTGGGAAATTTAAGTCAATTTCCATATCCTATCACTTCAATTTTTAGCGATGACAACAATCTTCTTATTGGCACCGAGTCTGGTTTATTCATTTCTAGCGATGAAGGAAGAAGTTTTGTACAAAAAAATTCAGGTTTATCAGATACTCATATAACAGGCATTGTTAGGTCAGGAGATAAATATTTTATAGGTACTTCAGAAGGTGGCTTGTATGCTGGAAACATCAAAGACCAAAAATGGATGCCATTTTCTAATAAAGTTAATTGTCCCACTATTAGTTCTGTTTCATCTAAAGATAGTATGATCTTTGTTACCTCTCTTTGCACTGGATTTCATGTAAGTTTTGATTATGGTTCAATATGGCTTGATATTAATTCAGGGTTGCCTACTCAAAAGACTACATCATTTATCAGGACTGAGTCTGGAAGAAATTTCTTGGGTACAGAAGATTCCGGATTGTATTATTCCGAAAGCTTAGATGAAAAGACTGTATGGCAAAACCTGCTACCCGGGTATAGTGTAACTTCCTTGAGTTACTTTATGGGGAGTCTTTTTGTTGGCACTTCTTCAGGATTATTTAAAGGTAATGTAGGTATGAAATTTCAAAAAATGGACTTTATTGGCGGTGAGCCTTATATTGCTGGCATTATTTACAATAATGATAGACTATTTGTAGCGATCCAGAATTTTGGAGTATTCGTAACGCTGGATGGAATAAATTTCTACGAGGTTTTGCAGGGCCAGGTTTTATTTCCGAGAAGCTTATATTTAGAAAACAGTTCAAAAAAGCTTTATATTGGAGATAATGATGGTAATTTGTCTCAGATAGATCTTTCCTTACCTATGCTTGAAAGTAAAACAAAACTGGATCTCGGAGTTGTAAACAAAGGTAGCAAATTAAGCGGGAGCTTTTCAATACTAAATATTGGATATGGTACTTTAAATGGCACTATTTCTGCTCCTGTATTTATAAAACTCAACAAGACTAATTTTATAAATACCAGTAGTATCAACTTTATAGTCGATACGGCCGAACTTTCTCCAGACAATTACACAGTTCCTATTAAAATTAGTTCGAACAGCGGACCTCAAAATATATATATTTCTTTTAAAGTATTAGAAGTTACTGAAATAAAGATAACTTTAACTATTGATTCTAAAGATGCATATGTAAATGGTGAAAAAATCTTGCTCGATGCACCATCGTTTATTGATAAACAGTCTTCAAGGACTTTAGTGCCTTTGAGGTTTATTTCACAGGCTTTCGGTGCGGAAGTTGAATGGGATGAAAAGCTTAGAAAAGTTACAATTAAAAAAGCGTCAACCAAAAACAATCCAGCAATTCTTATAGAGCTTTGGCCGGGGAATAAAACAGCTAAAGTAAATTTAGAAAGTGTGGAACTTGACGTTGCACCTGTTATTATTCTCCCAGGAAGAACTATGGTACCTTTAAGGTTTATTAGCGAGAGTTTTGGAAGTTCAGTAAGCTGGGATGGAATAAACAGAAGAATAACGATTATTTACAAGCGTTAAGACGTTTTTCTCTTTCAGTCCTAATGATGTTGAAGATTTTGTTTACAGCTCTGTCAATCTTATTATTTACAACAACAAAGTCGTAAAAAAACCTCTCTTCAATTTCCTCTTTTGCTCTTTTTATTCGATTTTCTTCTTCTTCAGGGGTTTCGGTTCCTCTTTTGTTGAGTCTTTTAAGAAGATCATTTATGCTAGGCGGCATAATAAAAATTAATAATGCTTGACCGTACTGGTTTTTTATCTTTTTTGCGCCTTGTACATCGATTTGAAGCAATATATCCTTTTCATCTGAAAGCCCTTCTTCTATGCTCTTTTTCAGGACTCCATAATGTTTGCCGTGCACTATTGAGTATTCCACAAAATCACTTCGTTTAATCCTATCAAAGAATTCTTCTTCTGAAAGAAAATAATAATCTCTTTTATCTATTTCGTTTTTTCTTTTAGCTCTTGTAGTGCAGGTAACGGCGAGTTTAATTTTTTTATCTCTTTTTATTAACTCTCTTGCAATTGTTCCTTTTCCAACTCCAGAAGGTCCTGATATTATTATTATCATATTTCCTTTGATAGTATTTCTATTGCTTTTTGTAGCTGCAGATCTTCTTGTGGCTTATCTGGATTATTCTGGACAGTGATATCAGGTGTTATGCCTTTACCGTTTATTTCGATTTTATTAGGTGTAAGATATTCTTCGACAGTTACTTTTAGGGTGTAGCTACCCGGTAAGTTGAAAATCTGTTGTATTACACCCTTGCCAAAGGTGTTTTCGCCTATAATTGTGCCAACATTGTAATCTTTGATTACACCTGTTAATATTTCTGCTGCACTTGCGGTTCCATTATTAATAAGAACAACTAAAGGAAGATTAAACTCTTGTCCTTTGATTTTTAAGGGTTCAGTTACTCCATCTCTATTCCTCGTCCAGAGTAATATGCCGGATGGTATAAAATTAGATGCAATTTTCTCACATTCAGCAAGTAACCCCCCCGAATTATCCCTTAGATCAAGAATTACTCCTTTAACATTTTTTTGTTTAAATTCATTTAATACACTATTAAACTCGGCGGAACTATTATCGGTAAACATATTGAATTTTAAATAACCGATTTTGCCGTCGTCACGATAATCCTTTTCAATAATAGGTATTTTTATGTTTTCCCTTTTTATTGTAAATGTTAATTCTTCATTTTCTCTTTTAATTGTTAAAACTACGCTTGTTCCTATTTCTCCTTTAACCTTTAATGAAGCCTCTTCAAGGCTCAATCCCTTAAGTGCTGTTGAATCGGCTTTTTCAATCAAGTCCCCACTTTTAAGCCCCGCTTGCTCTGCGGGCGTGTTTTTAAATACTGAGACGATTTCGAGGATTTGTTCTTTTTCATTCATTTTAATTACTACACCAATACCTGCATATATCCCTTCTATTTCTGCTTGAAGATCTTTTGTTTCTGCCGGGTCGAAAAAAGCAGTATATGGATCGTTGAGTGAATTTACCATTCCTTTGATAAGCTCGTCACTGCTTATTTTTTTGTAGAAGTTGCTTTGGAGAATATCAAAAGTTTGATTCAAGAGGTTGCTATTATTTGTTAGGTTTTTAAAGATCGAAGTGCCAGTGTTGCTAATAAACACAGAAGGAGGGTATCTCATTCCGATAAGATATCCGCATAAAAAGAAAATTATTAAAGATAAAACAATTATTAATTTATTATTTTTTTTCATTATTTGCCTCGGAAATCTTTAGTCCTGAATTCATTTCAGGATCTATTCGATTATATATCTTTGATCACCTTTTTCAAGTTTTTTAAATTCATTTCTTTCTTTTTCGAATCCCTTTCTTCCCATTATTCCATATGTATATTTTTTTCCAAGCTCAACTCCAGGCTGGTCAATTGGATTTATGTTTAGCATCTCCCCAAGAGCAATAATACCATACTCAAGCATGTAAATCGCTCTTCCAATGTTAAACTCGTCAATTTTATCGAATTCTATAGATACATTTGGGCGACCATTCTTCGTGAGGGCAGCCTTTGTGGCAAGGTATTCAGATTTAATGAGACTTGAGTATTCTCTATCCTGAAGATAATTTATTCTTTCATCTCTTATGATTTCTTCAGAAACTTTAATTTCTTTTCGAAATTTTTTAGGTGCCATAAAAATGATAAATTTATCAAAAGGCCCTTCAATGAGGAGTTGGAGTACAGAGTGTTGGTCAGTAGTGCCTTTAAGAAAAAGTGGTGTAATACCGGTGAAAATATCTTTTCCTTCTCTTGAATATCTTTTTCCAAGGCTTTCAGCCATGAGCTGTTTATACCATTCGCCTATATAGTAAAGGCTATCTGAATAAGAGAAAATAACATTAATATTTACCCCACTTTTGTTTAGATTGTATTGAAATAGTGGCAAAAGAAGTGCTTGCGATCTCAAAACATCTTTTGCCTTGATATCTTCTAACTCTTTTAAAGCGCCTTCTATTAATGCTTCGATGTCTACTCCCGTAACCGCAGCTGAAACAAGTCCCACATGGGATAAAACTGAAAATCTACCACCTAACAAAGGGTGAATAGGAAATGTTTTTATTTCCGTCTCTTTTGACATTTCTCTGAGAAAACCTTTCTCAGGGTCAGTGGTAAATATTAAGTGGTCTTTAAGGCTAAGACCTTCCTTTTTTAAACTGGCTCCTATTGCAAGCATGTTTAACATAGTTTCACTTGTTGTACCAGATTTTGTAATAATGTTAAATACGGTTTTTTTCATATCCAACAGATCAATAGCATCTTTAATGCTTTCAGGATCAACATTATCGAAAAAATAAAGCTTTGGATATTTCCTTGCATGGTTTTCGTTATAAAAGATTCCATTAATTGCATAGTGCAAAAGTTCGTTTCCAAGCGATGAACCCCCCATTCCCACAACAACAAAATTATCAAAATTTTCCTGGATTTTAACTGCATATTCTTTAATTTTCTGGATCTCTTTTTGCATATCCAGAGGCATGATTAAAGGATAATAATCATTGTTTGTTTTATCTTTTATTCTCCTTTTTATTTCTACAAGGAATTCTTTAGAGTTTTTAATTTCTGAATATGAAATCCCTCTATCTCCCACGTTTTCTGAAATTATGTTATTAAAATCAAAAATCATTGTGGCTCTCCTTGTCTATTACGTCTAATACAGCCTTGTTTGCGATATTTTTTAATCGCTCGAGCTTCTCTTTGCTTATTGACTCGCAATATGCTCTTATTTTTTTCTCTGTTCCTGAAAATCTGAAGAGAAGCCAGCTATCATCATCAAAAATAATTTTGGTCCCGTCCGTTTCTTTGATATCTTTAACATTTTCTTCTTTTGGAATTTTGAAAATCTTTTCTTTCAAGCCTTTTTCAATAGTCTCTCTTTTTCCTTTAAACTCGAAATCTAACCTTTCTGAATAGATTTCTCCGAATTTGGAAATAATCTCATAGAAAAGTGCAAGTGGCGACTTTTTTCTTTTAGAAACTATTTCAGTTACAAGCAAATTTACCAGTATTCCATCTTTATCCGCCAACCAGCCGGTAATGGTTGCTCCTCCACTCTCTTCCCCACCGAATATAGCATTGCCTTTTGTTACCTCGTCTCCAATGTATTTAAAGCCTACAGGAGTTTCTATAACTTCGCATCCAAAATGGCGGGCTATTCTATCAAGCATTTGAGTTGTGGAAACTGTTCTTACAATATTTCCTTTTATTTGTCGTTCAGTGATAAGGTAGTAATAGATAATTGGAAGAATTTTATCAGGTGAAATATATGTCCCACTTTCATCTATTATGCCAAATCTATCGGCATCTCCATCTGTAGATAGGCCGATATTTGCATTTTCCTGAGTGACTGCGTTTGATAAAGGAATCAAATTTGCCTCTATAGGTTCAGGATGTAGTTTTCCAAAGAGCGGATCTATTTCACCGTGTATCATTTTAAAATTTGTAATGTCCTGAAGTAGTTGTGGTAGGTACCTTCTTCCCGTTCCAAAGAATGGTTCATAGACAATTTTGGGTCTTCTATCTCTTATTGAGTCTAAGTCAATTAGTTTCTTTATACTTTCGCTATAAGTGCTCTCACCGAAAGTTATTAGGAGGCCTTCCTTTATTCCTTCAGAGAAGGGTTTGGTTTTTATCCTTTCTCCGCTTTTTATTATTTCATAGATCTTTTTTTCGATTTTTTCCGTTTCTTCTGGAAGTGCAGGGCCTCCACTTT
>Ga0315281_10000072_pt1 | contig 112328 bp, 143 predicted proteins | sample YL17G07_0_MG_FD_204540 | JGI IMG/M metagenome (GOLD analysis project Ga0315281, IMG submission 204540) | Sediment microbial communities from Yellowstone Lake, YNP, Wyoming, USA - YL17G07_0 | ecosystem: Environmental > Aquatic > Freshwater > Lake > Sediment | place: USA: Wyoming | collected...
AAATCCATCTTCGCTATTCCTGCCGGTAGCGATATAACCGTTCTGACAAAAGGTAGCAACCTGCTGATGAAGATTGCTTTGCTGCCGTATTTTTTAAACCACTTCTCTGCCAAAAGTATGTGCTCCTTGCTTAACAAAATATATTTGCAGTATTTCAGTATGAATGCCCTTCCTAGCCACAAACCGACTGCATAAGCTGCTAGCGAACCCACAAGATTTCCCAAAGTGCCTGCAGCCACAACAAGCCAAAAATCCATCTGGCCTTTCCAGACAATGTATCCTGCAAAAGGCATGATTATTTCGCTCGGCACAGGCATTACCGCACTCTCGAGAAGCATTAGAAAAAACACGCCTGCATAGCCTGTTGATGAAATGACACCAAGGATTAAATTTACCAGATACTGCACCAGGTTTTCGAGCATTATTTAACTTAACCTTTTAAGAATATATTATTTTTATGGGCCTGAGCAACTTTTATAAAAAAAACAAGCGTAAGAGCCTTACTGAATACGAATCTAGACAGATTCTGGAAAAATATAAAATACCTATGGCAAGAGCGGAGCTTGTAAAAAATCCTGAACATGCTGCAAAATTTGCGAAAAAGATTGGCTATCCTGTTGTGCTGAAGATTGTTTCGCCGGATGTTTTACACAAGACTGATGTTGGCGGAATAATTGTTGGTATAAAAAATGAGGTTGAATTGAAAAATTCGTATGAAAAAATTTTGAAGAACGTGAGAAAAAAAGTAAAAAGAGCAAGGATGCATGGAATGCTTGTGCAGAAGATGGTTGGTGACGGTTTGGAAGTGATAGTTGGTGGCAAGAAGGATGCGCAGTTCGGTGAGACTGTTATGTTCGGTCTCGGCGGAATTTTTGCCGAGGTGTTTGGCGATGTCAGCTTTCGCGTTGTGCCCATAGGAAAGAAGGATGCAAAGGATATGATTGAAGAGACAAAAGGTTACAAAATTTTGAAAGGCTACCGCGGGAAGAATTATGATGTGAATGCTGTGGCTGACGTGCTGATAAAAGTCTCGAAACTTTTGGAAAAGAATGATGAAATTGCTGAAATGGACATCAATCCCTTAATTGTTTTACAGCGCGGTGCGGTTGCTGTTGATGCAAGAATAGTAGTTGAATAGCATGCCTGAAATTTTTTGGATAATTGTATCTTTTGCCTTGTTTGCCGTTGCAATCTACCTGTTTTTTAAAAATCGAGAATTGAAGATGAAATTTGAAAAAGAGGTGGAGGACTTTATCGAAGTGAGGGAGCAGGAGATAAGGGAGGATGCGATAGCCCGCAGTGCTCGCACGCTTTCCGGTAAAACTCTTGAAAGGTTTATACCTTTTCTAGAAGACTTTCCTTATGATCCACATGACGTACGTTGGTTGGGTGATCCAGTTGACTTGGTTATTTTTGACGGTTATTCTAAAAACAAGGAGAGCGGTGATGATATAAAGCAGATAGTTTTTTGCGAGGTGAAATCAGGTCAGAGCAAGCTGTCCGGAATTCAGAAGAGGTTAAAAAGTCTGGTCGAGCAGAAGAAGGTGAAATGGGAAGAATTCAAGGTCGAAAAATAAATTTTTAATCATTCATGAACGCAAAATTTATTTTCTAAATAGCATTTAATTAAATTTTCTGTTGCAGGAAACAAATTTTCTGGAATTTCGTCCTTACCGAACCATTCCCAACTTTCCCAATCTTCTGGTAACAAAACTTTGGGTTTTCCATCAATTTCAGCAACGACACCAATTCCAATATAATGATTTCCCAATGCATAGTTTGTATTCACGCATATGATTTTATATTTCGTAACATTACAGCCAAATTCTTCCCTGATGTTTCTTTTGACAGTGTCGCCAATCTTCTCACCAAACATTATATCTCTTCCAGGAACCCCATAAACCTTTTTTCCTTGGTGCTTCCATTTGTCTGTTAAAAGGCCAAGAAGTATTTTGCCATCCCTAACAACAAGAATATCTACATTGATTTTCGGAATTTTTTCAACCATAAAATAAATTTAATGTTTTAATTTATATGTTTTCTTTTCAAATTATTTTCAATGAAGATCAAACTTTCTGCCACATTTGAAGGGAAATGCTCCATTTGCGGTAAAGAGACTACTGTATTCAACGCCGGTGACGAGGAAACTGGCAAGGTTGTTAGCATTTGCAAGGAATGCGCTGACAAATTCAGCGACATGCAACTCTCAGACGCGATAGAAAAATACGGTAAAGATGACAAGAAATCGTTTGAAAATGGTGTTAAGGTTGAGCAGAAAGGAACTGCATCCTAAGTTTCAGATTTGTAGCATATGCTTCTTTTAATAGAAATTGATTGCAATAATTAGATTAATTCAGCTTATAACCAAAGGTAATTCCTTTATTTTTCCCTTTATTCTGTTTGCCAGTTCCTCGAAGATGACCTCCTCCTCCTTGTCCGAGTCATAACCTTTCACTTCGGCCAGAGCTGTTGAAAATGCAGAGATGTGCTTTGACGGGTTTGAAAATATAGCCCGCCTTGCCTTGTCCTTCGCCTCCTTCATCAACCGCGTATCTTCCTCGTTTTCCGGCTACAAATACCTGGTTAGATTTTCCGTAGCTAAGTATTCCTGCGTGATCAAATACCTGCTTCCGTTAAACCTCTTGTGGTTAAGGAGAACCAGTTCCCTCATCGCCGGGGTAAAGGAGTCCAGCTGAAGGTGGACAGCAATCCTTTTATGAAACTCCTCAGGCAATACTTCGGAAAGGAAAAAGCCGTAAAAAAGATCTGACATGCCGATATAAGAGCCATCGTGGCAGTGGGCATAACCATTTACTTTTTTCTCCCTCAATATTTTCTCCAGTTCTGCCTTCGCTGGTGCAGACTCGTCTATTTTCCACTCGGAAAGTTCTCCCGGCGGCATGACTGTTTTTAGCATGGGTATGTCGCAAAAATACTCAATCTTCACAAGCTGCCCAACATCGTCATAATCACCCAAAGTGAATTGCGTGGATTGGAAGAGAAAATTATCCACTGCTTTTCTAACCAGTTTCCTGAAAGTATCGCTTGGAATGGTAACCTTTGGCGCATCTGCCCTTTCTATCCGCAAATATTTTGGCATAATCCTTCTTTCGGAAAAAACTTCATTTTTGTAAATCAGGGCGCAATCGCGATGTCTGCCCACGCCTTGTGACCTGTACATAACAAAATCTGTTGCCGCGGGGAACCCGCAATATGCGCAGACAATTTCCTTTCTGTCCATAGTTATAAGCAAAATGTAAAAGATTTAAGCTTTCTGATGAGACAATTTGTAGGATACATATTAGATGAACATCTATTAACCCTTAAATTATTCCAACGCATAAAATGTATGGGTGGATTCCATCAGATGGGTTGAAATTGAAGAGTTGCTGAAGGAAAAGAACCTCTCGGACAAGCTGAGATTTTGGAAGCAGACTATAGAAAGCACGAAAGACTTTTCTGGGACATCGCCCCCTTCCGTTTTTGTAGGCAGCTACGGCTACCCGAAGGTTTTCCTGGGAATTTTGTCCCCGCCGGTGCAACGGGAGAATGCCGACGTGTTGGATTCGCCAGAGCAGTGGTACCAGCAAAACGCGACAATTGAGCAAATACTAGGCTATAGAAGCGAGATGATTTATTCCCGTTTCTCTTCAGACGTGAAGAATGTAAGCGGAAAATTTGTTGATGTGACGCAAGAATTGGCAATGAGCAAGAAACCGGCAGACGTGGAAATAGAGCTGAGCAAAAAACCCCTGTTTCGTTTTGGCATCGACCAGCATATCACGCCAGTGGGAAGCCCGGCAAATCTGATAAACGCAAGGTTGGTTGAAAATCCGAGAATAGAAAGGAAGGTTGATTACATTGTTTCGGACGTTGATTTGAAGGCTACTGGCGCGGTGACAAGACTTTACAATGGAAAAATTCCTGTCAGCCGCATACAGAAAATGCTGTCTGCCGGCTTGTTGGGTATGAAGATCGAGAGAAAATTTGTTCCGACAAGATGGAGCATAACTGCCGTGGATGATATGCTTGGAAAAATTATTTTGCAGCGCGTGAGAGACTACAAGGATTTGGCCGAGATAAGATTGTTTTTCAACGAGTACATAGGCAACCAGTACTTTGTTTTGCTTGTCCCAGGAGCGTACCAGTACGAGCTGATAGAGATGTGGAACATTTTCGGCAAACAGTCCGTTTCTTCCGACTACGAGCAATACTGGGGAAGGAAAACATATGCAAGCGTCACGGCAGGAGCGTTTTACGCAGGCAGGCTGGCAGCGATGGAATACTTGGGCAAAATAAAAAGGCAGGCTGCTGTGCTGATTGTTAGAAACGTCACGGAAGAATACTCAATGCCGCTAGGCATATGGCAGTTGCGCGAGACAGTAAGGGATGCGTTCAACAAACCTTGCGAGAAGTTCAACAGCATAGCAGAGGCTGTGAAAAAAATATCGGGAAAAGTCGGCGGCAGATGGGTGGAAGAGAGCAAGCTAGTGAAAAATCTGAAGGACCAGAGGAAAATAATGCAGTTCCTGAAAAAAGCTTATTAGCGTCGTACCACAAATTAATTTTATGAAAACTGTTTCAACCCAGATAAAATACCTGGAGAAGGCCTCGAGGCTGGAACTAATAATAAGGTTCATATGGATGATACCGTCGGTAATAGTGCTTCTGGTGTTTGGCCTGTTTGCAGCAGTATGCTTCGTATTGCAGTGGCTGTACATACTGTTCGTTGGAAGAAGGAGCAGAAGCCTGCATGCCATAATAAAAACCTACATCGTGCAAAAGTACAGGATAGAATCCTATTTCATTTTACTGACAGACGAGAGGTCGCCGATAGTTCCAGAACTGGAAAAGGTATGATTTTTCACTTTACCTTTTCAGCAATGTAGATATTGTGCTTATTCTGGAGAATCTTTATTTTTACTTCATCACCTATGTCATTATCACAATCAACAACTGTTATGCACCTGTCCTTGGTAACAGCTATCATCTCGTTTTTCATCCATCCCGGCGCCTTAACCTCTGCCCTCATCTTCTCCCCCCTTTCGAACAATGTCCGCAGCGACGGAGCCTTGTGTATGCCAAAATCTTTGGTAGTGAGCTTTAGTTTTATTCCGAACTGCTTTTCCCATTGATCCAGCGCGCGGTAAAACTTCCACCATGTTAATTTTTTCTTGGTCGGCTTTCTTCCAAACCTGTGCGCCTCGAAATTTTGTATCCCAAGCGAGGGCCACATCCTTCCGCAGCCCAGCCCCCTTGCAAATTCTATTATCTTCGGCATCTCGCTTTCATTCAAACCGGCAATATAAACCGGAGCTATCAACAATTCTATCTTGCTTTTTGCAATGTATCTTGCAATTTCAGTTATTCTTTCGATATCATAATTTTCCGATCCGCTGAGCTTTTTTGCCAGTACCGCATCCATTGCATTTATGGAAAGATTTATCCTGTTCAACCCGGCCCCGGCCAGCTCGTCTATCTTTTTTTCGTCAAGCAGCGTGCCGTTTGTTTGCGCTGAAATTGTTTTCGCCTCTTTCACATCCGACAATGAGCTGACGAGCTCGACAAAATTTTTGTAAAGCATGGGTTCGCCGCAGCTGTCGATATGGGCCTCAACATTTTCACCCTTTAATCTTGCCAATTCTTTGAACCATTCCATGAGATACTCCAAATTAACAACATAACTTGCAGCATGCATTTTAGTGTTCGGCCCCTCGTCCACAGAACAGAAGATGCAGTTTAGATTACAGCCGGAAATAGGCCGTGTCTGTATCAGATTCGTGCCGCGATCTATCAATCCAAAAGTTATGCAGCCAACCAAAGGCAGCTCTCCATCTTCGGGTATCCTAAAAACTTTTTCCATATTCACACATACGATTACTGTTTTAAAAAGTTTTACAGACTAGAAGCCGTATCCAATGTTGAGGCCAACCAACCCCAAGCCCATCATAACAACAGACATCCCTATGTAAATGGACCAAAATGTTGCCGGGCCCGAGTTGAATAATACTCCATAAACACTTATTATCAATCCAACAAGCACCAACCCAATACCAAGCAACTTCATCTTGATATTTCCCATGTAAAACACTATCTCTTTTTTTTCTTTTTCAAGGATTTATTAACGTCAAACCTCGGCCTCACAGTGCCGAACTGCAACTCTGAGGAGCAGATTGCGCATATCAGAACACCATTCTTAATCAATATATTTTCAAAATCCAACTTTCCATGCTTTGTGCAGAAGCATCGTGCCTGAATCGTCCATCACCTCATCTGCAATAAATAATCAACCACCGCGGTATCCTGGCATCTTTATCGACAACAGATTTGCAACACTCTCTATCAGCTTTGGCTCGACAACTATTATATCGCTTGCAGTGATTATGCCAACAAGCTTGTCGCCGTCAACAACAGGCAGCTTTTTTATTTTTTTCTCCGCCATCAACCCCACTGCATCATCAATGGTCTTACCCGGCTCGATTGTTATCACCTTTTTCGCCATTATCTCCTCAATGGTTGTCAGTTCAGGGTCACGGCCGTCTGCTATTGAAACCAAAATATTTCTTTCCGTGATTATGCCAACTATTTTTCCATCAGAAATCATGACAATACTGCCTATATGATAACGCGACATAATCGCAGCCGCTTCCTTGACTGTTATATCCGGCTTGGTTGTAACCACGTCTTTGTTCATGATGTCTCTAACGAGCATAATAATCTTTTGTGAAACAAATTTAATATTCTTTTATCCGATGTAGCTGTGCTCTTCCTTTTCTTCTTCCTTCTTCACGATCTTCTTCGCACGATCTAGGAATTTTTCATAATGTAACTGTATATCTTTAGACAATGAAGGAGTAATTTTCTTGAGTGCCCCATCGAAGTTTTTCTTCTTAACCTCTTTTGCTTTAATGTTATCTCGTAAAGCATCCATGGCAGCTTCGCGGCATAATGATTGTATATCCGCTCCCGAAAATCCCTCTGTCTTCTTTGCTAAATCTTTTAGCTCAACATCTTTGAGGGGCATGTTTTTTGTATGCACTTTGAAAATCTCCAGCCGAGTTTTTTCATCCGGTGTAGGTAGAAGTACCTGCCTGTCCAATCTCCCAGGCCTTAACAATGCAGGATCAACTATGTCTGGTCTGTTTGTTGCTGCGATAACAACAACACCCTTCAACTCTTCAAGCCCGCTCATCTCTGATAATAATTGTGACACAACTGTTTCCGTCACGCCACTGCCAGCGTATAATCCTCTTTTTGGTGCCAGCGCATCTATTTCATCAAGGAAAATTATTGTGGGTGCAACCTGCTTTGCCCTTCTGAAAATATCCCGAATGTGTTTTTCAGATTCACCGACCCACTTCGAATATACCTCAGGCCCTTTGATGGAAATGAAATTTGCATTGCTTTCGTTGGCAACTGCTTTGGCAAGCATAGTTTTCCCTGTTCCTGGCGGACCGTACAAGAGAATTCCACGGGGAGGCTCTATTCCCATCCTCTCGAAGGCCTCAGGATTTTTCAATGGCCACTCAACCATTTCTTTCAGTGCTTCTTTAACTTCTTCCAAACCGCCAATATCGCTCCACTTCACCTTCGGAATCTCCACCATTACCTCCCTCATAGCTGACGGTTCTACCATGCGTAATGCATTTTCAAAATCAGATTTTTTGACAATCAACTTTTCTATAATTTCTTTCGGAAGCTCGCTCTCTTCCTTCCATTTTATTTCCGGCAATACCCTTCGCAGTACAGACATTGCAGCCTCCTTTACAAGGGCCCAGATATCTGCGCCAACATAACCGTATGTAATGTCAGCCAGCCAGTTCAAATCCACATCCTTATCAAGAGGCATGTTCCTTGTGTGGATTTCTAATATTTCCAGTCGTCCAGCCCTATCAGAGACAGGTATTTCTATTTCACGGTCAAACCTACCACCCCTTCGCAATGCCGGATCAACTGCATTCGGCCTGTTGGTTGCTGCTATAACAATGACCTTACCACGTTTTTTCAATCCGTCCATCAACGTAAGCAGTTGTGATACAACACGCCTTTCGACCTCACCAGTAACCTCCTCACGCTTGGGAGCTATGGAATCTATTTCATCAATAAAAATTATGCTCGGTGCATTCTTCTCTGCATCCTCGAAAATTTTTCTCAAATTTTCTTCTGACTGGCCATACCATTTTGACATAATCTCTGGTCCGCTTAGCGAAATGAAGTTGGCACCAGATTCATTGGCAACAGCCCTTGCTAAAAGTGTTTTACCGGTTCCTGGCGGCCCATGCAGCAAAACCCCTTTAGGTGGTTCTACACCTAACCGTTCAAACAATTCCGGATGTCTCAACGGCAACTCGATCATCTCTCTCACTTTTTGTATAACACCCCTCATACCGCCTATGTCTTCATAGGTCACAGTAGGAATGGCCTTTTCCTCAAGCTTCATACTCTCAGGCAACTCTGGTATTACCTCAAGTTCAGTTATTTCACCGATTTGAACAATTCCCTTTGGATCCGTGCTTGTCACAACGAAACGTGTCTCGCTTGAAAACGGTGTGAAAAAGAAATCTTCAAAATCAACGCCAAAAAAGTCATCAAACAATGTACTGCCACGCTGGCGTTTTCTCACAACCGGTGAAGGAACAATTATATCACCAACCGCGACAGGTCTCATGAATATATTTTGCCTCATTAAATTCGGAGAAATATGCACCATCATTCCCCTTTCAGCCGGTGCTATGGAAACTTTTCTTGCCTCTTTTACATCAGCTTTTCTTATCTTTACAAACTCACCCACACCACTACCACAATTGCGACGAACAATACCATCCATCCTTGCTATGTTAAGGCCAACATCCGCAGGATAAGCACGAACTGCTACCGCACCAGTTTTTTTATTGCCTTCTATTTCAACTACATCCCCTTCTTTTATTCCAAGCTTACTCATAACATTGGAATCCAAGCGAACTATTCCCCTACCGGCCTCTTCTCTAGCAGTCAGTTCTCCTACCTTTATCCTCACTTCATTTTCCTTTTCCTTGTCGTTGAATTTCATAACAATCCTCCTTTATAAAAATTATTTTTTTCTAGGTTAAACCTCTTCTTCTTCCTCCAATTTCTTCTTTTTTTCATCCTCCCAGTCTTCAAAAAAGTCTTCCATATCCTGATCCATCAGCACCCTGAAGGTCTTCCACATCACCTTGTTGCGCCATGTCTTGAAAAAAGATTCAATCTTGTCAAACTCATCCTCAGGCACTACAAAACTGCTTTGATCAACCCTTTCATGCGGCATCTCGTCTAACACACCCTCGCGCCTGTAGGTGTAAAACTTTTCCTCGGTCTTCACTTTTGGTTTTTCGCCCTCGCGTGCAACAATCTCTTTTCTGATCATCTGCTTCCATCCATACAATCCCCTGAAGAATTTGTTTCTTTCATAATGCGACTCGAACTTGCCGCTCTTCACGCTAAAAGCAACAAGCACAGCCTTCTTCTCATTTTTCATAGTAGAATATATGGACAAAACTAGTATTTAAATGTTTAGGGTGTAAGAGAACTAAACTTTCCCCTACAACTCTCCCTTGTCGCATCTGTCCTTGTATTCACAGTATCGGCACATCCAGCTCATGTCGGAAAACTGCTTCGCCTCTGCCAATGGCAGGTCGTTATTTTTTAAATGAATATGCAATTCCTTGAACCTTTGAATTATTTCCTCTCCTTCACTCTCTTTAAAATTTACTTCGAACAGCTTGCTTTGAAGGTTGTTTTTATCAACATAGAGCATAACCCCGTCATGCACGCCGGTTGCATGCATATAAAATTGCAGCTGCATCTCATGCTCCTTGTTGGGCTTTGAAATAAACTCCAGATTTTTCGTCGACTTGACTTCAACCAAAACACTCTTGCCGCTCGTCTTCACCAACAATAAATCGTCCACCCTACCCGATATTACGAAATCCTCGATATCAATCTTGAACGGAAACTCGTAACTCAGTAGCTGTACGTCCTTGTTTTTTTCGCTGCGCAATACCTCAACAACAAATCCATGCATTATGTTTCCAACCTCGAATATTTTCAAAAGATCCGGCTCAACCTCCTTGGGATATTTGTAGGAATACCACGTCTTTCTCAGGCACTTGCCTATTTCCGACGGATAATAGCGGCCGATCTGCTTGGGCTTGTGCTCGCGGGTAATGTGCGCATCGACCATTTTGTTAAAGTCAAACATACAATCTTTACTGTCCTTTCTATAAGAAAAAGATTTTACAATTATTCAATTTTCAAGATTTTTTTATTTCTGGAAGGCTTTGCACGGTAGTCTGGATTACCACTGCCTTTTTGAATTGCGTTGTCCAGCTTGCCAAGAAAAATTTCAACCCACCCGAGCTCCATTTCAATCTTTGCAAATAATCTCCTAGTTTGTTACAATCTACATTTGGATTCTTCTCAAGTCCGCAATAGACAAATGAAATGAAAGCCCTGTAGGCGGTTTTAGGTACGCCATAAATTGAAAACGATTTTAGTATTTCTTCGCGTATGATTTCAAATGCAGCTGCATCCATGACATCACTGAAAAAAATGTTCGAAGTATATTTGTGCAGGTCCTTTAAAATGCTTATCTGCTCTGTGAAATATGTTTTTGTTTTGTAAAATTACTTGCCAGTTACAACGTTCACTGGCTGATGGCAAAAGATAAAATTCAGGGAAAAACTATTTTTTTGTTTTGGATTTGCGGTGTTTTCTTTCTACAACCTTTTCCTCTGAAATTACAGTTGCTGTTGTGCCAAATTTTTTCATATCCTCAAGTATTTTCAAAAACTCGTCCACCTTTTCCATTGTCAGGACGAATCCCTGTTTAGTCGGTCCTTTGTAGCGTGGCGTGTTCAACCAAACCCGAAAATCAATCCTATCCTCGCCCTTGTAGTTGGTCTTCTTCACAACCAGCACGGCACCCTCCCTAAGCTCTATCTCGCCTATTTTTACGTCCTTCTTCTGCTCTTCTGTTTCTTCGTCCATAATGTTATTCCAGCCTTTTTATGACGTGATAGCCGAACTGCGTTTTTACTGGCTGCGAGATCTGGCCTTTCTGCAAGGCGAATGCAGCCTGCTCAAACTCCCTCACCATCTGGCCATGGCCGAAAATCCCCAGGTCACCACCCTTTTTTTTCGAAGGGCAGAGGGATTTTTCCTCCGCAATCTTGCCAAAACTCTCTCCTTTCTTCAATCGTTCTAAAACGGCCTGCGCTTCCGTCAAATTTTTTACGAGTATGTGTGCGCAATGTATCTTGTCTGCCATGTTCACACTATTTTTTCTCTTTGAGTGCTATATAGAATATCAAAGAAACCAGGGATGCCACTGTTGTAATCACTACTATCAACGAGAATGTTATGAATATCGGCGTTGGCTTGCTTTCGCTGACTATTGCCAAAGGGAGAAGTACGATTGAGAACATCAGAGTGCCTGCTAGTAGCAGCAAAGCAATCAATGGCAGGTATTTCAAAAGATTTGCCATAATAAAAAATAGGGTGTTTTAATAAATAAGTTTAGGGCTTGACCTTCCTTCTTATTGCCTTTTTTCCCACCTTTGCTGAATTATTATTCCAATCCCTCTTTGTGATGCATTCGTGATTTATGCACATCCTGAACGGCCTTACATTTTTTCTATTTACCTGTATCATCGGAAGGCTGCACTTCTCGCATATCTTGCCCATGGGTATGATCATTCCGGACTGGGGCAGCGGAAAACTATTTGAACATTTGGGATAGTTTGAACAGCCGGCAAACCTCTTGCCGCTTTTTTTAGAGTATATTACCCTGAGCTCGCCTGTTTTACATTTTGGACATACACCCAGTTTCCTTTCCTCCTTTCTCGCAGTTATAAAGCCGTCCAAAAGTTTCTTGCCAATTTCGCTTTCATTATTTTTAAAATCCGTCAGCACGCTTGCCAAAAACTCCTTTGCCTCTTCTACAACTTCTTCCTTTTTTTTTCTTCCATTCAAAACCATATCCATCTCCTCTTCAAACCTTCTCGAAAGTTCTTCGCTCAATATGCGCGGGCAAAAGTCCTTGAGAACCGTTGTCACTGTTTCACCGAGTTTTGTCACGGCAATGCTTTTCCCGAAGATGTAGTGGCGGTCGTAAAGCGTTTGAAGTATTTCAGCCCTCGTGGCCTTCGTACCAAGCTCCCGCTTCTCCATCTCTTTAGCTATGCTACCTTGGCTGTAGCGGCTCGGCGGTTGCGTCTCTTTTGCAAGCTGCTCGGCCTTTAAAATTTTTATTTTCTGCCCGATTTCCATGTCGGGCAATATTTGCTCTTCAAATGACGAGTAAGGCTCGTAAAATTCAATCCATCCGGGCTCAACAGTTCTTTTGCCCGTTATGTTAAAATTATTGCCATTTGCATCCAGCATTACAGTAATATTCTCCCTTACAGCTTCGTCTGCGAATACTGCCAAAAATCTTTTAACAACCAGGTCGTAAAGTTTTTTTTGCTGCGCTGTTAGCCTTCCCATGTCTGGAACCTCTGAGGTGGGATAGATTGCCGGATGCGCAGAATCCTCCCTTGCACCCTCATTGGGTTTTAGCTGCGACTTTGTCAGCAGTTGCCCAGCAAGTTTTTTGTATTGCGGCAGGGCTGCCAGAGCCTTTAAAATTTTTTTATAATTTATACCAGGAGGCAATTTCTGCGAGGACGAGCGCGGATAGGATATGATGCCTGCCTGATATAGCGCCTCAGCCAAAGACATTGTCTGGGTTAAAGAAAATTTGAACTGGTTGTATGATTCTGAAAGCAGGTCTGTGGTGTTGAATGGCACTGGTTGTGGCACCTTCACTTCCCTCCTTTTTACATCCTTTACAACACCATCCTTTACGTTGCACGCGGCAAGGATTTTATCCGCCTCTTTCTTCTCCCACAACCTGTCCTTTTCATATTCCGCCGTCAGTTCTTTGCCATCTGATTTGCATTTCAACAGTATCTGCCAGTAAGGTTTTGGTTTGAATCCTCTTACCTCGAGCTCCCTGTCAAAAAGTATTGACAGCGTTGGCCCTTGAACCCGGCCTGTGGATAAAATTGTAAACCCCCTCTCAGCATGCGATTTCATCGCCAATGTCAAAGCCCGCGTAAGATTTATTCCCCAGAGCCAGTCCAGCATATGCCGTGTCAATCCGGCCTCGATCTGTCCAAAGTCAAGGTGGGTTGACATGCTTGCATAGGATTCCACCAACTCGTCTTTGGTCAGGGTTGAGAATTTCATGCGTTTCCCGTCTTTTACGTTATAAATGTGTTTCAACACGTTGTACCCTATGACGCTGCCCTCTGTGTCAAAATCCGTGCAGACTACATATTCTGCCGCACCTTTTGGCAGGTTGGTTAAAAGATTAAAATATTTTTCCGAAAACCTCGATTCCTTTCTGATTTCAAACACAGGCTTCCATTCTGCATCGTAAATGGGATATACCCATCCCTTGCCTTTGTTTACCGCACTCAAACCCAACAAATGGCCTACAGCGCAGGCTATAATGTGTTTTTTTCCCGCTCTTTCGAATTCATAATAGTCAACATTCCCATCCATCCTTTTCTTTAGGCTGTTTTTGTCTGCCAGTGCCTCTGCTATCCGCCTCATTGCGTCTGGCTTTTCAGAAATCATCAATGTATAACCCTGCAAGGCTTGCTCTATTTTTTTACCTGCCATAAAAATCAAAATCTCTTAAAAATTAAAAAATTACCTCACTCTAGGATTATTGGTTGCATCTTTGACATGTCCTGGGTTTTACTCATGATATTTTCCATAGCACCCAGCCTAGTTTCAAGAAATACAAGTTTGTTTACCAGTCCCTCAATCTCCACATCCAAATTTGGTTTTTGCGTTTCCCTCACTCCTTTTTCTATAAAAAGTATTTTTCCCTCTAAATTTGCAAGACGCTGCGTCAGATTCCCGGTATCAACAGGTTGTTTCATCTCCTTTATTTTACCCAGCTTGTTAATCTCATTGTCAAGCCATTTTAGCTTGCCGCTGAAACTCTTTTCTGTTGCAGACTGCGCAACCCTTGTTGCTATTTCTGCAGCCTTCTTGTTGTTCTCAGAAACCTTATTTTTTATTTCCATTATGTTTTTATCCATTTCATGCCTCATAGCGTCCAAATAATTTGTAACCTCTTGCGGGTTTAACCCGGTCATGGATTTATTCATATCCTCAACATCCTTCCTTATCTGCGCTATCTGCGATTTCGTGATCGTTCTAATCCTGTTTTCAAACTCGCCGAACATTTTTTCAATTTCCCTGTTTTTATTTTCCAAAGATTTTACAACACCCAGCCTTTTGTCCAAATCATTGTAAAGCAATTCTATCCTTGATGAAAGCTTGCTTGTCTCATCCTCTATGAACTTGAAGCGTTGAAGCTTCTCCTCCACATCTTTGTTTAGCAGTGTCAGCCTCTCAAAACTCTCAAACTTCTTAACGGTGTTGCTCAATCCATGCAACTCGCCTGTAATCTCCCGCAATACCCTTTCTACAGATTCCAGCCTAACATTGGCCGTCATGATGTCGCGCTTGTTTATTTTTATCTCGTCCAAAAACTTTTGCGACAAAGATTCCCTTATTTTGTTGTCCAAAATTAAAATTTTTTCCTCCAGACCCGCAATCTTTAGGTCCGTCTCAACCTTTTTATCACTCATAATGTCCAATCCCATTTTGAGCGAATCCATTTTTGAATTAGCAAAATCGAAATCCGCACCAGTTTTTTCAGGCATCTTCGCCGCCATATCCCTGACACGCTGTTCAAAGGCGGTTGCCTGGCCATCCAATGCAGTTCTCAATTTTCCGAGTTGTTGCTGCATTTCCGATATACTTCCATGGATTTCACCCAAGTCGGGCGCTGCCTTTACGGAAAGCGAGGTGACATCGCCCTCCAACTTCTTAACCCTTTCCTCCACTTCTAGGCCGGGCTGCTGCACAGAGATGGATTTCAAATCTTGATCCATATTGTTCAGCCTCTCTTCAAATCTTCCCAGAGTGGCTGCATCAGCAAAATCCTTCTCTTTTTGCTGCCCGGACTCCATCATCTTCTTTATTTCAAGTATTCCGGCCTGCTCGACCATTATCAGGTCTTCTATGTCTTCAACCCTTTTCTCCAGTGCTGTAACAGAATCAAGGTTGATGTCCTTTAGTTTGTCCCTAGTTTCGGTAAGGGCGGTTTCCAAATCGACAAATCGCTTTTCCATCTGGAGAAGGGTCAGTTTGAATCTGTCACTTACGTTATCAAAATTTTCAGGTTTTCCACCCAAGATATACCACCCAAATCTATAATAAGATTCTTCTTGTCCTATATTATATATTATACTTTCTTCCAAAGAGATTAATAGCTTTATTTCCCTTTTTTGCTCTCCAGAGCCACAAAACCCATAATATCAAAACCGCCAGAACCAGGCCCTCCCTCCAGAGCAGGCTGTGTATCACATCCAGATATTCCAACCCCAATCTTTGCGCATAATATATGGTCGAGGTTATTCTGAGATAGTTTATAAAAAATATTGCCGGTATGCTTAACAATAAAAATTTCAGCTTTCTTTTCCATGCAAACGGTGTGGCGGCCGTTAGTGCTATAAGGGCATACGCGCTCTTCCATCCAGTGCAATCCATGGTTATGTCAATTATTGTTACGCTTTTTTCAAAAGCAACGCTTATGTAGTGGCCGTTTGACGTTGCGGCATAACCAAGAAGGTTAATTGTGCTTGACACAGCGCTTGCCAAAAAATCCTGAAGTGGCTCGTATGCAAAATCCGCACGCAACAAAAGGAATAACGGTATGAGAAAGATATCCAGCTTTATTACAAAAAGTAATACTGCAAAAAGTTTTTTCCTGGATTTTTTGTCAATCATCTTTCACCCTCCACCTTTTCCACAGCCTCTGCTATATTTTTTCCATTGAAAATATTTTTTACTATCTCGTCAAACATCTCTTTCTTTTTCAGGGAAACATTTATTTTTGAGAACAACTCGCGGTATTTTTTGTGCGCCTTCAATGCAGCTGCAAGGGCATCCTTCTGGTGTGCATCCTTTATTTCATTCTTGTAATCATCTATTATTTTTATTTTTTCTATATTGGAAAGGGAAGCCTTCGGATAAAAACCCCTGCTGCCAAATGTGCTTGCCAGCCTTTTGATGGAGCGCGGCATGGGATTTACGTCAGAGGCTATAATAATCGGCCAGCCGAACTTTACGATATGTTTTATCAAATCGCTTTTGCTTGCCTCGCGCTTGCTGCTTAGGTTCAATATATTGCCCTGCAAATCAAGTATTGCAATGCCAACATTAATTCCCGGGTCAACACCGGCTATGATGAGTTTCTGCGCAGCAAACACCTACCCATATTTTTTTGTCAAGACATCTTTAATCTTTTTTGCGAGCTTCTTTCCAATCCTCTCCACATTTACCAATTCTTCCTCACTGGCCGTGAAAACTTTCTCAACATTTCCAAACCTTTCGAGCAGTCGCTTTGCCAGGATGGTTGATACACCAGGTATGCTTGCAATTATAAACTCCTGCAGGCGCTTGGCATCAGCAGGCTTTTTACCAGTCTTGAAGGCCACAGGTTTGCCCGCGGCCTGCTCCCTTTTTGCTATCCAGTAAATTGTTTTTGCTGTGTCGTAGGGATTTTTCGTGGTGAGGAGCGTTATGCCAAAATCAATTATCATGCTTGCTATTGCACCTCGCAATGCATTTTCATTTATTCCTCTATCAGAGTTGCCTTCTATTATCATTATTGCATTATCATAGTTGTCCTTCATCCTTTCGGCCTGCTCGAACAAGCGGCCGTCAATGATGCTGCTAACAAAATCGCTGTGGGTCTTCCTTTCAATCACGGTCTCCTTGCTCGTTGCAAAATCCCCGACATCAAGTGGTTGCTCGCTCACGGCTGCACCGATTTTTTTCAGCAGCTCAGCTACCTCTCGCTCTCTGTAGTCGTAAATTACCGTAACCTTCTCCTCATGCTTCAGCACCTTTTGCATTTTCATTCCACCCAGTCCTTCAAACTTTTCTTCTTCGCCTTCCTTGCCGCTTGCTCTTTCATATCATACAAAATACCCCTCATCTTCTTTTCTTTGTGAAACGCCGCCCAGTAGTATACCTCGTCCCTGGTGTTTTTTGTTATTAGGAAAACTATTTTACCCGCTGCCTGCCTGCCAACACGGCCACGTCGCTGTATCATTCTTATTTCACTTGGAACCGGCTCGTAAAATATTGCATAATCCACTGCAGGAACATCCAATCCTTCCTCACCTACGCTTGTCGCAACCAGTACGTTGAACACACCTTCCCTGAATCTTTTCAACGTCTCTATCTGCTTCTCTTGCGAAAGGCCCTTTCCATTCTTTACAGCCTGGCCTATAAATTCCTCAGCACTGACGCCTTTGCCGCGCAAAATATTTCTTATCTTCTCCACCGTGGCCCTGTAGTTTGCAAAAATTATTACCTTCAAGCCCGTGTTATCGCTTACCAAATTGCGAACCATCTCAGCAGTTTTTTCAAACTTTGGGTGCTCCTTTCCGCTGGCATACAGTTCCTCCACAAGCTTTATCGCTGCCTGTATTTTTTCATCCTTTGCCAGCTGCTTGTCGCTTTTTTTGCTGCTCCCGCTTATTTTTTTTAGATATTCACGTAGTGAGGATATGCCTTGCGTCTCAAGCAGCTCTATTGCATGCTCGAGCTTTATGCTTTCAATAACCTTCATTAGCGCCCAAAAATATGCATAATTTTTTCTATTGGCACCGTAAATAGCACTCACCTTTTTCTGCATCATCAGCAAAGCTTTTTTTGACGGCTTCAGTGTTTGCAACAGGTGATGATCACGGAGCCAGAAAATGTCAGCCTTAAGCCTCTCCTCAAGCAGCAACTTCACTTTCTGGAATTCCTCAGGAAAGTCTATGTAAACCCATTCCCTTTCTATAGGCTTGACATATTTTTCCACATCCTCGTCAGCCTCTACCCTTATTTCCACAGCCTCTATAAAAAGATTTTTCCTTATCTCATCGATCTTTTCATAGCTGCCACCCGGCGAGGCAGTAAGGCCGAGTATGAGCGGGTGGTGTGCCTGCTCCATATACTTCTTCGCTATAAATGTGTAGGCATAATCCCTGACGGAGCGGTGCGCCTCATCAAAGGTTATGTGCGAGAAGTCTGCAAGATTCAGCCTTTCGTTTTGGAGATCGTTTTCTATACACTGCGGTGTTGCTACAATCACCTTTGCATCCTTGTACAATTGTGTGCGGTCCTCGGGCTTTATTTTTCCTGTTATCAAAACAATCCTTTCCTGCTCTATGTTTGTGAATTTTTCAAAACTCTTCTTATGCTGCGCATTCAGTGGCCTAGTGGGGCTTGTAACCAAAGCCTTGCTGCCAGGATATTTTTGCAGCCTTGCAGCCGCAACCAGCACTGCTACAAGTGTCTTTCCCATACCTGTTGGCAGTACGACAAGTGTATTTTTTTCCCTTGCTACGCCAGCTATGTTCAGCTGATACTGCCTTGCCTCGAAGGCTCCCTTTTTAAGCAATTCAGAATATTCCATACAAGTGAAAATTGTATTTACTAATTAAAAAACGAGTTGTTTTGTAAAAATAAAAAAAAGAAAAAATTATTTCAACTCTATTTTGATGCCGCCAATCTTGCCAGCTACAAAGTTGTAGAACACGGACCATACAAGGCCGCTTATGAAACCAGCTATTGCATAGACTATTGGCATTATGATTATCGCCAATACCGATAACCCACCCAAGCTTGGTTGCATTGCACTGTACGTGCCCATCATGTAGCTCATGGGTGAACTGCTGCCAAGTATGGCAATCAGTATGCCGGCTATGAGGCCGATTATAGCACCCAATCCAGCAGCTACTTTTGCGGCTGACATCGGATCAATTTTTTTGATAACTTTCATCATTTCACCTATTATTATTTTATTTTCCCTTTTAAAAAGGAAAATAAATGCAAAGCGATACATTTAATTAGGCGATGCTATGGAAGTTGTAGTGCTTTTCAGCGGAGGGAAGGATTCAGTCTTTTCATTGTACAAGGTCATGCAGGAGCACAACATAAAATGTTTGCTGACCATGATGCCTGTTAAAAGCGACTCATGGATGTTTCATTATCCTATGTTGGATTTAACAAGACTGCAGGCTGATGCTATTGGTATAAAACATGTTGAAAGAAAAACTTCTGGCGATAAAGAAAAGGAACTGAAAGATCTGAAAAATGCGTTGAAAGAGATAGGAGCGGAGGGTGTGGTGAGCGGTGCGGTTGCAAGCGATTATCAGAAGAAAAGGATTGATAAAATCTGTGCAGAGCTTCAGCTGAAAAGTATAGCACCATTATGGCATAAGGATTCTGAAGAAATATTGCGAGAAGAAATAAGAAATGGTTTTGAAATAATTATCTCTGGCGTATATGCAGAGGGTTTTGACAAAAGCTGGATTGGGAGGAAGATTGACGAGGAGTGTGTGGATGAATTGATAAAACTAAACAAACGTTTTGGCATAAATATTTCCGGTGAGGGTGGAGAGTATGAGAGTTTTGTAATGGATGGTCCGATTTTCAAAAAGCGCGTGCATATATTGAAGACGAGCATGGTCTGGGATGACAAGACTGGCAGCGGTTATATTGTTGCCGATTATGCAAAACTTGCAGATAAAGCCAAATCTAATTTTTATTAATCCATTTCGCAAACTTTTCCAATGCTTTTGCACGGTGGGAATATTTAGCCTTCTCATCCTTTGCCATCTCAGCAAATGTTTTTTCATCCCCTTCCGGGATAAAGACAGCATCGTAAGGTAGTCTATGGTGTGGAGTTCCTCTTAGCTTGTTAGCAATCTCACCTTTGCAAATGCCAACGAACGTTTTCGGTTTTTTTCCAGGCTCACAAAATCCGACTGTTGTTTTGAAACAGGCCTTCCTGTTTTTTCCTTCCAAAAGTTTGAATATGCCTTCATAACCTATAGTAGCGAAGACCCATCTTGAATTTGTTCCGGGAAAATTTTTATAAGCCTCGAAATAAATCCCCGTATCTTCGGCAATCACAGTTTTTTTTATTTTTTTTGCAGCAAACTTTACCTTTTCTATTGCAACCTCTTCCTGTTCATCAGACTTTATTTCCGGTATTTCTATGTCTTTTGCAACAACATCTATCCCAAACTTTTTTAGATGCAGCTTTATTTCTTCAACCTTTCCAGGATTGGTGGTTAGCAAGTAAATAGTCTTCATGCAACCCTTAGAAATAAATACAGAATAAAGTATTAAATATACGGTTGCCGAGGTCGCATAATCAGGTAGTGCACTGGTCTCGAAAACCAGCGAGCGTAAGCTCATCTGGGTTCAAATCCCAGCCTCGGCGCTATCAAACACCCTTCAACAAATCCTCAGCGCTAAGATCTTCCTCTTTTTTTTGCCCTCGCTTTTGTTCTGTCGACGCTTTCTTTTTTCTTTTTAAAACTAGATATACAGTTGCCACGGCAGCTCCACCAACAACTGCCGTTAGTATTATCCAAACATAATCACTGAACATATTTTCAGCCGGATTGATTGTTGTAGTGACAGCGGTTGAAAGATTTTCCGCAGCTGTAGTTGTGGTTGTTGCAACGGTTGTAGTAGCGCCTGTCATCGTTTTTGTGGCAGAGCTTACAGGCAGACCGCTTATGGTCGGAATCTGACCACCAGTGATGCCCTTGGCCGAGACTGCTATGACCTGAAACGCATACGTGTCGCCAGCCGAACCGTTTACGAAATCATAAGTTATTTTGAAATAGGAGGATGTGCTTTTGTTGATCTTGTAACCGTTAAAACTCAGGATGAGCGTACCGTTGTCTGCAAAAAATTTATAGTCTGCATAAATGTTTTCCCCAGCAGCAAACTTCCCTGTATTGTTTTTATCCTCAACAAGCGAGACCCGTCTTATACTTGTTTTGTCATTGCCAGTGCCACTTGCGACCAGCGATACTGATGTGAAGTTTATATCGTCATAACTGTCAGCGCTAAGCTTTAGCTGCATCATAACGTTGTTGCTGCAATCTGTCAGGTTTGCTGCATTGCAGGAATGTGATGAAGGTGTGTTCGATCCCAACTCTACCATGAGTGTTGGCTTGGAGGCAGTCGCTACGACAAAACCTGTTGTAGTGACATTCCAAATATAATCCATGTCAGTTTCGTAATATCCATCTTGATTTACATCCGCTACAAGGTCATAAGACCCAGCCTTCGGGTCAGACCACACTAATTGAAGAAAGTATCCAGTGCTGTTCGTAGTAGCAGCCTTGCAACTGCCAGTGGTGTCGTTTATGCGTGAGCCGTTGACCCACGTATTAGTGTCGTTAACTGCACACAACAATATCTGATAGTTTACAGAGCTTATGTTGCCAGCTGCATAAACTATTTCCGATGTCGTGAAGGAGCGCTTTGAAGTGCCGTTGATGTTGGCAGTCCATATCTCGTTTATTGCATCTGCCCTAACACTGCTGGCAAAAAGTAAGAATAAAATCATTGAGAAGATTACCAGACTTTTCATAATCTAATTTTCTTTTACCAGTAATTAAAAATTGAACTACCAGCCACCGGAGGCGCCACCGCCACCACTTCCACCCCCACCAAAGCCTCCTCCTCCCCCTCCGCCTCCACCAGAAGTCCAGCCGCCGCCGAGGCCACCAATAAAAAACCAATGGCTCCACCTTTTCTTTACTTTATACTTTTTCTTACATTTTACGCATTCGTAAATAATCCAGCCATTTTTTTTATACCTTCGCATACGGCCACCGCATCTAGGACATTTTCTGTAGAAAACGTCCCTGAAGACTAGGGCAATTATTAAAACCGGTATTATGGCCAAGGTAATTATAACGATAGCTATTACTACCAAAAAATTTTTGTTACCCTCTGAGATGAAAGAGGTGTCCCCGCTGTTTTGAATGACTTTGTTGATTGCAGCAACTGCATCATATATACCATCACCATACTGCTCCTCCCTGAACGGCTCTGTAAAGTATGTCCTGCCTATCAGCCCGGCCTTGGCATCATTTATTATCGGCTCCAGGCCATAGCCAACCTCAATCCTCCATTTTTTATCTTGTACGGCAACAACAATCAGCAGGCCATTGTCCTTATCCTTATAGCCAATACCACTCTTCTCGAAAACCTTGACAGCGTACTGCTCAATTGTCATAGGTTGTGTCGTATCAACAGTCAAAACAGCAATCTGCACTGTGGTGTTTTTTTCTATTTCGCTTGCAAGAGAGTTTATCCTTTCTATTTCTTGCAAAGTAAGGACATGCGCATAGTCGTTAACATATTTTTGCAGCGTGGGAATTTCCTGCGCAGATGCAAGAGAAAATGAAAATAAAAAAATGGCTAAAATAAGGCACTGTTTGCATTTCATTTTATCACTAAGAAATGCTTATGTTTACCGTCGGAACTATTTCTGAGCCCGGTTGAGCCTGGAAGTATGGCCTTTCATTGAACCCAAACATGCCTGCTATGGCATTCGTTGGGAATAGCTTTATTGTTGTGTCGTAATCCCTGACGCGGTCGTTGAACCTCATCCTCTCCACTGCGATTCTATTTTCAGTTCCTGCCAGCTCGTCCATCAAGCTTGCCACTACCGTGTCTGATTTTAGGTTAGGATAGTTTTCATACACAGCCAGCAATCTCCCCAAAGCTGTGTCCAATGAGTTTCCAAATCTAACCTTGTCATCGACAGTTGCTGCAGCCATCCATTGGCTTCTCAAGCTTGTTATCTGCTCTAACAAGGACTTTTCAAACTGCATATATCCCTTTGCTGTGTTCACGAGGTTTGGTATAAGGTCTATTCTCCTCTGGTATTGCGTTTGCACTTGGGCCCACTGGTTGTCCACTGCTTGGTTCAACACTACTAGATTATTGTAGGTTCCGATGAACCACACCGCTATTACTGCCACTATTACAAGCACCCATAACCAGGGTTTTAAATAAAATGGTTTTTCTTTCGGCATACAATTATTTTACCTCGGAGGTTTATATAAGCATTTCAAGCATAAATCTTTTCAATCAACTATTTTGTTTATGAATTTAACAAGAATTTTGAGCATACTTGGCACTAAAAAATTTTATTTATTTTCAATTACATTTTTCATTTCCCTAATGTTTATTTCATTAGTTGCCAGCTACTTCAAAGGGTGGTCTAATGAAATTTATGCCATAGATTTCATTTCTTTCCAGCCGTACTACATGAAATTGCAACTTAAACCGATCACAATATTACTTTATTCATTCCTCGGCCTGGTAATTTCCATTTTGCTTTTATTGCGGGATTTTATATCGAAAATTCCACAAAGAGTGAGATTGACAATTACCCTTTTTTCCCTAATTCCAGAAACGATATATTTGAATGAACTCATCTGGCATTTTCTTTTCTGGTTAAAGAATGGCCTGTTAGAAGAAAGCTATTTTGTTTTTCATACAAAGTTAAATGGGGTACTTTTATTCGCTTTTGTTGCGTTACAAATAATGTTGCTTTTTACCAATGAACAGAAGGCAGAGTCAGCACCAAAAAAGTTAGAAATTTAGTTGCTTAGCATGCGCGGGTTCAAATCCGTAACTCATTTTGATGTCATGATTTTTATCACGTCATTGTTTTTCAGCTCATGATCCTTGCCTAATCTTCTCTTGGTTCTCGCGTCTATGGCAGAGACGAACTTGTTTCCAATGTCTGTGTGGATTCTAAACGCAAGCTCTAATGCAGTCGTTCCGGCAGGAACCAGATGAACATCAGGCAAAACATTTCCCTGCTTGTCTGAAAGCTTGTTCTCGTCCTCGACAGGATAAACTGCAATGTAGTTCAAAAGTTCGAACACGGACTTGTTCAAACACTGCTGCACGCCTGTGGAACCATACTTACCTATCACTTCTCTATTTATGGTTTCAAGCGCGTTGAGCTGCGGCCCTGCCAGTTTTGACGGGTCTGGAACTGTGAAGTTGCCACCAGGAACGTAATTTATCAAACCTTTTTCCGCAGCCTTTTTCAATGCAATCTCCGATTCCGCTGATGTTGGAATAATTTTTTCATATTTTTGTTTTAGAATTTCGAAATTTTTCTGCGCCGGCTCCAGGTCTATCTTGTTTGCTGCTATGAGAATCGGTTTTGATATCTTTCTTAATTCAGTTGCAAAGGCTTCTATGTTTGTTATGGATGCCTTCTCTAGTGTTTCCTCCACATGCTTCCTGGTAACCTCCAAACCACTCAATTGCTCTGCTATGGTCTGCACGATATCTGTTGTAGATTTTCCAAACTTCTGCGAAGCCTTTTTTATAACGACAGCAAACCACATATCTATCTCCTTCTCTAAAAATTGTATATCATTCTCAGGATTGTAATCGCTTGTAATCTTCCCCTCGGCATCCCTAGTGCCGGAGGCATCGACGATATGTATCAACGCTGATGCTTGTCTTAGATCGTCTAAGAATTGATTACCGAGTCCACGGCCTTCATGCGCCCCTGGAACCAGTCCAGCAACATCAACAAGCCTAACAGGAACAAAACGTTTACCATCCTTGCAATAGCCTGTCTTAGGTTTGCAGCTAACACCAAACTCCTTGCAAGCGCAATCTATAACTATGTAACCCACGCCAACATTTGGCTTGATAGTACAGAACGGTATGCCTGTAATTTTGACGTCTATCAATGTGGCTGCCTTGAAAAAGCTTGACTTGCCTGATGAAGGCTTGCCTACAAGGCCTATTATCATAATCCACAATTGCACAGCAAGCAATAAAAATAGTATGGAAACTGCTTTCACCAACAAGGCTATATACTGTCCTTAAAACAGATTTAAATTTAGAGAAAGAAATTGTTGAAGGTTGAAGCGTTATGCAAAGAAGGATTGTTGCACTGGATAAGGACCTTTGCAAGCCAAAGAAGTGCAGCTATAGATGTATGAAGGTTTGCCCGAAAAACAGGAGCTCTGAGGTTTGTATAAAAATAAACGAGGAGACAAAGTTTCCTGTTTTTAGCGAGGATGTCTGCATAGGCTGCGGTTTGTGCGTACACGCATGCGATAGGGCGGGATTCAAAGCCATAACAATTGTGAATTTACCGCACGAGCTTGACGAGAAGCCTGTACACAGATTTGGGCTAAATGAGTTTGTATTATATAGATTGCCATCGCCCGTTGTGAATGAAGTAGTGGGCTTGATTGGAGCGAACGGTGTGGGAAAAACAACTGCTTTAAAAATATTGTCCGGCGAACTAAAGCCGAACATGAGCGATTTTGAAAAACAAATAACGCTAAGCGAGCTTGTCAAAACGTTCCGTGGCACAGAGCTTCAGGCGTATTTCGAAAAAATTGAGAAAAAGGATATCAAAGTCTCTTACAAGCCGCAGCGGGTCGATGAAATACCAACTGTTTACAAGGAAAAGGTCTCGAAACTTCTTGAAAAAAACGACGAAAGAGATATTTTCAGTGATTTGATAAAAACGATGGCATTGGAGGAGGTTGTGGAGAAAAAAATAAATGAAATATCAGGCGGCGAACTGCAGAGGGTTGCAATAACAGCATGCTTGATGAAGGATGCCGATGTTTATTATATAGACGAGCCCACAAGTTTTCTGGACGTTTTCCAGAGGCTGGCAGTTGCAAAGACCATACGGGAGTTTTGTAAAAACAAATCTGCCATGGTTGTTGACCATGACCTGGCAACGCTTGACTTTTTGGCGGACCGCATACACATCTTCTACGGTACGCCCGGTGCTTACGGTATCGTATCCAAGCCTTACGGGGTTAGGGTTGGCATAAACACATTTTTGGAGGGATACATCAAGGAGGATAACGTGAAAATCCGTAGCGAGCCCATAACATTTTTTACCTCTATAATAGACAAAAAAATATCGCCAGAAATAGTTGTTTCCTTTAGCAGCATCTCCAAAAAGTTTGACAGGTTTGAGCTGGAAATAAATCGTGGGGACATACGAAATAAAGAAGTTTTGGCAGTTATGGGTGCGAATGCGCTGGGAAAAACCACCTTTGCAAGGATACTCGCTGAAAAAATAAAGCAAGACAGCGGCGCGATAGACAGGAAAATAAAAATCTCATACAAGCCGCAATACATAAAAACTGATTTTTCAGGAACTGTAAAAGAGTTGCTTTCAACAGTTGTCGATACGAACAGTGATACATACAAAGCTGAAATAACAAGGCCGCTTGGCATAGATAGCATGATGGAGAAGAATGTTGGTGATCTATCCGGCGGCGAGTTACAGAGGGTTACTATTGCGTTGTGCCTGTCGCAGCAGGCGGATCTGTATTTACTTGACGAACCTTCTGCCTTCCTTGATGTTGAACAAAGGCTGGCGGTGGCTAAAATGATTGGAAAAATTGTTGAGGTGAAGGAAAAGTCCGCGATGGTGATTGACCACGATCTGCTATTTCTCAGCCAGGTTGGCAGCAGGGCAATGCTGTTTACGGGCAAATCTGGCGTTAACGGCAAAGCAAGCGAGATGGGCATAAAAGATGCATATAATATCTTCCTAAAGCAGGTGAATGTGACCTTCCGTAAGGATCCCCAGACGGGCAGGCCCCGTGCAAACAAACTCGACAGCCAGCTAGACAAAGAGCAGAAGGAAGCTGGAAAGTACTTTTACGTTTAGATTTAATCTTTTTAATCATGAAAAATAAAAACTTCTTTATGCCCTACACATTAATAAAGTTTCTAGAGCCTTTTGAAAAAGAATTTATGAAAAAAATGCCGAAGAAGAGAGGGCTTGTGATAACAGTCTCGGGTTCTGCCTCATCGGGTAAAACCACTGGTGCCAAAATAATTGCCGAGAAATTTAAATTGAAATACATAAGCGCGGGTGAAATTTTTCGGGACATAGCTGCAGAGCGCGGAATACCGATAGAAAAATTTGCTTCAATGGGAGAGCCAGAGATTGACCATGAAATGGACAAGAGAAGTTTGATGTACGCCATAAAAGGCGGTTGCGTGCTTGACGGCAGGATGACAGGTTGGGCCGCTGGAAAATGGGCCGATGTGAAAATATATTACGATTGCGATTTGACGATAAAGGCCAAGAGGATTGCCAAAAACAGCGGCATAACGGTGGAGGAGGCCAAAAAAATTATAGGGGAACGTGACGAGGAAGACAACAAAAGATACATGGGACTGTATGGCATTAATTTGTTTGACAAATCGATCTATGACATAATAATAAACAATGACGAGCTGACAATGAAAGAGGCAATGGTAGTTCCAGTAGAGCTGGTCAAAAAATCCCTGCAAAAAAGATAGCTACTGTTTTGCCAGTTCATATATTGCATTCAGCATTTTCTCAATTCTATCAAGGCGTTCGTTCAATGTATCGTATTTGATGCCAAGGCTTTCAATCTTTGTTGCAACCAACTCCATCCTTGCGTTTACATTTTCATTACCCACTTCCATGGGTCTAAGCGGTTTTATTTTTTCCAATTCCGCATTCACGTCAGCAACCTTTTCCTTTTTCTTGAAAACGTTCAGCTTTGAGAATATACCCATTCAATCATCCTCCTATGTCAACCTTTCCCTCATTGGTATACCAAACATAGCTCTCAGTTCCCCCTCAAACTTTTCCACGCCGGCTTTGTAGACTTGTATGTAGCGCCTGCGGACCTTGTTATAAAACGTCATGTTGTATAGCCAGAGGAAAGGTACAATTATCAATCTTTCAAAAGGCGTCTCTGCTGGAAATCCTGTAAGTATGTTAGACCCTATCTCCACAAACATGGCCCCAGTTTTTTTCGGATCAACAGGCTGCTCGCCTATTATTTTTAGATGAACCTGCCCGTGTGTAAACCTATCGATTGGTTTGTCTAGATGCATTCTTAGCAAGAATTGCCTCGGATCATTAACAGTATCCCAGCGGAACTCGTCTTCAAAATAGTGCACACCCCTTGCCTGAAATATCGACTGCAGTAACCCGCTTATCTTAGAATAGAATGCAAATGGATTCGGACCCCTATACTCAACTACTATCTTTCCCTTCGGGGCTAGAACATCGTCTTCGATAACGAATTTATTTGCCATGGCTTTCTATATAAATTTGTTTTCCTTTTATATTCAACTTTTTCATTCACCCATCTTGGGCAGCAGGTTGAAGAATGTCTTCAGCTCGTTCTGCACAGTGAGCATCTGATCCCTGCATATTTCAGTGTAGCGCTTCCTTTGTTCTTTGTACAATATCGTGTCGTACAATCTTCTCAAAATTTCATAAGGGAAGCTCCTCTCCCAAGGCGTGTCCTGCGGATATTCCGTCCTGATAATACCCTCCATCACTACGCTAATATTGCCTTCCTTGCCAAATTCCTTGCTCGGCTTTAGCACACCTTTAATTTCTATGGTCATCTGCATGTAGGAGAATTTGTCATAATCTTTAACTACTTCCAGGGCCGCGGAAAAATTTTCCGTCTCACCACCGCGATCCCATCTGAAATCTTTTTCCTGTATGTTCTCCCTTGGGACTGCTATGTGGGTCACAAGTATGTCCATGATCTTTTGGTAGGCCTTCTGGGGGTTTGGACCGGTATAAGTGAAAATAAGCCTCGGCCTTAGAGTTATGCAGTACTCTTCCATGATCAGTTTTGTCCTAGCGAACACTGGCATTATGTATCCCTATAAAAATCTTTTATTAAACGAAATATTAAATATATTGTAGGCGCTGGTGGATGGATGGATAAGCTTATAGGTATGCTGGTTGCATTCGGAGGCTGCATTTTGCTGCTGATAAGCGGTTGGACTAAGGATGCAAGTGCATTCACCATAAGTTCAGTTATGGGCGTACCAGCTATATATTTGGGCGTGAGAATGCTCTTGGGATGATAAAATGTCATTGGTGTTGAAATTTTTCGGCGCGCTTTCAATACTCGCTGGAATATTTTTCCTATTCATGTTTTCAGACATGCCGAGATTCCAGCCGTCTGGATTCCATAAAACAGCAATGATTTTAGGAATTTTTTTCTTTCTGCTTGGTATATATTTGTTGAGGTTGTGATATGCCAGTTCCGCCTGCACTGACTGCAATGGAAGAAATAACTGCTGCGATGGAAAGCAAGTCCCAGCCTGAAACCTCAGGTGGGTTTATGGTAGAGGGTGAAATATACCATGTCGCGCCATACAACCAAAGGCCGTTATTAGATTTTACATCGCCACCCGGCAAATGCAGTGCAACGCTTTTCAGTTTTTTATTTTATCTGGCAAAATGGCGTTTCAAGGTTGTCCAGGCAGCGAACGTGATGGAGGTCTCACCGGTACATTCTCAATACTATCAAATGACCATACAGCAAAAGCAACAGTTGGAAAGCCAGATAAAGTCTGGTCTTGCAAGTGTAACCTCAGCAGTTTCTGATTTTGAACTTTTGTTTCACGACCTTCGAAAATACAAGGAACATGTTGACCTTTTCGAAAATATTGGCAAAGGCAAGAGTGAGAAGAATGAAGCGTTGGCTAAACAAAGTGAGCAGAGCCTTAAGGCAATTTTCATTGACGAGGTTGACGTCCATACTGGCGAGGGGATTGCGCTAAAACTTATAGCACCGAGATGGCCTACCATCATTGCAGATTTTATGGAAATGGATGATGGTGATAGAGATCCAAAGAGCATTGCTAAAAAACACAACATATCAGAGGCAGAGGGTGTTGTGCTTGCCACGAAAAATAAACTGTACATAGAATGGAAAGGAATTTTTAGGCAGACTGTTTTAGACCGCTTCAACAGATTGTTTGCAATGTCCAAGGCTAGAAAAAATTCCATAGACGAATACAAAAATATGTTGAAGCCATACATAACCAGGTACAAATCAATAACAGAACTTGGCTCGAGCCAGTGGGGTAGGGGTTTTCTCAGGGGAGGGTCGTGGGCGGCTCCTTCTGCTCAGGCGGTTTCTGTTGACCGTTCGATAGTGTGGGCTTTCAAGGCATTCCATCCGCCTGACATTTATAAGGCTGGCGTTGAGACATTCAGGGGAGAAAAGGTTGATGCAAGGCGCCTGCCGTTTCCCCCGGAGTTCAGAGAAAAGATAGGAAAAAATTTTAATGCGTTGAAGGATGAGGGACTTGACAAGGTTGAAATATCCATAAATGGCATAGAGCCGCTTGACAAGTATGTCATAGGACTGATGCCGTACATAGAAAGGCACTACAATATCAAACTAACGCCAGTGGATGTGCTAGCTGTGAGGAGAGATTTTTTCGCTACTTGCAAGGAATACGGATGGTTCGACCCGTACTTTGGCGTTCTTGACATGACTATAACAAGGATGACTGTTAGACTGCAAGACGGTTCTGAGCTGGAGGATATAACAATTTCCCCATTCCTTCCCTATGTGGATACGCAGAATGTAATGCTGTTGAGGATGCTGGAACTAAAGGCGCAAGAGAAGGCCATGGAAGGTTACATATCCGAGATGATTGGCGAACTGCCTGAGGGGACGAAGGTTCAGGACTTGCTGAAAAATTACAGCGATTTGTTCGAATACAAGGAAGAGGAGAAGAAGGAGGAGAAAAAAAAGAGTGACTTTATGTCAAAACTGGGCATGGAATTCAGCTTTTTCAGAAAGGGCCGATACGAGCCGCATTTCGAGGACAATGTCAACGGACCATACTTCAGGGAGCTGAGGGATTTTGCAATAGCACCAGCAATTACTTGGTGGAAGGGTACTTTTGAGGTGCCGGGTTTCAGAAGGCCCGGATTTGTGAAGTGAGGTGTGAGTTTGGCATACATTGTCGGAGTGTCTAGCGGATTTTTTGCAGCCGTGGCGCAGGAGGAAAAGATTCAACTAGTGACATTATCAAAAAAAGCAATGTATTCCATAACGCAGGGAGTCAATTTCACACAGATTGATGTTGAATCCATGTCCGAATTCAAAGAGCCGAACCTGAAGGATAATATAGAAAAGGTGAAGAGGCTCAACATATCCTTCGGCATACACGGCGAGACTGGTGCTTTTGGCGGCGGCCGCGACGTTCCGTTGCAACTGGATTCTGCAAACGAGGAGGATTACGTTCGGTCGCATCAAAGATTGATAGAGACATTAACGCAGGCAGGAGAAATAGGTTCAAAATATTATTTACTGCATGCCTCTGAATCACATCCATATATTTTGCTTGCAAAAGACTTGCAACCTTCTAGGCTTGTGGATTTTAAAGGTAGATCATTGGCAGAATTTCTAAGGGAAAATCCCGATTTGTTAAATTGGATAGTTACTAAGCATGAATTGATAGACATGCTTGGCTTGCATGTGGACTATTATATGCGGCAGTTTGCCGCCGAAAAAATCAATGAAGCGAGAGAAAAAAAATTCCTAAGCATGTCAGAAGAGCAAAGAAAACTAATACAGGACCCAAGAATCGTTGAATTGCTGACGCCGGAAGAAAAGGCAGTGGCAGAGAAGGAGGGGATGAAGGAAGGAATAATGAAGTATGTAACGGCGAGAGACAGTGATTGGGGACCAGAAAGATTTGCTTATTTTGTTACAGCAAAATGGATGGAAATGAACAATGACCCCCTGTGGAAACCCATACTGGAAGTTTCCAAAAAATTCTACCTCAAGCCTGGTGAAGAAAAGGCTATAGGCATTTTTTCCGTGGAAAATGAAAAATTTTATAATAGGTTTGACATATGGGTGCCTGCGGTTGCTGCAAGGTATTTGCTTGGCCATTTCTTCCCTGATTCTTCATATGAAGATCCGAAAAAGGTTTTGGACAAATATAATATCGATTTTGTCATTGAAACCCCCATGGCATCGCCTGGAATGGAAAATCTCATGAGGCTTGCAAATCCCGTGCATATGTATTACATAGCCAAAGAATCAGGCATCAGCCATTTCAAGATTGCAATAGACTGCGAGCATATACTTGGCAATTATCTTGATCCAAAAAAAATTATTGAAGAGCTGCCAGAGAAAGCGGGTGACTATGTTAGGGTAATGCATCTTGGCTGGCCAACACCTATGCAACCTGCTCACATGCCCATGAACCTTGGCTCGGAGGAGCAGAAATATATTTATGAGATAGTCTACGCACTCAGGCAGAAAGGATTTACGAGCGACCAAGACAGGTATTTAATATACGAGCGCGGTGCGGCCCCGATATCGCAGACAGTGACTGCCATGAAACTTATTGTCAAGCTTGCAGAACAGAATGTTAATCCAAACAATCTGCCACTGGAAGAGTTTTACGGTGTGAAAACAGGCGAGTTGGCCTCATACGAAAGGCAGAGGGAAATTATTGAAGAACATGCAAGAGAGCCGCTCAAGGGAATGCTTGTTGTCGCAGAAGAAAAACACGGCTTCCTAGGAAAGGCTGCGATAGAGAAAGGTAAACGACCAGAAGAATGGGCCAAGGAAGAGAACAAATAATTGAATAATCACAGCCTGGATATCATAAACTCCTTTGCCTGGTCAAGTTCTTTGACAGTCCCTATATCCTTCCAGAACCCCTTCATCTTCACGCAAGTGAATCTCAAACCTTTTTTTATCAGTATCTGTATAGAATCCGTTAGCTCGTATTCACCGCGGGAAGATAGCTTTGTCTCGTCTATTGCTGAAAATATTTTTTTCGGCAGTATGAAAATCCCACCTAAAACAAGGTTAGAAGGAGGGTTTTTGGGTTTCTCAATTATTTTGACCAGCTTGTTTTCATCAAGCTTCAGCACACCATAAATAGCAGGGTTGTCAACCTCCTTCCCGCATACCACACCATCACACTTTTTACACTCTGTTATCATTTCGTCAATAACATCCGGATCAAAAACATTGTCGCCATAAATGACAAGGAACTTTTCCTCACTCACCTTGTCCTTAGCGCATCTTAAGGCATCAGCAGTTCCACCCTTGTGATTTTCCTGATCCACGTAAGCTATTTTCACACCGAATTTTTTTCCATCGCCAAAATAATCCATAATCATGTCTTTCTTGTAGCCGACAACCATGACTAGGTCAGCAACACCTTTCTTGGCAAGCACCTCTATGAGATACTGCAGCAGTGGCTTGCCGAAAACCTTTACCATAACCTTTGGATGATCGTTCGTAAGGTCCTTCAGTCTCGTGCCTGTCCCTGCTGCCAGAATAACTGCCTTCATCGAATCAGTCTTACTGTTAAAATAGAAGTGCAGTGCTTAAATTGTTTGTGAATTTGCAAAGCCCTTCTTATTTTTTGCGAGTATTTTTCAAAAAAAAAGGCTTCAAAGGCAAAACTCCCTATAAAATTATTTTAACTACTCCTAAGTGATAGAAATCTATATATACACCCTTGTAACAAAGCATATATATGACTTTGGAAAAGCTAGAAGAAGAATTAGAGGCTACCGATTTGGCAAGCAAAAAAGAACAGCAGGCTGCCAGGGAGGCGGAGAAGGCTTCCAAAGAGGTTTTTGCCAAGGTTGTGAAGTTTACCAATGAAGCTAGGAAGCAGTATGGCGATTTGATCAAAACCGTGCTGATTTTCGGCTCTGCAACAAAAGGCACGATGGTGAAGGGCAGCGATGCGGATGTGTTTGTTATACTTGACGACACTGCCACGAAGGGTTCTGAGGACTTGGAGAAGATAAACTCTCAGTTATACCTGATTGCGCATGAGCTCAAGGATCTTCACATCCAAACCCACACACTTACAGAGTTTTGGCAGTGGTTGAGGATGGGTTCTCCAGAGTTGGTTAACTTTTTGAGATACGGCTTGGTTGTGTATGACACAGGTTTTATCAAGCCTGTGCAGAGGATGCTGCAAATGGGGTTGCTGCCGCCTAGCGAGGAGACGATTACACTAAAAGCAAGAACTGCTGAAATACGTTACAAAAAGATAAAGGCGGATATAAAATCAATGATTTTCGAGTTGCGATACACCATGTTGGATGCAGTGCAGGCAGTAGTGATGTATTGCTACAAAAAGCAGCCGGACTACAAAGCTGCGCCAGAGTTTTTAGAAAAGTTGGTGGCAGAGAAGAAGCTTGAAAATGAATATATTGGCAAGTTCAAGGAGTTGGATAAATTGTGGAAGGATATTGACCACAAGGAGATAAAGGAAGTGACAACCGAGCATTTGGAAAAGGCATTGCAGTTATCAAAACAAGTGATAGACAGGATGAAAAAACTTTTGCCGGCGGATTTAACCGGGGAAGAATTGCCTGAAACAGAGGTTTGATTATGTATAACAGCAGTGAAAAAACTGAAGAAGCAAATCTAACCCAAATATTAGAATGCGCAAAAATTGTTGAAGGATGCTATAAAAGAAGGGCTGCAAATAAAGATGATGTTAGAGAAGCACTCGCCATGTTAAAAACTGCGTATAACATTGGTGGAGTTGAAATTACATTTTTAAAAGTACGCGCGGCTTCATTGAAACAAAGACTAGATGCATCAATAAAAACTGGAAAATATATTATGTGATTTGCATGGAAAAAGAAAACAAAGAGGAAAAAAAGGAACTGCCTGTGACGAAGGAAGAACGGCTGGCTGAGGTCAAGGAATTTACGAAGCAGGCCATGGAAAAGTATGGCAAATACATAAAATGCATTGTTATGATGGGCTCGGTTGCTAGGGACGAGTTCAAGCCAAAAAGCGACATAGACATTTTCGTTGTTATCGACGACACTGGCTTCAAGATCACGCCGGAGCAGCATGACAAGATTGACGAGGATCTGGAAAAAATCGCGGAAAAAATCTCCGAGGTTATATCAGTCCAGCCTTCCTACACTCTGACAGAGTTTTGGGATTATGCGCGAGTATGCCATCCAATAGTTTACAATTTTATAAAGGAAGGGGTTGCAATATACGACACGGGATTTTTCGAGCCGATCAAGCGTTTGCTCGAAATGGGTCGCATACCTGCAACACGCGAGGCAATTGAAAGTTATATGGAAGGCGCGCCAAAGAAACTGATGCGTGCCAAGACTGTTAAACTGTTAATGCTGGCAGAGGATTGCTATTACGCTATGTTAAACAGTAGCCAAGCAGTCCTGATGTTCATGGGTTTAGAGCCTCCTGTTCCCAACAAAGCCTACGGTGATGTGAAAAAGTTTTTGGTCGAGCCTGGCATACTTGAGCCAGAATATGCAGAATGGCTCAAGGAGATCATAGAGGTAAGAAAAAAGATTGAGAGAAAAGAGCTGATGGATGTTGAGGGTAAGTTTGTCGACGAGTGGATTGCCAAGGCAGAGAAGTTTGTGGATAAGATGTTTGGCCTGCTGAACGCGTTGGAGATAAGAAAGAGGGAAAAAATATTGGAGAGGACGCACGAAGTTATGATCAAAGCAGCGGTTACTGCGTTAAAGTCTTTGAACAAGATGCCTGGAAAGGATGATGAAATATCCACCACTTTCAAGCGGGAATTCATAGACACAAAACTCATTGAAGGTTATTACTGGGATGTCTGGAATAGGATTGAGGGTATGAAAAAGAAGGCTGCTGAAAAGCAGATTCACGATATCCCGGACAAGGATGTAAACGAAGCCAGGGAATACGTTAGAAAACTGATAAGGGACTTGGCAAAGGTTCTGAAAGAAAAAGAAATTAGTGAAGAAAAGAAAGAATAAAATATGGAAGTTATAATCCTTGGTTCCAGTGCCTCTGGCATACCCCAGATAGACTGCATGTCTTGCAAGGCTTGCAGATCTGCAATTGAAAAAGGCGGCAAAGACAGAAGGACGATGCAGTCAATAGCGATAAAGAACAGGGACGGCTTTACGCTGATAGATGCGGATCCCGACTTGAGATTCCAATTCGAAAGAGAAAAAATAAGGCTGCAAGACATAACGGAAATATTCATAACGCACGTTCACGGCGACCATATATTTGGCTTGTTCCAACTTTCCACAGGCGCGGATTTGCATATACCAATCTATTCAAAAAAAGAAATCCTGGACCTGATTTTTAAGAAATCTTTCGATTATCTGGAGCAGTTTGGATTCGCTGAACCAATCCCAATAAAAGGCGAGATGACTCTAAGAGGAATCACTTTTATTCCATTCGAAGTCCCGCACACCATTCCAAGTGCAGGGCCCACCTTGGCGTACAAAATAAAAGAGGGAGGAAAAACCTTAACTTATGTCCCGGACATAGCAGAGCTTACGCCAAAAATTCTAAACATTATTGACAATTCAGATGTACTAATCTTTGACGGTGTTTTTTATAGCCGATCTGCAGCAATGCACATACCAATAATAAAATCTATCCCATTTTTAGAAAAATTGAATTTGGGCGAAGTGTATTTTACCGAAATGAATCACTCGGAACCGACGCATGAAGAACTGGAGAAGTTGGTAAAACCATACGGTTACCATATAGCTTATGACGGATTGAAAATTAAACTATAAATCGAAAGTAAAAAATTAACCTTCTCGAGCCTTAGACTCTGGGATTTCCATCCAATACGCATAAGGTCTAAGCGCACCTTCGAAATGTTCTGGAAAAGTCCCATCAGTAATGGAAACTTCTAACAATCCATATACGGGTGCATTTAGTTTCTCTAGAACTTTAACATAAGCTCTGATAGCCTGAGAATTACCTTCTGCGGCGGACCTAACGTCGACATCTAAACCCGCGAGAGACAACATTTCAAAAACAGTTCTACGTAAAGCATTAACCTTATCAGGTTCAATATTTTTTGAACTCATAATATAGACAGTCATGTTTTACTCTTCCTTTGCTTTCTTCTCTACTTCTTCTTCAATTCCAAGTTTCTCAATCAATTCCTTGTACCTGTTTCTTATGGTCACTTCAGTCACACCGACAATGTCAGCAACCTCTCTCTGCGTCCTCTTCTCGCCAACCAAAACACAAGCAACATAAATAGCAGCAGCCGCCACGCCAGTCGGACCCTTGCCAGAAGTTATGTCATGCTTCTTTGCCTTTTTCAATATTTCAACAGACTTTGCCTGAACCTTGTCGCTCAAGCCAAGCATCGAGCAAAAACGAGGAACGTATGTTACCGGATCTGCAGGAAGAATTCTTATTTTCAATTCCCTTGCAATGTATCTGTATGTCCTACCAATCTCTCTTTTTTCCACACCGCTTGCTTCCGATATTTCGTCAAGCGTTCTTGGAGAACCGAACTCGCGGCCCACTGCATATGTTAAGGCAGCTATGACAGATTCAATCGATCTACCACGCACAAGGCCCTTGTTCACTGCTTCCTCATAATATCTTGCAATCCTTTCGTGTATCGGTCTTGGAAGATTCAAAAATGAAACTATTCTCTGCAGCTCGCTCAATGCAAATGACAAATTTCTGTCCTTCGATTTTATCAGTCGCTTGTGCCATTTTGTTAGTCTGTAATATTGTGCACGCTTTTTCGCTGGGACTTTGTACAGTTCACCCAAACCCTTTCCTATCTCGGTTGTCAGGCCTTTGTCATGCTTCGTAAAGGTTAAAGGAGCACCACCACGAGCCCTCTTGCTCATCTGCTCGCTGTCAAACGCCCTCCATTCCTGGCCTATATCAGTAATATCCTGTTTTATAACCAAACCACAACGAGGATTCGCACAAATCAATTCACCACGGGTAGAATCTTCTATAAACTCAACAGTGCCACATTCTGGGCATCTAGCCATTTGGCTTGTTGACTTTTTTGGCATTTTTAATCACTTTTTGGTGAATAATTATTTTCACAATGCAATAAAGTAAATAAATACTATACCGTAAACTATTTAAATATATGCATTTTTGGTTCTGTCGCACCATCTTATTGATTTAGTGAAATTTAGAGAATTGTCGCATTTTATTGATTTCCGAAATTTTTACTCAAATACTATAAAACAAAAATAAGTTGTTTTTTGTTCATCTGGAATAAACTGAATTAATTTAATTTTATGTATGTTGTTTTTCAAATAGTGGTTTACTGAAATTTCTAACCCATCTATAGAATTTTCTTGAAATATTTTAACTTCAGCCATAAACTTAATTATTTATCATTCTTTTTTAAGCTTTGCTTTAACAAGCTTAACCATCTGTTTCTATCCAACTGCAAATTTATTCAATTCTTTTCGAATCCTTCATTACTCTCCAGAGTTTATCGCCACATATGGGGCAAGAGTCGGCATCAAAATATTCCAGGCAATTCCTGCAAAATTTTTTCCACGTCACAAGTTTTTTTATTTTTTCCCCGAAAACAGCAATATATTCCAAGCCAATCTTCTCAGCCACGTTCTGTATATTCCTATCATCTGAGACTATGGCAAAGCCATTACCTTTTGCCAAAGCAAGAACCTTGATATCAGTTCTGGAGAGCTTATCGAGATCACCTGTAGCAGTTGCAACCTTTTTTATCTCCTCCACATCCTCATGCAGCGGATCCAAAATTTTTATATTGTTCAGTCCTTCAAGCTTCATGAGCGAGGTTTGATCCTTTGTTTCGATAATGACCTCTGGCGCTGTGCAAATCTCGCTGAATTTGCTAAAGTCATTCAAGTAAATCAGTGCCGTTGTATCTAACACAACTTTCATACTCTTTACTTTATCACACAGTTTAAAAAGATTTATTTTATAAGAGTCAATTAATCTAAAGGTGCTTTTTTGGTCAAGGAATTCCCCATTTCGCCGCTTGAAAAGATTGCAAAGGAGGCTGGAAAGACAGTCGGAGCAGATCGGGTATCAGCCGAAGCCTCACGTGAGTTAAGAAATGTCATGCTGGAGATTGCCGACAAGATTTCTGCAGACGCCGTGGCTGTTTCGCAACATGCCGGCAGGGTGACAGTCAAGAGGGAAGACATAATTCTTGCAACAAGAAGGAAATGATTGCATGGAGAAGACTAATACTGGAATAAAAAATCTAAAGCCAAACGGATTTGTGATGATTGACGATTCTCCTTGCAGGGTGGAAAAGGTTCAGGTTAGTTCCAGCGGCAAGCACGGACATTCGAAGGTGCGAGTGGATGCAATAGGTTTGCTGGATGACACAAGGCACAGTATTATAAAACCTGCTGATGATGTTGTCGACGTCCCAATCGTTGTAAAAAAGAAGGCGCAGGTTTTGGCTGTGGTTGGAAGCAAGGCCCAGCTCATGGAACTGTCTGATTACAGCAATTTTGAGCTGGACATACCCAAAGAAAGAATGAGCGATGTGAGGCAGGGAGAGGAAATAGATTATTACGAGGTATGCGACATCAAGACCCTCAAGCAGCTTAAATGATTTTTATCAATAGCTCATGCTAACCAGTTTGTTACCGCACTGCGGGCACTGCTTCAGCTTGTTGCCAAAACTTTTGTTACACTTGTTGCAGTATTTCATAAAATCAATACTGTTTTGTTAAGAAATATTAATTGTCCTCTATTTTGAAACCATAATTTTTTAGCAACTGAAATTTTAGTGAACCAGAAATTTTCTGTTTCTTCTTCAGCCTCACTTTTTTCGCTTTTTTCGCTTGAGAAGCGTTAACGCTACCAAAGTTCTGCGTGTTTCTCAGCTTCAATATTTTAAACCCATTTTCTTTCATTTTCACCATCTCTATAAATACCTCTGTTCAAGTTGAAAGAAAAAAATGTGCACTACCTTTTTTCGGATCAAACTATTTATCAAAGTCTAGCCATCTCAGGCTTTTGGTAACAGCGGGCTGAACTGCTCGCTCGAAAGCTTGCAGCGTACACCCCTGTCCCATCAAACTCGTATTCTACGAGGGCCTTTGTCGCTCATCCGATTATTGCTAACCAGACTTGCAAGTGGCTGTCTATTTTTCCGGACGGTTTCGAGCTTAGATGCTTTCAGCTCTTATCCGTGTATGGCTTAGCTGCCCGGCGATGCTATGAACAACCGGTAGACCAGAGGCCACAGAGGAACGTTCCTTTCGTACTTGTTCCTCTTTCCAGTCAGACAACCAGCACCTCTAGTAGATAGCGACCGAACTGTCTCACGACGTTCTGAACCCAGCTAGCGTCCCCCTTTAACCAGTGGGCACCTGTACCCTTGGCTGCTGCTGCACAGCCAGGAGGGGGGGAGCCGACAGCGACGCACCAACGCGCCGGGTCAATATACCCTTTGTTCAGATTACTGAACGCTATCGAAATATGTGGGAATGAAAACCAAATGTGGGCTTTCACCGGCCACGGGCCCATTATCCCCGAGGTAGCTTTTCTGATACGACCGAGCCCCATTAAGGAGCTACGATATATCGCTAACCCATGCTTTCGCAGCCGATTCTTTCGCTTTGCGAGAATCGGTCAATCCAGCTTTTGCGTTTACACTCTACTCGAGATTTCTTTGAGGCAGTTGCAAATGATATCTCATCAGCTACCTCCAAAATCATATTGTATCATTCTGGAACGGTTTAATCATCGCCAATTGCAACCGTAACCTCGATGAGCTGAACTTTGGGCGCCCTTGATCTATTGTCAAGGGCGTACCGCCCCAGCCGAACTGCCCATCTGATGCTGTCCTATTTCTAGTTAGCAGCAAAGCAACGAAAGGGTAGTGTTACATTTTCCTCTCAGCTTTCGCCCAAAGGCTAAGCCTGATAACGAGTCCTACCTACGCTCTGCAACCGCAACTATGCAACAACATCAGACTGCAGTAAAGCTCTACGGGGTCTTCGTTTCCCACTAGAGGTCTCTGGCCTATTCACCAGAACAGCATTTTCGCTGAGATCCAGCCTAGGACAGCGAGGAAGTCGTTAAGCCATTCAAGCGGGCCGTCATTTAAACGGCAAGGGATTACGCTACTTTACGACTCTCAGAGTTAGAGCCGCCGTTTACTGGGGCTTAGACCTGTTGAACCAGGCTTTAACACACCAGTACTGGGCAGACATCAGAGACTGTACGAATCCTTTCGGAACAGCAGTCTCCTATGTTTTTGTTAAACAGTCGCTTCCTCCTTGTCACTGCGGCCTGCGATTCCTTGCGAAATAACAGGCATCCCTTATTCCTAAGTTACGGGACTAGTTTGCCGATTTCCCTAGACTAGTTTGTCTCAACACACCTTCGCCTTCTCAGCGTCTCCACCTGTGTCGGTTCTCGGTACGAGCTTGGAAGATTCGATAAGCCTCCTTTTCACGGGCTCCAGGAATCAGCTGAACTTGGCATACACCAAGCCCCATGCATTAACCTGCTGCTCCACGTTATGTGACTTCGCAGGCTTGAACACTTGACTTGCGTCAACCTATCCCAAAGCGTCAGAAGCTTAACTTGCGTTGCCGCGTGTACTCCCAAGGTATCTGAATATTAACAGATTTTCCATTGATAGCTCCAGTAAAGGGCTACCTTAGGCTCGACTAACTGCCAGCTGACGAACATTGCTGGCAAACCCTTGGAGTTAAGGTGATTGTGATTCTTGCACAATTATGCTGCTACTCATGGCAGGATCTTCATTTCTGCGCGGTCCACTGTTGCTTACGCAGCAGCTTCTATCCACGCAGAACACCCCCCTACTCTTGCTTTCGCAATCCTGGGTCTCGGTAACTGACTTAGTCTCTTCCATTTTCAAGGCATAAACCCTCGGTAGGTAAGCTGTTACGCACTTTTTAACTGATGGCTGCTTCTGAGCCTACAGTCCTACTGTTTTAGGGGTTAAACTCTCTTCTTCGTTTAGTCAGTATTTAGAGACCTTAACCCAGGGCACGCTTGTTCGCGTTTCGGGTATCGAACTTAATCCGATACCCTCACTCCGGCCTTCTACGGCGGCAATATATTCTGAGTTTGACAGGAAAGCTGGATCTTTCGATCCTTGACTCTCCAATCAGTATCTTTATCCTATTGCCTGCCTCTGGCCAGGCTGTCCTGAGAGACATATGGAGGGGAACCAGCTATCACCGGCTTCGTTAGGCTTTTCACCACTAACCCTAGATCACCCGAGGGATTGGGTCTCACCATCGGTAACAGACTTCCATCCTTCTTTCGAAGGACTTCATCTTATCAGGGGTTAGATCAACCGGTTTCGGGTCTTATCCCAGTGATTTCCCGCCTTTTCAGACGGCGCGCCACGCTTGTACTACGCGCTTGTTGCTTTCGCTTAGGCTGCTCTGCTTAAACAGATTAACCTCACCACTGAAATAAACTCCCTGCCCCGTTTTTCGGAACGGATAGCACGATCTTGTAAGCCACTCTTGGTAATCACTGCTTGCGCAGCTTTCCTTAGGAATGGCACCTTCCGGACCGTGCATGACTATGTCCATCTTGGTTTCAGACTCTTTTCACCCCGCTTTCGCGGTGTTTTTCAGCTTTTTCTCACGATACGTATTTCGCTATCGGTCTTCCTTAGTATTTAGGGTTACCGGTTAATGCCCGGCAGATTCCTACTCCATATCCAAGGAGCAGTACTCAGGATACTTGGCATTTCACTTTCTGCCTTACCCCTACGGGGCTATCACCCTTTAACGCATTGCTTTCCAGCAAACTTCGGGTAAGCAGACTAGAGAAGACCCAAGTCCTACAACTCCACATCCTGCTGCTTCATCAGCAGCAGTTCGGTTTGCCCTGTGCCGCTTTCACTCGCCGTTACTAACGGCATCGCAATTGTTTTCTCTTCCTACGGCTACGAAGATGCTTCAACTCGCCGTGTTCCTCCTGCTTACGCAGTTGGCCGAAGCCAACGATTCGCATTAGGTATTCCTGGGGTCAATACTCGCATGCAGTTAACCCAGGGTTATCGCAGCTTGCCGCGACCTTCTTCAGCTAAGGAAGCCAAGCCATCCACCAAGTGGATAATATGTGCTAGACCTCTTTGACTAGTTTGATCCTATGGTAGTGTCATCTTTTACGGTCTCATATAGACAGTTCGTACCTCATTGCTGTAAAGCTCGGATCACAAGTCTAATCATCAACCTACACTCTTCACCCCTTAAGCAGCAGTTAAGGAGTTGCACGTTATCGGTGTAAAATCCCTCTTGAAAGGGAAGTTAGAATAGCTCGCAAGGTGTCCACGTCTTCATCAGCTGTTGCCAGCATTCAGTATTAGACACGCTCATCGCTAATAAAAAGGCCAATGCAGATTTAGCTCTGCATAAAGACACCGATCAAACAATATAATACCGCTGTATATATATAAAGATTTATCTTCTGTAAGCTTTGCCTAATAAATGGCATCTTGCCTAATAAATATTTTTTACTGAAAAATTAGTGGACCGACAGGGACTCGAACCCTGAGCCTCCTGCTTGCAGAGCAGGCGATCTACCATTGATCTATCGGCCCGCAATATAACTTATTTTATTGCTGCAATAAGAATATAACCATTTGTCTGATCCGCAATGGGTTTTTATTTTTATGAGTTTATTCGTTTTATTGCAGATAACATGAGAGGTGTAAGCAGTAAGTTGAATCAACTGGTTGATGAAAAAGGGAGAGATTATTACGATGCACTTCAGATGAGGCTCAAAAAAATTTCAGTCGAACCCTCTATTTCAAGGATTATTGGCAATTATATTTATAAATTGGCAGCTATACCCGGCTTGTTATTTACATATGCATGCGATGATGCTAATGAAAATCCATATGGCGCCCTTGGCATTGGTATGCTAGGGCTTAGTGCTAGCATACATGACGATCTTAATGACACTAGACCTGTTAATCCAGCAGCATATGTTAATGCGGGCGATGTTTTACTAACAGAAGGATTTAATATTTTTGTTTCTGAATGCCACAATTCTCCAAATTTTGCCGGCGCCTACGCAGCTCTTGCATTGCATACAAAAAGAATGTGGGAGTGCCAGCAAATGGATATGAAATTTTTTGGCAGGAGTAAGGTTTCTAAAAGGGAGTACCTGCAAAACATAGCAAGATCAAGACATATGATGAAGTTAGGCTTGGTAACCGCGGCAGTGCTTACTGGTCGAAAAATACGTGAATATGAAATAATTTCAGATCGTTTCGGTAACATACTCCAGATTTTGGATGACATAGGCGAGGTTCAAGAGGATAAAGGTAATTACTGTACATACCTTTCCTGTAATATCGATAGGTTTGGGCCACGAAAAACAAAGGATATTGCGAAAAAGATGATGAGGGAAGAGAATGATAGGCTTGAAAGACATTTACAATGCAAACCAAACCTATTAGCATTTGATAAAAGATTGATGAAAGCCGTAGGAAAAATTCAGCTTTCTATATAGCTTGCGCTATTTCTTGAAATAAAAAAAATTCGGTTGATTATTGATGCCTGAGGTAGGACCACTCTTGCACGGATCTGACAATCCGCTTGCGCTTTCGCGCTGCAAAATTGTCTTAAGGAGGTGATCCAGCCGCACGTTCCCGTTGCTGGGTCGAATTGAAAGTATTTTTAGGATGGCCATAATCAATTCACCTCCGACTCATCATTAAATCAGAGTCAAGCCATGTTATCACCTTACAGCCTTTTAGGTTTCCTTTCTCGACCTTACGGCTACCTTGTGGCGACTTAGCCCCACTCGCAAAACTCAAATTCAAACTCACCATGGAGATGAGGTTTCATTTGAGTTTCACTCGTTTGGCTTGACGGGCGGTGTGTGCAAGGAACAGGGACGTATTCGGCGAACGATAGTGACATTCGCCTACTAGGGATTCCGGCTTCACGAAGGTGAGTTACAACCTTCGATCTGAACTGGGCGTGCTTTTAGGTGATTTGCTCCCGCTTTCGCGGTGGCATCACATTGTGACACGCATTGTGCGTCGCGTGTAGCCCAGGAGATTCGGGCCATACGGACCTACCGTCGCCCACACCTTCCTCCAACTTATCGCTGGCAGTCCATCATGAGTGCGTCCTCTCCGAAGAAAGGATTTGCAACATGATGCGTGGGTCTCGCTCGTTAACCGACTTAACGGCACGCCTCACGGTACGAGCTGACGATGGCCATGCAGCACCTCTCAGCTTGTCAGGTAAGCCCTTCAGACTGACCCTCAACCTGCTGTCGCTCCTGGTAAGATTTCCGGCGTTGAATCCAATTGAACCGCAACGCCCACCCCTTGTGTGTTCCCCCGCCAATTCCCTTAAGTTTCAGCCTTGCGACCGTACTTCCCAGGTGGCCCGCTTAACACCTACGCTCCGGCACTACAAGCTCCCGAGAAGCTTGTAACACCAAGCGGGCATCGTTTACGGCTAGGACTACCGGGGTATCTAATCCCGATCGCTCCCCTAGCTTTCGTCCCTCACCGTCAGACCCGTTCCAGGCAGGCGCTTTCGCCACAGGTGGTCCCCCTCGGATTATAAGATTTTACCCCTACCCGAGAAGTACCCCTACCTTTTCCCAGTCTCAAGTCTAACAGTATCCTCAGCACGCCTTGTAGTTTGCTACAAGATTTCACCAAGGACTTGCTAGACCGGCTACGGACGCTTTAGACCCAATAATAGTGACCATCACTCGGGGCGCGGGTATTACCGCGGTGGCTGGCACCCGTCTTACCCACCCCTTATTCGCCTTCCCGTTTTCAGAAAGCAAAAGTTCTAGCAAAGCTAGGACACCCCAGGTTCCCTTTTCGCGCGTGAGCGCATTGAAAAGTTTTCGTAACTGCTGCGTACCGTAGTACCTGGATTCATGTCTCAGAATCCATCTCCGGGCTCCTACTTCCATAGCCCGTACCCGTTATCGGTTTGTTGGGTCATTACCCCAACAACAGCCTGATAGGGCACAGTCCCATCCTCAAGCGCCTGAACTTTGGGTGTTAAGGCATTCCAGCACAAAACACCTATGGGATATTAGCCTCACTTTCGCAAGATTATCTCCCACTTGAGGGTAGGTTGACTATGCATTACGGAGCAGTTCGCCGAGGTCTTGCACCTCGCGGCTCGCATGTCTTAGTCGAACCCGGGTAGCAATGGTCTCTGGCAGGATCAACCAGAATTGGCGGTCCTACCTCTAGGTTTCATCAATCAACCGCTTGCAAAAATGCAATTGCATTGCAAACCTATTCGGATCGTTATTCCGAATTTCCACTATGTACCGTGAACTAGAAAGAACCTTTCATTTCCTGCAAAGCAGTGTGCCATAACTTAATTTGCCGTTAAGTTATCTAATGACACTCAAGGTTCAACGCCAAGTCCACGAGTGCAATTAAGAGTATTGTCGCTGATAGTATTTAAAACTGATGTATTTTTTAGAAGTGAAATGCGGGAGGGTGCTTACTAGAGTGTGTTTAAAGTAACTCATTTCTATAAATGTTTGGCTGAAATTCAAAATCATTTAATTTTTAAAATGACTCATTTATTTTTGATTCTAGAATAAATGTATTTTAATGAACTCCCAAAAATATAATACACGATAATCCATACTATAGTTTTTTCTATCCCGATGAATTCAGTATTCCCGGCTTGTAGTATCAATATAAAAAATAAAATTGTGGGTACGCTCAAGACTGATGTAAAAATTATATTGAATTTATTCGGTTTGAAGGATTGCTTTAATTCTTTTGTTTTAGAAAGACCTATTAAAAAAACAACAAATAAAGCGATGATTAGCAAATATCCGAATAAATAAGGTAGTGTTGCAATATTCGGATTATTCATTAAGAATATAAGAAATTGAGAGTAAGAGATTGTTTTTTCTGGGCAATCCGATGTTCCGGGATAGTAATAGCAGTAATCTCTGTACGTGTGATTTACAGTAATCCAATTTCCAATCCTTTCAAAATCTTCGTAATAACATTCCAAAAAATTATTTTTACTTTTTATTAACTCTGTTTCTGTATCTTTCGAATAAGGTTCCAAAAGTGTATACCCACCGATTTCAATCCATTTTTCAATTTTTTGATTTAAAATAAGTTTTATATCATCAATATTTTCAACACAAATTTTATCTATCACACTGATAAGATATTCCAAGTCATTTAATTTTTGTCTTTCATAGGATTTGGATAAAACAATTGAGTGGTATTGAAAATATTCAGAGGGATAAATCATTTCTACAGAATTAGGTAAATTTATGGATAGCTCTCCATATTTGTCTTTTGATACGTTTACAGAGCAATAGTCATTTAAACAAGATACATTTTGTTGAAATAATTTATCTTTTATACTACATTCAACTATGATTGTAGTTGGAGCAGGCACGCAAGCGTAAGAATAATTAGAAAGCGAGAGAATAAACAAAATAAAAGTAAATCCAAATATCATAATTTTCTTCATATCTATTTTTTTGTAAGATGAGTATTAAACCATACTAGATTTTTTTCAAAATACCTGGTTTGGGTTCAAACAATTCCCCATTAGCAAGCAACTCGTTCATCGCCTCTTCTAATGTATGCTCTGGTAGCTTTGACTCTTCAAGCAATTTTTTTATTTCCACACCTTTTCCGTCATCCAATTTAGAAATCATATCAAGCAAAACCGGCTTGTAATCCGTCTCTTTTGATTCAATCTGCCCTTTCACAACTTTCAAGCTTTCTTCATCCATGTAGAACTTTTCCATCACATATTCCTTCAGCTCTTCATCAGACATCTTGCCTACAATTTTCTTTATCTCATCCACAACTTTTTTTTGTTCTATCAAATCATTCAATATTTCTATCTTCCTCAGATTTTCATAATTTGGCTCAACCTTTTTTGCGATCTCACAAGAAATATAAGTTTCACCGTTGTATTCTTTCACCTTACCTATAATCAAAACTAGGTCTCCAGCTTTTATTCCTTCCAGCAATTTTGTATCCTCACCAAATGCTTTGATCCTAATGAGGCCAGTGCCATCATCAACTGAAATAAAACGATACTTGCCTTCCTCACCTGAAAAAACTTCAACCACGGTTGCAACAACACTTACCTTGGCAACCTTTTTTCCGAAAGGCGTGATCACATAACTTGGTAGCATTTCCTCCCTGCTTCCAGAAAAAAATTTTCCATTTATTATATCAGTTATCCTCACCTTAGCAGAAGGAATTCTTTTTGCATCCATAACAATCAAATTCTCTTTATCATTCCTATAGAAGGTTCGAATATAACGCCTTCGTCAATCATCTTCCTTATCATATCATCAACATTAGATATGTTTTGCTGGTTTGCCTTTTTCATTACCTCTTCAACCGGAACGTTCTTGCCAAAAACATTTTCCAAGTCAGAGATTATGTCAAGTACTGTGCGTATCCTGCTGCGTTGCGTGGCTGTTACATGGCCTTCTGCTCTGTCGATATCGAATTGGCCTGTCTCTTGATCCAATCCAAAGTCTCGCAAAGAAACCTTCATAAGCCTTATAGACCTCATAGCATCCTCCATAGTTACATTTTCATGTAATCGTATTTTTGCCGAAGCTTCAGCCATCCTTATCAAAGCCTCATACTGCCTAAGTGTTATTGCGACAGGGGCCTCCCCACCAACAATCCTTCCCCTTAATTTCACAAAAAAGTCTTTTAATGCATTTCCGGCCTCCCTTGTAAGCTTTGGATGAATTTTTTTTCTTGCATAAGCAATATATTTTTTCAGCAGGTTTGCATCTATAGCAGGCATTACTGTATCTTCCTCGAAATGTCTCGCCTTCAGTATATGTTCAGCAACACGTTCATCCTGTTCTGGATTTGGTATGTCTCTCAATGCAAACTTGAGATCAAATCTTGTCAGCAACGTTTCAGGCACGTCTATCTGTTCCTTAATCGGCATGAAAGGATCAAAACGACCAAATTTTGGATTGCCACCTCCTAGTATAGCAGTCTGTGCAGGTAATGTTGCAACAATATTTGCCTTTGCTATTGATATTGTGCCTTGCTCCATAGCCTCATGCATTGCAACCTGGTCAGTCTTTTCAATCTTTTCAAACTCGTCTATGCATATCAAACTACGGTTAGACATAACCAACGCACCTGCTTCAAGCACCCAGCCACCAAGAAATTCTTCATCCTTCACAACAGTCGCAGTCAGTCCTGCGCCTGTAACCCCCTTCCCACTCACATATCTACCGCGCGGTATAAGTCCGGATACAACCTTCATCATAACACTCTTAGCAGTAGAAGGATCGCCAACCAGCAAGATGTGTATGTCTCCCCTTGCCCTAGACTTGTCCTTCTGTATATGCATCACTCCACCGAAAAGCTGCAGCACTATTGCTTCTTTTATATCTTCCATTCCAAAAAGCGCAGGCGCGATTGATGCAACAAGCTTTGTGTATATTTCAGGATCTTTTGCAAGCTCTACTATTTTCTTTTCTTCCTCAGGTTGTATATCAAGTTCTTCCCATTCCGTCTCAACACTCTGGACATTGTTAGTATCAATATAGATATCCATCTGCCTTGAACGACCGCCTTTGAGTCTCTTCGGCATTTGCTTCAAAACACCAATGATCTTAACGCGATTTCCCGGCTCGGTCTTGTTCTGCATCCTTGGCGAAGTCAAATCCTCTTTCAGGAAAATCCTTATCTCAGAAGGTCTTTCACCCTCGGTTATTTCAAAAAGTTCTTCGATGGCAATCCATCTTGCATCATAAAGCTTCTCTTCAATGAGCTTGAAACCTTTCCTACACCCGCACTCACATTCAATTGGAATTTTCATGAAAATTTCTGTCTGTATAATTGATATTCTTGCCCCACATTCTGGGCATTGGAACACTGCTTCAGAAACTTCGGGCCTCACCTCACTTGCGCGCTTCACCTGTCCCTCCACAACAATCAGTTTGCCTATGTGTTCGGATCGAATGTTTCTTATCCTTATGTTTTTGCTATCAGGAAGGTTGAAAAATCTTATATTTATTTTTCCCTCGCCAGGCAGGTCTATCTGTCTGACTACATCAGTGAGAATGGAAAAAACTTCTTCCGGATTGTCAAGTACATAATCAGCCAGATCAGGATCGAACTTGTCCAAAACACCGAAATCTATTGATAGCGATTTCCTTCCTTCAGTTGCTGCTGTAATCATCTCTGAATAATAATTATCGTGAAGGAATTCAGAAAATTTTTCTATAATGTCTTCCCTTTCCACGCATTACTTTTATGATCTTAATATTTTATAGTTTACTAATTTATGCAAAGTTTCGGAAAAAAGTTTGAGTTTGAATCTTACTTCGGTTTTACCATGGCCTTTATCTGTCTCAACTTTTTGTAAACCTTATTCACCGCAATTTTTACGTCTTCAATGTTCCTCGCTCCAGTGCATACAATCTTCCCCGAACCGAATAGCAGAAATGCGACCTTCGGATCTGTCATTCTATATACCAAGCCAGGGAACTGTTCAGGCTCATATTCAGAATTTTCTAGATTAAACGCTATGGTATCTAGTTTGAGGTTTGCATCCAGCCTTGCAGAGGCAACAATATTTTCAACCTGTGTCTTAAAGTTTTTTGGCACCTTCGTTCCAGAGCTCTCAACAATGCTTACAACCTTCTTGAAAACTTTCCTCACGTCTCCAATACTCCTCGCTCCCGTACAGACTATTTTACCAGAACCAAATATCAAAGCAGCAGCCTTAGGCTTCGTCATTCTATATACCAAGCCAGGGAACTGTTCCGGCTCATACTCCATACCTTCCAGTTTGGAAACAATTTTTTCGAGCTGTATTTCAACACCAAGCGATGCAGAGGCTACGATATTCTCAATTCTGATATTAAAATCTATCATATAATCACTTTATACAATTTGTTGGAAAAAGTATTTAAAGGGTATTTATAAGCCATGGGTTTGATTGATAAACCTTGCGAAATGCTTATTTAAAAGATACCTTTTTATTTAAAAACGTCGGATATTTATGCTGACCTTTTATTTACAAAGAAACAAATTAAAAAAAGATTCAATATGAAAACAAGAAAATTTAGAATAGGTTATGTAATTTTTCACACATCAATCCATCTCCTGCCCTTAATTTTTCTCTACTTCATTTTTAAACTTGATTTCATAGGCTTTCTCACGGCTTTAATAGGCACTACCATAATCGATGTCGACCATATTTTTTTGGTTAAAAAACGAGGCATAGCTGGCTACCTTTTTCTTAGGAGCGGTAGGGAATTTGGAAAGCCTAGAAAATATTTTTTGCATAACATCTACTTACTAGCTGCATTCGCGCTTTTCACACCATTCGTATTGTCGCGAGAAAGTTTTTTAATCGGTATTCTTGCACTTTCAATATTTCTCCATCTGCTTTGGGATTTTTTAGAGGATCTGTTGATACTTCATGCAGGCGCTAAACATTGGTCGATATAAAAAATCATAAATAAAAAAATAAATTTCAAGCCCGTTGTTTAAATTCAAATAAACCCAAATAAATTTTATGGTGTTTAATGCGATATTGGCAGGCTTTCTAAAATTTGGTCTTGTGGGATTATTTGTCTCATCCTTCGTCTCATCTCTATTTTTCTTTCCCGCGTATGCAACCTTTCTTATACCAATCTACTTAAAACTTGGTTTCAATCCTTGGCATATCCTAATCGTCATTACTGCTGGCTCGGTCATTGGGGAAATTGTAAATTATTACTTGGGTTTCATTGGATCCAAATACATCTATCACAAAGAAATGAAAAAGGCAGAGAAGTGGCTGTATAAGTGGGGGGGCATGTCGGTATTTATTTTTAACTTGATTCCAATGTTTCCCGCAGACATAATAGATGCATTGGTTGGGTTTTTAAGAATGGATTTTAAGATGTTCTTCATAGGTATGTCAACCGCAAAAATCCTTCAATATGGACTCCTAATATTTGGTACGGAAATTTTCTTTAGGTTTGTATCCTTTGTCTAAAGCCATACGGAAATTTTCATTAAAACAAAAATAAATTAAAGATATTGGATATATAAGTTATGATGTGGTGATGATTTAATGAGAAATTACTCATGGTCATATGGAATTTTTCATTGGTTTGTGCATTACTCCCTTGTTTGGATGCTCGTGGCTGTATCAGGCATTGTGATTTTCCCAATTTTTATATCATACACATTATTCGGGATTGATATAAAAGCCAATGTTGTTGATTATTTTGTAATTATTGTAATATCTTCCTTGATAGACCTAGATCATTTGCCAACTTTAAAAAAATTTGGATCAAAAAAATATTTGTTAGCGCAAAAAAGATTTCCATCCCCACTTCACAATTTTTTCTTTCTTTGTTTCTTTTCAATTGCATCCGCTTTTACATTAATATTTATTTCAAAAGCAATAGGTATCTTGATATTTTCAATCGTATTGCATATGCTGTGGGACATATCTGAAGACGTTTTCATTTTCAGAACAAGTTACAGGAGATGGGAAAAGACATGGGGACTGGACAGAAAAGAGATGGAGGATATGTACAACGAGCTACTGAAACTTGATGAGCAAATTACCCAGCAGGAAGTAAAAAAAGAGTCACGAATCAAAAGGGTTGCTTCTCGCTTGAAAGAAAGATTAAAAAGAAAGAATGTTTAAAATATCTATGCTTTTAATATTGTAAGAGAGGTGATTGCATTACATTAATCTGCGGCATCGACGAAACCTTCAAAAAAGGCGTTAAGCTGGCCGCGGAGCTTTAATTGGTCCCATGGTCATAGCAGGCGTAGTCATAGACAACAAATACGAAAAGAAGCTGAGAGCCATGGGTGTTAAGGATTCGAAAAAATTGACACCGAAGAAAAGGACTGAATTGGCTCCAAAAATAGAGGAGCTTTGCAAGACTGTTATAGTATTGCGTGTACCAGCCTGCAAAATCGACAGCTACAGGGCAAAAAAAATAAACCTTGATATCATTGAAGCAATGAGAATGGCCGAGATTGTAAATGTTTGTGGGGCGGAAAGGATTTTTATCGATTCTCTGGAGGCTAATCCGGGAAAATTCAAAAAGCGCATTCAGGAATATGTGACAGAAAATGGTGCTGACCTTATTGTTGAAAATTATTCTGACGAAACCTATCCTGTTGTTTCTGCTGCATCTGTGATTGCAAAGGTCGAAAGGGATAAGGTGATAGAAGAAATAAAAAGAAAGGTGAACTTTGATTTTGGCGTTGGCTACAGCCATGATAAAAGGACGATAAATTTCGTAAAAAAATTGATAGAGGAGAGGAAGCAACTACCGCCATATGTAAGGCAGAGCTGGGTTACCACTCAGGTTTTGCAGGAGGCCTTCTGGCAGAGAAAGTTAAAGGATTTCTTTAAAAAAAGAGAAAAATGTAAAGAGGGATAATATGAAAGCTGAGAAGAGTGTGGCTATATTTTATACGCTTTTAGGCATTGCCTTAGGTGTAGTTTCAAACTACCTTGCAAACATTTACCTGGCAATTTTAATTCCTTTAATTGCATATGCTTTAACGCTACCAGCATTGCTCAAGTTTACATGGCACAAGAAGAAAAAATTTATACCAAACAGCCTCGTATCATTTTTACTATGGTGGTTCGTAGTTTGGATTTTATTGATTAACATCAGGTGATTTTTATGAAAAGATATTATACAGATGAATTGGAAAAAAATATAGGTAAGGAAGTAGCTGTTTTTGGATGGGTACATGATGTGCGCCTCATTGGAGGAATAAATTTTCTCCTTTTACGGGACAATAGAGGCATAGTGCAAGCAACAGCGCCAAAAGGCAAGGTGCCGCAGAATGTTCTTGATATTTATGTAAAACTACATCAGGAGGATGTTGTTTTTGTGAAAGGCAAGGTAGTCAAGGCAAAAAATGCAAAGATTGGCATAGAGATAATACCATCTGAAATAGAGGTGGTGAGCAAATCCCATGTGCCATTGCCGTTGGATCCTCGGGGTGTTGTCAACACCAATTTTGACACTAGATTGGATTGGCGCGTGCTTGATTTGAGAAGGCATGAAAGCCAGGCAATTTTCAGAATAGAGGCAAAGATTGTTGAGGGAATGGAGGAATATTTGAAGAAAAACAACTTTTTGCAGGTTTTCACACCCTGCATTATTGGCGGTGTATCAGAGGGTGGGTCTGAGGTTTTCAAAATAAACTATTTTGGCAAGGATGCATTCCTGCGGCAGGATCCGCAGTTGCACAGGCAGCTGCTCATAGCTGCTGGTTTTGACAAGATTTTTGACATGGGACCTAACTGGAGGGCAGAATTGTCTGACACGCCACGTCATTTGACAGAGCACAGGGCATGTGCAGTGGAGTTTGCTTTTATGAAAGATGAGGCCGATATGATGAGGTTGGAGGAAGAGATGGTTGTGAATGCAGTGAAAAGGGTTGGAGAAGATTGTGAAAAGGAACTGAAGATTCTCGGGAAGGAAGTGAAAATACCGAAAATGCCTTTCCCTGAATTGCGATTTCCAAAAATTTATGGCATACTGGAAGGAATGGGCAAGAAAATAAAATTTGGGGAGGATTATGATAAAGAGTCGGAAGTCTTGCTGGCGAAATACGTTGCTGAAAAATACAAGAGTGATTTCTTTTTTATCAACCATTTTCCTTCGAAAATAAAACCGTTTTATGTCATGAAGGTTGATGAGGAGCCGCAGTGGGCCAGGAGCGTCGACCTTATATTCAAAGGGTTGGAGCAGTCTTCGGGTGGCCAGCGGGAGCATAGGTACGAAAAAATAATGCAGCAGATCAAGGAAAAGGGCGTAAATCCGGAGGCTATGAAGTGGTTCACAGAACCTTTCAAATTCGGTGTCCCACCGCACGGTGGCTTTTGCATTGGCATAGAAAGACTGACGATGCAGTTGCTGGATTTGAAAAATATAAAAGAAGCGGTTCTTTTCTCTAGGTATCCTGGCCGGAGCCAACCATGAGCTTGCATGCAACAATGTGGCTGCATTCCTTTCCTTTTATTGTAGAATACTTACAGTCGCACTCCCATTCATTTGCATCTTTTTTGAAAATCACGGAATGCATGTCCTTTGTGCTCATAACCTTGAAGTGAATTCTCTTGCCAGTTTCGAGGTCTTTAATTATCTTCCCCTCTTCGAATAACTGTTTGGCTTTTTTTTCCACTTCTTCTGAAACTTCCATAATTACATAATGCTACCATGCAGATTTAAATTGAAAAGAATTATTTTAATGTTACCGGCAGATGTATTATCATGGAAGACATAGGAGATGTGGTAAAAAAATTGAAAGAGATAAATTCTAAAAGAGTCTTTGTCCAGTTTCCAGAAGGCATAAAACTGAGGATGTTCGACATAATAAAACAGCTTGAGAAGGCTGGTTTCGAGGTCGTTCTATGTTGTGAAGAGTGTTATGGTGCATGCGACATACGTGATGCAGAGGCTATGGAATTGGATTGCGACACTATTTTGCATATAGGCCATGAGGACTTCGGGGTGAGAGTGAAGCTGCCAGTGGTTTTTTGGGAATATTTTATCGACGTAAACCCAGTTCCTGCTTTGGTGAAAGAGCTTAGCAAACTGAAAGATTACAAAAATATCGGGCTGGTTACGAGCATACAGTTCGTAAAAGCAATTCCAAGCGTGAAAAAATTTCTTGAGACGCATGGAAAAAAAGTTTTCGTTTATAAAAGTCTGCAGCATGAAGGGCAAGTGCTAGGGTGCAGGCTGGAGGCTGCCAGTGCTGTGGAAAAGGATGTTGACTGCTTTTTATGTATCTCAGCAGGAAAATTTTATGGGTTGGGTGTTGTTCTTGCAACAGAAAAGCCAGTGCTTTGCCTGGATTTGGAAAGAAATGAAATTTACAGCTTGGAAGGTTTGAAAAAGAGGATACAAAAGACAATTGTTTGGAATGCTGCCCAGATAAGGGATGCAAAGCGTGTTGGATTGCTTGTTAGCTGGAAAAAGGGACAGTTTAGGCAGGCTGTTTACTATGTTAAGAAACAATTGGAAAAGAAAGGGAAGGATGTATTCATACTTGCCATGGACAGGATTGAACCTGAGAAGCTTGAAGGACTGAAGCTTGACGGGTTGATTTCATTTGCATGCCCGAGGATTGGAATTGATGATTTGGAAAAATACAAAATACCAATTATAAACTGGGATCAACTTGAAAAAAAAACAGCTTGAAATTTTGCTGCAGCAGTTGCTAGAACCATTAAAGCCTAAGGTCAGTCTGGAGCAGTATACCATAACAGGCAACCTTGCTTCCGAAATTTTAAACTTGGCCCACCTCAACGGGGATATCGAAGGCAAAATGATTTTTGACTTTGGCACAGGCTCTGGAAGGCTGGCAATAGGAGCTGCTTTACTTGGTGCCAAAAAAGTTGTGGGAATTGATATTGACAAGGAATGCCTCAGGGCGGCAAAAGAAAATCTGAAACGTCACAGCATCTACACAGAAAAAAATCTGCCTGTTTATTTTGTCATCTGTGATTTGAACAACTGGCATGCTTGCTGCGATACAGTGTTGCAGAACCCGCCGTTTGGGATAAAGACACAACACGCTGACAGACTTTTTTTGACAAAGGCAGTGGAGTGCGGTAAGAGGATTTATAGCCTGCACAAGGATGGATTGGAGAAGACTCGTTATTTTCTCACATCCTTGGCGGAAAAAAGTGGTGGCAGGGTCATGCAAATACTTAAATTTAAATTTGAAATACCATATATGTTTAAATTCCATAGAAAACCAAAAGTAACTTATAATGTTGATTTGTATATTATAGAAAAGGTGATATGATGCAATTGAAGGTTCTGAAAGAGGATGAAAAGGCAATTGCGCTTGAGGTTGCAGGCGAGACAGTTACCTTTACCAATCTTTTAAGGAAAGAGCTTTGGCAGGACAAAAGCGTGGATGAGGCTTCGGAGAAGAAGGAGCACCCTTACATTGGTGAGGAGAAGATAGTTGTCAAAACCTCCCGTGGCTCACCGAGGACTGCTTTGGAAAAGGCTGCAGCACGTATAACAGATCAGGCGAAGGAATTCGGAGAAGAGTTCAAAAGGTCGTTGAAAAAATAATTTTATCTTAATTTAACAAATCTTCTTACCCACTGTTTTCATCAGGGTTTCATTTACATACAATGGCACATCATAATCAGTCCTTGTTGCAATGGCAATTGCATCACTCGGCCTTGCATCCATTTCGAACATAGAGTTGCCCTGCTGCACAACAAATTTTGAGAAGTACATATCATCCTTCATGGTCGTGATCTTTACCATCAGTATTTTTGAGTTGGATACTTTAAGCAAATCCCTGAACAAATCATGCACGTTGGGCCTCGGCCCCACAACGCCATTAACACCGTTCGCTATCGATTCTGCCTGCGCATCATCCACATTGGCAGTCAACATATAGCAACCACCAATCATCTTCACCTTTCCTGATGTTGCTAACTCATCGAGTGAAAGCGCTATCTGAATGAACCCGTCAGTGGAAAGATGGGAGGAGATGAATGTGTTTGGCAGAAGGAAGGAGGGAACTATGAAGACGAATGTAAAGATAAAAAGTATGGCGGATATTATTATGGCTATTGTATCGCCTTTATTTTTTACCAGCCATTTTTTGTACGAGTTTTTCATAGCAACACTTTTAATTGTAATAAGCATTTAATATTTTCACTATTAAAAAGTCCGCCCTGCTTGGAAGGGTGTAGACAACATCATAAGCTATTTCCGTAGAGTTGACATGCACCACTGCCTCTGCCTTGGACATATAATCACCCTTTTGCACAAGCTCCGAGTAACCAGTCCCGCTGGATGTGGCAGGTATGTCGTCAAGTATTACTGACGTGTCAGCAGGTGTTACGTTCACCATGCTCTCTTTCAAGTTCAATATTTTTATGTTGTTTTTCGTATCGATCGCATCCGTGTTCGGGCTGGATGAGTTTGCCACCTTCTGTATGCCAATCCGCAGTATCTCGTTTTCCAAAACAAGCTCTGTTATTCCATCACCATCCAAGTCATACTCGCTGGCCTTTGCACTAGTCCCTGTAAACATATACAAATTTCCTTCCTTGTAGAAAGTACCTGGAGTAAACAAGCCATACTTCATCTCATATACAAAATCCACACTATCCGACTTTTCATTCACTGCATACGTCCCACCACTCACCTTCATAATCATGCTTTTCAGTGCTCCAGTGCCTTCAGACGCTACTTCCCTAATCATGCTATCCAACTCTCTCATATGCTGTGTTGCCTCGTTTATTGTAGCAGCCTCCTTTGCCCTGTTCAAAGCAGGCAGGCCCATTGTCATTACAACCGCGAGTGCCATGAAGGATATGAATATCAACAGTATCCCGGATATGAATTCGCTTGCACCCTTTTTTCTAATTTTTCCAAGAATTTTCATAATCAGCATCTCCTGACATAAACCACAGGCCTTTGGTTGCTGACAGTTGTTTTTTCAACGCACACTACATTCGTTCCGGCCGTCCAGCTGTCTGTGCCGTTTATGTCTATCTTGTCGTATACCGCCCGTATCTCATAGTTGTACGTACCGGGAGTTCCCAAGTTGAAAGTTGCGAAGGGATTTGAAGGTATTGCCTGCGATTCTATAATTTGCATCTTGCTGCTTACCAACTGGCAAGTGCCCTTAGTGTATGCCAACAGCAAGTTGCTGCCCTCGGGTTTGCTTTTTATTTCCAAGGTATAGTTTGGGTTTGCTGCTGTTGAGGAAAAGTTGATATAATCGAGATAACTGCCCTTGTAAGAATGAATCATTGCGAGCAGCACGCCGTTTGCGTAATCAACGCTGTCATAACTGCAGACATAATAGTGTGACAGATTCGAGGCATACTGCAAGTTGTTTATATTTGTGTTGTTCATGGTCTGGTTTGCAAGGCTGGCAGTGCCCATGGTGTATATGTTGTTTGCATTGCTTGTATTCAGGTGGTATGTCATGCGGTATTTCACGTACTCTGGCTTGGAACGTATTGTTAGGATTGAAGAGTTTGTCCCAGGATAATTTGCGTCGGCGCTGGTTACATTCAAAGTATAGTTGCCGTCGTATGCGACACTGAATGTCATATTATAGTTTCCAGAGTTGTCGCTTGTATTGGTCCCTATTGCGGTAGTGCCATAGGAAAATGTTAGATTTGAATTTGCAATTGGCAAACCTGTGTCGCTATTTATAGTAGTGCCGAAAACATTTATGACCCCATTGGGTTTGCAGATTATTTTTCCTTCTGATCTCATCTTGTCCGATTCAATTGTTATTTTCACAGATGCTGCTTGGCAAAGGTTTGCTACTATGCTCAATGACAAGATTAAAATCATGAAAAATAGCAACTTTTTCATTTTACCACCCATGCAAGCTGACCACAACTCTTATATTATAATATGGTTTCTAACAAAAAGGATTATTATTTTTTATTTATCACACTACCTTGTCTCTGAGATATTTTTCGGCTTCGTTGATATTATCAGGGACTTCGTCCAGCATTATAATGAAAACATCCTTGATTCCTTCCGGTGTGCCGGTTAAATAGAAATGCTGCCTTATTTTTTTATCAACCTCATATACAATCATATTGTCAAGGTCAATGACATCAACAATTCCACCGTTAACCTCCACCTCGCTGCCTACAACCCTGCCCATATCGCGCAATATTTTAAAAATTATTGCCTTAACAACCCAGTGCTTTATACCTTCTTTACCGCCATTTGTAAAAAGGCAATTTTTGTAGCGGTCTGTTAAAACAAATCCCTTTGATTTTAGCAACTGTTCAGCTTTCTGTTCTGTTATAAATTTCTGGCTCTGCAATCCATATTTTCTGACACGTTGCCTTGTACAAATTTTAACAAACAATGTTTTCACTAAAAATAACCTCTTTATTGCAATACAATTGCATCAACCACCACCGAAAGAAGTGGCAAATACTAATGGCCTTGGCAGGAGGAATAAAAATGGGGTGATTGAATGGCAGAGAATGAAAACAGGCCGATGGTGAAAGGTTATTTCCCGCTTGGTGAAGGCCGCGGCATACAACTGACAGTATGGAACAACAACCTGCAGTTAACCAGGGCAGAAAAGAATTTGGAAACGGGCAAGTGGGAGACAAAGCAGGAAATCAATCTTGCACCGGCAGTATTGAAAGAATTGATGTGGAGAATACCCTTGATACTTGAGAAAATTAATTCGAAAGAAAGGGATTAGCTTACAAAATATAGGTTTCGTTGAAGACGTCCCTTTGCTCAGAGCGGTCGCTCTTTAGGCTTATGTCAAAGAATGCAGTGAGCTTGCTTTTGCCAGTGTTGAAAGGTATTGTGACATAATCAGTGCTATTCGCAGTGGACGTGTTGTAATATAGCGTCATGATGTGGTCCATGGTTTCATAGTTGCCGGTGAAGGTTGCTTGAGCTATCATACCATCCGTAACCCTTGTGAATTCTGCAGAGGATGTGTTGAAGGTTATGTTCAGATAGCTTATCTCAGTCCCAAGCATATTCAGCATAGTGACATTGACGACATAAGGTGCTGTTGAATGGTTGTAAGAAGCAGTAACAACAATGCCTGTCAAATCCATGGCCTTCGAACTCGTAATCTGCCTAGCAAATCGCATGAAGCTGTCCAGATTATTCGTTATGTTTTTGTTATAGCTTATCTGCACAGTTTTGAGTGCCTCATTTTTTATATTTTGAAACTGCATCTGCTCAAAACCAGATTCCAGGTAACGCTTGTTTTCCATGATCTGCGAGATGTTAAGCCCGGTTTTGAGCATAACCATCACCATGATTATTATTATCGATAGTATTATGAAAACCTGCCCTTTGCTTCTTTTTTTGTTGATCACTATATTACCAATGCGCATGCTCATCATCCACATATCATGTCCACATGTAGAGTACAATCTGCCTTGGCCGGAAGTCCTTGACATCACCAGCCACAATATAATTTACAGAGTACATATTTTCCGACGTAACATTTGGCTTGCTGCAGTCAGGTGAACAAACCTTTATTTCGTAGTTTATATCAGCGGGCATCATCGTAAGTATCTTATTCTCCAACATTTCCGTATCATTAGCCAAGACCCATTGCCTGAATTCATTGTTTTCAACCAATGTTTTCATAACGGTAAAAGCCTTCATCTCCCTGTTGATCACTTCAAAGTCAGGTATGGTCTGCTTGGCGCTGAAATATATTATAAAAACGGTTAGCATTGACAGTATGGCCACGATAGATTCGAATGTTTTCGATATCCCTTTGCTTCTCATGCAGCCTCGACCTCCAGATTAAATTCATACTGTGCGCCCAGCGTTTGCTTTACGTCATCGTAAGTCTTGTTTCTTAATGCAGCCAGCTTTGTCAGCGACAATGCGGAAAGCTTTTCCTCCGGGTAAACGACAACAGTGTAGTTTGAGGCATTTATTGGAAATGTTATTGTGTAGTTTGGCGGTTGCACACCCGCATCGGGCGAAAAATAGATGAAAAGTGTTTTGTTTTGGTTTGCATTTAACGTTAGGTTGAATGCCATATCCGAGGTGTTAAGATATTGGTCAGAGCAAAAGGACTGGTTGTAAAGCGTGGCAGCAATTTTGTTGCCGCTATCATCGTACAGTCTAACGGTATTGTTCCATGCCCTGCTTTCACAACTTGAATCGTATGCAACAGTAAAGTTTATTGTCGCGTTTGTTCTTGCAGTGCCGTTCGTTTCCGTTACTACGATCGGCATGCTGTACAAATCTGTTACAAGCCCGACCCTTACAGGCGTGTAAGGATAATTTTCCCAGTTCAGCGGCAAGCCCCTACCAGAAAACATTGCACGGTAAATATCGTAAGCAGCAGTCCTCAGGTTGGAGCTTGTTAGCGATCCAGTGATGTTGGTTATGTAGGCTATCAGATAGCTTATGAGCAATGCTAAGAAGACTATGAACAAGCCAACGCCAAGGGCAAAATCTATTTGTGTTGCCATATTTTCAAGTCACGCTCGTGATTTTTGCCAGCACATCATACCCGCCGAGCACAACCATGTTGTAAACCGCGTTTCCAGTGTTGAACTTGTAGTATCTCAACGTCGCCCCAACCCCGTTCTGCAAACTACCCTCGACATCCAGCTCAACATTCGGTATATCCTTTTCAACAGAGACTATGGGGGTTTGCGTAGTCCTTACAATGACCTTTGCCCCGGATGTTCTTGTCACGGGTGTCATGTTTATACCGCTTACGTTGCTTGCTGTTATGCTTATCCAGAAGGGGTTTGATGTCGCCAAAATGATTTCATAATTACTGTTGGAGATGGTTGCAGGGAGCTTCAGCGTAGTTTCATATAACAGCAAACTGCTATTCACCTTTGGCTGCGTCTTTATTTCCTTGGCAAACTGGTAGTACTTTACTATTTCGTTTGAAACCTGCGTTGCCAACTGGTCTATAGATTGGGTTATGCTTGCCCTCAATGCATTTTCATAAAACGTTCTTATCATTGCACTCAACGCAACAAGGACCAGCATGCCGAATATTACTGTCATAAGATACTCTATAAACTTGGCCTGCCCCCTTGCGTTGTGATATTTTTTTCCAGCTTTCAGCAAAATATCCAAGGATTTTCTCATTAAATAACTATTGATGATTCCGGGGAATATATTTATAATCCGTAGCGAGAATTTAAAATAAGAGAGAATGAAGGGTATATCACCGCTCGTTGCTGCAGTACTGCTTATTGCCGCTACAATGAGCATAGCTGGAATACTAGCCTACTGGGCGTCTAGCTTTGTCCGCAGTTCTTTGCCGTCAGAGAGTAACAGGACTGATGTGCAATGTGCTGGTTCGAATTTTGACGTATACACTGCGTCATACAACTCCACAACAAAAAATTTCACACTTATGTTGGAAAATACGGGGATGTACAATGTAAAAATAGACAATATAGATTTTATTTATCCGGACCTGAGTGTTGAGACCCATAATATCAATGGCCTACTCACAGTAGGGGGTGCTATAAGCAGGTTTTTAATATCAGATGTAACCGCAAACTATCAAAAGTATAGGGTAGTCAGCAACTGCCCGCAGCTTGTTGTAGAGAAATAACTACTGAAAGTGAAAATTTGAAAGCGATATCACCTTTAATAGCATCCGTTTTATTGATAGCCTTCACTGTAGCTGTTGCGGGGATTGTGAGTGGATGGCTGCAGGGATTTACAAGAAGCACTACCAGCACTGTGACCAGCCAAAGCAACACAGAACTGGTTTGCTCCTATGCCGGCATTTCACTTTCAACCGTCAAATACAGCACTACCGACTACACGCTTAGCGGTAATGTAGAGAACACAGGCCAGGTTGGGATAGGCGTTATAACATTACAGATATTTTTCGCAAATGGCTCAAGCCCCAACAACCTGCCGCTATGCAGCAGCGGCACTGTTTTTAGCTGCACAACTGGTAACCTGTCGTTAATACCGCGGGAGATGACCTCCTTTAACGTTAGCTCTGGATCAAACTCTTTTGCAAACATAAACAAGGTAAGGGTTTTTTCAAACTGCTCTAGTGTTTACGACAGTGTAACAAATAGCCAGATAACAACATAGGTTCAAATATTTTTTTTTAATTCTTAAGATCGATTAAGTGGAATTCAGAAAAATCCTGATACGCTATAGGCAATTGCCCCGGCAAAGGCCATAAACAAACTATGCTTAATACCACTCATCATTGATCCCTCTGACATCTTACCAACAGTTATTCCTGAGAAAAGACCTTGTATAACTATCAAATTCATGAAAACCTTTTTGTATTCAACAGCTAGGGCTTCTGGAGACATGGCTGCAGGGCTCTGTGTTAATCCCAGCGAACCGGGTGTAGCATTTGTCATAACAGGTATGAGATACTTCTCCATACCTATTATCACAGCCAAAAATACAAAGAAAATGATGTAACCAGTCATCAACTGCGAGTTCATGTACAACCTTCGCTCGGCTCTCAGCCTATCCACTTCCAACGCAGTATTGCTTAACGCCTCGAATGTGTCCGTAAGATTGCCGCCAAAGTTGTGGCTTTCTACTACAGATGAAATTATCCTCATTATCAATTTGGATTTTGTACTTCTCCCGAATTTAATCAAAACCTTATCGGCAGGTATGCCCCAGTCCATCTGCGCAGCCATTTTTTTTATGTACGGTGTTAAAGCCTTGTAGTCGTTTCTAGTAACAGATTTCATGGCATGCGGCACTGTCATGCCACCCCGTATAGATTCTATGAAATCCCTGAGGAAGACAGGGAACATTTCCTCCACCTCCTTTCCCTTTGCGTAATTCATATACTTGAAAATGAAGATTGGGAAAATGGCTATGAAAATTGCAAGTATGTTTGTTATTGAAAAAAGCAAAGCCTTTTCAGTAAAAATGAAAAAGTTTACAGCTGCAATTGACGTGGCAGCAACGACACTAAGAACAATTAGTATAAAAATCTTTTGCTCTATTTCCCATTTGCCAATCTTCATACAAACGCCTTACACATCACATCTCTACCTCCACACCCTGCAAGAACAGCAGGAAGCCGCCATTGAGCAGAGGGATTATAAGATAAACACTGAGCCTCATCAAATCCAAGATTGTGTAGCCACCTATAGTCGGCTGTATCATGTTCATTACTGCAAATATGGCAATCATAAACAGCGGTGCTGCAATCAACAGGCCTGTGTAGAATTCTGCATATGCTGATAGTTGCTGAAGGAAACGCTCACGTTTCATCCTCCATTCAAACAATGCCTGCGTACCTGCGTTTTTTAGATATGTCTTAATATTGCCACCAGATTCTATGGTGGTTACAAAGCCGTAGAGCAGTTGCCTCAAACTTTCGGATGGGGTTTTTTGTGCCACTTCCTTTATGGCGGTCAAGGGGTCAATGCCAAACGTGTCAATATTTCTTACAATCTTTCCCATTTCCTTGGAGATTTCACCATACTCTCTGAATTGCGACATCAGCTTGAAGATCATCTGCGGCGGCACTCCAGACTCGGCAATAGCACCCATATGCGTTAACACAAAAGGAAGGTTAACTTCTATACTCTTCCGTCTTGAGGAAACCTTTTGGCTGGGATAAAAATTGAACATAAGGAAACACATGACAGCTGTCAAAATCGGTATGAAGATTATATAATAAGTGAACATAATTGCTGAAGGTTTAAGGAGTAGCTGTGATATTATCACTGTCCCAACCGCTGCAACAATGTAGATTATAGCAGTTGTTAAAATCGAAACGCTCATGTATGTTCTATAAGCGATTTTTATATCAGCCTTTACCAACGCCTCTCTCAATGTTTGAAATGATTTTTCATATGCATCTGCAACTGTTCCGAAAAGAGCTGTTGCATAACCCCTATAGTTCAATATACCACACCTATTTTTCTTTCAATAATTTGAAGCCCAGCAATTCCAATATGGAGGCCTTCCTCCCCTGCCCTGCCGGTTTTGCCGCACTTATTTGAACTGGTGGTGCTGCTGATAGCACTTGCTTAGCTGGCAAAATAGCAGGCATTTGGCCCATCATCTCGTAAAGCTTTTTCGGGTCTTTGTAGTAGAGGTTTATCATCTTTGTCACTTCCATAAAATCCTTAATGCCTTTTTGCCCGAACCACTCCAGTATTTTTTTCCGTCTTTCTATTTCCTCAAACGCATCTTTTGCTGTTCCTCCCTTGGCAGCAGCCAGTCTTGGGACAATTATGCTTTCATTTACTTTATGAAACATGTCCGTGGCAGGATCCCATCTGAATATAATATTCGTCTTCACCTCCTCGGTCTTCGGATCAACAGACTCTATTTCCGCTACCTCCTTAATCCTTCTTGCAGACTTGCCTCTCTCACGGGCATGCACCATTATCGCCACGCAATTCAAACTTTCCAAAAGTGTCGGTGATAATTCTATGGGTGGCGTTATAAGACGCTTGATTAGCGTATCCATAGAGCCGGCGTGGAAGGTTGATATGCATGGGTGGCCTGAGGACATACCTTGGAACATTACATACGCCTCTGCACCCCTTACCTCACCTACTACAACATAATCGGGATTTTGCCTGAAGCTCTCCTTCAGCAAATCAAACAGCGTAACCTCCCCATACTTCTCACCGGTCGGCATGGGTATACCGAAACCAACCCTTGCCAGGCCAGGTATCCAATGCTCATGGGGTATGCGTAGCTCTCTCGTGTCTTCAATCGAAACGACCTTTGCCTCGGGAGGTATGAACATGCAGATTGAGTTAAGAAAGCTGGTCTTGCCTGTTGCAACACCCCCCACCAACAGCATGGATGCACCATGTTCCACAAGATACCAGTAGTATGCCAATATTTCTGAACTTGCAGTGTTCAGCTCTGCTTGCTCAACAGGAGAAAATGGCTTTTCACCAAATTTTCTTATGGTGAATGTCGGACCCTTTGTGGCCACGTCCCCAGCGAGCGTGGCGGAAACACGCGAACCGTCTGGCATTGTTCCTGCTAATATCGGCTCTGCATAGCTGACATATCTTCCACATCTTTCTGCAAGTTTTATGATAAACTCCCTCAATTCCTCCAAACCTTTGAAATAAACATTAGTCTTAACCGAGCCGTATTTACGGTGGATAACGTAAATCGGCGTACTTGTGCCATCGCAGCTTATGTCCTCAATGTTCGGGTCTTGCAAGAATACCTCAATCTCATTAAAGCCTATAAAGTTCCTGTAGATGTAATACATGATTTTTATGCGCTGGTTCGGCGTAAGGTTCAATCCAAACTCCTTTACAACCTTCTTTAAATTGTTTTGCAAATACTCGACAAGTTTTCCCGTATCGGTGACCTTTGTCAGCTCCACATCCACAAGCTCTATAATACCTTCTGATATCTTGTCCAATAACTTATTTTCTTCCTCGTTCATCTTCGGCTCTATGACATAATAAATAATCCCCCTGTCTTCGGGGTTCCATTTTATGTTGGCGTACGCAAAAGGCTCTATGAGGGGATAGATGACATTTAACTTTGTTGCATCCTCCACCTCTGGCAGATCTATTAACCTCTCGGGCTTTTTTATTATAAAACCTGGCAATATCTCTTCAACAATAGCCTTCTTAGCAGTAGGCTGAGTAAATTTTCTGAAAAGTATACCTTTCAAACTCTTTATTTTACCTAAATCCATTCTACCACACTACCTGGCAGTTCTATCCCATGTGCTTTTTTCTTATGCTCTTTCCTGGTTGGGAAATGCCTTGGAAACGTGCACATGATGGGCAGAGGCGAACTTTACGGGTCATCATATGTATAAACCTCCTATCCACCTGCTGCAATATAGTCGGGTCAGTTATCCTAAGCCCCTTGAACTGCGTGAATGTCTTCCACCGTGGCACTTGCCTGCCGCATATATTGCATGCAACAGTCCCTTCGCTGCCACGAGATTTTGTATGTGCATACTTTCTCCTGTAAGGTGCTGTGCTTATTGGCAAATTATCACTTAATTATTATTGGATTGGATAAAGTTTAACTTTTGTGTTTACGATTATATTCATTATGTTCTCTGAGACTGTGTTAACCAAGAGTAAAAACAGAGTAATGGAGGCAATAGGGATATGCGGGGTGAGAGGCTGTGGCAGACTGGAGTGATGTGGAACCGCCAGTGAGGAAGAAAAAATACCGTAAGGTGTATAAAAAAGGATTCATTAGAAAATATAAAAATATTCAAAGCTAAGGTTCTCTAAGATTAATTATGGATTTTGAACAGTTTGAGCATGAGGCGGACGTTGGTATAAGAGGCTATGGAAAAACATTAGAAGAGGCCTTTGAGAATGGTGCTAAGGCAATGTTTAGCGTGATGATCAATCTGGGGAAGGTTGAACTGAAAAAGAAAATAAAAATAGAGTGTGATGCCTCCAATTTGGAAGAACTGTTTGTCGAGTGGTTGAACGCCCTGTTGGCGCAGGCAAGCATAGAAAACATGGCATTTTCAGATTTTAAGGTTGAAAAAATCAAAAACATCAACTCCATCTGCAAACTAATCGGTGTGGCAAGGGGCGAGGAGTTAAATACGGAAAAACATCAGGCAAGGATTGAGGTCAAGGCAGCAACCTACAGCCAATTAAAGGTTGAAAAAGAAAAAGGTAGGTATATGGCGCAAACGATAGTCGATGTGTGATGCTATGGATATAGTGACATTAAAAAAAGTAAGCGAGTTCGAATGGGAAATTCCTAAAGCAGGAGACATGTTGGTTCCTGGAAGAATTTTTGCTGATGTCAAGCTTGTAAGGGATATGGACGAGAAGGTAAGGGAGCAAGTAACAAATGTTGCATGCCTGCCAGGAATAGTTAAGGCATCATTGGCCATGAGTGATGCGCACTGGGGATACGGATTTCCGATAGGCGGGGTGGCGGCTATGGATCCCGACAATGATGGGGTGGTGAGTGTTGGCGGGGTGGGTTTTGATTCAGGTTGCGGTGTTAGGACATTGATAACAAACCTGACCGCAAAAGATGTGAGACCCAAGATAAAAGAGATAGCAGAACTATTATTCAAAACTGTGCCTGCGGGCTTGGGCTCTAAAGGTGAAATAATCCTTTCAAGAAGCGAGGCGGACGAACTTTTTAGGGCCGGGGCAAGGTGGGTTGTTGAGCATGGGTATGGAACTGAAGAAGATTTGAAGCACACGGAGGATGGAGGAAGCTTGGAGGGTGCCGAGCCGTCCAACGTAAGCGAAACTGCAAAGAAAAGGGAGCAGGGGCAGGTTGGCACGCTTGGCTCAGGTAATCATTATTTGGAGATTCAGTATGTAGATCAGATTTTTGACGAGGAGGCTGCGAAAAGATTTGGCTTGAAAAAAGATTCTGTTTTGATTTCAATCCATTGCGGCTCCCGGGCATTGGGCCATCAGGTTGGGACTGATTACCTGAAGGTTTTAGCAGAGGCTTCAAGAAAATATGGAATACAAATAAGGGACAGGGAGTTGGTTTGCGCGCCGATAAATTCTCCTGAGGGGCAGAAATATGCCTCCGCAAACTTGTGCGCATTAAACTATTCTTATGCCAACAGGCAGGTTATAGCGCATCTTGTAAAGGAATCATTTGAAAAAATATTCCGTGGCTCGGAAATAAAAACATTCTGGGATTTAACGCACAACTCTGCGAGATGGGAGAGCCACGATGTTGAGGGGAAGATGAAAAAACTTCTAGTTCACAGAAAGGGGAGCACAAGGGCGTTTGGAACGGGAAGAGAAGAGGTGCCTGTGGAATTTAGAGATATAGGCCAGCCTGTAATAATTGGCGGGACAATGGGAACTTATTCTTTCATTCTAAAGGGAACGGATTTTGGCATGAAGGCTGCTTTCGGCTCGGCATGCCACGGCGCCGGAAGGTCGATGAGCAGGACAGAGGCAAAGAAAAAATGGTGGGGCAAGGAACTGATGCAGCAATTGGAGAAGCAGGGAATACATGTGATGTGCCATTCTTGGTCCGGACTGGCAGAAGAGGCGCCTGGGGCATACAAGGATGTTTTGGAGATTATAGATGCGGTCCATAATGCGGGATTGGCAAAAAAGGTAATTAGGATGAGGCCAATGGCTTGCATAAAAGGATAATATGTGTTCTCTACCAACGAAAATGTTTTTCCTGCAACGCGTGAATAGTTAAGTGTAGTTGGGGAGGAAGTTTAGGTTTCAGTGGCCGTATGGCTACTAGCTTGCCGCTAAGCTCTTCGGAGCTGATTAGCAAGTCAAAAAACTTAGATCTCAAACCCAACTTCCTTTTTATAATTTTTTTTGTATGTAACGTGCATGTAAGGTTTAAATAATTTGGTTCTATATTCAGCATATGAAAAATGGAGAATATGAAGTGGATTCGGAAGAACCAAATTTCCATGGTCAATTGGACGATAACGCTATTATTGAATTACTAAGGGCAATGGAAGAAGTTGATTTTAGAACACCTTCAGAGATTGTTAGTTATCCCGATAAGTTGGGATACCAAGAAGGAAAACTTACATCTCCTGTAACAATAGAAGAGCAACAAGCCCTGGTAAAGGCCTATATCAAACGTGCTATGCAACAGGGAGTCGTTTTAAGAATAACGAGAGAGAGCTTCCCAATAGATAGGTTAGTGCCCCTACACTTGGAATTGGAGGAAGACCAATTAAAAAAATTAGAGAAAATTTACGATATTGTAAGAATGCCTCCAATAATGGTGGAATATATTAATTGCAAGAGGGGTGCGTGGGGTCACATTAAGGATGGCAATCATAGAACTTTCATAGGCAGGTTTAGAAAATCGTATGATGAAATGGAGGCCTATGTAATTTATGCTGGCGTTAGGCAAAATTGGAAATCTACAACTGTTGGCCTTTTATATGAGCAACTAACAGAAGGAGATTTCAAACTTTTATAATTTACAACCTAATTTATCAAAAGTTTTTTTCATAACCAGACTATCATGTTCTAAAGCAGGCGACTCGCAGATTATCGTTGTGTCTGCCTTACGCTTCAAAACTTCTTTTGCCAGCGGCTCGAAAGGCGGTTGATCAGTTTTTATCTCCACGTGATACCATTCATTGCCACCAGCAGGTTTGGCAGGCCTCCATTTTATTCCAGAAAAATGCATATGTATGTGTTCCAGATTCAAGGGTTTCATTTTTTCAAAAATATCATCATAATCTATTTTACCGGCTTGTCTTGCAAATATGTGGGCCGGATCTAAAGCAGGCATACAACCTTTTGTTTCGGAGCAAAGTTTTACAAGTTCGTCAAGCGTTCCAAACTGACTGACTTTACCAGTAGTTTCCAAACCGAGCAAAACATTTTTTATACCATTCTCCTTCATCTTATCAACCAAGGATTCACAGGCTTGCTTCACCAGCGAATAAGCTGTTTCAGGAGATTGGCCCATATAGTAGCCTGGGTGGAAAACAATAGGACTGGCATTGAGCTCAGTTGCTCTTGTAGCAGAATCAAATATCCTCTGCTTTGAGGCTTCAATGACTTTTTTGTCTTTTGAGCTGAGATTGATTGCATAAGGGCAGTGGATTGATAACTTTACATGTAAATCTTTTGCAATTTCGCCAACACCTTTTGCAGCAGCAATGCTCATGTTTATGCCATGAACGAATTCAACCTCCATGGCATTTAATCCCAGTTCAGCAACTGTTCTTATTCCAGAAGCAGTCGATCTTTCCTTCGATACAATTGGTATTCCTGCAGGGCCGAGATAAATCATGCTCTCTAATAAAAAAAGAGCTTTTTTAGAAGAAAAACCTTCATTCAGTTTTCTTCGGCCGTATTAAAAGGAAGAATCCAAGAAAGATGAAGAAAAATAGCAGCACGCCAAGGTATGCGCTTTGCACAAACAACTCCACTTCAACAATCGCCGCCGATAGTATCAAAACCCACATGGGCTTTAGTTTTATCAGTTCCTTTCCTTCCTCCGAGTATCTTACCAGCCCACCGCTTCCTGTGGGCATATACATTTTGTCTTTGCGCGCCATACTATTCACTATTCACTCTTCATATTTAAATTCCTTTTTGCAACAGGAAAATAAAAAGACGTTCTGGCTGTAGCCCGTCTTTGGTTTTTATGGTAGCATTTGTCTGAGCGCTAATCGCTTGCACCACATCGGTGCGCCAATCCGTTTCATCCTACCAGTCCCACTCGGCTTGCGCCTCATAGCTTGAGGGGCTGTTCGGTACCGTTTCTGATATCGGCGTTGCCTTCTCAGGCAGCTGCTTTCGCAGCAACCTCAGGTGGACGGAACTTCCTCACTCTTGCTTTGACGCAAGAGCGAAGCTACCCAACCAGATCGTCAATATTTTACTATCCTTCCCGGCTTAAAAAGGTTACGGAATCATCACTTTTATTTGAAAAGGATAGCAACTATAGTATGAATAAGATTTAGCAGTCGGTGAAAAAATTGCTGAAAAAAACAATTGTAAAAATTTTGCAGGATGCAGGGATTAAATGCGAGGAAGGTAATATTGAAATTCCACCACAGCCTTCCTTTGGTGATTTGTCTTTTCCTTGTTTCGAGATGGCAAAAATCCAAAAAAGAAACCCGCAGCAGATAGCTGTGGAGATTGCGCAGAAGATTACGGTAAAAAAAGATTCTTTGGTGACAGGTGTTGAGGCTAAAGCAGGGTATGTAAACTTCTTTTTATCCTGGGAAAAGATTGTTGGAAAACTTTTGAAGGAAATAATTACCAACAAGGGCGAATACAGTTTTTCTGCAAAGAAGAAAAAAATTATGATTGAATTTTCGCAACCGAATACGAACAAGCCGATGCACATAGGCCATGCACGTAACACAGTGTTGGGCGACAGCCTTTCCAAAATCCTAGAGGCTGCAGGGAACAATGTTGTAAGGGCGAATTATCCTGGTGATATTGGTTTGCATGTGGCCAAAAGCATGGTTGGGTATATGAAATGGGGCAACAACAAGGAGCCTGACAAAAAATCTGACCATTTTGTTGGAGATTTTTACATAAGGTTTTTTGAAGAGGCAAAGGGCAATCCTGCGTTGGAAGACGAGGCAAGGGATTTGTTGAGAAAGTGGGAGAGTGGCGACAAGGCAACAGTAGCGTTGTGGAAAAAAATGAAAGAGTGGTGCTTGAACGGGTTTAAGGAAACTTACAAAAAGATAGATGTTGATTTTGATGTTTGGTTCTTTGAAAGCGAATTTGAAAAATCCGGCAAGGAGATTGTCGACAAGTTACTGGAAAAGGGAATTGCCTTCAAATCGCCGGAGGGGGCGGTGGTTGCTGATTTGGAAAAACACGGCTTGCCTAGTTGTATAATCCTCCGTTCTGACGGGACTAGCTTGTATGCAACAAAAGATTTTCAGCTGGGAATAATCAAGTTTGACAAATACAAGATAGACAAGTCCATATATGTTGTTGGGAATGAGCAGAAGACTTATCTGGAACAGATATTCAAAATACTTGAATTGTTTGGTTATGAGAAGGCTAAACAATGTTACCACCTAGCCTATGGCCTTGTGATGCTGCCCGAAGGTAAAATGTCTTCACGAGAAGGCAGGGTTGTTTTGCTGGATGATCTGATTGCAGAGCTTGAGCATCTTTCAGGCAATGTTGTCAGCAAGGCAAATCCTAACATGGATGAAACGGCAAAGAAAAAGATTTCCGAGCAGGTCGCGCTGGCCGCATTAAAGTATGCACTGTTGAAGGTATCGCCGGAGAAAAATATTATTTTCAATAAAAACGAGGTAGTGCAGTTCGAGGGCGATACGGGACCATATTTGCAGTATGCGCATACACGCTGCTGCGGCATACTTGAGAAGGCCGGCAAGTGGAAGCCCTGCTTCAATCAGAAAGCTCTGGTAGAGCAGGAGAAGGAATTGGTGAAAAATCTCACAAGATTCCCGGCAGTTGTGGAAGAGGCTGCAAAAGATTTGAGGCCGCATTACGTATGTAATTATGCCTACGAATTGGCAACGTCATTCAGCACATTTTATCATGCCTGCCCTGTTCTCCAGGCGGAGCAGAAGGATTTCAGGCTCACATTAGTGAAAGCTACAGAAATAATTCTCAAAAAATCCTTGGAACTACTAGGAATAACGGCTTTGGAGAAGATGTAACTATTTAGGTATGGTTTTTATTATTTTTTCAGCCATGGACCTTATTCTTTCAAACTCCTCTCTATCCGAGGATTCATAACCAAAAGATATCTTCGGTTCGGTGTTGGAAGGCCTGAAAAGCATCCATCCGTTTTCAAAATTAATTCGCACCCCATCCATTGTTAACATATCGTGCCCTCTTTCTTCGAACTGCCTTTTCAAGTTTTCTATGAACTCAAACTTTTTTTCATCCCTTATTGGTAGCCTGTCGCTATATTCGAAAAATTTAGGGAATACGCTTGTCAACTCCGCCAAGTTCTTTCCCTCTTCCTTAATAATTTTCAATATTTTTATGCAAGCAATCAGCACATCATCAGTATAGTTGGACTCTTTGAAGAAGTAGTGGCCTGACACCTCACCAGCCATAATCGCATTATCCTCAAGGCATTTTTTCGCAATTAAACTATGCCCGACCCTCCATGTGATAGGCATGCCACCGCTGGATTTTATCATATCATCAACAAGCTTTGAGCACAAAACATCATGCACAATCTTGCCGCCAGGATTTTCTTTCAGCACATCCTTGGCCAGCAGTGAAAAGACGTGATTGGAGTTTGATATTGAACCTTTGTTGTCAACTATATTTAACCTGTCGCCATCACCATCAAACGCCATACCTATATCTGCTTCATGTTCCCTCACCTTTTTTTCCAATTCTTTTATAAATTCCTTGTTCATGGGGTCTGGTGTGTGATTCGGAAAATTGCCATCCGGCTCGCAGAAAATTTCTACAACATCCGCTCCGCATTCCCTTAGAACTTTAGAATAAATTTTACCTGCCGCACCATTCGCACCATCAACTACTACTTTTATGCCGCTGAAATCAGTTGCAAAAGATTTCATGTAGTTGATGTACTGCGGTGCGACATCCATTTTTTTCAGCTTTCCCTTCCCTGTTGCAAATTTTCCTGTTTTGAAAATTTCTTCTACTTTATTAATTCCGTCATCATAGCTGATGGCTATGCCACCCGGTCCGCAAAACTTCATTCCATTGTATTCCTTTGTAAGGTGCGAGCCTGTTATCTCCACTGACGCAGCAAAACCAAGGTTGTAGCCGCAAAAATACACCACTGGCGTGGGAACCATGCCCAAATCAACAACGTCCATTCCGGAATCTAGAAGGCCCTGTATGAATTTTTCTTTCAGCGACGGCGTGCTCAGCCTGCAGTCGCCGCCAACAGCAACAGTTGTCTTTTTACCGAGGAAGGTTGCAAAGGCCCTGCCTATTTTGTAGGCTACATCCTCGTTTAACTCCTTTGGGTATAACCCGCGTATGTCGTATGCTTTGAACAGTGTCATTTTACAGTCACGCTCTTCGCCAAATTTCTTGGCATGTCAGGGTCACATCCCCTTAATACTGCCAACTGGTATGCCAATATCTGAATAGGAATTATTTGAACAATCGGATTGAGGTTATTTACTTCGGGCACTTTGATCCAGTAATCAAACACCTCGTTATCCTTCGACCCAACACCGATAATAAAGCCGCCGCGGCTTTTTATTTCCACAGCATTTGAAATTGTTTCCCTTTCATTCTCACCAGAAACGAAAACTATGCACGGCGTCCCTTTTTCAATAAGTGCTATAGTTCCGTGTTTCAATTCACCGCCTGCAAACGCCTCTGCGTGTATGTATGAAACCTCTTTTATCTTCAACGCCGCCTCAAGTGCGGTTGAATACTGCAACCCCCTTCCAATCAGGAAGATATGTTCTTTACCCTTCAGCACCTCAGCCAGCTCTTTTATTTTATCCCTTGTAGTTTTTGATGTAAGGTTGTAGACGATATTCCACAGGTAATTTAGTTTGCCCTTGATTTCGTCGAATTTTCCAGCCAGCGTATACGCTAACAAGGTTAGCAAGGCGACTTGAGAAGTGTAGGATTTTGTTGCTATGACACATATTTCTGGCCCAGCGTTGGTTAGCAAAAACTCGTCCGAATGGCGTGTTAAAGAGGAACCCATGACATTGACAATTGAAATCACCTTGCTTCCCCTTTCCCTAGCAACCTTCACAGCATCTATAGTATCAATCGTCTCACCGCTCTGGGAGACAGCTATAACAAGCGTATCCTCCTTCAAGAAATGTTCGTAATTGCGGAACTCGGAGGCTAGAACAACGTTTATGTGCATCTTAGCGACCTTTGAAAAAATATAGCTCGCTGCAAGGCTTGCATAATAAGCTGTCCCGCAAGCAACAAAAAACACACCCTTGGATTTTTTTATGTCATCTGCAACCCTCTCAATTATTTTCCTGTCATGCGACATGGCCCTTTTTATCGTGTCAATTTGCTCTGATATTTCCTTCAGCATGAAGTGGTCAAAATTTCCCTTCACTGCCTGTTCCAAATCCCATTCCACAGAATCAACAGGCCTGGTGACAAACTTGTTTTCCAGCAGATTGAAAACTTTGACGCCATCGTCAAGAATTACCACATCACTGTCATAAAGGTACATCACCTTTTTCGTATACTCCAAAAATGCAGGGATGTCGCTTGCGAGGAAAAGGTTTTTATCGCCAATGCCTGCAACAAGCGGCGACCCTTTTTTGGCGCCAATTATTTTTCTCTCGTCCGCATTCAAGACCAAAACGGCATAATAACCCTCCATCCTTCTTAGCGTAGCAATTACCGCTTCCTCAAACTTCTTTCCATTTTTCATCTCAAACTCTATAAGATTAGGTATCACCTCAGTATCAGTCTCGCTGTAAAAATCAAATCCATTCTCTTTAAGGAATTTCCTAATTTCCTGATAATTTTCAACTATACCGTTGTGGATAACAGCAATTTTTTTATTGTTCGAAACATGCGGATGTGCGTTCTTTTGCGTGACACCGCCATGTGTGGCCCATCTTGTGTGAGCAATGCCTATGGTTCCGGCCATGTTTTCAAAATTTATCCTTTTGTCTATTTCATCAACCCTTCCCACATCCTTCCTTATTTCTATGCCATTGCTTATGGTTGCCATGCCAGCCGAATCATACCCCCTATACTCCAACCTCCTAAGCCCGCGCAGCAGCATTGGTGTAACCTTTTCACTGCCTATGCATCCAATTATACCGCACATTGTTTACCGCTCCATGCGAACTGCGTTGAAAGTAGATTTTAAAATTCTATCAGAGGGATAGAAGCCCTTCAACAAAACGTTCGGGTAGGTCCAACAATTTTTTCCAATCAAGGTCCCAGGATTCAACACACAGTTGCCACCGATTTTGCATTTATCACCGATGACAGCCCCGAATTTTTTCAAGCCGGTCTGATGCCGTTCGCCGCCAGAAAATATTATTATACTTTTATTGTCATGCCTTACATTGAGTGTCTGCACGCCAACAGCTATATTCACATTGCTGCCAATAATCGAGTCGCCTATGTAGCTAACATGATGTGCTTTAACACTAGGAAAAATTATCGACCCTTTTACCTCTGCCCTGCCGATTTGCGCGTTGTCGCATATCACCGTCCCAGGCCTTATGTACGCCTGAGGTCCTATCATGCAATTCTTGCCAATATACGCAGGCCCCTTTATAACAGTGCCGTATTCAACGATGCTGCCACTGCCAATAAACACATTGCCCTTTATCAGAGATTGCTCGTCAGCAGTGCCGTTTATTTCGTTGTCAATTTCATCTAAAAATATTTCCTTTCTTTTAAGCGCATCCCATACGTTTATAACATTGAAAAAATTTTTTAGAGGAAATATGTCCATGTTTTCAAAATAATATTCTGGTTTGAGCTCTTCCATGCTGTCACAATAATTTACTTACACAAAAATCTTTTTAAGCGTTTTCTGAATCATTAGTCTAATAGAATAAACTGAGCTAAATTTCTCCGGCATAGTCTGAGAGCCAGTTTTCTATTGCCTTCTTCGTATCGACAACTACCCCCTCGCCATTAGGAAGTTTCCTCTTTATGGTTATGGGTATGATTTTGTTTCTGAACTCAAGTTTTGCAGCTTCGCTTGGAGACAAGTTCTCGCCACCTTCCACAAGAACCGGTGCGCCAAAGGATATCTGCAGTGCACGCGCGCCGATGATGCGGGCGACCTCAAATCTCGTTAGCTTGTCATCAGGCCATCTCATAAAATCACGGTTTGAACTGGCTAATTTCTTTTGCAAGGTCTATGTGGCCAAGGAAAAGTTGCCTGCAGCAATACCTTTTCAATCCCATATCATCCAAAACCTTTCCGGCATTCTCCCCTGCTTCAATCCTTTTTTTAAACTCCTCATGCAAATGTCCGACTGGCTTGCCACAAGTCATGCAACGAACTGGAACCATCATACTCTCACTTTTCTTATTGTTAGTTCATGATATTTAAATTAATTTTTAATCATCATTTTTTAAAAAAATTATCTTTTTGAGCGTTGTTTATGCCTTCTGCTGCCACGCTTACTTGCTCCACCAGCATGGTGCGGCTCGTTTCTCCTTGGGTCGTAAACCAACAAATTCCTGTCGTACTGCAAAAACTTTTGCCTCAGCTTTTCTTCCTTGAAAAATTCTGCTAGGGCTTGTGCAATAGCCATGCGTGTAGCCTCTGCCTGGCCTGGCAAACCACCGCCGCGGGTGTTGACATCAATATTAACACTGTTGACTACATCACTGGCAATGATCAGCGGCTCTTGTATCCTCATCCTTAGAAAATCGCTGCCCCACAGATTCAATGGTGCGCCATTAATCATTATTCTTCCAGTGCCGGCCGTTATTTTAGCCCTGGCAACAGCATTCTTCCTCTTGCCGACGGTCAAAATTAGTTTGGGTTTCTCTTTTTTTGCCATTTTCACCATCTTTTTTTCACTCCCAGCGCAAGCGACACATCACCTAATGTAATGTAGCTGCATTTTAACCTGCTAGCCTCAAAGGCAGTCTTTTCAAAATTTTTGCCTTGCAGCTCGCTCGGTATTCCAACATACACCTTCAGACCTTTATAAGCAACCCTGCCTCTTGTCCTGTCCCAAGGCAGCATCCCTCTCACTGTTCTTCTTAATATCAGTTCGGGTTGTTTGGGGAAGAACGGTCCTTTGATTGTATCGCCACGGGTATATTTGTGCAAATATTTGTCCGTTGTGGTTCTCGGCCTTCCTGCCAAAACAGCCTTTTCACAATTGACAACCACAATCTTCTCTCCGTTGAGCAGTTTTTTTGCTATCACAGAACACAAACGGCCAAGCACTTGGTTTTCTGCGTCATAGATTATCATGTCAACACCCTAAACCAAAATCCTCACACCAGTTCCCTTTGGATTTTCTTTTACCAATTCTTCAATGTTCATACATTTTCCCTTGGCTTTTTTTATCTTTTCCTCTGCCGCTGGTGTGAATTTCCACGCTGCTACTGTTACCGGCTTTTTCAGTTCACCTGTGCCCATCACCACGCCAGGCACAATTACAATCTCATTTTTATCGGCATTCCTTTCTATATCCGCCACATTAACCTCAACACGCCTTCTTCTTGACCTTTCCAGCTTCTCTGCCGCATCACCCCATATGGGTGCATCCAACTCGCGAGACTTGGCTTTCAGCAAGTCTATGAGTTGCCTCAAATACATGTTTGTCGGTCCAGTCCTCTTTACCATACATATCAGCTAAACCATAATCTGTTGTTTGTATCTTTTAAATTTTTAAAGGATATAAACGTTGTGGGGAGATAAGAGCATAAATAGTTAAGTTAAATAAATTTAGATCATGAGAAGTTTGCCTGTTAATGTAATACTGGTCCCTGATAGCTCCACGCAGCAAAGGGCAAGAAAACTTGGTCAAATCCTGGATAAAAATTATAAAAATCACTATACTATAGCCGATGCGAAGTTTATCCCGCACGCTACAGTTTATCAAGCTCAATATCCTGCCAAAAACCTTGGAAAAATTAAAGAAAAAATAGGTAAATTGGTTGCAAACTTTAAACCTTTTAAAGTTTCCATAGGCCCCTATCAAAATCATCACAAAATCATTTGGTGGAACATATTGGAAAATAAAAATCTTACCCAATTGCACTATCAAGTATTAAATGAATTAAATCCGCTTAGAGAAGGTCTGCTTTTATCCCACTTGACGCCTACTAGCTATATAACAGGCGAAAAGTTCACGGATGAAGAGGCTGAGGTTGTTAGAAAATATGGGGCTATTGTTGCCGGCAACCTGTTTCAACCGCACATCACTTTGGCAAAATTAAAGGTAGACGTGGAAGAATCAAGGCTGATTGAACTTCTTGGTAAAGCGGAATCTAATTTCACTGTTTCAGAAATATGGATAGGCAAGATGGGGGATTTTGGCACGGTAGTTAAAATTCTAGAAAAATTTCCGATGAAAACTAGTTAGCATATTCAAAATTTACACAAGTTTTTACAAGAAATTATTTTAGTTCTGGTTTTTAACTGATTTTTTTGTGAACTATAATCAAACAGGGGCGCGATAGGTGCGATTTGAACCCGCAGTTATTTCTAGTTTCGAATAATTATAAAGTTATAAATCCAACGATAGCCTAAAGGAAATTAATTGATGCGGCCGTTGTCTAGCATGGTAGGATCTGAGCTTCCCAAGCTCATGGCGCGGGTTCAAATCCCGTCGGCCGCACTGAATATAAAAACACACTACGTTAAAATTAAAAATAGGTGATAAATTTCGCAAAGAAAAAAGGAAAATTTTACGTAACTACCCCAATATACTACGTCAATGACGTAGCCCACATAGGGCACGCCTACACTACAATAGCTGCGGATATTTTGGCAAGATGGCACCGTTTGAAGGGAGAGGAAGTGCTGTTTTTAACCGGAACGGACGAACACGGGGAAAAGGTAGAGGCTGCGGCTGTGAAAATCGGCAAAACACCGCAAGAGTTTGTAGACAGTGTTGTAGTAAGATTTGAAGAAGTTTGGAAAAAACTGAATATATCCTATGATGATTTCATCCGCACCACGGAGAAGAGGCATGAAAAGGTTGTTGCAGAACTAGTAAAAAAAATAAATGAAAACGGTGACATATACAAGGGAGAGTATGAGGGCTGGTTCTGCATTCCTTGTGAAAGCTTCTGGACAGATTTTCAGCTGAAGAATGGTAAATGCCCGGAATGTGGGAGAGATGTGCAAAAATTAAAGGAAGAATCTTACTTTTTTAGGCTTGGAAAATATCAGGAAAAGTTGTTAAAGTTTTATGAAGATAACCCAGAATTTTTATCACCACAGTTCAGGGCGCAAGAGATAATCAGCCGCGTTAAAGGCGGTTTGAAAGATTTGAGCATAACAAGGTCAGCGCTGAAATGGGGAATACCGTTTCCGCTTGACAAGAAGCATGTGGTTTATGTCTGGTTTGAGGCACTAACAAACTACATCTCTGCGCTGGGCTGGCCTGGCAAAAAATTCAAAAAATTCTGGCCCGCTGACGTGCATCTTGTAGGCAAGGAAATCAACTGGTTCCATTCTGTGATATGGCCTGCCATGCTTTTCTCTGCTGGTATAGAGCCACCGAAGAAGGTTTACGCGCATGGCTGGTGGACTGTTGAAGGAAAGAAGATGTCGAAGAGCATTGGAAATGTTATTGACCCGGTGGATGTAGCTGAAAAATATTCTTCAGATATATTACGCTACTTCCTCATACGAGAAATACCGTTTGGCGAGGATGGTGATTACTCTGAGAAAGCTCTAATAGCAAGGATTAATGGTGAATTGGTAGCTGATTTGGGTAATCTGATCTATCGTGTGTTGTCTCTTGTTGAAAAGTTTGACGGGAAATTTGTTGGAAAGGACGAGCTTAGCAGCAAGCTGAATTTGAAAAAGATAGATGTGCATATGGAACGGTTGGAGTTAACAGCTGCACTCGGAGAGATATGGAATTTCACCCATGTTGCAAACAAGTACATAAACGACAAGGCGCCTTGGAAGCTGAAAGGAAAAGAACTTGGCAATGTGTTATATAACCTTTTGGAGACTTGTAGAATCATTTCGATTTTAATTTATCCCTTCATGCCAGAGACTGCGGAAAAAATAAATGTGCAGTTAGGCACGAAGCTTGGCAGCCTGAAGGATTGCAAGTTTCGCAAATTTGAGGGAAAGATTAAAAAAGGCAGTTATCTATTTAATAAAATTGAGGTGTGACCATGGAGATATCATTCAAACAGTTCCAAGAGTTAGACCTACGTGTCGGCAAGGTTATAACAGCAGAACATATAGCTGGCAGCCGCAATCTGGTGAAGATGCAGATTGATTTTGGCAGCGAGCAAAGGCAGTGTGTTGCTGGCATATATCAGCAGTACAAAACTGAACAATTGATAGGAAACAAGTACATGTTCATCCTTAACCTAGAGAGGAAGAAGATGCTGGGTGTTGAGAGTCAATGTATGATTTTCGCTGCTGAAGACGACACCGGCAATATAGTCTTGTTAAGGCCGGAGAAGGACGTAAAAGAGGGAAGCAAAATACATTAAATCTTTTAACGTAATAAATATTATGAGGAAAGTCGGAGACTATATGAATAAGCAGGTCTTCTTCGTTAAACCGGAATTCTCCATATTCGATGTTGCAAAGATATTTTCCAAGAACGCGATCTCAGGCGCGCCTGTGGTTGACAAGGGTAAGGTTATTGGTGTTGTTAGCGTCTCTGACATAACAAAGTTTATGAGTCTCAAGCTGGCGGATGCAGAGGTCATTGCTCAGAATCCTACATCAATGAGCCTTTTGTTTTTGAATTTTGCAAGATTCAGCAAGGATTTCATTGGATTCAAAAAAGAGATGGATAGGGTGTCGAAGACGAAAATAAAACATATAATGAGTAAGAGTGTGATTTGCATAACTCCGGATACAAACCTCTTTGAGGCTGCGACATTGATGGACAAGAATGATGTCAACCGATTGCCTGTGGTTGACAAAGGTAAACTAGTTGGCATAATAGCTAGGGCGGATTTGATTAAGGCGCTTATAGAATAGCAAGTCTCCTGCTTTTCGGCAGCATATTTTTTATTTTTTTTCCTTCAAACGGGCTGCTTCCCAGGAAATCTCCTTCATGCTTTACCATGACAAAATTATGCTCCTCACAATTTACTGCTTCCTTTGGCATCACATCCTCTCCGTGTAAAAACCTCTCAGCAGCTTCTTCATCCAACAAAGCAACATTCTTTTTCGCATCCTTCCCAACAAGCTGGCAACCTTCAACTGAAAGATTTATTTTATCATTTCTCTTGATCTTTCCCAAATAAAGCCCGATAGAGTTTACAGGTATTTTTTCGAATGCCATGTTCGCCACCTCTTTTGTCGCAATCCACATCTTGTCCTCAGAAGTTTTCAAAACAAAAAATTGCTGTAAATCAAAATGCGAGCCGTAATTTTTTTCCACTATCTTTTCCAGTTTCTCTATTTGCTCTTTTGTAAGTATTTCCAGCGATCTTACTTTCTCAGCTTGCATATGAAAAAACCCTGATTCTTTTCATTCGGCATAACCCTAACGGCATTAGCCACTTCCCCGGAAAACTTTTTTCCATGCCATTCTTTTACAGGCTGGAAACCATCCTTGAAATCTATTTTTTCCGTTTTCAGTCCAAGTTCTTTTACGGCAAAATCTACATTCTCTTCATTCTCCTCTGGCTCGAGCGAGCATGTGGAATATACAATAATCCCGTCATCATCCAAGCATTTGGCAGCAGAAGAGAGAAGTTTTTTTTGCACATTGCCAAGCATCCTCACACTCCTTTCACTGGTCTCCTTCAATATACGGGGATTCATCGTTCCTGTTCCGCTGCATGGCGCGTCAAGCAGGATTTTTTTAAATTTTATGCCAGTCTTCCAGAAATTTTCACCAAACATTTTTGTCACAACAATATTCATAACACCGCAGCGCTGCAGGTTGCCCCGCAATGCCTTCAGCCGCTTGTAAGTTATATCATTGGCAATTATCACACCCTTGTTTTGCATGATTGCAGCCATCTGCGTGGTTTTTGATCCTGGTGAGGCGCACAAATCCAGAACAACATCCTGCTTCAAATCCAAAAAAAGCGGCGGCAGCATGCTTGACGCATTTTGCAGGAAAAAGTACCCCAGTATGTGTTCAGCAGTCTTGCTGAGGTTTTTTTCACTCCTGACCCAGAAACCGCCTTCCATCCCCATCTTTTCTATAGTTCCAATCACTTCCAGCCTTCTTTCCAAATCTTTCGGAGAAATTTTTATGCTGTTTGTCCTTACGTGCCATATATTTTTTGAAGGCGGGACAATTTTTTCTCCAAAAATTTTTTCATACCTTTCGCTTAACATATAATCTAATATCGGCAAAAACTATTATTAATTAGATGGACCGAGAATCTATCGTGGATTTTTTCAAGCTGGACAGCAGAAAGACTACATTTTCATTAGCATTCATAGGCATAGGCTTTGTTATAGCACTGATTTATTTGTGGATGTTGCTGTTTCAAAAGCAACTCCTCGGCGAGAGCCCGCATCCCATGGTTCTAGGCCTGATAGCAATGATTTCACCGCTCTTCGGGCTTGGCATAACATACATCTACATCTTCAAAACCATACCGCTGACGCTGATAATAGTCATAAACATACTTTTGGTATTGCAATTCTTCTATTGGTACTATCTTGCATGTGTGATGGTTTTTATAACAGACAAATTATTCAAAAACAAGGAAATAGAACTCTACAGGTGAGCATAAAAACTTGCGATTTTTTTTAAATGAAAAAAATAAACTTTGTAACCATCTTTAAGTGGTATATGAGTATCATAAAATCATAAAAAAACTCTGCAGTTTTTAAGGCTGGAATTGAATAATTTTATTAGTTCCCATGTACTCGCAAGAAATACAATCTGTCCTTGAAAAAAAGAACATAAAGATCGGAGACAGGATACGCGTCACTGCTAAAAAGAAAGAGTACGAAGGATTTTTGATGCCCAGGGCCGAGTTTGGCGATACCAACTGCATTGTTCTCAAGCTTGGCAATGGTTATAACATCGGGTTGAAGTTTGAAAAGGACATGAACATAAAACTTTTAGAACGAGGAAGGCCGATAAGGTTCAAGCCTGCAGAGATCAAATTCGCGAAAGATGGAAAAAAGCCGGATGTTTCCATACTAGGCTGTGGCGGCACGATTGCTTCTAGGGTCGAGTATACAACAGGAGCAGTTTTTCCATCCTTCTCGCCAGGCGATATGCTGCTTTCCTTTCCGGAATTGAAAGAGATAGCGAACATAAGCGGCAGGAAGCTGTACGACCTCTGGTCAGAGGATATTACCACAGCGCACTGGCAGATCATTGCAAAGGAAGTGGTGAAGGAAATAAAGGCAAAGGCCGATGGCGTGGTTCTCATGCACGGGACTGATACTTTACACTACACAGCTGCTGCTTTGAATTTTATGCTGCAAGGCTCTCCCATTCCGATCATACTTGTAGGCGCGCAAAGAAGCAGTGACAGAGGTTCTAGCGACAACCTTGTCAACCTCGTCTCCGCCACAACTGCTGCTGTCTCTGATATAGCTGAAGTATCAGTCTGCATGCATGGCAGTATGAACGATGATTATTGTTTTGTCCACCAAGGCACGAAGGTCAGGAAGCTGCACACGAGCAGGCGTGATGCTTTTCAGAGTGTTAATGTTTTGCCGTATGCGAAGGTATGGTATGAAGGCAGGAGGATAGAATATCTGCGGCAAGACTACAGAAAGCGCGGCGAGGGAAAATTAAAGGTTGATGAGAAGATGAATCCCAATGTCGGTCTGCTTTACACTTATCCTGGTATAAAACCCGAGTTGGTTGAAGTTATGGCAAAGGTTCATGACGGAATTGTTATTGCTGGCACAGGCCTGGGCCACATACCTTCCAACCCCCAGAATGATGCATTTGCAAAGAGCCTCATACCTTCTGTAAAATCTGTAATAGACTCTGGCATACCTGTTGTCATCGCGCCACAAACGATATTCGGCAGGATTAACATGAACGTCTACAGCGCCGGCAGGCTGCTGAATGCAACCGGTATAATAGGGAACAACTGCGACTGGACGCCCGAAACTGCTTTAGTAAAACTAATGTGGGTGTTGGGGCATACAAAGGACATGAAAAAAGTAAAAGAGATGATGCTTACAAATGTTGCCGGTGAAATTTCTCAGAAGACTGATATGAGAGGATTTGTATGAAATATTTTATGATTTACATTACTGCAGGCAGTTATAATGAGGCAAAAAGGATAGCTGATATTTTGCTGAGAAAAAAGTTAGTGGCATGCGTAAATATAATTCCTAAAATCGAGTCGGCATATTGGTGGAATGGGAAGATTGAGAAAAGCAGCGAGGTTGGCATGATAGCAAAAACAAACAACAAACATGTTAGCGAGGTTGTAAAAAAAGTGAAAGACATCCACAGCGATTCAATACCATGTATCGTTGCGTTGCCTGTAACAAAAGGCAATAACGATTATTTCAAATGGATCAGCGAGGTAGTTGGGAAATGACTGTGGATTATAAAAAAATTGGATTGAAGTGCGGGCTTGAGATACACCAGCAGCTTGGCACAGAGCAAAAGTTATTTTGCGGCTGCCCCACAACCATGCATGAAAAAAATTCTATAATGCTGTTAACAAGAAAACAACACCCGGTGGCAAGCGAGCTCGGCGAGCTGGATATAACGGCCCAGCACGAATACCTGCGCAACAGAACTTTTTACTACCAGGTTTTTGCTAATGAAAACTGTTTGGTTGAGTGTGATGAAGAACCGCCGCATGAGTTGAACAAGGAAGCGTTGGAGATTGCGTTGCAGGTTGCCTTGCTGCTAAACTGCTCGATACCGAATGAAATCCATGTTATGCGCAAGACAATCATTGACGGGAGCACCACTACAAGTTTCCAGCGTACGATGATTGTTGGTGTTAATGGTTTTTTGCGGTACAAAGGAAAGAGGGTGGAGATAAAGCATGTGAGCTTGGAGGAGGATGCGGCTGCCATAGTGAAGGAGGATGAAAAATCTGCAACATTCCGCTTGAACAGGTTAGGAATACCGCTGATAGAGGTCGGCACTGGTATTATAGTAGGCTACACGCCGGAAGATGTGCAGGATATCGCTTACAACATAGGTATGATTATCCGCAGCACTGGCAAGGCGAAGAAGGGATTGGGAACGATAAGGCAGGATGTTAACGTTTCTGTAAAAAATGGTGAAAGGGTTGAGGTAAAAGGTGTGCAGGAGCTTGGCATACTTGCCAAGGTTATAGATTTAGAAGTGGAGAGGCAGATGTCACTGCCAAAAGTGGCAAGGGATGTGAGGGCTGCCCTGCCAGATGGTACTACAAAGTTTACAAGGCCTTTGCCTGGGGCTGCAAGGATGTATCCTGAGACGGATGTTCAACCAATTATCGTTGATGCAAATTATTTGAGCGGTTTGAAAAAGAATCTTCCAGAGGGCTGGGAGGTCAGGTTGCAAAGGATAAGAAGGATGGGTTTGTCTGACCAGCTGGCAGATCAGATTGTTAAATCAGAACATGTAGACCTGTTTGAAAAAATTGTAAAGGAAAGGAAGGTTGCTGCTAGTGTTGTTGCAAACACATTTACAAACATACTGAAGGATTTGAGAAGGGAACAGATACCTGTTGAAAATCTGAGAGACGAGCATTTCTACAAAATTTTTGACCTGCTGAGGAAAAGCACGATAGCAAAGGAGGCGATGCAGCCCATACTGAAGGAGCTTGCTCGCGAACCTAACAAGGATGTCACTAGTGTTGTTAGGGATCTCGGACTGGAGGCGATAACATTAACAGAGCTGAAAAGGATTATTCAGCAAGTGAAAAGCAAAAATCCAGATGCGCCACACGACAAGATTTTGGGATTGGTTATGAGCAGGGTTAGGGGAAAGATAGACGCGCAGATTGTGGTGAAAGAAGTCAAAAAAATGATTTAAGCCATAATGCCAAGAATTGGATAGTTATAATCAACAAAGCAAAGTGCTACCAAAGATGTGCCGAATTTTTTCGTCGGGACAATACTTTTTGTAGTTGCCCTTATCTCAGACAAATTGAATTTCTCGGAAAAACCGTTCGTATGCAACTCATTCAGGCTTGCATGAAGCTTCATAGCCGCCTCTTCCTCGTTGCAGTTACCATGATACTCGCAAACAAGGCCACCATATTTTTCATTTGTTTTTTTATCATGCAGCCATCCAGTAATCAAGCCAGCCGTTGCTTTCTCCCCATGTTTTGAGTTTGCGCATGCCATTATGGTTTCCATGACAGAGCCATGCACTAGCTCCCCCTCAATCGGCTTTGATACCTCAGTTGCAATCGCTGGCAGTATTGACGAATAAGTTATTATGTTGCATCTCTCAATCCCGGCATTCTTCAGGGCGATATGATACGAGCCGGCGTGAATTGTTATGTCGCTCTCACCCGTTCCGGATGTTAAGAAAAAATTTTTTGGAATCCTGTTTCCAACCACTAGGAATTTTTGGATTTTTACATGGTTTTGAGCTATTTTTGTAGAGCTATTTTTAAAAAAATCTTCTTTGATTGAAGAAAACGATTCAAGAACTAGAGATGAATTGGACATTTTATTTTTTCGTGCGTCTCCATTAACTTTTTCTAAATATATATTTGTGCGAGCTAGTATTTAAAAATTGTTGTAAAATTTTTATTGCGATTAAATTATTTTTCCGACCAAGTAAGTGCCCTTCGCATCGATTATTTTTACGTCAACAAATTTCCCGAGAAGATTTTTTCCGGATTGCAAAACAATTGGCTTGTATGCAAAGTTTCTTCCAATAAATGTATTGTTCTTGCCAGCCTCGTCAACCAGACATTCCCCCTCCCAACCCAACCATTTTTTATTTTTATCCAGAGAAATTTCTTTTGTGATTTCAACCAGTTCCTTGGATCTTTTATTGACAACATCGCGGGAAAGCTGCTTTAATTTCCCGGCCTCCGTGTTCGGAAGCAAGCCGAATTTTGATACGTTTACTATGTCCGGCTTGATTTTTTTTATAAAACCAATCGTCTTTTCAAAATCAAGGTCACTCTCGCCAGGGAATCCTACTATTACATCAGTAGAGAGAGTCAGCCATTTGAATTTTTTATAAAATTCCTTGATGATGACGAGGGCAGTTTTCGGCGAATAACCCCTTTTCATAGCTCCAAGTATTTTCGGGCTGGACGACTGCACGGGCAAATGGAGGAACTTGAAAACCTTTTCATTTTTATAGGCTTCCAAAAGCTCTTTCAAAATATCCTTTGCATGCAGGGGGTTCATCATACCAACCCTCACAAAAAACTTTTCATCAATCCTGCAAATGCCGTCTAAAAGTTCCGGCAGATTGCTGCCAATATCCTTGCCGTAGCAGGAGTTGTCTTGGCTCGTCAGCCACAGCTCTTTACAACCTTCTTCAACAGCAGTCTTCGCCTCCTTTACAATCATTTCTGGAGGATAACTGAACAGTTTTCCTTTTATAAGCTTCACGCCGCAATACGAACAATTACCTAGGCAGCCTGTAGAAATCTCAATTATGCCTATTGCAGGATTTTTTCTCGATCTTGGCAGCAATACCTTTGGCCTTCGTAAATCCTCCAAAAATAAAAACCTTTTTCCTTTAGCAACGTAATCAGCGGCAAGGACAATTTTTTCTATTGCATCCGGTCCAATCATACTTGCATGAGGATTTATCTTTTGTATAGCAACCCGCATGGTTTTAGGCATGCAGCCTGCAACTATCAGCGGTTTTCCAGATTTTGTCAGTTCTCTAATCCTGTGCAGCATCCTCGAAACTGTTGGCACTTTCACACAGCAAGTGAAAATTACATTCAGATCCGACTCTTCCAGACTAGAAAAGCTGTATCCTTTCTCTTTCAACATCCCCAAGGCCATTTCGTAATCTGCCAGGTTTGCCGAACAGCCGTGAAATTCACAGTATATCCTCATTCGAACACTATTTAATTAAAAGGTTTTTGCCTTTTTAAAATTAGAAAACTGTAAATAAGGAATAGGAAAGATGGAAATTTGGCAGATACGTGATGATAAATGGGAAGGATAAAAACAACATTTGTTAAAAACATAGCCAAGGATCTTATTGAAAAGTATCCGGAATCTTTCAGCAAAACCTTTGAGGAAAACAAGAAGGCTTTAGTACCATTTATTTCTTTTACATCGAGAAAGATGAGGAACTTGGTTGCCGGTTATATAACAAGCGTGAAGAATGCAAAGCCCTTTGTCCGAAATATCAGAGCTGAGGAAAGGCCGAAGGATGCTGATTTCGGAAGAAGGGTTGGTATGAGAAAGACTGGCACCAGGAGAAGAAGATGATTTTACTTGGTGTGTATTTCTACCACGTCCAGGTCATGTAAAACAAAATCCAAGCCAACCTTCCGGCCGCTGAATTGCGTGTTGTTGAAGACACGGGCGTAAGAAAAATTTCTCAGAAAATCCTTGTGAATACACTTCGCAACATCTTTTACTGTTGAATTCATCGGAACGGCTATGGGCGGAATAACCTTTGGCTTTCGCGGCGATTTTGTATAAATCCTTATCAGGCCAAGTTCAGACCATATCTTTTCCTTCAGCGTTTCTATGTTTTTGCCTTCCTTGGCTGATATGCCGATCATGTTTGCATCTGCAAAAGATTTGGACTTGTTCGACACCCAGACCTGCTTTTTGTCCTCCAGCCTGTTTTCCCTCAAAATTTTTTTCATCATGTCAAACTGTTTTTGAAAATTCTGCGTCACGTCTATCAAAACTACAATCTCATCACACGTTTGCAGCAGGCTTACAAAATCTGAATCAAACGTAGAAGGTATTTCAACAATCTGCAGCTGCACATCGCCTACATTTGCCATACCAACAACAGGTAGTTTTGTCGTGTAGGGATAATCAGCAATCTCAACATCCACCCCGGTTATCACATTTAGCAAGCTGCTTTTACCAGAGTTTGTCACGCCAATAATGCAAATCTGCGCAGCGCCCTCTTTTTTTATCACAAATCTTGGCTTGGCTGCAGCCTTACTTCTGCTCTCTTTTTTTAAGTTAGAAAGCCTCTTTTTCAGTTGCGCAAGAACGTTATGCGCGCCCTTGTGCTTCGGCAGCAGCCGTATCATTTCCTCAAGCGCAGCTATTTTTTCCTCCCTGCTCTTGGCAGCAAGATATTTCTTCTCGGCTTCAAAATATTGCGGTCCAGCATTTACAGGCATAAATTAAATAAACAAGCAGCAAATTTAACTATTCATTTCTCTTCCTCGAATTGCTCCTCTAGCTCTTCAGCCTCTTCCTCTTTGCTTAACTTGCCAAGTTTCTTCTGTTTGCGTATTATAGTTTCACGCATCAGGCTTATCTTGTTCTTTATTATGTTGTAAACTTCCTCAGGGCTTTTAATGCCTTTCATTGTTATGTCATTTCCCTCCTTGCCCACGCAGGTAATGTGCACAGTTCCGTAGTTAAGCATCCTGGCCAAAATATTTTTACTGATTTTTATGTTTGCAACGCTTTGATAGGGTATGGTGGTTGTTTTTTTGTTAAATATGCCCTCAATCTTCATAACCTCATGGTTTGTTATAACATACTTTCGCCTGTAACCTTCTATGGATGGCTCCTCGATAAGAAATGCCAAAAAGCAGGCGATTAACAGAATCGTCATTGTTTCCAAAAGCTGTTGTGGTGTTGTTGGCGTCAGGTAGAAGTTCAGGTTCAAATACGGCCATAGCAAAAACAGGAAAATCAATGCAAGGGCGACCATTATGTAATTTTCAATATATGATATATACGACCTTCTGTAAACCAATCCCTTTGCAGGTATGTCCATAATAAGAATTTGGTCTTTAGAATATATTTTAGTTAAACAGTTCAGAAAAATAAAAAGAGGAAAAAGGAATCTAAAAAATCCTTTCAAAGTCAGTTTAAACTTCTTCCTCTGTTTCCTCAACTTCTTCCTCAACGGCCGCCTCTTCAGGCTCATCTTTAGTTTCAGCTTCGGCAACCTCTTCAGTCTGGGCTTCAGCAGTTCCTTCTGCCACTGGAGCAGCCTCAACAGCTCCCTCAGCACCGACCTTTTCACCGATTGCGAATCTCATTCTAACTTCTTTTATCTTTATCTTTACCTTTTCGCCCTGTTTAGCGCCGTTCACGAAGACTACAAAGTTTTTCACACGCGCGATACCGTCGCCGCGTGATCCTACTTCACTAATTTCAACATCGTACTCTTCGCCAACTTTCACTGGTTTTGGTACGTCTGATCTGTCGTCGAATCTGTCGCCAAATCTGCTGCGACCAAATCCGCCGCCTCTTCTACCACCAAATCCAGATCTTTCAAATCTAGCCATTTAAATTAACCTCCATTTAGTTCATTTATTTTTTTAATTTGTTTTGAACACTGTGACATAAAGTAATGCCATGTGTACCATAAACAGAAAAAGTCCTTTTAGTTACCTCCTACCATGCTATAGATTAATTTCATACATAGGTATTTAAACTTGACTATTTCGTATTATAAGGAAAGACAAAGTTGGTTTTTAGAGCGTCAAGTTTTTAACCTCTATTTCCCAACTTTTTAAAAGTAAGAGAGTGAGTTTACGACAGATGAGGTTGAAATAAAACCAGAACAAAACAAGACTAATGGAGACGAGATTTACCTTGAATCAGCCCGCAAGCTTAGGGCCAATCTGCCTAAATTTGTAATATTCTTGGGTGTTGCAGTCTTGCTGTGGCTAATAGGCACTTCCTTTATAGTTCCGCTGGGCAAGGGTGAAAAGATTGGTACTGTTGATATCTATAGGCTGGATTTTCTCATTATCCTTGCCGCAACGTTGGTGCTGATTGTAGTGGCATTTCTGGAGGCTGGTGCGCTTGCGGACTCGCTTGCAGGCATTGTCGCCTCGTATATAACACACAGGAAAGCACCGATAGAGGAGGTGAGGTTAAGGAAGATAAAGCGATCTTTCAGGACAGCTGCCCATATAGTCCCTTTCATAGTTGCATATCTTTTGTTTACAAGTTATATCGAGAAGATTTACCCACTGCTTAACATAATCATACCGATAGTAATTGTCATATGGATTGTTGTGGCGGCTATACTGCTTTGCATGGTTCTTGGTGTTGAGCTCGAAGAGGCGGGCAGGCTTTTCGCCGAGACTATGGAAAAGCGGATGAAGATCCTTAGGAAGAAGGAACAGAAGCAGAAGAGCGCGTAATTTTAACTATTAGCAGGATTTATAACAACCGCTAAAGGTCTTTTGCCCTCGTACAATTCACGTGCTTCTTGAAAATATTTTCCAGTTAATTTAATGCGCCATTCACTATAATCACCGTTTACATTAAGGCCAACTTTTTCCTCAAACTGTCTAATCCTGTTTAGGAGTATTGTGGCAGCATTTATATTTGTAACAGCCTCTTTTACATATTTCACAGGGTCATAAACCTCTCCCCCCAAGCCTTCATAATCTGTTCTAATTATTCCTGCTCCACTTAGTGAAAACCTATCACTACATGTGCCTGGATCGATGCTTGGCAAATCATATTTTAAGACCATTCCCCCGCTTTCTTTTTCCAACCTTTGGAATTCTTCAACGAGCTCTACAAGAAGTGCGGCCAATTGGGGTTTGATAGTATCTAAATTCTTTTCCTCAATCCTTCTAGCCTCGGAATATGCTTTATTAACAGGATCCATTTCACTAGCAATAATTACTGACATAATAACTAAAGCACCGTTAAAATATTTAAATAAGCAGGCCACCTCTTATAATATGAAAAATCGGGTCGTGGGAATTTTAATAATCGGGATTGCCCTTTTGATAGGGTTCATAGTTTTTTCATTTAATAGAGCATTAACAAGCATAGTAAACAGCACATGCTCGCACGGTTCCGCATGCCCGATGTGGGGCACGATTGATTTCCAAACGAACATCAGCCTGGGAGTAATGGCTTTTGTCATAATAATCGGACTGTACCTGATATTTTTCGGGAAGGAAGAGAGGATAGTTACAAGGTTTAAAAAAGTGAAAGAACAGATTGAGCCAAAGAAGGTTACGAAAGAGAATTATAAAAAAATATTGGGCGGTTTAAACAAAGATGAAAAAATCCTCTTTGAAAAGATTATAGAAATGCAGGGGACAGCATTTCAATCGGATTTGGTGGATAAGACGAAATTTGCCAAGGTCAAGGTCAGCAGAATTCTTGACAGGTTAGAAGGCAGGGGCTTGATAGAAAGAAGAAGGCGTGGCATGGCCAATGTTGTCATACTGAAGCACTGAAACTAGTTTCATACTACCCATTATATGCCGTTTCAGCCAGTATTTCTAGTATGTTTGAAGAAAGTTTTTCAGTTTGCCCAATATGTAGAAAAACTTTGACAAGCGATGCGGACATACAGGCAAAGGTTGCAAGATATTGCAGGCTTTGCGGCATGCACATAGAAGGGTTTGGTAGGTTTTGCTGCTACAAGTGCGAAGGAATGTTCAAAAGATTCGTTGAAAAGAAGAAAGAGGTGAAAAAATGGAAAAACCAAAGTTATCGGAAGAGACTATAAATATAAGAGGGATGCACTGCAAGAGCTGTGTTGAAAGAATAGAGGAAAATTTATCGAAACTGAAAGGAGTTGACAAGATAAGGGTGAGCCTTGCTGAGGAAAGGGCATGCGTTCGTTTCAATCCCAATCAAATAAGCCTTGGCACATTAAAAACAAAAATTAAAAGCATGGGGTATGGGATTGATGCAGAAACCGAAGTGGATGCGGATGGTAAAACAGAAAGAGGATCCATCAAGCAGGGGATAATTTACGGTGTAATACCACATACTGGCTGCATAGCTTTTATAATAGCCTCGGTTTTGGGCGTAACCGTTGCAACATCGCTCTTCAAACCGCTTTTACTTAATCCGTACTTTTTTTACATACTCATAGCAATATCTTTTGTCTTTGCAACAATCTCAGCAGTGGTTTATCTTAAAAAACAGGGTTTCATCATCTTTAACAAGACCAAAGGCAACTTGGAGATGGGTTTTTCATCAAACGTAATTGGGAGAAAATGGAAATATCTTTCAACCCTCTATGGAACGACAATTGGCATCAACCTGTTGCTATTCATGATAGTTTTTCCACTTTTAGCGAACGTATCATTATCAGCACCTGCAACATCGGGCAATGCCATTGCAGCGGATGGAAGCAGCACTGGTCTTTCTTTACTGAAGTTGCAGGTCGACATACCGTGCTCAGGGCACGCCCCACTCATAACTGGAGAGCTCAAAACAATAAATGGCGTGGCAGGGGTGCAATTTGATTTTCCAAACATCTTCAGCGTGAAATACGATCCTACAAAAACATCCAAGCAGCAAATACTTTCGTTGGACGTTTTTAAAACCTACAAGGCTACTGTTTTAGGTGAATCTACAAATCAGCAAAACACACAACAGCTTGATAACCCAACAAACAGCCAGACAAGCAACCAGCCGAGCAGCACTGGCGGAGGTTGTTGCGGAAGCGGTGGCTGCGGGGGTACAAGTGGTGACTGCGGAGGAACCAGTGGCGGATGCGGTGCTAGGACTGTGTAAATGACAGGTATTTATATTCAATATTATAAAAGATTTACAAGTATACAATGGATTTTACCAAGTTCTTTGTATATTATTAAAACAAAAAAGGGTGAATAAATGGCATTTAGAGAACGCGGCTTTGGCGGCGGTTTTGGCGGACCACGCGAAATGCACAAGGCAACTTGCGCAGATTGCGGCAAAGAGACAGAGGTCCCATTCAAACCTGCTGAAGGTAGGCCCGTTTATTGTAGAGACTGTTACCAAAAGCACAAGAAATACTGAGTTGCTTTAGCAGTCTTCCTTGGAATTAATTTTGTTTAGATTTTATTTTTTTTATTTTATTTCATTTACCCGCAAGATTTTTATTATTGTTATCACTGCAATCACGCCGATTATTGTGACAGAAAGCGCAACGGCCAGGTCAATAACGTATCCCTCCTTTATGGGAAAGTACGGGATTAGCGCAGTCTGGTATCTGTTTATCATTTTATTTATAGCACCATTCCAAAGCAAGGCTACAACAAAGGAAAAGGCACCGGTGATAAATATTGCCAGCTGTTTTCTGAATTCTCTCTGAAACTCGTCGGTCTGTTTTTTAATTCGCTGCCTGTATTTTTCACGCAACAGCCTGCGTCTTTCATTTTTTGGAAGGTCAATATGCTTTTTCATGATCCTTATTTCAGAAGCACCACGCCTTTTCATATCTTCTATTTTGGAGTATGGGCTAATAAAAATTTAAAATTGTGCAGTGTACGAATTTATTTTGGAGGATATTGGGTTTCAACAAGAATTTAAATTTTATTCAATTATATTAAAACTATGAACAGGACTTCCAAACATCCAAGCTTCCACCTACTAACTGCAAGAGAGAGAATAGGAATAATCAGGGATGCTGCCGGCCTTTCTGAAGAAGATGTAAATTTGCTGTATTCCGATTTCTCTTCTGCTGAAGAACTTGAAGGATATGCAAGGCATTGGGGAGAAAATGCAATAGGAAAATTTTCCTATTTCCCTTTAAGAGTTGCGCCTAATTTTTTAATAGACGGTAAAGATTACTTTGTTCCAATGACCATCGAAGAGCCGTCGGTTGTTGCTGCAGCCTCTTATGCCGCCAGCCTGGCAAGGGAAGGCGGTGGATTTGAGACTGGTTATACGGGATCAATTATGTACGGGCAAATTCAACTTCTAGATGTTGAAGATCCTCAAGAAACGATGAAAAAAATTTCTGATTCAAAAGGCAGGCTTTTGGAAATTGCAAACAGGCAAGACCAAAAACTTGTGAGCTTAGGTGGCGGGGCTAAAGATATAGAATTCAGGGCTTCTATAAAAACAAAAAAAGGCCATATGGTTATAAGCCATTTGGTAGTTGACGTAAAAGACGTGATGGGAGCCAATGCAGTGAACACCATGGCCGAGGCTGTTGGCTCTGAGATGGAAGAAATTACAGGCTATGAAGCCAATTTGAGAATAATTTCAAATCTTGCTGACAGAAGGCTGGCGAGATCGAAAGCTAGGTTTCCTATAGAAAGATTGGCCAGAAAAGGTTTTGGTGGAGAAAAAGTTGCTGAAAGGATTACAAGTGCTTATGAATTTGCCTGTAATGATATCTACAGAGCGGCCACGCACAACAAAGGAATAATGAATGGCATTGATGCGGTTTTGTTAGCTACTGGCCAAGATTGGAGGGCTGTAGAAGCTGGTGCCCACGCGTATGCTGCTAGGAGCGGCCAATACAAACCTTTGACAAGCTATTATGTGGAAGATGGTTATGTTGTTGGAAAAATAGAGCTTCCAATGGCTGTTGGCCTTTTCGGGGGTGTAAATGACCCCAAACCGCAACTTGCCAAGAAAATTTTGGGGGTTAAGACTTCTGACGAATTTTCAAGAGTCTTGGCATCTGTTGGTTTGGCACAAAATTTTGCTGCGCTCAGGGCTCTTGCAACAGAAGGCATACAAAAAGGCCATATGCGCTTGCATGCAAAGCAAATCGTGAAACAACTAAATGCAGGAAAATTTGAAGGCAGGGTTTTAGAGGAATTACTTGCAGGACCTATAACATTTGGCAGAGCAACAGAAATCTTGGAAAATCTTAAAAAAACTTGATTTGATTGTTATATTATATCTCAAAACAAAAGAATAGGATTTTAATTTTCTTACAAATCACTTTCTTTTTTCCATATCTGATAGTTTAAGATAGATTAACACTACAAAGAATAAGATTGGCAATAATATCGTTCCTATTCCTTCATTAAGATAATTATAGGCATAATAAATACCAGCAGTTATTATCAAACTAATTACAATGTTTATCCAGTCTTTCATTCCAAACTTCATGATAAAATATTATTTTTATTGGCTTAAAAAGGTTTTTTGCTCTTAATCTTAAAGCCTACTATCTTGAGTTGTTATATCAACGCCGAGGCAGGGATTTGAACCCTGATGAGCTTACGCTCGCCAGCTCTCAAGGCTGGTGCACTACCTGATTATGCGACCTCGGCTCAATAATCACAATAATAGCATATCTTCTTATAAATTTTAATTTTTCAGAGGATTAGCTTACTCTTTGATTACTTCTAGCTTTCCTGAACGCGGAACGTTAAGCTGCAACTTTTCCCTGAACTCTGTCACATAACCGCCGTTTATCACTATGGTGTCGCCAACTGCTACTGATGATATTTGGTCTTCCCACAGCGATACTCCAATCTGTCCAGTCTCATCCTCAAGCAAAGCATCCGCAACATTCTTTTTTCCATATTTTGTGTTCACTTCCCTTGATTCTGATATGTCGATGATCTTTGCCTGCAATGATATGTTGCTTATTCCACGTTTTATTTCATTGATTTTCATATTACCACTTATAATTTTAAGGTGTGTTTAAATTTATCCTTCTTTGCTTTTTCCAAAGGCCAGGCATCTTCTATCAGCATGTCCGGCACATCCTCGTCCAAAACAGGATAGGCAAGCTTGCATGCTTCGCAAACAATAAACATGCCTTGTTCTTTCACATTTCCCTTGCATTTCGGGCATGCAAGTATTTTCAACAACTCATTTGCAACTGCCATAAAAATCCATGGTTTTTCATAACATTTAAACTTTATTTTCACTTCTCGGGTAAATCCCCTTCGGCATAAACACCCTGTCGGTCCTAACGGCAACGCCTCTTTTTAGTTTTTGCATCTTCTCGGCATCCATCTTTGCTATCCCCAGCGCAATCAGTTCCTCCTTTTGCGTGCACACTGCAACAGTGTCGCCAGGCTCTATACCCTGCTGTATCTTCGTTATGCCTGTTACAAAAACAGGCGAGCCGTTGCATATTGTATCAACGGCAGAATCCTTTATGAAAATCTTTTTTACATGCGTTACAGCATGCTCCACGGGTATCAGTATCTTCCTCAGCGGTTTTTCATCGCCGGCCTTCCAAAATTCATAGGCATCCTTCACTTCCAGCAAAGAATGCGCCTGTTGTTCGGTAAACCACCCAACCTTAGTCCTTCTCAGTTCTTTCATGTTCGCCCCGCTGCCCAGAGTTCTGCCAATCTGGTCGCATAACTTTCTTATGTATGTCCCAGCCTCGCAGCTGACTTTGAACAAAACATCCCTACCATCGATTTCCAAAATATCGAAAAACTTTATCTCCCTCTCCCTCGGCCTTCTTGCAACAGCAGATTTTACTGGCGGCACTTGGATGATTTTTCCGATGAATTTTTTCACAGTTTCTCTCAGCAGTTCTTCTGTTACGTCTTTGTGTATGTGCATCACCCCCACGTATTCTTTTTCCAGTCCCATCAGCACAGGCATCGCTTTTGTTGCATTTTCCAGGGCAACAGGCAAAACACCGGTGACAGCAGGATCCAAGGTTCCAGAATGGCCTGCCTTTTTCACGCAAAAAATCTTTTTTACCCAATCAGTTATCTGGTGAGAGGTCGGGCCTGCATGCTTGTCGACAATAATTACGGAATTTTTTATCTGCTCTTCCATCGGCCTTTCTTCGGGCCTTTTCCCATATCGCAAATCAGTTTCCTCTTCGCTTTTTATCAGACACAAAATCAATTCATCTCCTTTAATTGCCTAATTGCTAGCTTGTTTTCTTTAACCATTTGTTGCATTTACTTATAATTTGCTATTTGGAGTTAAAGATTATCTCAATGTCTTTTCAATATAAATTATTAATGCCTTCGTTTTAGAAAAAGAAAAATAAAATGAAATTATTTTTAGGATTTGTTTTCTCGGTAAACAAGAAAGGTGGCATTTTCAGCTGGTACAACGTCATAGGGTGGTTCTCTTTTATCCCAGCCAAATTTATCTGCCAAAACGTTGTAAAATTCTCTTCCTTCTTTCGTAAGTATGTGTTGTTCCCGGTCTCTGCTTAGATTGTTGTGAGTAATAAGATGCAAAGCTCGCAATTGTCCAATTGCAGCCATAAGAGTTTGCTCATCGGTAGGGGCATACATTTCCTTCATTTCGTAAAATTGTATACCAGGATTGTCATGCACAGTACGGTATACTCTTAATGCCAAAGGAAAAGGCTGATCATTCGGATCAGTAAACGCTGGATGTTTATGCCATTCAGTTTCATTTGGAACTCTATGAGTTGTTGTCCAATAACAGACATCAAGTTCTCTCGCTAATTCTTGTGCCTCTTCGATCATTTCTTTTCCCGATTAAATAATATAAGTTAATCTTCTTAAACCTTTCTTGTTGTATTGTAAATCTTCCATCAATCCCCCATCGATACCTCACCGATATCTTATCAACCCATCATCGATGAGCATCCTTATTAGCGTGCTCATACAAAATCCATCAACAGAAACAGCTCACGGCCAACTCAATATGGCCTAGTATCTGCCTTAATGAATTCTTTTAACTAAGCAAAACGCCATCACTTGACCAGCAGGCTCAAGCTCCCTTCTTCAATCCCGCCGAACACGACCAGAATGAGTATGATAACAATAAAAACTGCAGTGGTCTGGGAGAAAAAGAATTTCTTGCTTGTTTTTTTTATGCTGGCCCAGTTCCTTTTCAAAACAAACGGCCTTATCATTTTTATATAAACTAACCCATAAGAAGAAGCCAAAATTAATGCAATAAACTCGTTCACACCGTGCGGCATCATGAGCGCAAGTGCGGTTGAAAAGTTTTCAAGGCCCTGGCTCCAAAGGATGTATGTCAGGAAGAAAGAAATCAACGCGCCGTTAATTATCAGCGCGCCTATTGGAATCATGTAAAGGCTGTACAGGGTGATGCGGGGATTTTCCTTTTCGTATTTTCTGAAATATGATATGTGAAATCTGCGCCTTCTCAAAAACATTGTTGCTATCAGGACCAGCGCAACAACTATCACCAGCAGCGCGACCAGATTGTTCGTGATGAACCAAAGCTTGTAATTGCCGCCGAAATACTTCAGCCCGAAAGTCACCCTTTCGAGCCATGCGTTTATTATTATTTCAATCAGATTTTTGTCAATTATAAAAAGTATGGACGAAATGCCGCTGCCTAGCAGTGCGCCAATAACAAAATACGCCAGGGAGTTTCTCATCTGCAGGATTATTGACTTGAAGTAAGTTTTCTCCATAATCTATTTTTTCTTTTCTTTCTTATCTTCTTTTTTGGGCTTCTCTTCCTTCTGTTTTTCTTCCTTCTTAGGCTTCTCTTTCTTTTCCTCTTTAGCAGGTTTAGCCTTCTCGGCCTTCATCTCGGCTGCACTGGGCCTGTTCAACCCAAGCTCAGTCACCAACCCGGCCTTTTCCAAAGCAGAGACTATATCCTCGTCAGCAGCCTCTTCCTTTATTTCTAGGATGTGCTGCAAAGGCTGCAATTGGTTGATGTTGCACCTTCTCCTCTTCACGCCTGTCAATAGTTTTGGCCCGCTGATCAATACAAAAGCATTGTCCACCTTTTTCAAAACCACAGCATATTTTCCAGCCTCGCGGCCCGCTGTTTTCATCACAACCCTTCCGATTTCTAATGTTGCCATGTCATCACCCGCATAATAATACTATCTTAATAGTTTAAAAAAGCTTTAGTCCACTTCCAAGATCTTTCTCAAAACCCATCCCATTGCAAACGACACAAGTATGTACCAGTAGATCCATGTTATTTGCGAACCCAAAAATGGAAGTGAGAAAGGTAGTTTGATGGCAGACATTCCCTCATAACCGCTTTTCAAAAAGGGCAGGAATATGCTTACAACTACTATTGAAACTATAAGCGCTTTGAAGGTCTGACGCATATACTCGCTGTTGGTCTTCATCATATCCGCCAAATGTTTGTTTGCAAGCTCCGTGTCGCCTGCTTTTTGCGCTGCTGTCAACTGCTCTCTTATCTCCTCCATCCTGTTCTTGATCTCGTCAACCACCTTTTTGTTCATCAGCAGCCTTGTCACAACCACAAGCAGCGCTGTGATAAGGGAGGAGGTTATTAGCAGCGATAGTGTTGGCTTTGCAGCTACAAATGTGACAAGTGCCGTTATCGGGTCAACCATCATACCACATAGTTTTATTCGATATCTTTGTTTAAAAAGATTAGTGATAATGGGTTCAAATACCTGCTCTAGCGCTTTAAAAAATTAAACCTATCATTCATCCCGTTTAAATATTTTTTGTTTAAAAGTATGGCTATGCGAACATTGGATGAAATTATAATGGAAAATAAACTCGACCTAAAGTTATCAAATAATTTTCCAACCGTTAGATCCAGGGCAGACGAGAGATGTGTTTTAGTTTCATCTGACCCGATTTCCATAGGGTATATCGGGGATTTGGAGCTTTGGAATGAATTGCCATTTTATTCCCTTCTTCCCGTATATCCAGAAGGAAACTTTTCGATATACTCAATTAACATGATTGAATATACCCTCGGGCCTCCAAAAAAGTTTTCTAAGCCAACTGCAGTGGGAATGCATTTGGAATATGCCAAAAGTCTAATGAGGTCTGTAGAATCGGATGCAAAAGATATCACGAGAGAATTTTTGAAAACATCAGAAGCGATTGGAAGGCTGTTGTCAGAAATCCCATTGGAAGAAAGAAAGCCGCCGAAATATGGCTTGGGCGAATTTTCTTTAGATTTTTTAAGGGAAAGTGAAATTTCAACAAATAAAGAACAAACGTTAGAAATAGGAATATGGAGAGATATAAAGAGGTATGCCAAGTACGGAACTCCGCTGTATTTTCCGGTTGATGTATTGGAGACAGCAGATCATGTAGACGTCAGCGGCTGGGAAGGGCTTCTTATAGGATACACCGGAATTAAAAGAAAGGGTGAGAATAATTCTCATTGCAGCAAATTGTTTTGGGGCAATGATATAAGCGAGGCTGAAAGGGCTGTTGAAGAAGCCATAAAAATAAAAGAAAAATTTGAAGAGTTCTCTCGTTTGGCTATGGTAAGAACAGGAAAAAGTGCCAGGGAATCTGAAAAATTTGAGTTGGATAGCATTGACTTTGCTATAGAGATGATTGATTTCCCATTATCTTTTGTGTGTCCAGAAAAGTCCATGCTTGGTTACCACGGCTGCTGGATGGCTAGCCCCACAAATTATCCAACCATTTTAGAGGGCAAGTATTACCATTCAGATGGGTCAGAGCTGGTCAGTGCCGCGGATAGGCTGAACCTAACTAGAAATGTCGATTACGTGCGTGCAGATCCTTTGATGGATTCATCGGTCCTTTCAAACTTTGATTTTATTGATGCTGCTTCTCTCTGTAAGTTACTGACAAAAGAAGAATTTACAACATTTATAAAAAATGCCAGCAATAAAATGAAACCAAAATCAAAACTCCTAGTCTCGTTGCCTGTTGAAATGATTCCCGAAAAAGGTGATGCAGACAGGTTTTATATGGCTAAAGTTAAAAGAATGCTAAGAAGGTGCACGGACGGCGAGGTTGAAGGATTCTGGAAGAGCCATACTGGTTTGACAAAAACAACAACTGTAGAAAAAGTTCCTGTTTACAAAAATGGCAAATTAACAGATGAAAGAGTTGAAAAAAGAGAATTTGATTTTGAATTTGATCTCAAGTTCACCATTGAAGCTCCTTAATAAAAATGCTCAATAACATACGTCAAAATTATTTTTTATTTAAGTTTGGAAAATAAAATCATATAAGGTCTAATGTCTTATAAATTTAATTTTGATCTTTCAAACTTTTCGAAATCCTTCTTCAGGGAGATAGTTAAGATATCCTATAGAGGCAAAATTCACAAAAAAGTTGGAAAAACGGCCAGATATCTTGTAGAAAAATTTAAGGTTGACAAGTTCACTGGCCTGCCTTTTGAAAACGCAATTTCCGTAGTGGAAGATTTTATCGACACTTCCATTGCAAACGTGATGGAAAGAGAGGAATTTTTGAAAACCAAAAAAAGAGTGCTGCTTCTGCCGCATTGCTCTAGAAAATTCATGGATAAAAGGTGCAAAGCAACCTTTGATCCAAAGATTCCATCCTATTTTTGCAACCATTGCTCTCCGGATTGCCTGATAAGCAAGGCAACCAACTTGGCTAAAGAGAAGGGGCACGACGTTTTTGTTATATCCGGCAGCTCCTGCATAAAGAAAATACTCGGTAAAAATAGGTATGACGGCGTCATCGGTGTAGCGTGCTGCGAGGAAATAATCATGAGCAAGAAATACCTGAAAAGCCTGAATTTAAAGGGTCAGTCACTGCCTCTAACCAAAAATGGTTGCGCAAACACCAGTTTCAATATAAAAGATCTTGAAGCCGTTATTTAAACCCGAACATTTTTTCTATCAAATGGAAAAGTTTAAATACTTGCCATGACATGTTAATTCAAATCAAAGTACAAAGTTGTGACAAATAGCGTTAGTCGAACGTGCTAATTCTATTGCTTTTGTGACTTTAAAAAAAATTAGGAGATGGAGTATATGAAGTTTGAAGAAATGAATATAGAAAAAAGTGTATCGGACTCACTGGTAGGCATGGGGTTTGAAAATCCTACAAAGATTCAGTTGGAAACCATACCACTTATCAAGCAAGGTTTTGATGTAATAGGCCAGTCCGAGACTGGGTCGGGAAAAACAGCAGCTTTTGGCATTCCATTGGTAGAAAAAGTTGTCAAATCCAAGGGAATACAGGCACTTGTTCTTGCTCCAACAAGAGAGCTGTCGATTCAGATAGCAAAAGAGCTTTCAAAGTTCTCACACTTGAAAGGGCTTTACATACAAACAGTCTACGGCGGGGTTTCGATGGAACCCCAGATATCTGGGCTGAGAAAGGCTGAGATTGTTGTCGGCACTCCCGGCAGGATGCTAGATCATATGAGAAGAGGAACGTTTGATGCGAAAAACATAAAAATTTTTGTTCTGGACGAGGCGGACAAGATGATTGACATGGGTTTCATCGAGGACATAGAGGATATTGAACGGAACATTCCTGAAAACAGACAAACACTCCTGTTCAGCGCAACCATGCCTGACAGCTTGATTGAAATGAGGAACAGGTTTACAAAAAATGCAAAGAAAATCAAAACACAAACAAATGTACGGGAAGATATATTAAAGCAATATTATTGCGATGTTGATTACAAGATGAAATTCTCCATACTTGTCCATTTGATAAACCAAGAGAAGCCAGAGCTTGCAATAATTTTCTGCAATTCTCGAAGGGATGCCGGTTCTGTAGCAAGAAATCTTCAGTACAACGACATAAACGCCACAGAGCTGCACGGAGGCTTGACGCAGCAAAGAAGAGAGACTGTCATGGAAAGCTTTCATAAAGGAGAAACAAAAATACTTGTTGCAACAGACGTGGCTGCAAGAGGATTGGATATAAAGAATGTTACGCACATTTTCAATTACGGCATACCAAAGAGCGCAGAGGACTATACCAACAGGATAGGCAGGACGGCCAGGGCGGGAGAAACAGGAAAGGCAATATCCCTCCTAAGCAGGGACGATCATGATTCGTTCAGAAGGATAATTCACAGCTTTTCTTTTGAAATTGAAAAGATGGAAGTGCAGGATTTTAGAATTCTGCATTTTAGAAGATATGAGCAACATGAAAACAGAGGTTTTGAACGCGGCAGACGCTTTGGAAGAGGATTTTCGCCGCGCAGAAGATGGTAAGTGCAGTTCAAATCCCAGCCTCGGCGTTGTTTGCTCTTTAAATGAAACACCTAAAGGCCAGTGATTTTATTTTCAATCAGGAAATCTTTCACGGTTTCAAAGATTTTTTCATGCCCCTGGGAATTTGGGTGCTGGCCATCCTCAAGCAAGCCGTTGTAATTTATTTTTAACCAATTGTCAAACAATTCAATGAAAAGAATTTTATTTTTCTTGCAAACTTTTTTTATGATTTCATCATATTTTTTTATATTTTCATTTTTAACCGAGAACTGTGGGGCCCACGGAAGCGGGTTGGTTTTTCCTTCGTCCACAGGAGTAAGTCCCACGAAAACAATCTTTTTGGAAAATTTTTCCGCCAAATCAATGATTTCCTGAATGTTGTTTTCAATCTTTTTTGGCGCAACAAACAGGGCATTTTCCTTGGTTAAGAGTGCGTCATTTTCTCCGATCGCAAAAATGAATGTCGTTTCCTCTTTAAACCTTGTTCTTTGCCTTGTTTCAAATTCAAGACGCTGCAGCAAACCTTCTGTTGTATCACCTGAAACGCCAAGATTGAAAACCAGGCAGTCATATTCTCCCCTGCCAATGCCTTTTGCATCAATGAACTTTCTTAGCCTTGCTACCCATCCGCCATCTTTGTCCCAGTATCCCTGGGCTATGCTGTCCCCAAAAACCAAGATGTGCGTCATAAATGAATTACTCCAGAAACTTTTTAATAAGCGGATGCGCTTCATCAAGGTTCTGGTGGCTCAACTCTTCGTAAACGTTGTAAACTATCATCACTGTTAGCAGTATTCCCGTACCAGTTCCGATCGCGCCAGTGAAATCTGCAAAGGCTGCCAGCAATCCGACAGTCAAACCTCCCAGCAAAGCTAACGGCGGTATGTATTTCTCAAGGATGGCCTGCATGGTTTTTTTGTCGCTCCTGTAGCCGGGTATGTACATGCCAGTGCTTTCAATCTGTTCTGCAACAGTGCCCGAATCCATTCCCGAGGTGGAAACCCAAAATATGGAGAATATCATGCATGCCACGGACATGAACGTCAGGTACGTGACAGCACGTATCGTCTCTGATGATGTCAGTATGCCGGAAATTAAATCGCCGACCAAGTTTCGCGGCGATGTCAGATAATAAAATATGCCGCTGACTATGTTGCCGTTTGCATCAAAGCAGGCAAATATGCTGCATAGACCATCTGCAGTTTGCGTAGCGCCCATATGTCCCATCAGCTGGAAGTTTGCTATCAGCGCTGCGGCCAATATTACCGGGATGTTGCTCGTGTAGAAAAATTTCAAATCCCAGGTGCGGCCGAACCCGCGCATCGATGAAAAACTGAGCGGTATCTCGATCCTGATACTTTGCATGTAAACAACTATGGCGAAGACTATAGCTGTAAACAACATTGGTATCATACTTGCAAATGCAGCGTAGCTGTTGTTTGCAAGTATGTCAAGGAAGAACTTCCACAAATAGCCTGTGGGCATGCTAGGCTGGGAGGGGTCGGCAAATGGCGACAGCACACGTATGAACAACGTGCTGCCAACACCAACTGCTATGAACAGGCTTATACCGCTGCTAAAGCCCCACTTGCTAACAATCTCGTCCAACAATATAACAATTATCCCGCCTGCTGCCAGTTGCAATACAACTAGTATGACTGTAAGCATGCCCGCCTCAACCTGCAACGCCCCAGCGCCAACATAAATAACACCCTCTATGATGCAGAGCAGTATTGCAAGAAATTTGTCCCAGACCTGGAACTTCATCCTTCCTTCTGGTTTGGTAGTGTCCCAGTTTATTATTTTCGACCCGACCAGCAACTGCAGCAATATACCGGCTGTCACGATTGGCCCGATACCAAGCGTCATCATGCTTCCGAACTTTGAGCCCGTGACGATTTCGAAAAAGCGGAACTGCTCGAACGATGCCTGTTTAACGCCGTAAATGCTTACATGCGACAGGATGATATACGCTACAAGTACAACGCCAGTCCACATCAGCCTTTTGTTAAAACTCTGCTTGTAAGTGGGCTTTTCTATTGCGGGAAGGAATTTTGCTATGGTCTGTGAAAAATCTTTCTTCTCTTCTTCTTCCATCTACCTTCCACCTTTTTTTTGCCCCGTTTTTTTTCTTGCCACAGGTTTTTTTGCCTCAACAGTTTTTGCAGGCTTGATTTTTTCATCCTCTTTGGTTTTTTCAACCTTTGGTTTCACTGTGACAACAGCCTTGCCGCCGGCATCCTCAATCTTCTTTATTGCCGATTTCGCAAAATATTTTGCCTCAACTATTAACGGAAGGTTAATTTTGCCGCTGCCAAGAACCTTGTCACAGCCCATTTTAGAAACATCAATCCTTATCTTGTTTCCCTCTTCAACGGCTATTTTCTCCTTCAGCAAACGTCCAATCCTTTTTTCAATATCAGAAACATTCACAGCATTGATAATTTTAACTACCTCAGGCGGCCTTTTGAAACCATACTTGCCAAAATGATATTTATCATATTTGACAGTGTAAGACCACTTGTGCTTGTGCAATCCTGCCTGGCCTCTTCCACCACGGGAGCCAGCACCGCGATGCTTCTTATGGCTACCAAAGCCGTAGCTACGGAATCCGCGGAATCTTCTAACCTTCCTCTCCCTTCTAACTACCATATCCTCACTGTATTGCTGATTGCTCTTTCATGTATTTTCTTACATCCAATACTATGAAAGCACCACCTATTAGGCCGCTAAGAAGGAACGGCATGTTGTTCAGCTTTATTAAAACCGATGAGAGGCTATGCGGTGTTTCTGGCACTCCGAATACAGTGCCCATTTGTGGTGCCTCATTCACCATCGTTATTTCGTTCCTCACAAGGCCTTCAACCGCTACCAACAGAAGGAAGATTCCGACTACTGCCAAACCCCTTCTTCTTATCTTGTCCGCAAATTGGTCCATAACATCACAATAATAAATTTTATTTTAAAGTTTAAAGCGTTTTATGTAATCCCCTTCAGTTATATCATCCTCTTCAGCAGCTCGTTTATCTCCTTGCCCCTGTAACCCAAATCACCCTTTGGATAATGCTCTTTGACAGATTTGAAACCCTTCGAGGGCGGGGTCAAACGAAAAACAGGATCCAATCCTTCAAAATTTTTTATGCTTGCCTTGCCTGCAAGCAACGCGTCTGCAAATTTTTCAAAAGAATCATATTTTGTAATCTGTTCAAGCAGCTTTTCATCAACCCTCTTGCTTCCGGAGTGCAACCTCTTCCGCAGCATCGCAACCATCACATCCTTTTCTACCTCGCCATACGTAACAGCATCCCTGACCTTTTGAATCATCCCCTTGTAGCTGGGTGTGTCCTGCAACAGGATGCAGTTGTTTGGTGCTTTCAGCCTTAGCATTTGCAAAGTATCAGCCACGTCCCTTCTCACCCCAACTCCTCTTATGCGTATTACTGCGAACATTTACTCCACCTTTTCCTTTTCGGTCTTGTCATAAATATAAAGATTTTTCAGGGCATTATAAACTGCTGTGATTAGGTTAACTCTCATAGATGTATTGCCAAAAGTTTTTATCCACACATCCTTAACACCGGCTAACCTCAATATTTTTCTTGCCTCCGGATCCGTTGCCAATCCAACACCCTTCGGCGCTGGCATAAGAACAACCTTCACAGATCCGCTCTTTCCAGTAGTTTTGAACTTTACTGAGTGCTGATCGTCGCAACCGCACTCCCAGCTTCCGCAGCCGCGCTTGACTTTTATTATTTTTGTTTTGGCCCGCTGTATCGCCTTTGCTATGGCATCCTTCGCCTCAACAGCAGAACCGCGACCAACACCAACCAAACCATCCTCATTCCCGACAACGACGAAAGAGCTGGTCTTGAAGCGGCGTCCGGATTTGTGCATTGTTGCAGTGATTTTAACAGGTATGCGCTGCACTCCCCCACCTTTCCCTTTTCTGCCGCCTATAAGTATCAATTCGTTTTTTAAATTCGGCACAAGCCTGTCAACTATCTCCGACTCTGTGATTTTTTGGCCGCTGTCAAGAATCTTGTTTATATCATTTATCTCCCCGTTGAAAACCTTTTTACCCAGTCCTGTTTTGGGCTGCCACCTGTCAAGTACGGTCTCTTCCCTAATCTCGGCCGGAACTATTGCACCTGTTTCAATCTTTTTTTCTTCTACCATACCATCATCCCTTTATCTTTTCCCTTATTTTTTCAAACTCTTGCGGCAGCGATTTAAATTTTTCCTGCATAGCTATATGTTCTCCTCTTATCCTTTCCTCGCTTGGCAGGATCTCCTCGCTGATGCGAATATTCAGCCCAGCATCCATCGCTCCCTTCGCAGCGGCATAAATACGAGAGCCTTTTGTTGATAGGTATAAACCCGCGTCTAGTACGGCATCCTTTATTCCTTTTTTCGCAGCCTTGCTTCCTATCATCAAGCCTGTCAGGTATGCAGCTGGCAGGTTGTCGCATGCAAAATTCCAACCCATCTTTTTTAGTTCCTTGCTGCTTGCTGTCACAAGTGCCTTGTCACCTTTTTTGTCAAACTCGATTATCTGCGCTGTTATATACCTCAAGCTCCTTCTCAAAACAAGCCTCGGCTTTTTTGACGATAACAACCTTAACCGGTTAGCATAGTCAGTCTTGCAGAGTCGCCTGCGCTTGAAAGGCATTTTATATGTTGGCTTGAATTTCATAATCTCACTTTTTTTTCAGTATGCCGTGCTGCTCCAAATAAATCTTCAAGTGGCTTCTGCTTCTGAACATGCCACCCTTTGCCTGCAAATAAAGTTTTCTATAAGTAGGTTTGTCAACCTGCTTCGTATCCCTCAATTCCTTCAACATAATCCTCAACGGCCTTATGGTTTCTATCCACCGCCTTTTTGAAGGATATCTTGCAAACATCGATCCCTTCTTGCTGCCCCTTCCCCTCTTATCCCTTCCTTTTTTGCGAGGCATAGGCGGCTTTGATTTTTTTGCCTTGATTATATTCTGGCTGATCAATTTTTTTATGTCCCTTCTCGTTATGGCTGCCTCCACATCTTTTATTTTAGTCGAATCCAGCCAAATCTTGCTCTCTCCTACCTTCAGTATTTTTGCTGCTAGTCTTTTTTGCAAACTACCCATTGGCACCAATCCTCTTTATTTCCATTTGAATATCATGCTGCATAATTTTGGGATCGGCAAGAGGAAACATTTCTTGTATATATTTCCTAACCCCTTCTTCTTTTACGTCGCCTGCAATCCTGCACATCAAAACATACCCTTGGCTGTCCCATAATTCGTAAAAATAAAACAAAGGAAAAAGCTTCCTACCTGCTCTCTCTAAAATTTCAATTTTATTGCTTTCCCATTGGTTTTCCAATTCGGCATATTGGGTAATTCGAATTAAAAGTTTCTCTGGAAATCCAGGGAAATAACCATTCAAATTAAATCTTTTTGCCTCAATTATTTTTTCTGTCATTTGTTCAGCATCCTTATCTTCATCTCTTCTGCCTTTTTTAATATTTCAATCCGTTTTTTCCTGCCAACCACACCGCGTATTTTTGCCGCCTCTTTTTTCGCATCAATCTTTTGCAAATCCTTTACGTTCGCAACCAAAACCTCTTTCAATCCGCTCGGATGCAATCCTCTCAGGACAACAGGCGCGCGATAACCGGGTTTTGGCGAAAATCCCTTGCCTTTTTCCTTCCTTCGCAGTTTGCTGTGCATGCCCCTCGGCCTTCTCCACTTTACATGCGTTAATGTTTTCAGCGCTTGCCAGTTCTGGCGCAAAAATTTCGGTTTTTTTTTCGGGTTTGTCATATCTATCCCTCTCTGCTAACCAAAAATATCCCATCCTGGAACCGCTTCTTATCAAACCCGACTATTCTGCATGCTTGTTCAATATTAGCAGCAGTCTGGCTTACCTTCTCCAGGTCAATCCCATTGACAACAACATCGCTTCCCTCAACCTTCACCTGCGTATCACCAAGTATTTTTGCAGTCTTAGGTGTGCGGCCGCCCAAAAAATTTTGTATCAGCACTTTATCCTTCTCGACCTTAATAGTAATCGGGAAGTGCGAATAACATACACGCAACCGGTAGCTGTAACCTTTTGCCACTCCATCCATCATGTTCCTTATATGAGCTGTTATAGTGCCTACAACTGCCTTGGTTTTTCTTCTTTCACTCTCTGATGAAACTGTAACCTTTCCCTCTGCATTTTCCATTTTCATATCATGCGGCATGGCAAATGTTCTCTGCAGACTGCCCTTCTCACCCTTCACCTTTACCATCCTTCCGTCAACCTCAACTGTTACCTTTTCCGGTATGAAAACTTCCTGCGAATACATAATCATCACTCAGTATACGTAAGCAAGCAGCTTGCCTCCGACATGCATTTCCTTTGCCCTTTTATGGTCCATTATACCCTTTGGTGTGGAAAGAATAAGCAAACCAATCTCTCTTGCAGGCAAATACCTTTTTTCCCACGTTTCAAAATCCTTCAACGCAACTGAGAAACGAGGTTTAATAACGTTACAGTCTATAATCTTGCCTTTTATCTCTATCACAAACTTGCCAGACTTGCCATCATCCACGTATTCAAAAGTACCTATGTAATTGTTCATCTGCAATACTTGCAACACAGCCTTCACTTCCTTAGAGGCGCGAGTATAGCATTCCTTCTTGCCAATCTTCTCGGCATTTTTTATGGCAGACAAAACATCCGCCAGCGTATCTTGCAGCATAATATCACTTATTCTATTATTAAGTAAAGGATTATTTTGATTTAAAAAGCTTAAAAGGTTTGCCCAATATTTGTTTTTGACTTATTCCTATACAAACTACCCATTTTTAGTAGAATAAGCTAACATAAAATCTGCCTACAATGTTGTAAACAAATTAGTACTATCTATTTGTAAACAATGTTGTAAACAAATTTTTTTAAAATAGATTTACAACCGCTCATTTTAATAAAAAAGCGCTGGAGGCGAGATTTGAACTCGCAAGTCCTTGCGGACGCAGGCTTTCCAGGCATGCACTGATTTTTCAATCATCTGTGCCATACCTGATTAGGCGACTCCAGCTTGCTAAAATAACTATAGAATACGACGTTTTTATAAACCTTTTTGTAAAAAATTGCTGTTTTTCAAATTCAGTGCGGGACTTGAGCTACCGGTCTGGACTACAGTGCGAGAATATTAAAATATGTGTTAAAATAAGCAATAATTAAAATATGGCAGACGAATGGAGTTCACTTTACAGTAAGTATGGAGGCAAACCCACTCAACGATATGAAGGCCAAGAATCTGCGATAAAAGAAGCGAATGGTGTAAAACTTTTTAAAAAAGACAAGCCGAGTATGTTAATTTTTGGTAGTAAAATGGGGAAACTAATCCTTACAAATAAAAATTTGATATTCTTAAGTTCTGGCGGTTCGGGAATATTAAGTAGATTAGGTTTCATAATTTTGTTTTCAATAATATCTTATTTTGTTTTGAGTCTCTTCATGGGCTCTCTTGCATTATTTACAGCAATCCCTGTTGGTAGCATAATAGGATTTTTTCTCAGTGATAGAATTACTACAAAAATCGGTTTTTTATCAACAAAAAAAGAAGGTAGTTTAACTTTACCACTAATGAATATTAC